>Ga0210039_1000013_pt1 | contig 306819 bp, 254 predicted proteins | sample CryGeyCG2114_250_3_FD_185460 | JGI IMG/M metagenome (GOLD analysis project Ga0210039, IMG submission 185460) | Groundwater microbial communities from aquifer - Crystal Geyser CG17_big_fil_post_rev_8/21/14_2.50 (SPAdes) (version 2) | ecosystem: Environmental > Aquatic > Deep subsurface >...
TCCCGAACACGGTAGTGAAACGCGGCAGCAGCGAAAATACTCGGCGGGAGACTGCCCGGGAAGATAGCCCGTCGCCAGGGAATACCTTGAAAAAAGGCCTCCTCTTTATTGAGGAGGCTTTTTTTCGTGCTTCAATAAAGTTTTGAATATCTTTTTCTGGCGCTTAAGTAGGATAAAAAATTATGTTTGATTTGCTATGAATTATGCTTGATCTGGTATGTGTGTAGGTGCATATCCTTTTTGAAGGATAAATTGGGCCCAATGTCGATCGTTCTTGGTTGTATGGTTGATGAGCCAATCTACTAAAAAGAGATCGATTTTAAACAGAAGATAGAGTCGATCATGGCGTTCAGAATAAAGCTCTCTGCGAAGATTGAGATAGTTTTCTGTAAAACAGTGGTGTTCATAGCGATGTTCATTTAAAAAGGGATAGTTGTATTTTTCCATTAATGCCTCTTCCGTTTGGAAATGCAAATGTACATACTCCTCTAAAAAATGAAGGATTTCTTCCCAATTCGTTTTGCCTTCGTGATGAACCGTATATAAAAGTTTTGAGATTTGATTCAGTAACTGTTGATGTTGTTGGTCAATCATGGGAATTCCCAGATTGTATTCTTTTTTCCACTGAAAGTTGAATTCTAATTCTCCGGTGCCCTCAAAATGACCAGATTCTAACCAGGATTGACAGCGATTCAGGTAATAAAGTGCAATTTCATCATCTGGATAAATAGACAGACAAATCTTGAAGAAAGGGATTGCTTCTTTGATTGCCTTTAAATGGTAGTATGCTACTCCTTTTTCTAGAGATTCAAGACTGTTTTGTTTTGCTTGTATGATTTCGGGAGCTTGATGTAAAAAAACTTCGTAGACAGATTCGGGGCGAAATTTTCCTTTCACCCTTGTGCGATCAATAAAGCGAATACCGGAGCGAAATGATGCATCTAAATCGTGGAGTGTGTGTTCACTGATCAATAGGGGGACTTTATATGTTTTACAAAGCGTTTCGAGACGAGATGCCAAATTTACAGCATCACCGATAACAGTGGTTTCCATGCGTTGTTGGTTGCCCAAGGTACCTAAGATAACGATGCCCGTATTCAGACCGATCCCAATTTCAATGGTTTTCTGTTTCTTGGTCAGTTTTTTCTGATTGATTTTTTTGAGTTCTTCTAGCATTGCCAAAGAGGCCCGTAAGGCGTCGTTGGTGTCTCCTGGGAAAAGCGCGAGAATGGCATCTCCGATATATTTATCAACAAATCCGTCATTTGAGCGAATGACTGTGACCATACCGTCAAGATAACGGTTGAGAAAATCAAATGTTTCCTTGGGCCCCAGTTCTTCAGAAAGGGTGGTAAAACCACGAATATCTGAAAACATGATGGTGAGTTTTTTTTCTGTCTGATTGCCCAGTTCAATATTGCTAAAATCAGAGATATTCAATAATTCTAGAAAATCTTGAGGAACAAAACGGGAGAACGATTTCACTAAATTTTGATACAGTTCTGAGTCTGACATTTCCGAAGACCTCTTTGTGACCGTTTGAATGCTTGAAGGAGGAAGACCTTATTATACCTGAGAGTGCTCAGCTTTTTGCTAAAAGCTGAGCTATGAGTTTCGGAGCTTATACAAGTCCAGTGTATAATGTTTCTATGCATAAGCAAGCAAATAATGGCATGTCCGATCACACGATGCGTGAAGGTGACAAGAGTCCAGCTGCAATTAAAGAAATTGAGCTGACGATTCCTGTCATGCCTGATATGGAAATTACTGCAACCCATACTGCAACCTCTGTTGCTGAGTATATGAAGTTTGATCCAGATCGGATCGATGAAGTGAAAATGGCGCTGATTGAAGCCATTATTAACGCTTTTGAGCACAGTCAGAGTCGGGATGGTAAAGTTCGGATCAAGTTTTTGATCGGCGAAGACAATCTGACTGTTATTATTCAGGATCACGGCAAGGGTTTTGATATTCAGCAAATTGAAAAACCAGAAATAGCAAGTAAATTGCACGCCTCCTATAAACGGGGCTGGGGACTCATGCTGATTGAAAAACTGATGGATACTGTCTATATCGAATCCAACGAGCATGGCACCACCTTGGTGATGTCCAAAAACAGGAACTAGGTAGAACTTTCGGAGGCCAACTTGTCAGACACATTTCAATTAATTGTCGAAGAGCGTGATACATACGCGATTCTCCGTACAGAAGGTTATGTAAATAATCTTGGAGGAGAAAAAATTGGTGAAGCAGCAGACGCCCTGATTGAAAAAGGGATTAAAAGACTGATCTTGAATTTTGAAAAGTCAAACGTGGTCAATAGTATTGGGATTTCAATCCTGATTGAAGTGATTGAAAAAATCGTGGATGTGGATGGTCGGATTTGTTTTTGCTTTCTTACCAAAACGATAGCCAAAACCTTCAATATTATGGGACTTACGCAATACGCCGAGATTTATGATACAGAAGACGAAGCCATGGCAGCTCTTTAAGCGGAATTTATGGATAATAATCAGAATCCACCGAATAAACCGCCTTTTCCCCGGCAAGGCCCCCCTCCCCAGCCTGGACGTCCTCCTCAGCGCACGGGGCAGACTGGCCGTTTGCCGAACTTAGGTAAACCTGTGCCTCCGCCTGGCACATCTCCTTCCCGTTCGTCTTTGGAAAGCACGGACAGCGTGCAGGTCAGTGGGCAGGCTGGCCCTGTCCGCAAAGAGCCTCCTCCTGTGGTTGCTCCGCGCAAACTTGAAGATCCATTTTTGTCTCCGGGTGCATCCAGCGTAGCCAAACTCGAAGATGGTGCACGGATTGTGCGTTATCCCCATCCTCAAAAATTGGGTAAATTGGTGAAAGATGCCAAGGCCATTATGGGAGGAGACAGTTCCCGTTTTTTTGGACAAGGTGAACAGGGCTGGGTGATTGGCAATGGTATTGCCAAGATCGCACGTGATGGCACCTCTGTTACCTATTACCCCGATGAATTGGCTGATCTTGTCAAAGATTTGTTGGGACCCGATTCTGAGACCATCTGATTATGCCTACTGAAAATAAACAACAAAACCCCCTTGATTTTGGTAAATTGACCCTCGATAATTTTCTTCAGGAATTTGATCGGGTTGAAGTAGAGCGTTTGCTTTATACGCTTTCCTCTCTTTACGATATTGGCGAAGAAGTGACTTCCAGTGAAGCGCCGGATATTCGCGTTTCGATGGGCAATCTATTGCGCATGTTGATGGGGACGGTGCTGTGTACCAAAGCAGCGGTCTTATCCTATGCCAAATACAAATATGCGATGCAGTCGATTGTTGCCAAGGGTATGGACGCCAATTTTTATCTGCGTCTCGACCCTAAAGAATTGGCGCGTTGGGTGGAGCTGCGGCAACCTTTGGCGATGGCAGAAGTCGAAACTGAATTGCCGGCCTTTTATAAAGCCCATCAAGAGCTTTTAACCCGTTTTCAGGTTCAGATGATTGTGCCTTTGGTGGTGAAAGAGAACCTGGTAGGGTGTCTTTTGCTGGGGGATAAGCTCGATAAATCGACCTATTCAGGTACGGATCAAATCCTCTTGGCCATGATTGCCCGCCAGGTCAGCATGGATATTTATAAATTTTCCTTGATGGAAGATCTGAAACAGACCTCCGATAAATTGCGCAAGCAAAAGGCTGAATTGGTAGAGGCCAATTTGGGTGTTCAAAAAATGAGCGAAATCAGCATGCGCTTTATTTCAATCCTGGATGAAAACAAACTGTTTCAATCGATTCTCGATGAGATGCTTTCTTCAACCTCGGCCACGAAGGGCGTGATCTTTAAGGTGGATTATGGGCGCGATGCGCTGACCATGATCTGCTGTAAAAACACCGAACCTTTTTCGCAGCGCGATCTCTTACCCTATCGTTCCGTTGAAGCTTTGACCCGTACGATTGAATCGGGTGAGCCGCATATCTGCATGGTAGAAGGGGGGCGAATCTGGCAGGTTGAAGCGCGCTATGCGCTGTTTGTTCCGATTCACAATAAAAGTCGCGAAGGCGAAAATGCCCTGGTTTCTTATGTCATGGCCGTTTTTGACAAAGAAAAACGGGGTGGGGGCGTACTGACTTTCAATGAGCGCGATGAGGCCATTCTGGTTTCGTTTGCCAATTACGCCTCGATCTTGATTGAAAACGTGCGCAACTATGAGCTGGCCACCAAAGACAGCATGACCCATCTCTATGTCCGTCGTTTCTTTGATCAGCGTATGTTGGAACAGATCGAAAAAGCCAACCAGCTCAACAAGGTCTTTTCGCTTTTGATCATGGATATTGATAAGTTTAAACATGTCAACGATACCTTTGGGCACCCCATTGGCGATCAGGTGATTAAACTGGTGGCTGCGACGATTCAGCGCAATATTCGCACTGAAGTAGATATCCCTGCGCGCTATGGGGGTGAAGAATTTACCATTCTCATGCCGGAAGCGGATACAGAAAGAGCCATGATGGTGGCTGAGCGCATACGCCAGGCGGTTGAGGCCACTGATGTCAGTCATCTGGTCACTGGACGCAATATTACAGTCAGTATTGGGATTGCCACCTATCCAGAACACGGCAACAATCCCAAGCAATTGATGGAAGCCTCAGACGTTGCGCTTTACCGTTCAAAAACGGGGGGGCGCAATCGGGTTTCAGTCTTTGAGGATGAAGCCTGAGCCCATGAGCGGAGAGTCACTGATTACTGCAAGTACTCAGATTGAGCAATTGCGTGCTGAGTTGCAGTATCATAATTACCGCTATTATGTTTTGGATCAGCCTGAAATTGCAGATACAGCCTATGACCGACTCTACCGTCGGCTGGTAGAGATCGAGCAGGCACATCCTGAACTGATCACCCCTGATTCTCCGACCCAGCGGGTAGGAGCCAAGATTTCTGGGAAATTTGCACCTGTAACACATGCTGTGCCCCTCTTCAGTTTGGACAATGCCTTTAACCGCGAAGAACTGGATGAGTTTCATGCCCGTGTCTTGAAGCTCTCAGGGCGTGAGCAGGTGGAATATGCGGTCGAACTCAAGATCGATGGCCTCGCGATCTCGTTGACCTATGCAGCAGGGCTTTTTCAGTTGGGGGCCACCCGAGGAGATGGCAGTGTGGGTGAAGATGTCAGTGCCAATTTGCGCACGATTCGTTCTCTGCCCCTGCGCTTGATTCCCAATGCTCAGGGCGCTGTTCCTCAGTGGCTCAACCCCTGTGGTGAGGTTTATCTTTCCAAAGCAGCCTTTGCGCAGTTAAATCATGAACAGATGGCCAAAGGCCAGAAACTTTTTGCCAATCCCCGCAATGCGGCAGCAGGCTCTTTGCGCCAACAGGATCCAGCCATTACAGCGGCCCGTAAACTGGATTTGTTTATTTATGCCGGCAGTGTTTCTGAAGAGGTAAGCTTGCCTACCCACTCGGCGATGCTGGCTTATTTTCGTGAACTGGGTTTTCCTACCAGCCCCTATGTGCAAATCTGTCAATCGATGGAGGCTGTCTGGGATATTTGCCAGAAGTGGGGGCAAGAAGGGCCGGAATTGCCCTTTGCAATTGATGGTGTGGTGATTAAGGTCAATGATTTGGCTTTGCAGAAAGAGTTGGGGTTTACCTCTAAATTTCCCCGTTGGGCGATTGCCTATAAATTTCCTGCGGAACAGGCTTTGAGCCGCATTCAAAATATAACCCTACAAGTGGGGCGCACAGGAGCTGTCACGCCAGTGGCTGAACTTGAACCTGTTTTTCTGGCGGGTTCACTGGTTTCGCGCGCCACTTTGCATAATCAGGAAGAAATCCGTCGCAAGGACATCATGATCGGCGATGTGGTGGTGATTCAAAAAGCGGGTGAAATTATTCCCGAGGTGGTACGTTCGCTTTCTGAAAAGCGTACCGGACAGGAGCGTCTGTTCGAATACCCTGCGGTTTGCCCGAAATGTTCGCAATTGCTGTATCCCGATGCCAATGGCCCGATCATTCGCTGTCTCAACGAAACCTGCCCAGGGCGTTTAAAAGGTGCGCTTCAGCATTTTGTTTCACGCAATGCGATGGATATTGAAGGCCTGGGAGAAGCTTTGGCGGAACAATTGGTGGAACAGGGGCTGGTTAAAGATTTTGCCGATCTCTTTGCCTTGAGCTATGAGCAGATCGTCAATTTAGAGCGTATGGGGCCAAAGTCTACCGAAAATCTGCTTCAGCAATTGCAGGAGCGCCGCTTGAATGTGCCGCTTGAGCGTTTTTTGTTTGCTTTGGGGATTCGCCATGTGGGCAAAGAGGCCTCGCAGTTATTGGTTGAGCATTTCGGCAGCCTGGAAGCACTGCAATTGGCAGATCAGGAAGCGATTCAAGCGATTCATGGAATTGGCCCTCAAATTGCCGAAAGTGTGGTGCAATTTTTTCAGAGCCCAAGCACCGTACTTTTATTGCAAAAATTAGACGGTTTGGGCTTTTGCTTTAGCTTGCCTGAATCCAGGCCAAGAGAGGGCTTGCCCCTTTCTGGCAAGAGCTTTGTTTTGACAGGTACCCTTTCCTCCATGGGACGATCTGAAGCTGCAGAATGGATCGAAAAACAGGGGGGGAGTGTCAAAGGCACTATAAGTAGTAAAATAGATTATGTTATTGTAGGAGACAAAGCTGGTAGCAAATTAGACAAGGCCCTTAAATTGGGTTTAAATGTTCTTGATGAAGCTGCATTTCTCGAATTTATGCGAGGTACCCCTTAGAAATGGAAAGTTTGCAAAGTTTATTGGGCGTGAGCCTGGGGCTGAAAAGCATGACCCTTTATGCTTCTTTGGCTCTTTATGCGGTCTGTATTGTTTATGCGCTGGCCCTGTTGGTCGTACCCCGTATGGGAGGCAATCAAGGGTTTGGGGGCAGCAGTTTTCTTAAGAAAAAACCCGGACAATTCAATTTTGACGATATCTTGGCTTTGAGCGCAGAATCTGATGCTTTTGAAATGGTGCAGGAGCCCTATACTTCTGAATATATGGCGGATCTCTGCCTGCAGGTGGCCGCTCATTTTGAAATGAGCAGCGAAGATCTCGATTCTTTGAAAGTCGCGGCACTTCTTCACGATATTGGCGAAATGGACAATTATGATTTTGTACAGGAAGAACGTGGCCTGCGTCCCGATGAGTGGCGTGTTTTGGAAGAACATCCTTTGCATGGCTATCGTTTTATTCTCGAGAATCTGGGGCCAGAATTTGAAAATGCAGCCAAATGGGTGCGCTGGTCGCATGAACGTTGGGATGGCACAGGTTATCCTGATGGTTTGGTCGGCGAGCAAATCCCGATTCCGGCCCGTATTTTGGCCGTGGTGGATGCCTATTGCGCCATGAGCCAGGATCGTCCTTACCGTGCGGCTTTGAGTCCTGAGCAGATCGTGGATGAACTCAACCGTTATGCTGGCATTCGCTATGATCCTCAGATCGTTCAAATGTTTGGGGTTCCTGGCCAGGAAGAACAAACCACTGCCTTGGAAGTGATTTAGGTCGTTTCGCTTAAAAATGGCTGGATCCAGCTGGATCCGATTGATTAAAGGAGTCTTGAAAAAAGGCTCCTTTAATCTTTTTTTAACTAAACTTAAATTCTTGATAACTTCTAGAGCGCAGGGATTTAACCTCAAGGCTCTATAATCAAAGCAGTAGAGTAATAATTTCAAAGGAAACAGGAACAATGGTACAGGCAGTTGGCGGAACCTCTTCTCCTTATGGTTATGTTCCTGTTCAGGGCGCCACGGCAGTGGCTTCCACAAATACCTATACCGCCAATCCTTATCAAACAGATGCCTATTCTGGCAATTATTACGCTACGCAAAGCATGGCTGCTCAAGGTGGGATTTCTGCGATAGTTTCAGATCCCTCAGCGGCCAGCCGTATGAGCTTGTTTTTAATCAATACCCCCGATCGTTTGCTGAAAGTGGGCGCAGGTTTAGGTGTTGTCGGCCGTTTCTTTGTCAATATGCTTTCTGGCAGTGTGCCCCTGTTTACTTCTTCTGCTCAGCAGGCCCAGGTCAAACAGAATGTTTTTGGCTGGATCAGTTCTGCCGATTTGCTGCGGGTAGGCGCGACTCCCAATCAAACCCGTCTTTTACAGGATGTGGGTCTTTGGAATGTTCAAGACTTGACCTTGTATGTCAATCCCGCTGACCAGGCTGTGCTGTCTCAACGTTTGGCGGGAGCCGCCGCAGCCCGAGGTTTGATGGCAGAAGCACCGAATGCGGGTATAGTAGGTGCTTGGGTTCAAGCAGCTATTCAATTGCCGAAATACAGCTTTTAAGTTTATTCTCATTTGTAAGAGGGGTTGATTTATCAACCCCTCTTTGTCGTTTTTTGAATAGCGAAAGAACTTATATACATATACCTCTATGCCTATTTTAAAGGGTAAATACCTTTCTTCTGTGTGTATAAAAAATAAATCAAAAGGTATTAATATTAAAGAATTTTTGTTTTGTAGGGGATGGTTAGACCTTGAATTAATACATTACAAAATTAATATGTCATTTTTGTGATAAAAAAAGATAATAATTACTCTTTAATTTAACCTTTGGGGGGCTTGAAAAAAACAGAAATCAAGCCTTATGATTCTCTACTAGAAGATTTGTGAATTTGTTACATTTTTTTTCAATTTATTAGTTTCAATTATTAACTTTAATAAAGTTTTCATTGATTGCGAAGTGTAATCAACGGAGCAGGTTTTCTCTGCCTCTGTGTAGAGAAAACCTGCTATTCGTATTTTCAGGGCAAGACTTGAAGTATAAGGGCATGAAATGAGGGAGTGCATGTGGCCACACAAAATGAAAATGATTCGGTTTTAAATATTCAGACAAGTTCTCAGTCAGGTTGGAAAATTCCTGCGCTGATCGTTGCCATGGGGCTTTTTTCGCTCTTGATGCTGTTTATTATTAATCGATCAAACGCGGATATCTTCAGGTACAAAATGCCGATAGCACGTTTAATGGAACATTCTCAATTGCATATTACCCAGGCACATTTGTGGTTTGAGGAGTATATGGCGGGAGACACCACCATTGATTTGCAAAAAGAAATTACCAGCCATATCGACAGCGTAAATCAATTGTTGGTGATGGCAGGGCAGAAGGGGGGGGCTTCACCTGTGGGTTATCTGCATAGCGTAGAAGAGCCCGCCTTGCGTGAAGGTCTCAAAAAAATGTCGGCGCAGCTTGCAAAATGGAAACAGATTATTCAGCAACGTGTTGAAAGCAAAGGCAAGGGGCAGGCCGGTGGGGATCTGGATACCTTGTTTGATGGTGTTTTCAACGATTTCATTGCCGAAGCCGATCGGCTTAACAAAGATTTACAAAGTCAGATTTCAGCCAAAGAAAAACAAATTGATCTAATTTTGATTGTTGCGAATCTTTTGATTATTGTGGTGTTTTCGATTGTGGCCTGGATGGTTTACCGCTTTCAAAAACAAATGCAAGCACAGCGGGCGCAGGAAGAAGCACAAAAACTCCTGGCCCATCAGCAGGAAAAAGAGCGGGAGGCAGAGCTTTACCGTCAAAAATTGGAGTATGAAGCAAATTTGCGCAAACAGGAACAAGAGCAACAGGCTCAACTTTTGCAGCAACGTTTGGAAAATGAAACCTCGCAGCAACAGCAGGCCCAACAGGCTTATCTGCAAAAACAACAACAGATCCTCTTTGCCAATCTGCAAGAAAACCTTGAAATTCTGGCGCAATCTACCCAGATGTTGGATACGGTTTGTAACAGGGTCAATCAGAATGCGGCTTCTACGGCTGATAAATCTCAGGTCGTGGCCAGTTCTTCAAACCAGATTGGTGAGCATATTCATATTGTGGCAGCAAATTCAGAGGAAATGAGCATTGGTGTTCAGGAAATCGCCCGCAATGCTACAACCTCTGCCACTGAAGTTCAGGCCGCCCACAAGGTTTTAAAGCGCACCCAGCAGATGGGTGAGCAGTTAGGGGCCAGCAGTGCTGAAATTGGTCAGATGTTGAATCTGATTAATAATATTGCGACCCAGACCAACTTATTGGCATTGAATGCCACCATTGAAGCGGCCCGAGCGGGTGAAAAAGGCAAAGGTTTTGCGGTTGTCGCCAATGAGGTCAAGGAATTGGCGCGTGAATCGGCCAAAGCCAGTCAATTTATTACGCAAAAGTCAGATGGCATTCAAAAAGAAGTAGACGAAATGATTGAACAGATCAAGCGTGTCAGCCAGACCTTTGAGCAGGTTATGGAAATGTCGGGGCATATAGCCGCAGCGACAGAAGAGCATTCTGCTGCAACCAAGGATATCAACCGATCCATGGCGCAGGCTTCACAGTCGGTACACGAGATTACCAAAAACATTTCAACGCTTGCAGATAATGCGCAGGAGACCTCTGAAAGTACGCAGGAAATTCGTCGGGTCAATGGCCAGATATCCAATGTCTCTGAGAGTTTACAGGCACTATTGGCCCAGTTTACCCAACTCAAACTGGAGGTTTAAGCGCCATGAAAAAACGTGTATTTCAATTGTTTCTGGCTTTTACACTTGGTTTTCATGCGCTGGCTTCTGCTCAGGAAATGCAGGTACCAGAGGAACCCTCTTCCCGTTTGGATTTAGAAACAGAGCCTGTTCTGGATAAGAGTGCCTATCATCTCTTTCATCCTGTTCCGGCTGCTGCGATGAGACCTTTAAGCACTGATCGCCCCGATAAAACAGAAAGCGCTTATACCGTAGATGCTGGGCATTTCCAGTTTGAGGGGGATTTGCTGACCCTGATTCTCAGCCAAGAGGGTGAAGACAGCAGTTCTGAGCTTTTAATTGCCCCGACCAATCTCAAGTTGGGTCTTTTGAATAATTTGGATTTACATCTGATTATTTTGCCTTTGAATTGGAATCGCTTGACCCGTACGGTGGATGCCAAGCCGACAACGGCCGATATCTGGAGCTTTGGCGATATGCTGGTGCGCCTGAAATACAATCTTTGGGGCAATGATGGCGGAGATACAGCGCTCTCGGTCATGCCTTTTGTGAAATTACCCACCAGTACCTATACCACCATTCATAATCTGGTCGAAGGGGGAGTCGTTTTTCCTTTTGCCTGGGATTGGGGAGCGGGGTGGGGTATGGGGGCGCAATTGCAAATGGATCTTGCCAGTAATCAGGAAGCCTTGAGCCCTCACCCCGAACTGGATGCCCGCCATGGAGATCAGGAACAGAATGCACCTGGTTATCACCCCGAATTTAGTTTTGCGATGACCATTGGCCATGACTTTACCGATGAACTTGCGGCTTTTGTTGAACTCTTTGCAGGGGTCAGCAGCTTAATGCCCACAGAGCCGATCGCAACGTTTGATGCGGGGGTTACCTATTCCCCTTTTCCAAACACCCAGTGGGATATGGGCTTTTATCTGGGCTTGACGTCTAACGCGCCTCGGTTTAATCCTTTTTTAGGATTGTCTCAACGCTTTTAGCGCGTTTGTTCTTCTAGAGTTGATATTCCTGTGACAAAATTAAAGCCTCTGTGTTGAATGCTTGATTGAGCAGATCTTTTGAATAAATGGTTTCTGATGCTTCTCGTCAGAAATCCTTGCTGAATAGGAAGTAAAACCTTTGAAATTGACTGATTATGCCTTTTGCAGATTCCTTTCCTGCTGCTGTATAATGACGTAAAAGTAAGACCTAAGTTCTTTTTTAGCGGCTTGACAAATATATGTCATTTTAATAACAATTGTCACAAATGTTAACTTAAAACTTTTTTAGGCTGTTTTGTTCCTCATATTTTATGAATTTTGGTTTTTGAGAGGGAGAGTCGAACTTATGGATGAGGTTCTTGCCGCTTTTTTGGGTGAATGTCATGAAAATCTTGAGAAATTAGACAATGAGCTTGTTTTGCTTGAAAAAGATCCTCGGAGTTCTTTGGTTCAACAGAGTTTAGCCAAAATATTTCGTACGGTTCATACGATTAAGGGCAGTTGTGGTTGGTTGGGTTTGGCCAAATTGGAATCGGTTGTACATGACGGTGAAGATTTGCTGGTTGCCTTGCGTGAAGAAAAAATTCCCCTGACCACTGAAATTGTCAGTACTCTCTTGGAAATGTTTGATGCCATTCGAGAGATCTTGAACGTGATTGGTGAAACAGAGCAGGAAGGGGACAAGGATTATTCTCTTCTGATTCAGAAATTAAAACGTTTACAGACTCCTGCAATGCCTCCTGGAGATGAACCTGTTCCTGTGCCGGAACCTAAAAAAATGGCTGCCAAGGCCAAGAAAAAATCAGCGACAAAAGAAGCCATTGTTCAGATCACTACAGAATCATCTGCTGAAACTGAAGAGATAGATGCAATTGAGCCTCCGCAACAAACAGATTCAGAAACCGAGGCCTTAACGCTCAAGCTGCTGACTGAGGTTTTAGAGTCTCCGACCCCCAAAATTGAAACCTTAAAGGCCTCTAAAGACACTCTGGAACAGGTTTCTGAGCCAGTAAAAAAAACTTCTACACCCCCGAAAGCCGAACCCAAGGAAATGCCTTTGGCTGAAGCCAAAACCCAGAATCTGGCGATGGAAAGTATCCGTGTTGATGTGCGCCTGCTCGATAAATTGATGAACTTGGTGGGCGAATTGGTTTTGGCCCGCAATCAAATGCTTCAGTTCAGTTCTCACAAAGAAGACAATGCTTTTAATGCGACCTCTCAGCGTTTAAATCTGATTACCACTGAATTGCAGGAGGGGGTCATGAAAACCCGAATGCAGATGATTGGCACCATATGGAATAAATATCCGCGTCTGGTGCGCGATCTGGCCTTGGATTGTGGTAAGCAGGTCATGCTTGAAATGGAAGGCAAAGAAACAGAACTGGATCGTACCTTGATCGAAGCGATTAAAGATCCCCTGACCCATATTGTCAGAAACGCCATTGATCATGGCCTTGAAACCCCAGAACAACGCTTGGCCGCAGGAAAGCCTGCAACAGGTAAACTGCTTTTAAAAGCCTATCACGAAGGTGGGCAAGTGATTATCAGCATCAGCGACGATGGGCGAGGGCTAGACCCGGAAAAAATCCGGGAACGCGCCTTGGAAAAAGGCTTGATTACAGCCAGTGAGGCAGCCCAAATCAGTGAACGTGCTTTGCTTAATCTGATTTTTTTACCCGGTTTTTCGACCGCTGAAAAAGTGACCCATGTTTCTGGCCGAGGCGTGGGCATGGATGTGGTTAAAAACAATATCGAAGAAGTTGGCGGTATGGTGGATCTGTTCAGTGAGGTAGGCAAAGGCAGTACCTTCAAAATTAAGATTCCGCTGACTCTGGCGATTATTCCAGCCTTGATGGTGAGCTGCCAAGGTGAGCGTTTTGCCATTCCCCAGATGAATTTGATTGAATTGGTCAGTTTGGAGGGCGAAGAAGCTACCAAAGGCGTTGAAATGATTTATAATTCTCCCGTTTACCGTTTGCGGGGACAGCTTTTACCGCTTGTTTATCTCAATCAGGAATTGGGTTTGGGCGGTTCCTTTAATGAATTACTGGAGCGCTTGGCCCATGCTGATGAAAATTTTCATCTCAATATTGTGGTTTTGCAGGCCGACGAGCAGCATTTTGGTTTGATTGTCGATGAAATCAACGATACTGAAGAGATTGTGGTCAAGGCATTGGGTAAGCAACTGAAATCGATCAGCGTTTATGCGGGGGCAACGATTCTGGGAGATGGAAAAGTCGCTCTGATTATTGATGTAATGGGTTTTGCTCAGCGTGTTAAGGTGATCTCTGAGGCCCAGCAACGCCGCATGAAGGAAGCTTTAGATGAGCAGAACAAAGGAACTGGTAAACGTCAGAGCCTGCTTCTGTTTCAAGCCGTGGATCGACGGAAGATGGTTCTGCCGCTTTCTCATGTGGCCCGACTTGAAGAATTTGATCGGAAAAAGGTGGAGTATTCAGGGGATTTGAAAGTCATTCAATACCGCAAACAAATCCTGCCCCTGATTTACCTTTCTGAAGTTTTGCCACGCAGTCAACGCGTTGATTTGCCAGAAACTTTTGTGGATGATGAACCCTTGCACGTGGTGGTTTGCACTTCCAATGGTCGGCAGGCCGGTTTGGTGGTTGAACATATTTTAGATATTATCGAAACAGATGACGATTTAGAAATTCAACAAAGTATCCGACGCGAAGGGGTACTGGGCTCGATTATCTTACAGGACTCTGTTACAGAAATCCTGGATTTCCGCAGTATTATTTTGAAACAAATGCCTGCATTCTTTGAGGAGCATACTTCCTCAGCGCAACTTGTTAGTCTGAGGTAAACAAGATGAACAGTCGGCAATTTTGTACATTTTTTCTGGATGGATTATTTTTTGGTGTAGATGTATTGAAAGTACAGGAGGTCATTCGTTTTCAAGAAATGACACGTGTGCCTTTGGCAAATAATGTGGTAAGAGGGTTGATCAATCTGCGGGGTCAAATTGTCACCGCAATTGATTTGCGTCGACGCCTGGGTTTAGTAGAACGTGAAATAGGGCAATCCTTTATGAACGTGATTATACATACCAGCGATGCGCCCGTCAGTTTATTGGTAGATGAAATTGGTGATGTGCTTGAAATTGAAGATGATTTGTTTGAAGCCCCCCCTCATCATTTGCAGGCGGGTTTGAAAAGTTTGGTGAGCGGCGTCTATAAATTGGAAGATCATTTGCTATTGATTTTGAATACAGAAAAAACAGTGGAATTGGATTCGTTCTCGCTGGCTGGAAAGTAAATACCAGCCAAGCCTTTCAAGAGCGAAAAACGGAAATATTATTTTGAACTGTGATTATGAGCGAACAATGAGGGAGTTTGAGTAGAAGCATGACAGAAGTAATTGCCTTACAGGATAAAGTTGCCTATTTGCAATCGATTCTCGATGCAATCGGAAAATCACAAGCAATTGCAGAATTTGAAATGGATGGTACTTTGATTGCAGCCAACCCGATGTTTTTAAATTTAATGGGTTATGAATTGAGTGAGGTTCAAGGCCAGCATCACAATTTGTTTCTGAATGAACAAGAGAAGTCTGCCGAGGAATACTCCCATTTCTGGCACGCATTGAATCGCGGTGAGTTTCAGGCCGGGGAATTTAAGCACTTAAACAAAAATGGAACAGAAGTTTGGCTTCAGGCTTCTTATAATCCGCTTTTGGACGCGCAGGGGAAACCCTTAAAGGTGATCCAATTCGCCATGGACGTCAGTGAACAAAAGTCGGTTTTACGTACTGTGGCCAAAAATGCGCGCCATCTCTCCGATGCCTCAGAGGAACTTACTTCGGTCAGTCAACACATGAGCAGCAATGCTGAGGAAACCTCAAGTCAATCCAATGTGGTTTCAGCTGCAGCAGAGCAGGTCAATCGCAATATTGAAGTGGTGACCACGGGTGCTGAAGAAATGACCTTCAGCATTAAAGAAATTGCGCTGAATGCCCATGAAGCTGCAAAAGTTGCGGCCAATGCCGTGAAGATGGCTGCAGAAACCAATCAGCTGATCAGCCGCTTGGGCGATAGCAGTGCTGAAATTGGCAAAGTGATTCGCGTGATTACCTCGATTGCGCAGCAAACCAAATTGCTGGCGCTGAATGCCACAATTGAAGCCGCGCGGGCAGGTGAAGCAGGTAAAGGCTTTGCGGTAGTAGCCAATGAGGTCAAAGAATTGGCCAAAGAAACAGCGACTGCGACTGAAGATATCAGCGGCAAGATTGAGGCCATTCAAACAGATACTGTGGGGGCGGTCAAAGCGATAGCCGATATTCAAACCATTATCAATACAGTTAATGATATTCAAAACACAATTGCAAGTGCGGTTGAGGAACAGGCGGCCACGACCAGCGAAATCAGCCGCAATGTGACTGAAGCAGCCAAAGGCAGCCATGAAATTGCCCGAAATATTGCTGGTGTGGCTGAGGCTGCACGCAGTACGTCTGCAGGAGCGGGTGAAGCCCAGCGCGCAGCCTCGGCCTTGCGGCGCATGGCTGTATCCTTGCAGGAATTGGTCCAGAAATTTAAGTTTTAAAAAAGGAAAAACTTCATGGCGGTAATGATCGTTGATGATGCTGTGACAGCACGCATGATGACCAAAGCTTTTCTGCAGGATTTGGGTTTTGGCGAAATTCATGCGGCGGAACATGGTGTGGAAGCGCTTGAGTTGATTGAAGAACTGGATGCTCTGGAATTGGTGGTCGTGGATTGGAATATGCCCTATATGACAGGGGTCGAATTTATTCGTGAACTGCGTGCCCGGCCTGAGTTTGGCGAGACAAAAGTTTTGATGATGACGACTGAAACGGGTATGGAAAAGATCATTGAGGCATTGACAGCAGGGGCTGATGAATACATGATGAAGCCCTTTACCAAGGATATGCTGGCCGATAAGCTTCAGATTATGGGAGTAGAGGCTCATTCATGACCCTAAGCTCGTCAGAGTTTGACTATATCCGACATTTGCTTAAAAACGAGTGCGCTATTGTGCTGGAAAATGGCAAAGAGTATCTGGTCGATTTAAGATTGGGTATCTTGGCGGATAATGAAGGTTTTTCTTCGATTCACTCTTTGATTGGACACCTCTCAAAACGGTCAGAACCCGACCTTGTAAAAAAGGTCGTGGATGCGATGACGACCAACGAAACCCTGTTTTTTAGAGATCACAAACCCTTTGAATTATTACAGAAACACTTATTGCCAGAACTTCTTCAAAACCGAGCTTCGTCACGTGAACTCAATATTTGGTCGGCTGCTTCTTCAACCGGGCAAGAGCCCTATAGTATTGCCATGTTGATTCATCAACATTTTCCTCAACTCGTCAATCAGTGGAATCTTCAGATTCTGGCCTCTGATATCTCTTTTACATGTTTAGAATATGCGCGTGAAGCTGTTTATAATCAATTTGAAGTAAACCGTGGTTTGCCAATTCAACTTTTGATTCGCTATTTTGAGCAAAAAGATACGCGCTGGCAGCTTAAACCTGAAATCAAAAATATGGTAAAGTTTCAGGAATTGAATTTGATTCAGACGTGGCCATTTTTACCAAAAATGGATATTATCTTTTTAAGAAATGTACTGATTTATTTCGATTTAGATGTTAAAAAGAAAATTCTTGAAAATGTTCGCAAAGTATTAAAACCTGATGGTTATTTGATTCTAGGTAGTGCAGAAACTACATTGCTGATAGATTCTGCTTTTGAGCGGGTAGAAACCTCTCTGAATGTGAATTGTTATCGGCTTGCGACTTGAGTGAATTAAAAGAGTAAATCATGATTATTGAGTAAAGAATGAGGAGTGTCTATGTCTTTAAAAATTTTAGTTGTAGATGATGCGGTGGTCGCCAGAAAAATGATCAAACGCCATTTGACAGGAAGTCCCTATGAAGATGCGACTATTATTGAAGCCACCAGTGGTGAAAATGGTTTGGAGTTATTTGATGACTCCATGGGTGTGGTTATGAGTGACTGGAATATGCCAGGAATCAATGGACTGGATTTTGTGCGTGAGATTCGTTCTCGTGAGCAGGCCTGGGGGCGTACAGGTGACCAACTGGTTCCGATCATTATGATTACAACTGAGGGAACTGCTCAAAAAGTGAATTTGGCGAAAGATGCTGGCGTGAATGAATATATTGTTAAGCCTTTTTCTGCTGCACAATTGGTCGAAGCTCTGAATAATGTTCTGGAGTAAGTAAAATGAGCAAACAAGAACAGTTTACTGATGCGATTATTCAGTCCTGTGCTGAAATTTTTGAAATGATGTTGCCTTTGAGCATGACGGAAAAAATGCAGCAGAGACCACTTCCCTTTGACCTAAAAACACTTGAGTTTGGCGATGATATGATTGCCTCGATTGGCTTGACAGGGGAGTATAATGGAACTATCTCTCTGTATTTGTCTACTCAAATGGCCTTGGATATGGCCGGATGGTTGATGGAAGATCAATATTCAGAGATGTGTGCCGAGGTTTATGAGTCGGTGGGCGAGATTATCAATATGATTGCCGGTGGTTTGAAAAACCGCATGTCGACCGATGACCATGATATTTTTGATGTAAGTATTCCGATCATGATTTCAGGGAAAGATAAGCAGGTCTTTCATGGAAAAAACAAAGAACATATTGGCGTGCCGATTGATACCGACAAAGGTTTATTTTTTATCGCGCTGGTTCTGGACAGGCATTGATAGTCGATTATGAGTATCTCTTTGCTGGTCGTCTCACCGTCCTATAGTATTCGGGAAATGTTGGCCCGGTATCTGCCCTATGAGGAATATACCGTCTATACTGCGGAATCGGCAGAAAAAGCCTTGTTCTTTTTTGAAAAAATGCCAATTGATGCCGTGGTGATTGAGTTGAAGCTCCAATCAAGCTCTGGTCTTGACCTGCTCGATTGGATGGGGCAGCACCATCCCAATATTCATCCAGTCATGATCTGTGATGATGAAGACGAGGATTTGATTGAGCTGATCCGTACCCGCAAAGCCAGTTATTTATTAAAAAAGAAGTTGAATTTGCTTCAGTTTCGGACCAAATTACAATCCATGTGTAAGTTTAAACGCGGATTGACTTATCAGTTCAATCAGGTCAGTATCTTTGAATTGGTGAAACTGGTTTCATTTTCAGGGCGTGATTACCATCTTTATCTGACCTCTCCTCAAACCCATCAAGAGGGTTTGATTTATTTTGGCCAAGGCAAGGTACAGCATGCCATGTATGGCGAGTTGACAGGTGAAAAAGCCTTTTATGAAATCATGAAAATGAAACGCGGGCTTTTTTCTGAGCTTCAGGTTATGGAGACCGATGATGAAGTGATCACGTCTTCGCTGGATCAGTTGATGGCCAATTCTGCTTTGATTCTGGATGAAAAAAGTGGTCCTGCCCAAGCCCAATTGCCCCCTACTTCCTGTCTGATTGTGTCTGAAGATAAGTATTTGCCTGTCTTCTTAGGGGAACTGTTTCGTTTTCATCAGGAATCCGTTTTGGTAACGAATTGGGTAACGACTTTTGAGTCTGTTCAGGAACAGCTTATGAAAAACCCGGAACTTCTGATTTTGGATTCGGATATGGAATCTCTCAAAGCGAAAAAAGTGCTTGATTTTATTGACGGAAATTATTTGGATACACGGGTGATCTTGATTGGTGCACATCTTCAGGCTTCACTGTCTCAAACCCTGAAACATCCAAATGTGGTGCGCTTTTTTCTGCGTGAACAATACCAGGAATTGGCTGAATTGATTGAACAGACTTATCTTGCTCAGCATTTCAGTGGTGAATTATTAGATTTGGCCTTGTTTGGCGTTTTGCAAATTTTTTCTTACTTCCGCCATCCTCGTTTGCTTGAGGTAACGGATTATTTTTCAGGGCAGGCCGGGCAAATCTTTATTTCGGATGGTGAAGTTTTACATGCCACCTTTGGCGATTATATTGGCCGTGACGCGCTCAAAAAAATTCTGCAGGTCAACTATGGTGTATTCCGTCAGGAAGCTTATTGGGAGCCTGTTACCAAGAGTTTGAATATACCCTTTAACCGCTTGATGATGCACCTCAGCCGGTTTGTCGACGAGAATAATCCTTATCAGATGGCGCGGGATCTTCTCTTGCAGAATGGCGAAGTCATCACCATTCGCTCAGATAAGATACAAGCGCCATCTTCCAAATAAGTGCTAAGTGTTGACTTGGGCGGTTGGGTAGCCTTTTTCGTACCAGGCCAGCATACCATCGGCAAAATTAAAGAGATTTTTAAAGCCTGCTTCAGCCATTTCCTGGCAGGCAATCTCGCTGCGAAAACCGCTGCGGCAAATCACGATATAGGTTTTGGATTTGTCCAGCTTTTCAAGCACTTGATTCAGATTGTTCAAACGAATGGTTTCTGCTCCTGGAATAACGCCCTCTGCCCACTCTTCTGGGCGTCGAATATCCAGAAAAACAGTATTTTCAGGAGGGGTTTGAAAAGCTTGATACACTTGATCCAAATTCATTTCTTGGATGAGAGTTTCGATCATGGAATTCACCTGTGATAACGTTAAATTTTTAACAAAGTTCATGCTTTGAATTCTAGGAGAATGTGAACTTTATGAATTAATGATGAACAAATTGTTAAATTGTATTTTTATTGTAACATTAAGTTCATAAAATACAATAGGGGGTATCCTAATACAGAATAAAAATTTAATTTGATTTTTTATTCTGTATTGTTCAATGAATGGGAGTCAGGTAAGTTCATTGGCGTAGAGGAATAGAAATGCTTGGGTATTGAGCGTAGAGCGTCTGATTAGAATTCATCGATCTTGGGTAAATGCTGAAATGACGGCTTGAAAAAGGATTGATAGCGATGAGCAGGAAATGTGGTAAACGATGTTATTAATTCGTATCTTAGTGGTGGATGATTCTGTCGTGAATCGCCAGATGTTGAAAAAAATTCTTTCAACGGTTCAGGAATTTGAAGTCGTGGCCGTGGTCAGCAATGGAAAATTGGCTTTGGATCGTATTCCTCAACTCAATCCCGATATTGTCATTTTAGATATTGAAATGCCTGAAATGAATGGCTTGGAAACCTTGGCACGGATTCGCCAGCAGTATGATAAGTTGCCTGTGATTATGTTCAGTGCACTGACTGAAACGGGGGCTTCGGTTACGATTCAGGCCCTTTCAATGGGAGCCAATGACTATGTGACTAAACCCAGTATGTCGGCTCAGCACAACCAAGAAGAACTTTCAAGCTATATCTTAGAGGCCTTTGTGCCCCGGATTCGTTCGCTTTATCAGAAATACAAGCCCAAATTGCCTTCAGCAGTGCAGCATGCACCCTTGCGTGAGCCCGTTGCTGAGCGACCTACCTTTGCCGTAAAAAAGGTCTTACAGCGTGTCGATATTGTCGGCATTGGCATTTCTACGGGAGGCCCCAATGCCTTGGCGCAGCTTTTTCCACATTTCCCAGAGGATTTTGCCGTGCCGATTCTGGTGGTTCAGCATATGCCCCCTCTGTTTACCCGTTATTTGGCAGAGCGTTTGGATGGGCTTTCTCAAATTCGTGTGGTAGAGGCTGAAGAAAATATGCTCCTTGAGCCCCGAACAGCTTATATTGCACCAGGGAATTATCACATGCTTTTGCAAACCCGAGAGGGTTCTCCCTGCATCAGTTTGAATCAAGACCCGCCTGAAAACTCCTGCCGACCTGCTGTTGATGTGCTTTTTCGCTCTATCGCCATGACTTTTGGCTCAAGTTGTTTGGGGGTTGTCATGACAGGTATGGGACAGGACGGACTCAGGGGCTGTGAACAGATTTCAGCGGCAGGAGGGCAAATATTGACGCAGGATGAGGCTTCCAGCACAATTTGGGGAATGCCTGGCTATGTTGCCCGTTCAGGTTTGGCGGATAAAATTTTGCCCTTGGATGCTTTGGGACCAGAAATTGTAAAACGGGTTAGATTTCGTCGTTAGCATCCAGTGGTATTTGAGCTGAATTCTATTTTATAATACAGTGTTAAATTGTATTTTTTTTGTCATAATTGTCATAATCGCAAACCAAAAATCAAAGATTAAGGAAGTGGCTTCACACATGAAAGGTACGATCAGTCGTTGTTTGCTTGAAATGGTGGATGAAAAACTTGGAACAGAAACTTCTGCTAAAATTGTTGAAAAATCTGGGGTTACTTCTGGGAATTTGCTCAGAATGAGTTTGAGTGATATTCCGGACTCCGATTTTTTGCAACTTTTTGGTGCAACGCTTGAGGTCACAGGACTTTCTAAAGAGGCTGCGTGCGATCTTTTTGGTGAGTATTGGTGCTGTACCTATGCACCGAAATACTATAGCTTTGTGGTCGAAAAATTTAGCAATGCCAAGGATATGATTTTGGGAATGGACAAGGTTCATACCCAGTTAACCGCGACGATTAAAAATGCACGTCCCCCCCATTTTGAATATATTTGGAAATCTGAGCAGGAATTGGAAGTTACTTATATTTCTGAACGGGGCCTGATCGACGTTTATGTGGGTTTGGCACGTGGCGTTGGCAAGCTGTTTAAAGAGAATCTCAGCGTAAACAAATTGAGTGAAGACAAAGTCACAATTGTTTTTGGCTGATTGAATCACCTAAGCCTCCAGGCCCGCTTCGTGCGGGCCTTTATTATGGGCTGAGTTTTTATTGTTTGTTTTGTGATGGCCCGCATTTATTTTTTGAAAATAGAATACGCGGCATTGTACTTATGTTACATTCTTGATAAAATTACTTGAGTTTTGTGACAAAGTAATTAACTTCTTAAAATTCGTGATTTTTTAGCAGGGGAGTTACAGAGCGTTTCTCTTTGGGTTTTTCTGAGTACTTATAGAAGCTTTTAATAAAAGTTTATAAGATAAGTTTTGTTTTAAGTTAAAAAATGATAAATAAACAAAGTATTCGTAATTTTAAATAGCTATGGTATTCTTGTCTTGTTTTTTAATCTCAGAGGGTTGATTGCATTTTTTTAGGGGCTTGATCCTGTTTTACGCTATGATTGATCCAGGGCAACAACTTTAAGTATAGATAATAAGCAAGTTATTTTGTTGAGGGGGAAGTAGAGACGGGGGACGCTTTTTATGCTGAAAGCGGCTTATCGTTATACGTTACAAGGAAATAATCAAAATCCGTATATTCTGTTAACACAGGCTGCAATGGGTTTTTAATTGGAGGAACAGATTTGAATTTGAGATTTTTTCAAAAAATTGGGTTGAGCATGATGATCGGGACAAGCCTATTTTTGGGGGGGGCGCCGGTTCAAGCTGCAGGCAGTGAAGAAACGATTAAGGCAGCTTTGCTTTTCAATATTATGAAATTTGTTAAATGGCCGTCTTCAGGCAGTTTAAAGGTTTGTGCTGTGGGTTCCAGCGGTATGGCCAGTGCGTTGGAGCAGAAATTGAAGGGACAGAATATCAATGGTCAATCGGTTTCTTTTGCTGTGACGAGTGCTGCTTCTGCAGCGGCTTGCCAGGTCGCCATTTTTGAGGGCGGCAGTGTGCCTGGAAATTTTAAATCTTTACCTGTTTTGACTGTTGGCAATGGGGGGATTGTGTCTTTTTCTGTGGCGGTGGGTAAAGTTCAGTTTTCATTGGATCAAACCACAGCCAAGAAAAACAATTTGGGAATCAGTGCCCAGTTGCTCAAGCTTGCCAAGTCTGTTTACTAATTTTAATAATTCGTTCTGGAGATCTCAATGTTCGAAAAGCTAAATCAACTTCCCGTTTCACTAAAAGTTAAATTGCTGATTGCAATTGGCTTGAGCACGGCTGTGATGATTGCTTTGATTTGTACTGCTTTTCTTTGGAATGAAAAAACAACCTTTCAAACAGTTCTGGAACGGCAAAATCAGGTTTTAGGTGGAATTATTGCAGAAAATGTTGCTGTTTTTCTGGAGTTTGATACCCCCGATGAAGCCAAAAAACTACTTTCAACCTTGAAAGTAGAAGCCAGTGTGATGGCTGCAGCCGTTTATCGCCCAGATCATAAGCTATTTGCCTCCTATCAGCGTAAAGATTCAGATAAGAAGATATTGCCAGCCAGACCTCCTGAAAAGTCTGTTTGGAATGCCAATACGGGTGTTTTGGAGTTGAGTTTGCCGATTATGCTTGAAAAAAAACAAATTGGCCGGGTCTATCTTCAATCCGATTCTGAAAATTTTCGTGATAAATTAATGGCTTCGACGAGCTTTGCGGTTGTACTTGCTTTGGGGGGGCTCTTGATGATTCTGGTTTTGGGCTATTTTATAATGGACTTCTTGGTCAGCCGTCCCTTGAAAAAATCTGCCCAGGTGATAGATGCCATGGCCCAAGGTGATTTTTCTCAGGTTTTGGAAATCCACTCCAAAGATGAAGTGGGCTTAATTGCTGCCTCAATCAACCAGACGATTGTTGGCATTAAACAGGCGACAGGTCAAGACAAGCTGGATTGGCAAAGAATTGCTGAACAGAAGCAACGTGAAGAAGAACAGAAACGCAAGGACGCCGAACAACGCCAACGGGATGAGGAAAGGCGTGTGAAAGACGCTGAGCAGCGCAAGCGTGATGAGGAACAACGCATCAAAGATGCTGAGCAACGCAAGCGTGATGAAGAACAACGCATCAAAGATGCCGAACAGCGTAAAAAAGAAAAAGCGCAAATGCAACGTGATCTGGAGCAGTCTGAGGCCTTGGCTTCGGCTTCAGGTGTTTTTTCTTCATTAAGTCAAAAACTCAGTCAAAATGCGGATTTGACTACCGAGCAGGCAACACAGGTTTCTGTAACTTTTCAACAGATGAACAGTGAATTGTATACGATCGCCAGCAGCATGGAAGAAATGCGAGCCAGTATTCAGGAGATCAACCGCCATGTGGTGGGTGTGAACCAAATGGGGGGCAAGGCTGTGGCTGAAACCCGTGTCACGAACCAGGTGGTCTCTGAATTGGGTGAAAAGAGCCAGAGTATTGGACAGGTGATTCAGTTCATTTCAAGTATTGCCGAGCAAACCAAACTCTTGGCCTTAAACGCTGCGATTGAGGCTGCCCGAGCTGGAGAATTCGGGAAGGGCTTTGGGGTTGTTGCCAGCGAAATTAAATCCTTGGCGAAAGAGACTTCAGAATCAGCCAATTCTATCAGTGGCGAAATCTTTGCCATTCAGGAAGATGTGAATAAAGTGGTGGGTGCGATTGAGAGCATCACGCAGATGATTCAGCAGATCAATGACCTGCAGAGTATGATTGCTGCTGCGATTGAAGAGCAGGCAGCAACGACTCAAACCATTGATACGAATGTTCAGCATGCTGTGGTGGGCAGCCAAAGTATTCTGAAGAGTACGGATAAACTGGTTGAAATTTCACGGGTAACCTCTCAAGGGGCGCAAACATTGAATGACTCAGCTGCGGAATTGGCGGAAATGGCGAACTATCTCCAGGAGCAAAATCAGGCTGAGCGCGAGTTTTCGATTCTCTAAAACACTATAAATTTAAGATCTGATCAGCAACTAAAATTATAAAATATTTGCTTCTTTTTAAAGAATAAAAGATATGGGGTCGTATTGTATGCAAAAAAAATATTTTTTAAAAATGCACAATTGGGTAATGGCGTTTACGCTTCTGACAAGCGGTTTTTATACTTTTCAGTTCTCCGCACAAGCGGCAGATATTCGTTCAAGCGCGACCTTGAGTGAGGTGACGCAGGTTTTAAGTGAAGCCCAGATTAAGGTGTTGACCTCCATTGAACAAGACAAGCTGGAATCTGTTCCAGATGAGATTATGACGCCTTTCAGTACCTATCTTGATTTAAACGTGATTGGGCGTGGTAAATTGGTCAACCTTGACCTGGATCGGATGGCCAATGCGATTGTGGAGTGGGCCAATCAGAGCAAAACCTCTCAGGAAATCAGTGGTTTGATTATTGCCAGTTATCAGCAGGGGCTGTTTGAACCGCAGAAGGAAGAAAACCAGGCGAGCACTTCAGATAAAAAAGAAGACTTGGTGAAAACCAGCTTGGGTGGTTTTTTTGTAGGTGAATTTGAATATCACCAAGAGCCTGATGGTGTGTTTCAACCCTTGGTAGAAATTAACAAGGCCAATCTCTTTTTCTCCGCACAGGTGATGTCACCCCAGGCCCCGAATAACATCTATTTTCTGGCAGAGTGGAATCCCGTACCTGAAGAGGTGGTGCATCAGATTGATTCTTTGAATATTGATGATAATGGCACCCTGAAAACGCTTGAACTTCCCAGTTTAACGGGAAATACAGCCACGAGTGCGACAGATGCTGCGCAGCATGTGCATGAGATGCTCAATGGTCAGATTCCCTTTGAGCGTTTGTATCTGAAAGTGGGCAATCTCTTAGATTCGGGTGTGGAGTTAAGTGTGGGGCAATTTCGGAATCCCTTTGGAATTTGGTCGGATTACACTTCTCACCGCAATTTTACCTCGACCAAAAACAATACCTTGGTCAATGGTTTTGCGCTTAAAAAATTGGAATTGGGCTTGATGGCCAATAAAAGCTTTGATTTGGGTTTTGCCAATAGCAAGCTTGATCTGACGGCTGCCATTGTACATGGCCGACAGGGACGTACTTTTCCGCTTTACCGTGCCGATACGGATACGAATAAGGATTTTGTAGGGCACCTGAGCTTTGAAAACCCTGCGGTAGTGGTGGGAACGTCTGCCTATGTGGGTAATTTGGGCCGAAACCTGGCCTTCGGTGGGGATTTTCTGGTACCCACCAAATATATCAATTTCTCTGGGGAATATGTCTTTCAGCAGAACAACGATGTGAATGCTACCTTTGGAACCCATTTTACCAGTTTTAATACAGCGGCTTCGCACAGTGGCTATTTGCAGTTTGACTTTGCCTTTCTCGATCTTTTAGATGGTTTGGGCATGGATACACTCAGCAAAGTAGCTCGGGATTTGCATATTTATGGCATGTATGAAATGTGGAGTTATTATACCGGGGGCAAACTGTTTAATCAGCCTGAAGTAAAAATCTTCCATGGTTTGCGCCATCAGATCAATAAAAATACCCGTTGGACGATTCTGGAATATGGCCATCTGTTTCACCAGGGCTACGATAAGGGAGATGTTCACCTCTCTTCGCAATTGGAATTTACTTTCTAGATTCTGAGTTGAATGCCCAAGACGGTTTGCTCTCAACAAAAGGGCAAACCGTTTTTCTTTTGCTTAAAAGTTAAAAACGCAACATATTGCAGATAAATCCACTGTGATTTGAGTGGCTGAGTTTACGCTTTTCAAAAAATATGTTCTCCTGAGGTCAGTTCTTCGCAAGGAAATTCAAGCCATTAAAATTCTAATTGTTGATGATTCGATGGTGGCCCGTAAAATCGTGATCAAACACCTTCAAAATCACGCAGACTACCAAAATGCGGAAATTATTGAAGCGGTCAGTGGTGAGCAGGGCTTGGAGAAATTTGACCGTTCGATTGAACTGGTACTAAGCGACTGGAATATGCCGGGCATCAGTGGTCATGATTACAACTGAAACGGCCCTGATCCGTGAGCATTTGGCCCTTGATTCGGGGGTTAACCAGTATGTGACCAAGCCCTATACTTCTGAACATCTGATTGAGGCTCTCAACCGAGCCCTGAATGTTGATTCAGCTTGATCGGCTGAGTTTGGGTTGAAAGGTTTTCAGTTGTAATTCAAGCGATTCGATTTCATGGCCTGCGAAGGGAAAAAGTGGAATTTGCAGCAGGGCGGGTTCTGGGGGCTTAAACAAACGGCGCTGAATAATTCGGGCCGGTTGGTTCAGTTTTAAATTCCAACGTTGGCTGGAAAGATCACTGGGTACCAGCGCTTCGGCCTGCTCCCAATTGGCCGCCAGGCTGAGCAGGGGGCTGTGGTATTCCAGCCCCTCAGAACTCAGATTGAGGCGGGTTTCGCGTAAGGTGGCGCGCAAGAGCCAACCCATGGCTGCAGAAAAAAGCAGGGGCAGGGCCATAATGCCCAAGGCAAGGTATTTATTCAGGCTGGAGGGCAGACTCACTAAACGTGGCAACATGAGCAGATTGAGAATCACGGGCAAGAGAATAAACACCAGGCTGACCGTCACCATGGGGCCTTTAAAGGCTGGGGCGAGCTTCAGTTCCTGTGTTTGGCTCATATTGGATCCGCAAAATCGACAGTGGCTTCGCTTACTATCCGCTCAATCAATTCAGCGATGCTGACAGAGCCTTGATTGCCTTCACGCAGAGCGCGTACTGAAACCGAGCCGGTTTCCATTTCACGATCTCCGACCACCAGCATATAGGGAATCTTCTGCAATTGGGCTTCGCGAATTTTATAGTTCACGCTTTCATTGCGCAGATCCAGATGCGAACGCACACCGGCTGCCAGCAATTGTTTGTGCAGGTCGCTGGCATATTCAATATGGGCTTCGCCCAGGTTGATCACATGGCATTGAATTGGGGCCAGCCAGGTGGGAAACGCACCTGCATAATGTTCAATCAAGACCCCCATAAAGCGCTCAAGGCTGCCATAAATGGCGCGGTGAATCACGATCGGGGTTTTGGCTGTATTGTCATGATCGACATATTTCAGTTCAAAGCGCAGCGGCAATTGAAAGTCGAGTTGAACGGTGGCTGTCTGCCATTCGCGGCCCAGCGCATCTTCAATAATAAAGTCAATTTTCGGGCCATAGAAAGCGCCATCGCCCTCATTGACTTCATATTTCAAATCGGCTTCCTGAATCACTTTGGCGAGACTGGCTTCGGCCTGGTTCCACATTTCCAGCTCTCCCATATAGTCTTCTGGGCGGGTGGAGAGGTAAACCTTGCTGAATTTCATGCCAAAAACCGCATAGGTGTTCTTGGCCATGGTCAGCAGGGTACGCAGTTCGCTTTCGATTTGATCGGGGGTGACAAACAGGTGGGCATCATCCTGACAGAATTTGCGCACGCGGGTCAAGCCTGAGAGCGCGCCTGATTTTTCATTGCGGTGCAGAACACCCTGATCGTGAATGCGCAGGGGCAAATCGCGGTAAGAACGGCGTTCATTTTTGAAGATCAGCATATGACTGGGGCAGTTCATGGCTTTGAGACCGATTTGGGTGTCTTCATCATCAAAGATAAACATATTTTCGCGGTAGTGATCCCAGTGGCCCGAGGTTTGCCAGAGATCCTTGCGGAACATTTGGGGAGTGCCGACTTCGACATAGCCATTGCGCAGGTTGTAATTGCGCATTTTATCGGAAAGAATTCTGAAGATTGTTTGACCCTTGGGCAGCCAAAAGGGAGCGCCAGGTGCGTATTCATGAAACATGACAAGACCCAGCTCTTTGCCCAGTTTGCGGTGATCCCGTTTGGCCGCTTCTTCAAGCTGAAAGAGGTATTTGTCTAAATCTTCTTTGGTTTGCCAGGCGGTGCCATAAATGCGTTGCAGCATGGGGTTCTTTTCGTCACCACGCCAATAGGCTCCTGAAACCTTGAGCAATTTAAAATGCTTGCACTGCTTGGTATAGCGTACATGGGGGCCGGCGCAGAGATCGGTAAAATCGCCTTCTTTATAAATCGAGACCTTTTCATCGGCAATACCGTCGATGATTTCGTGTTTAAAATTCTGACCATTTTCGTCAAACCAGCGAATGGCCTGCTCTTTGTCCCACTCTTCGCGCATGAAGGGGTTGTTTTCTTTGACAATTTCTTTCATGCGTTTTTCAATCGCTTCGAGATCTTCGGTAGTCAGGGCACGGGAAAGATCCATATCGTAGTAAAAACCATCTTTGATCACGGGGCCAATTGCGAATTTGCTGCCAGGAAACAGATCCTGCACGGCATGGGCCATGATATGCGCCGCTGAGTGGCGAATACAGTGCAATTGGTACTGGGGATCTTCTCTGTCGATCATATTCTCGTCCATGGGTCTACCTCTGTGCCAAAACTAAAAATGTGGATTCTCATAATGATTCAGAATACCTTATTTTGTTCCCTGCTTGCAGCAGGATAGAGGCTTATGCTTTTGTTTCCAGGATCCGCCTTGGAGTATAATAGGTAAAGTCTGGAATCTGGTTGTTCCGAACCTTTTGCTTGAGTGTTTCGTGGCAGGTTCTGGCTGAATTGCTATTAATGAGGGAGAGCGCCATGAAAAAGAGTCTTGCTGTTGCACTGGGAGTAGGGGGGATATTGGGAGCGTTTGAACTCTGGTATCGCAGCCGTGATAATAAACCCTGTCTGATGTTACCGGCTCACCGTCATCCTTGGCGGATTCATAACTATGCAGCTGATAAGCGTATTTATCGCACCAATATTCCAATTCGTAACTTCAGTCGCAAATATGAATGCACGGTGGTAGATGTGCAGGCCAAGGTCCGTATTTTAGGCAAAGCCGCTTTGCCTGACCCGGCAGCCCTTCAGATTACGGCGACGATTCGTCCCTGGCATAAGGAAACCCGTGAAGATGGCTATTGGCCAGCATATATCCTCACCCCCCAAAGCACCCTGGAATTTGAACTGGCTGTCGAGTGCAGTGGAGATCTTGAAAGGCTGAAAGAGCTCCATGCCGTGGTGATCGACCTTGACTATATTACTTACAGCCGCCGCAACAAGCTCAAAAAACATGAAGAAATTGTCTTGATTCCTGAACAGCAGGTTTCAGCTTCCCCTGAACCCATCACCGAAGGGGATGTGACCCTGATTCCTGTCAAAACCCATATCCTGACCGATGCCGACAATATGGCAGATGTGATTGCCAAATATGTCAGCCCCATCGCCCAATCTGGGGACGTGGTGGTCATGGCCGAAAGCGTTGTGGCGGTGACCCAACGTCGCTATATGATTCCCGATGAACATGTGCGCCCTGGTTTTTGGGCCCGCCGCCTGTGTTTCTTGGTGCCCAATGTGGGCAGTTTGTCTTCGGCCTATGGCATGCAAAGTGCGATCAATGAGGTAGGGCTGCCCAAGATGCTGACCGGCGTGGCTGTGGGGGGCTTTATGAAAGTCGCTTTTCGTAAGCATGGTTGGCTTTACCGGGTGGCAGGCATGCCCTCTGAGTTGATTGATGATTTAACCGGCACCATGCCCCCCTATGATAAATACATTGTCTTGGGGCCTGCCCATGCCCAGTCGGTGGTCAATGAAGTCAAGGCGCGTACGGGTCTTGAAGCGGCAATTGCAGATGTGAACAATATTCGCCGGGCCGCGATTGTTGCTGCGACAAAAAATGTGGATCCCAAACAATTGGCAGCCAGTCTGTTGAGCAATCCCCATGGCAATTCCGCAGAGCAAACCCCGATCGTGGTCGTGCGTTCTGCCAAAGTTGCCAAGGTTGAAAGCCATTCATGAAGATCCGGCCCGCCCGCAAACGGGATTTTGGGGGAATCAAAGAGATCTTTGAGCTGGCCTTTACTGAGGAATACCAGCAACGCGAAGTCAATATCGTTCAGCGGATTGAAAAGATAGAATCACTCTATCCCTTTGTGAAAGTTTTATCGCTTTTTCCGAATCCCTATCAGCATGTCTTTACCGTGCACGTACTGGAAGAGGATGGGAAAATAGCGGCGATGGCCCAGGTCTCTCCCCGCAATCAGAATCAGACGCGCTGGCATATTGATAATATTGCGGTTCACCCTGATTTTCGCGGGCGGGGTTTGGCCCAGGCTATTTTAAACGGGGTCTTTGATTATTATCTGGCCTTTGGAGCCCTGCGCTTTACGCTTGAGGTAGATACTGCCAATGCCCCAGCGATCAAGCTTTACGAAAAACTGGGTTTTCGTCGTTATTCGACGCTTACCTATTCCAAATTGGCTCCCAAGCGTTTGGGCAAGTTTCGGGAACCCGAAGACACCTTGAAGGTACCTGAAGGCTTGCGGGTTCGCCGCCCCAGTGATACAGAGACCTTGTGGGAGCTCTATCAGGATGCGATTCCCCCCTATATTCGTGTGGTGGAAGAGCGTACTCCCCAGGATTTATCGTTGGGGCCGCTACAACTGGGGGCGGAATGGTTGAAAAAATCTTTGAAGCGTTCACAAGCCCTGCATCTGGTGGTAGAGGATCATCACAAGCGTTTGGTGGGATCCTTGGATATTTTTGCTCAGTTGCGTTCGCTGCCCCATGTGATTCAAATGACAGTTCACCCAGGGCATGGGCATTTGGCTGAGCCTTTGTTGAAATATGCCTTGCAACAACTGGCTTTGGTTTCTGTCAATCCTGTTCTGATTGGCTGTTATGAATGCCAGCGCGCCAAACAGGATGCGATTACGGCTTTGGGATTTAAAAAATTAACGGCAGATTATCTGATGGTACGCGATACCCTAGAGAAATTGGAGCTGCCCACAGGTCAGGAGACGGTCTCGACAGAGGGGTTCTTTAAGCCTACGGTGACCTTTGATAAGCATTCCTGATCTTTTGGGACTTTCGCTTTTATGGTAGTCTGCAAACAGGTCCATTAGACTAAGGAGTGCGCGTTATGCTGACCCGTTCGATTGTGAGGGTAGCCCTTTCATTGGCTATTTTTGTGCCAGCCCTCAACTTTGCTTTACCTGTTCGCCCAGCTGCTGCAAGTACTGCTCAGCGTCGGCAGGTTTCTCTCTTGCCCACCCAGGATACGCCTCTGAATCAGGCCTTGATTCAAGCTTTCAAACAGAAATATGCAGATTTTGATTTTTTGCTTTTGAATTATTCCCTGTCTTCTCCTCCAGGGCCTTTTCTGGCCGAATTTAAACGCTGGCAAAAAGAACATGCAGGAGAACTGCCCCTGCTTCAGGACAGTTCTTTGGTACGTGTGGCCGAGGCCGAACTGCCGGGTCTGGATGTGCGTCGTTTGGCGCAAACGAGCCTGGCTCTGGTTCCTGCCTGGACAATGAGCCCCTTGGCGCTGACGGGGCCACACCGGCGTCAGCAGGAAGATGGCACGGAATACTGGAGCATTGATGTAGAGTCTGTATTGGGCTTGAGCCTGTCTGTTTTTCGCACAGCAGGAGATTATGCTCAGATGGCCGGGGCGCAAACCCAATCCTGGACCATTCATAAAGAAATTCCGATCCCAGACATGGAGCGTCTTTTGGCGCTTGTCAACCAAGCCACGGGGGTGGCCGTGGATTTAGATAATCCTGCCCAGGCTTCTTTGGTTTTAGACACCCTCAAACGGGTTCAGCCTTTTCGCGATATTCCCCAAGCGGAACCTGTGGATTATTTACAGTCTGAATTGGTTCAGCAAATGAATCCCGTACAATTCGAATCCCTTTTGGTGGCCTTGCAGAGTGTTGAGGAATTGGGCGGGAAAAAACCAGAAACAGCTACAGTTGCTGCGTTTTCTGGTTTGGGTTTAACCCCCGTATTGAAAGTCGGCACAACCAGTTTGGGCATGTTGGGCTTTGTGCCTCAATACTTTGTGCCCCAGGGGCAGTTGGAACTGCAGTATGATGTCGGGGCCATGTTTGGTTTGCCTGATTTTCTGTTGACGCTTTCAGGGGGGGCGACCCTGCCACAGTCAGCCTATCTCTTGTTGGCTCAGCCTTCTTTTCCTGGTTTGGGGATTCCCGGTGGCGGCTTGCCCAACCCTTCAGCCCAACTCTTGGCCTATAATGCGGAGTTGGGTATTATGAAACGCTTTGCTTTTGGGCAATGGCGCTTTAATCTGGGAGTGAGAGGTGGGCTTTTGGGCGGGTTGTTGATGCAGGCCACCAGTCCCTTTCCCAATCCTTTGCAGCCTGATCCTTCGGCCATGGCTTTTGGCGGGACGGCGTTGGTAGGGGCTGCTTACCAGTTTACCCCACAATTTTCGGTGGGTTTAGATGCTGGTTTTCGCTATTTTGATGGCGGACAATGGATTATGAACACGGGAGGATTTCCCCAACCCTTTCAACCCTTGTATCAAAATCCCCTGCAAAGTATAGGCCCTGACCTGGCTTTTTACGCGGGTTATACTTTTTAGTCGGATCTGAATGGAACCGATTCAGATGCTTTTAGCGTCTTTAGGCATAACGAATAAATTATTGAAGATAATCGAGGAGTGATTTAGATGGTGCTCAACAAACGTATCGTAAATACTTTTTTAGCAGCTGCTGTTTTGGCTGGTACATGGGCCGTCAATGGTCAGGCAGGACAAGCAGCCAAAGGGATCAAGCCTGTGGTGGTGATTGAAGCGGTCACGGGCGAAGGAACCTCTGCGGATGCGGCCCGTCTGGATGCCTTCCGCAATGCCATTGCGCAAGCCGTCGGCGTTTATGTTCAAGCCGATACGGTTGTTGAAAACTATGTCACCAAGAGTGATAAAATTCGCACCAATAGCAAGGGCTTTATCAAAAGCTTCAAAATGCTGAACGAAAGCAAGAGCAGCGGAGTGGTCTCTGCGGTTTACCGCGTAGAAGTGTCCACCCAGCCTTTGCAGCAGGATGTCAAAGATGTGGTCGGTTCTGAATTCCGCAATGTGGGGCATCCGACAGTTTCTGTGGTGGGCTGGTATAAAGGTCGCAACCGCCTTGAGGACGAAGTCAATGATTTTGCTGTAACAGCCATGAACCGTTCCTTGCTCAAACGGGGTTATAAGGTGGTCGATGGCTGGCTGATTGAAAAGCTGCGCAAAGAAGATGCCGCAATTGTAAAAGCTTCAGGAGCCGTTCAGCAATCCAATTTTGATCAGGTTGCGCAAATGATTGCCAATAAGCTCAAAGCCGATATCTATGTCACCACCTATGGCAGCATTCAAGGTGGCAAAGCCAGTGTTTCAACCAAAATGTACAATAGCTATACCGGCCAGATTTTTGGAAGTGATACAGGCTATGGCATTATGCGTGCCAATTCTGTCGCTGATGCCAAGGCCGCTGTGGCCACTGCTGTTTCTGCCGGAATGGAAAAAACCTTGGGTCAGGTTTCTTCACACTGGCAAGATGTTCTGACCAATGGCCAGGAATATATCGTGGTTTTGGATGGCTATAAGGGCGGCAAAGAGCGCCGTGTATTTAAAAAATTACTTGAAGACGGCGATGGCGTAACCGAAGTGAAGCAATTGAATGCTGCCGGAAGCCATGCTGAATTCAGTGTCTATTCCACTACCAAACCCGTGGATTTCTTTGACAGTTTGATTGACGCGGCAGAAGAAGAAGGCCTGAAATTTGTAAACGATGAAGCGGTGATTCGTGGCGGTCGTGCCATTTTTATTCTGAAGAATTGAGTGGATTTGCTGCACCATGCATAAATTTTTAAGCTATTGTTTGGGGCTGGCGTTGCTTTGTGCTTCATTGGGAGTGGCCCCTGCCGTTCATGCCGATGTTAAAAATCTGGACTATGCAGTGAAAGAGCTTGAAACCATGGGGGTCGGCAGCAATGCCGATGCCGCCATGGCAGATGCTGAAATGAAAGCACTGCAGGCTGTTGTGGATACTCTGGTTCAGACCGATGCCGAAAGACAGGCTTTTGCCAAAGTTCAGGAGCAGGTCTTTGCCCAGCGTGAGAAATATATCAAGCGCTTGAAAATTTTGAGCAAGGGCAGCAGTGAAGGCGGGGGGCGTTATTATAAAATCCGCTACGAGGTTCAGGTGCAGACTTTGCGCTCGGATCTTGAAAAAGCAGGGATTATTTCGAGCACCAAGCAACTCAGTTCACAACTGAAATTCCCTACGATCATGGCCTATTACAAAGACCCTGCTGAGCGCAGCAATTATGCGCAATGGTCAGTGGATCGGATCAATAACTACCTTTTGGAACAACAGTTCAAAGTGGTCGATGGCAAGGTCATGCAGGGCCTGCAGAAAGATGATCAGGTGGTGGCTCAAAGTGCAGGCAGCCGTGAGCGTTTGAGCCAGGCCCTGGCACTAAAGGCAAAAGCCGATTTTTATATGCGAATTGAGATTGATCCCAAAGTGGTAGGGCGCAGCGGAGATTATACCTATGTGCAAAGCCCTGTCTTGGTTCAGGCTTTTGAGAGTTCTTCAGGTTCGCCTTTTATTAGCAAAAGTTATCAGCGCCTCGATGGCAAAGGTCAGCCTGAAGCGCTGGCTGTTAAAGGCAGCCTCGATGTGAGCGCCAAGATTGTGATTGAAGAATCTGTGGCGGGTGTGATGCCTTTGATCGTGGAAGATCTTTTGCGTCATTGGAAGCAGAATGTCGCCCAAGGCAATCAGTACCGGCTTGTGGTTAAAGGGTTAAAAGGCAGTCAAAAATCCCAGTTTGAAGCGGGTTTGCGTGAACATGTGCGTGATTTGAAGCTACAGTCTGATGGCGCCTATCTGGTCAGATATTCTGGCGTCCTGGGAGACTTGGCTGATTTACTCGAAGAGTCGCTTCAGGCTAAAATAGGGCTGGCGGTGCAGCAGTTTGATCTGGGCAGTGCCTATTTCACTGTTTCACGCTAGGAGATCGTGGCCGTGTTGAAAAAAAGAATTTGTTTACTCTTTTGCCTATTCAGCCTGGTTTTGTTTCCAGCCTGTTTGCAGAAATCAGCACCTCCTGATGAGTCTATCAGTCATTCAACCCTGCTTCCAGGAACCTTTACCCTGGTTTTAGAGGGCTATGAAAATGGCGAAGCCCGGCGTGTTTTTCAAGAGGCCATGCAAAAGGAAGGCCTCGAATTGGAATTGCTTCAGTCAGGGGGCAACCGTGCTGAGTACCGCATCTCTCAAACCGATCAAACGCATCCTGATTGGCTTGAATCTTTGAAAAAGTCATTTGAAGCACAGTATTCCCTTCAGCAGGAAGGGGAACGACTTTTGGTGATTCGGCGGTAAAGAAAAACCATGAAACAGGAACATATGGCTTCGATTTTAAATTTCTCGGCGCTTATGTTTTTTGTGCCTTTTTCTCTTTTGGTACTCCTGGTATTGGGTTTTTTAATTTACAGTCCCTTGGGAACTCCTCTTTTCAAATCGCTGGCGGCTTGGTGCCTTTCCAAAAAAAAATATGCTGAAAGCGCTTGGCTTTATTCCCGGGTGTATCATTGGCAGGAGTTAATGGAGGGTTCTTCCGTATTTGCCCGTCAGGCTGCTTTTGCCTATGAGCAGGCAGGCAATTTACGTCTGTCGCTTGAATTCTATGAGAAGGGCGAAGATTGGAATAAGGTGGGCCAATTGCTGATGGAAATGGGCAAGACTGAGCAGGCGCTTGCCCTTTTTAAAGAAAAAAAGCTCCCCGCTCGCCTGGCCTTTTATTATGAGCAGAACGAAAATTATTTAGGTGCTGGAGAACTTTATGAACTGGAGTTGAACAATTCCCACAAGGCCCTGCGCTTTTATGAAAAGGGTCTGCAACAGGAAAAATTGCCTCCACTTGAAAGAATTCGAGCGCGTTTCTTGCTGGCTCGGGTTTGTTTTCACTTAGATAAAAAAGAAGAAAGCTATACGCATTATGGCATGGCAGAAACTTTGATTTCACGTCTGGATGCCCCCTTGGAAGACATGCATGTACTTGCGCTTGAGCGGGCCGTGCAGGCCCTTTTTAAAAATCCGAAACCCCAGAGTTAACCGTTTCTTACTTCCTCCTTATTCTTTTTTTAAGAATATTTTCAATGAATAGCTCGATACTTTCAGTATCACACGTGTTTAAAGTTGAGGTTTTAAGAATATGCGTACACCTTTTTTAATGATTTTGGCAGCTTTGAGTCTCTCTCCTTTCATGGCCTGCAGCAAGGCTTCGCCTACTTTAACCAGCCCTTCTGTTTCTGGATATTCTCCTGCTGCAGCCTATAGCCGAGCTTCTGCTCCCCGCACGACAAAGGCGGTTTCCGCTGCTTCTGTGAGCCGGACGGCAGGTAAAACAACTGTTCAGGTGGATTCTGCTCCAGAGCAGCGGGCCACTTATTCCAATGAAGATCTTTCTTCTTCTGTCGCAGAGCAGGGCTCCTCACAATACCAGGATAACTGGGAGTAATTCATGTCAAATCACGCTGTGTGGAAATTTTTTCCACTTTTTTTGGCGCTTGCTACAGCCTGTCAACCCATTGCCACTTTAAAACCGCTGCCACCAACGGCCCTTCAGGCGCAGTCACGGGCCGCTGAGCTTCTGCCTTTGTTTGAGGTCGATGGAGCAGCTGATCGCTGGACTGAAAACCGTTTTCGGGATTTTGATCAGGGCGTGGTGAAAGAAAATCTTGATCTGCAAACGCAGGGACGGCTTTTGCTCAAAAGCAATGCGCGCCAGGGACGTTATCTTTCACGTGCTTATCAGGCCCCCTTTGCTTTCAATGCCTTAATGCCAGCTTGGACAGCCCAAATTCCTGCAGGTGCGGGTCTTCGTATTTTTGCACGTGTCAGCAATGACGCTCAGGCATGGGGCGATTGGTTGCCGCTTATTCAGGAACGCAGCCTGATTTTGCCACAGTCAGCCCGTTTTGTGCAGTATCAGGTGATCTTCAATTCCGCTCAGACCTCCCAAATGCCTGTTTTTGAAGGCATGACCTTTCAGTTTGGCAAAACCCTGAACCGTTCACCGATTCCTCCCGCACTTAAAACCCAGGGACTGTGGCCAAAACCCGAAGTGGTTTCACGGGAAGCCTGGAAAGCTGTACCTCCCAAGGGAGAATACACGCCCCATACGCCAGATGGACTGGTGATTCACCATACCTGGAAACCCCGCAGTGATCAGTATCAGAAAGATCTGACGATTCGTGGCATTCAGAAATTTCACATGGTGGATAATAACTGGATGGATATCGGTTACCACTTTCTGATTGGCCCTGATGGCGTGATTTATCAAGGGCGCCCTGAAACAGTGGTGGGGGCCCATTCTACCCCCAATACTGGCAAAGTGGGGATTTGCTTGATTGGTGATTTTGACCCCGGTCAAGATCCCGTGACTCCAGAAGCCTATGCCGCACTTTTGGATTTGGTGACCTGGCTGACTTCTGAATATGGAATTTCGACCCAGGAGTTCTATGGGCACCGTGATTTTAGCACCAAAAGCTGTCCCGGTGATGAGGTCTATCATCGTTTGGATGCGATTAAAACAGAAGTCAAACGTCGTTTGGAGTTGAAACGAGCGTCTGTTCGGCGCTAGTTTTTAAGAAAAACCCCGGCAGATATCCTGCCGGGGAGGGAAGATGATAACAGGCGGGAGCCTGTACGTGTTTAAAATTTAGTGAATATCGACTTTTCGGCCCGGCTCTTCGGGCTTTTGCTCTTTTTTGGGGAGCAAAACATGTAGCATGCCTTCTTCGTAGCGTGCGTTGATTTTATCTGCATCTACATTTTCAGGCAAATCAAAACTGCGGCTGAAAGAGCTAAAGCTGAATTCTTTGCGCAGATAGTTTTTTTCTTGATCTTTTTCTTCGCTTTCCTGTTTTTTCTCTGAAGAAATCGTCAATACTTTATTTTTAATTGAGATATTAAACTCATCCTTTTGCATACCCGGAGCCGCCAGCTCCAAGCTAAATGCTTCAGGTGTTTCATGAATATTGACAGCAGGAACACTGGTTCCCATGCGGCCCAGTTTTTCCATGACACCTGTAAAATCTTTGCCAAAGAAATCTTTTCCCAGGAAATCATCTACCCAGGAAGTCAGACTTGAAGGAAAGCTAAAATCCCGATCGTTCCATTTGATCAATGACATAGCTTCAAGTAAGCCTCCTTTCTTTTTCTTTTTTGATTTTAAGACAAAAGGCATGTAAAGGTATTGATTTTGGTCATAAATATTTCTTGATTTTCCTCAATGAATTTTGAAACAGGCTAGAATAGGCTATGCTTCAATTTGATATTGTCCTGCAAAAACAAAACCTGAAACACCCCCATCAGGAAACCCATCAGGCAATGTATATGCCCTCACATGGTGAGTTTTTGGTGGAGAAACTTGCGCAGCACGGTTTGAAGCCGGGTTTGATTTCAGGACTTGATGATTTTTGTCTTTGCCCGGAACTGTTCAACCGTTCTGATGCGGATATTCTGATCGTCTGTGGCGCAGACCAGCATTTTCAGGCAGAGTTTTTACAGGCCTGGAAAAAGATCAAGAAGACTTATGCCTATCGCAGTTTGATCACCTCTGAGCCGATTTATTCCCCTGCGGCCTTTTATGTGGATGAATACAAAAATGCAGCGCGTCAGCATGAACAATTTATTGAAACTTTTGTGCCCCACAGCGTGTTTTATAATAGTCTTTTGGATTTTCAGCCTTCGGAGCAAAAATACAGACAGTCCTTTGAGCGCTATTTGTATTCTTTGGCTGATCCTGAGCTTTTTCGCGGGGTGGCTTTGCCTTGGTCTGAAAAAAAACAGGGCTTGCTCTATCTGGGCAAAGCCGAAGCTTGGGTCTATTCCCGTCTGAATGCCGAAGCCTGGCAGCGTTCGCAGCAGATCGACTATTTTCTTGCGCAGCAGAAACTTCATTTTGAGGGTCATCAGACGAGCTTTACCTTTCGCCAATGCTATCATGCCGCCAATATTTTCCGTTTTCAATTGCAACCCCGTTCAGGCTATTTTTTTCATACGGCCCGTACTGTTCAATCTGCGATTGTCGGCACCATTCCCGTTGTGCTTTTACATCGCGATTATTTAAGCCTTTTTCAGCAGGAGGCCCCTTGGGCCCGGCCGGATCAGAATCTGATTCTGGGGTTTGATGGAGAATATGAGTTGCTTTTGGAAAAACTCGCTGATGCTGAATTTACCGAGCAAGTTCGAAAAAATCTGCCAGAGCTTTTGGCCGCAGGAACGGTTTCTGGGGCGATCAGAAAATTGGTTGAATCGATTCAGCATGCCTTTTTCGCAAAGGAAAATCTGAGCGGTGTTTAATGCTTCGCTGCTCCTGATTGCTCCTGCAGGTGAGGCCCGCGATGCCCTGGCGAAATTGCTGACAAACCGAGGCTATCGCCTGAGGGCTTGTTTTGGCCAGCTTCATGAGGCTGAAAGCTTGGCGTATGCACCCCATCTGCTTGTGGTTGAGGAGTCTTTGCGAGCCTCAACTCAAGGGTTTAAAAACAAAGTTCAGCAGGCTGTGCCGCTCTGTTTTTTTTGCTTGAATCACGTGCTTCAGGATCCCGTTGCTTTGTTTGTGGAACTTGAAATTCTGGCCCGGACGCAGTCTGAGGAATTGCGGATTGGCGAAGCCCGTGTTCGCCAGCTCTTGGAGCATTTGGCGGATATTCTTGTGATTCTCAATGCCGATGGCTCTCCCCGCTACCTCAGCCCCTCTCTGGAGCGGATTACAGGGTATCGTCCAGAAGAACTCAGCAGCAAGGGACCTTTAGAGGTTGTGCACCCTGAAGATCAGGCCAAGGTCCGGCAGGCCATTTTTTGGAGCCATGAGCATCCTGGCTTGCCGATTATGTTTGAGTATCGGCATATTCATAAACAGGGGGGCTATGTTCACCTGGAGTCGGTGGGTCAGAGTCTGTTGGATGTGCCTGGAATTTCTGCGTTTGTGGTGGTTTCACGTGATATCTCTGCCCGTCGGGGTTGGGAGGCTAAAATTCAGGACAGTGAGCAGCGTTATCGTGTGGTAGCAGAGCAAACAGGGCAAATGGTTTACGATTGGGATGTGCTCAGTGGTGAGATTCAGTGGGTCGGAGCAATCGAAAAAATTACCGGTTTTGAGAGCGAAGCTTATCAAGACGTCAATATTGAAGTTTGGGAATCGATGATTCATGAACAGGAACGTGCTCAGACCCTGGCAGTGTTGGATCAGGCGGCACATGCTGATGGCCATTTCTGCATGGAGTATCGTTTGCGTCGTCGGGATGGTTCCTATGTCTGGGTTGAAGATACGGGCCTTTTTCTCAAAGATGAAGAAGGTCTTGCTGTGCGCATGCTGGGTTCAATGAAAGATATCAGCCAAAGGCGCATGCAGGCAGAATTGCTTCAAAATGCGGTGCATGAACGTGAACTGCTTTTACAGGAAATTCACCACCGGGTCAAAAACAATTTTCAGATCATGATCAGTCTTTTGAATATGCAGATGCGCCGTTTGCCGCGTGCAGAGGTGCTTGAACCTTTGCGTGATGTGCGAAACCGCTTGCACAGCATGCTTTTGGTGCATGAAGAACTCTATCGCCAAGGGTTTTCGGGGCGGGTTCCCTTTCGTGAATGTTTAGAGATTTTATGCCGTGAGCTGTACCTGCAATATGCAGAACGGGGATCGATACAGATCCTTGAAGAATTGGAGCCGCTTTCGTTGAGCATGGATCAAGCCATTCCCTGTGGCTTGATCGTGAATGAACTTTTAACCAATGCTTTTAAGTACGCGTTTTCAGCAGAGCAGCGCGATGCCCGTATTCAGATTTCACTGCGCAGTCTTGATGAGTGTGTTTTTCTTGAAATCAATGACAATGGGGTGGGTTTGCCTGACGATTATTCCTCGGGTTTGGGTTTGCACTTGGTAGAGCGTCTGGCGCATCAATTGGAAGGACAGTGTCGACGCCTTCCTCTTTCTCAGGGGACAGCCTGGCATTTGTCTTTTCCACGGGCTTAAGCTTTTCAATCTTGAGAAAACTGCATTTTCAACCATTGACACAGCATCCGCATGACTTCGCGTGCTTCCGGCAAAACGCGGGGAGACTGAAGAAAAGCGTGGATTTGTCCTTGGGCTTCATGGTAAAAAACTTCAATATTTTCCTGTCTGCGGCTTTCGGCATAGGCTTTGCCCATATCGCGCAGGGGATCAAAGCCGCAGGTTAAAACAAAAGCTGGTGGCTCTTGTGCGCGGCCAGAAGACTGAAGCGGTGAGAGCCGGGGAGCTTGGGGATTGGCCCAAGCGGGCAGATAGTGTTCCTGAAACCAATGCACGTCTTGGGTGCTCAAGACAGGGGCTTCGGCCATGCTTTTCATGGAGGGCCAGTCGAACCCCATATCGATCCAAGGGTAGAGTAAAACCTGGGCGCAGGGGCTGGCTTGACCGCTGATCAGCAAATCCTGTAAAAGTGAGGCGGCAATATTTCCCCCGGCGCTGTCTCCAGCGACTGCGATTTTGTGGGGCAAGAGTTTGTTCTCTGTGGCTTGGCTTTGAAGCCAATGCCAAACGGATTGAGCATCTTCCAAAGCAGCGGGAAAAGGGTTTTCAGGGGCGAGACGATAATCCACAGACAAAACGGCGGCCTCTGTGCCCTTACACAGACGTCGGCACAAGCCATCATGGGTTTCAATACTGCCAATCACCATGCCGCCCCCGTGAAAATAGAGAATACAGGGCAGGCTTTCTTGGCTTGTATTGGGTCGATAGAGTCGCAAGGGAATTGATGTGTTGGGGCTGAGGCAATTCAGATCTTCTGTGTTGATTTCTGTGGGCGGATCCTCAAAGAGCGCGGCACCTGCCTGGTAGCGTTCGCGCATTAAAAAAATCGTTTGTTCTGGCAGATTCCCCAATCGGATCAGTTCGCCCAAGAGCCAGGCCCGAGGATCGAGACGACGACCTTCACAGATGATGCGTGGAATTTTGACCTGGGCTGGAATTTCAGGGGCAAGCAGCCAGTTGACGATGTTTTCTGGGGTGAAGGCGTATTCTTGCATGTTTTTGAGCTTTTCTTTGGAGCTGATTTATTTTACTATCTCTGCGAAGGGGCAGAGAAAAGAGTGCGCTTGTTTTCTGCGTTTGTGGAGCGTCTAAACGCTTGGGTGAGGAAGATATCTCTTGAAGACTCTTGAGTATGATTCTAAAAAAGAACTGCCTCTTTAAGGCGATCATTTCAGGACTGTCTTCCTGTTTGGTCGAAATGTCTTGCTTGCCGGGCAGATCGCTCACCAAAACGGCTGAATAGAGAGAAATGTTTTCTTTGTTCTGCAGGGCTGCAAAAATATCAAAATTCTCAACATCCACTAAATCTGTGGGGGGTTGAATCTGAAGCCAATACTGGGTTTCTTCTAAGACGGAACGCACTTTGACCAGAGAGGCGGCGGGATAGTCTGATGTTGCTTGATTATTCAGCGTGAGCGTTTGTCTTTGAAAACGTGTTGAAGTGGGTGCATAGATCTGATGCAGTTTGACTTTGTCAGAAAGCCCCCCGGCATTGCCAAACACGACAAAACGTCGAAAGCCTTTTTGATACAGTGTCTGGATCAAGGCTTGGCTGGCAGCGCCATAGGTATTGCGAAAGGAAATAAAGCGTTGCCCTGAGGGCAGGCGATATTCCCAATAAGGGAAATAAGGGCTTCCCAATTGAGGCGGGTTCAGCAATTGGCGGTTTTGCTTTTGAATAAACTGGTCGAGTTCTTCCAAGCTCAGGCCATTGAGTGTGGCGGTGTTCAGGTGATGCAGATACAGCGTGAGATCAGAAAATAGATGCTGAAAGGCACCATGGTAGCCTATCAGGACAGTGGTTTGAGAATGGGCTTCAAGATCTTTCAGGGCTGTTTGGCAGAGACGTTGAGTGAGTGAAGCTGTGTTGTCTTGCGTGTAAACTTTTATCTGATCAAGTGGAATCAGGTGGCGGTAGAAGAGGTTTGCATACTCTAAAACCGTGTGGAAGAGACGATCTTCTCCAAAGAGATGGGTGAGAATCAATGTGGGTTGACCCGCCTGGTAGCCAAAGAGATAGTATAGGCCAATCCGCTCTTGAGCGGGTGAAAAAGCGGTTAACTTTTCGAAGCCCAAGCGGTTCAAGAGAGGCAAAGTATCGGGGTAAAGGCCGCCCACGATCATCAACTTGACAGAATGGTGTAAAAGCAAGTCATAGACAGGTTTGGGAATTTTTGCTGCCAAATAGGGATCCACTTGTAAACTTAAAGGATTCTCCAGCAATTCGGGATCGATCAGCGTTTGAAGCGGGTGCTCTTCAAAGGCGTACGAGCTGTTGTGGGGTTGAAGGGGCTGAGCGGTGTATCCTGGGGACATTTGACGCTTGAACGTTTCAAGCTCCAGCTCTTTTTCTTTCCAGCCATAGAGCTGATTTCGCCGCAGATAATGCAAGACATAGTCAGGCAGAGAGGCTTCTGCCTGGGCTAAATTTCCAGTTTGAATTTGCTTCCGGATTTGGGTTGAGCTTCCCGCTTCAAGTGCGGTGTCAAAAAATTGAATTTTACCCGCCAGCTTTAAGCGCTTAACTTCAGGTGTCTCCTGGGCCTGGTAGCCTTGGCGTTGAAAGACCGCAACAATCCTGTTTTCTTGAAGGGTCGGCAATTTATGGTAGCTTACCATTTTGTTGAAGGAGTCGGTGCCATTGATATGATAAAACGTATGCTTTGCTCCTTCCTGGGCTTGGATTGCTGCGATGATAGGGCGGATCGGGTCTTGGGGATCCTGTTGATAGGCTTTACTAAAAGCTTCGGGTGCCAAGGTTTTGAAATGGCGCTCACGTTGGCAGGCCATCTGAACCAAATGGTATCTGTGCATAAAGGAGCTGGCACCGGGTTTGTGGGTGGGACTGTAATTGGGCAGGATATACAAGCTATCGAGCTTCAGCGTTTGAATGGCTGCTTGAGCCAAATTCAAATGGCCCTTGTGTAGGGGATCGAAGGTGCCAAAATAATAGCCAATATGAGCAGCTTGGGCTGGCCTGCTCAAGCCTAAAAACAGGCAGAATATAAGTGGTAAGAGGGCCGCGCGGAAGAAAGCTGGATTTCTTAATCTGGTTTTCAAGGGGGTTCCTTTGCTTGAACTCTGGTGCCATTGAGGAGAGCACGTTTCTTTTATTCTACTCCAGGCTGTCCTATTCTTGAACTCACATTGCTGCAAGAGATACGGTACACTTCCTGCAGCAGATTTTGTTAGCAATGCAAAAATCTTCACAGAGTTTTGAACACTTTTTCAACGGGCAGGGTCATGAATGATACAACCCGATAATAATAAACGGACAGATGTGAACAACGAACTGATCCAAAAACTGAACCGGGCACAACAGGGCGATCAACAGGCCTTCAAAGAGGTGGTGAAGGAGTTTATGCCGCAGCTGTATTCTATGGTGCATGCCATGATTCCTCAGCATGAGGATGTAAACGATATTTTGCAGGAGGTGTTTGTGAAGGTGCATCGCGCTTTGCCTCAATTGCAGAATAAACAGGCCTTTCGCAGTTGGCTTTATAGAATTGCCCTGAATACGGCCCGAAACCATTTGCGTTCCCGTTTTCGGCGCGAACTTCCAACCGAACCTGAAACCTTTTTGCTTGAAACCGGTGAAAGTGGTGAAAAACTGCCAGAACAACTCGAACGGGCAGAGATTCGTCAACGTATTTTGCAGGCCATCGAAACGCTTTCTCCTGAGCACCGGGATGTGGTAACACTGGTGGAACTGGAAGAGCTGAATTGTGCTGAAGCCGCTGAAGTATTGGAGTGCCCAGCCGGAACGGTGCGCTCGCGTTTGCACTATGCCCGGAAAAAATTAAAGGAACTGCTTCAACCCTATTTTGCCAACAAGGGGGAGTCCCCATGAGTCCCGTTTTTGATGAAAATTCAGAAAAGTCTGAGGAGTGGACGCAGGATCCTCCTGCTGATCCGGGCCTGCATACCCTTTTGCAAAGTCTCAAGCAGGAGCCTCCGGCTGATTATTTTGAGCAATTTTGGACAGAGCTTCAACCTCAATTGACGCCTGCTGTGAGCGAGTCTTGGGCACTCAGACTTTTGCGGCAGCTGAAGTCTCCTCCCGCACTTTCTGTGGCTGCTGCGGTACTGGTGATCGCTTTGCTCATTCCCACCGGCGTTCTTAAAACGGGGCAACCTTTGTTGCAAGCAGAAGCACCGACAGGAGTACAAGAACAGACCGAGGCCCAGAGCTTGGATACCAGCCGCGCCAAAACCCTGCCGGGTGGCGGACGTGTGGCAGCACGCAATGAGGGCTTGATTGCTCAGAACCAACCCCTCTTGGAGGATGCCAATCGCGTTGAGCGGGATCAGGACAAAGCCGTCACGGAAGAACCGATGGTTTTGGGCGCTGCCCGTCAGGATTTGCTGGCAGAAGATGCCAAAACCAAGGAAGAAAGACCCGCTGCGCCAGCTTTGAAAAAGGACAATCAGGCGCGAAAAATTCCTATTCTGCAGGGGTATAATCAGGCCGATTATTTGGTCAAAAGCGCAACCCTGGGTGTTGAGGTTGCCCGTTTAGACCAGGCTTTCAGCAGCGTCAGCAAATTGATGACCGAGCATGGGGGCTATATTGTCAGTTCAGAAATGTCGCGTCCTGAAGAGGGAACTGCCACTGCGCGGATCAGTCTGAAAGTGCCCAAACAGCATTTCTTAACCGTGATAGAGCAGATTGAAAAAACCGGAGAAGTGCGCAGCAAACAGATTCGCAGTGAAGATCTCTGGCTGCAACTGCAGCGCCAGAAAATTGAAATCGATGATCTGCAAACGCAAGTGAATGAAAACAAAGAGAATAAAGCACAGCAACGTGCCTTGAAGCGTCAATTGCGTGAGCAGGAACTGCAACGTCAGGAATTTGAACAGATGTTGCGCATGGCTTCTTTGGATTTGGTTTTAACCCAGAAAGCCCCCAGTCGTTTCTGGAGCTTGGGAGATGTGGGCGAGCAGTTGCGGGTACGTTTGAACCGCGCTTTGCAGGATACTCTGCGCATGCTGGTCAATATTCTGGTCTTCCTGCCTCCTCTGTTGATCTATTTTGGCTGTGCCTGGTTGATCTGGCTGCTCTTGAAGCTGGTTCTGGTGACCCGTTTGGAATTGCTTTCGCCTCGGGCTTTGTCGATTGCCTATCTTTTGGGATTGCTCTTTTTCCCCTTGGCGATGGGGGGCAAGGATTTATTCCGTGCCACTTTGCTCTTCGCGGCTTTGCTAACGGCAGGAGTGGGGATCAAAACCTTACTGGGCCGATTGCGCAAGCCAGAACCCCCTGCCGTGGCTCCTGCCGATCAGGAAGAAACCTAAGCAAAGTGTTGTCTTGCTGAGGAGCAGAGTATAATGTGCTCAGCTCCTCAGAAACGAGACGAAGATGTTTCAACTCAAGCTTTGTTTTATTGACAGCGGGGATATGGACTATACGCCGGAAAGCCCCTACCAGATTCCTTTGGGAGGATCTCAGTCTGCGCTTTGCTATCTGATGGCTGCGCTGGGAGAACGGGGGCATGAGGTGACCTTGCTCAATGCCACCACGACTCCGGGGCATTACCGTGGTGTGGAATGCCTGACCCTGACAGAAGAACCCGAAGCTATTTTTGCCGATAGGCATTTTGATGCTGTGATCAGTTTAAATTCTTTGCAACCTCAAATCACGGTGCGGCCTTTTCTACCAGAGAATACCCCGCTTTTACTGTGGACCCAACATGCCGTCGATGAGGCCAGTATGGTGGCTTTACAGCATGTGCAGGTTCAAGAAGCCTGGGATCGTTTTATCTTTGTCAGTCGCTGGCAATTGGATACTTACCGGCAGAAATTCAATTTACCTTTTGAGCGCCTCAGTATTCGCCGCAACGCGATTGCACCTGATTTTCATTATCTTTTTCCTGACCGAGCGGCCTTGGCTGTGGCCAAAGCAAAAGTGCCCACTTTGGCCTATACCTCGGTGCCTGGGCGTGGATTGGCGGTCTTAATCGATATTTTTCCTTTGATGCGCGAAATTTTTCCGCAATTGCAGCTGAAGGTTTTTTCTTCATTGAAAACTTACCAAGAATCTGAGGAGCAGCCTTGGCTACAGGAGCTTTACCAGCGTTGTCGGGAAACTGAAAATGTAGAGTTGGTGGGTTCTTTGCCCCAGCCTGAATTGGTCAAGGAATTGTCCAAAGTGCATCTACTGACCTATCCCAATACCTTTAGTGAAACTTCGTGTATTGCCGTAATGGAGGCCATGGCCTGTGGTTGCGATATTATTACGACACAGATGGGAGCCTTGCCTGAAACCACAAATGGTTTTGCCAAATTGGTACCACCTGAGCCCCGTGAGAATTATGCCCGTCGCTACCTTTCAGCTTTGACCGATGCGCTGATGCTTTGGTTGAAAGAGCCTGAAGAAGTTCTGAATCGTCTCAGCCGTCAGGTTTTATATGCCAATACAGCCTATACCTGGCAGGTGCGTATTTGGGAGTGGGAATCGCTTTTGTACCAGGTCTGTCACAACCGGGGGCAGTCTTATTGGCCGCCCTCTGTGCCCCGCCCTGAGACCTGGGCGACCACGCCATAATCCTTGATTAAGCGCTGGGGAAGATCCGTGCGGCCGGGGTGAAAGAGCAGACCTGGTTCATGACGGCTGGGGGCCAAAGGGCCAATCCGTTCACGGTTTTTTTTCGCCACAGCGCTGTCTTCGCCCTCTGGGTGAACTTGGTGCTCGCCCCAAACATCAATTGCAAAGGCCTGAGGAACCCCCTGTGCGATCAAACGATTGGCAAAGGCGACGTCTTCATAGCCCCAGCCGCTGAATCGCTCATCAAAGCCCCCTGCTGCGGTGAAGAGACTGCGGGAGAGGGCCCAATTTCCTCCCCAGGCGTAAATCTGGGGATGCTGGAACATCTCAGGGGGGCAGGTAAGTTTTTCCTCTGGGGTAAACCAGAGGCGGATATCGCGAATATTGACCTGACGACCAGGAATCAGTTGTGAGGTAACACTTTCAGGTTTGTGTGAGCCAAAATATCCCCAAATCGCGCTGGGTGGAAGCGCTTGATAGTATTCGTGGTAAAAGCTCAGGGCCTGGGGGTTGAGCAGGATATCTCCTGAAAGAAAAACCAGTCTTTCGCTGGAGAGGGCCTTCACCGCCCGGTTATAAGAGCGGCTCATGCAATAGTCATGGGGTCGCCAGTCATAGCTCAGGGGCAGTTCTGTCTGAAAGGCTTTAACAATGGCTGCGCCCCGTTGGGAACCGTCGTCCACAATATGAATTTTTTCTGCCAGTCGATTTTGTTGGCTTAGCGCGCTTAAACAGGCTCGCAGGTTATCTTCCCGGCCAGGGGAGGTCAAAACAATCACACTCAGCGACATGGGGTCTGCAGTTGCCACAGCTCTTGTTTGAGACGAGAACTGTGGAAAATCTGTGGAAAATCGGCGTCTTGATGGAGCAGTATCTGTGCCAGGGCCTGGGCCAGCCAAGGCATCTGCAGGAGTCCTTTGGTGGCAAAGGCTGAAAAAACAAACAGGCCTTGGCTGCCGGGTACGGGGCCCACCAGGGGTTCCCGATCATGGCGGACGAGGGTGCGCACACCTGACCAAATCTGCATGACTTCGGCCTGTTCAATTTCAGGCAGATAGCTTTGCAGGGGAGCTTTGATTTCAGCAATGCTCCAGGTTTGTTCGCGTTTTTCATGCCAAGGGTAAAAAGTCGGGCCGGCCAAAGCCTCTTCACCGCCCAAGGGCATCAAATAGCCCCCGCTGCTCAGTGCGGCAGGCAGTTTTGAAAACGCAGCAGAGCGTAGGCGCAACACTTCGCCCCGAATACGTTCCAGGGGCAGCAAAGGAAACCATTGGGGCAGCTCTTCACCGGGGGCCAGAATGACCTGAGCAAAGCTTTCTCGTTTGACTTCAGTTTCTAAGCGCCAGCCCCCCTCCTCTGGTTGCAATTCTAAGACCTGCTCTGTTCTGAGCTTGACTCCTGCACGTTGAAGTCTGTGTAAAAGGGTCTGGATTAAGCGAGGCATCCAGACCTGAAAAGCGGGTTGCACCATAAAATTGTTTTCGGGCAGATGATAAAACAGGCTGTAATCAGCTCTTTCCTGGGCTGAGAGCGGATAAATATGCTGCTGGAGTTCAGGGCTGAGCCGCGCCTGGGAGCGTTGAAAGCGTTGCAGGGTTTGAGCTGTGCTGGCCGGACGCAAGAGGGACAGCGCTTGGTAGAGGGGGGTGTCATTTGTGTTTTGCAGCTTGTTTAACCAATGCTGGCTGAATTGATAGGCCTGCCAATAGCCAGGTTTGGGTTCCAGACTGCGGCCTGGGGTGGGGTGCATCAGGGCTGCGGGCAGACCAGAAGCCCCTGCTCCGGGCTGGCGAGACTCAAAAATTTCAAGTGTTTGGGCTGAAACACCAGCCTCCAGCAGGGCATGGGCCAGCCCCAAACCTGCCAAGCCAGCTCCGATAATGGCAATCGCTGTCATTTTAGATATTTTTCCCGTAAAAGCAGGTTGTAGTCACTCAGCACTTCAGCATTTTTTGCTGCCAGGGTCATTTCCCGTTTATTGCCTGAACCTTTGCGAGAAGCCAGGTGCAGGCCTGCTTTTGCCATGGCTTTGCGCACGGCGGTGGCGGCTCCATAGGTTGCTAAAATACCCGTTTCACTTAAAGCCTGTGCTTCCCAATCAAAACAAGCCTGATTCCAGCCTTCGGGGTTTGCCGCCGGGCCGAAAGGATCGTGATAAAGGGCTTGAAATTTAAGTTTAGGGGGGAGTGCGACCTGATCCCAGGAGCAGTGATAAAGCACCAGTTCGATATTTTGAAACTGGGCTTGGCAGTGGCTGTTTGTTTTGGCCTGTTCAAGCACAGATTTCAACAGCTCGAATAATTGGGGCTCTTTCAGCCATTGGCTATAATGCAGCTGATTTAAGCGGGCTGCTTCTAAGGGCGCATTTTCAACCACATGGTAGCGTAAACAGCCGCCAGGTTGTTTGTCTAAAAAAGCTTCTGCGGTAACCAGAAAATTCATACCCGGACCCAAGCCCAATTCAAGCACCTGCCAATCGGGTTTTTGGGCAAGCAGATGGGTCCCCTCAAGAAAGACATAGCGGGCTTCTTCGCGGGCTCCTTGCAGGGAGCGGAAATAGATATTCTCGTGTACATTGTAAAACGTATAGGAGCCATCTCCCGTTTGAATCGGAACAAGTTGCACAGTCATGGGATTCTCCTTGGGGCGCATGCCTTCAGTTTAGCGCAGGGGAATCACCTCATCCAGCTTATCCTGCAGATGTTCGAGTCGAACCACCAGCAGATGGTAAAGATCCGTCAGATTTTTGTGGCTAAAACCCTTATTTTCAAGTTCATCAATCTGATCGGCCAGAGTATCACAGCGATCCAGCATGTTTTCGAGTTGGACCTCTGTTTCTTTGACACGTTCGAGGGTCGGTGATTTGAGCATGGCCACTGTCACGGTGATGACTTCTCGCTCGAACTCCTGAAGATGGGGAACCAGGACTTGCATTTTTAGCGAGGCCTCATAAATACCTTCTTGGCGTTTCAATGCTTTTTCGAGTATTTGCATCGCCTGTGCCAAATCACTGGTGTCTATTTCCGTTTCGACGCGTTCTCTCTGTTCACAGAGCCAGGCATAGTTGTTTTTTCGATTCTCGGTGTCTTCTGCCAATTGAGCCAAGGCATCGGGTTCAAGCACAGGCACAAAGATGCCCTGGCGGTGAAGACTGTGGATCTCTTTGTGAATTTTTTCGGCCAAAAGATCATAGAGTGCATCATGATCTGGTATTGCTGAGGCTGGCTGTGTTGGCTCTGTTTGGGGCTGCGTAAAGGGTTGGCTCAGTTGCGCCTGCAGTTTTAGGGCCTCTGGATGCTGGGGTGTTACTTCGAGAATCAGACGCAGGTAGCGTTGGGCCTGGTTCAGATTGCCAGCCAGACCAAAGATATAGGCCGCAGCCAGAGCAGAGCCCTGATCGCGGTGATGCAGCCGCAGGGCTTGTAAAAACTGAGTCAGAGCTTCGGTGAGGCGCTTGTTGTTTTGATAGCCTTCTTGTTGGGCTGCCGCAAGCAGTTTAAGCCCAGACAAATAGAATTCGCGGGCCTGATGATGGCGGTTTTGATCCAGGTGGCTGGCGCGCTGGCGCAGGTGGGCCAGTTCTTTCAGATTCAAGTGAAATTTCCTCTCTGTTTGCAATTCAGATCAGACAGGATGCTTGGTTTTTTTCTGGAGCACAGATTTTAGTATTGTACTTATTTTTTTTAAGAATACAAAGACCTGAATTTCTACTTGTCAGAAAGGTTTTATACTTCTATTTCTTTGTTTTAAATTCTCGAAAACAAGCGATATTGGCTTTAAATGTCTATTAGTAATCTTGAATTTTCAGCCTGAACCCCTTCTTTATCTTTATAAAATGTATTGAATTAATTTGAAAAATAAGCTGCAAATTTCAGCTTGAACATTTACAATAAGAAATATCATGATCTAAGCCAAGGAGATTTGCATGCCTGAAATCCATTCCTCTGTACCACGCGTGGCAGACCCCCTAAGTGCGCCCTTGCCCCCAAGTCCAGGTACCCCTGTTTCCAAAACCAAGGTTCCTGCTTTGAATACCTCTCAGCGCATGTTAGAGCAGGTTAAATCCAGCACAGATCAAACCCACCGTCTGAAAGAATTAACGGGTTCTGAAGCCGTAGGGAAATTGGAGCACGATCTGCAAGGACAGAACGCCTCTGTTTTACAAAGTCGGAGCGGACATTTGGCCAGTGGTTTAGCTGGATCTTCGCTTGAAAAAGATCTGCAACGGGCCGAAACAGAGATGGGACACCTCAAATCGGGCTATAAGCAAGGTATGCAGGTGGTTTCTGATTTAGAGGGAACCGCCCGTTTGATGAAGGGAGAAGTGACTGCGGATACGCTCAAGTCAGGCACGCAGACCTTGAGCCGTTTGGAGCAGGCCATAGGCAGCCGATCGGGAATGTCAAAAACCTTGAAAGATGTGGATACTGTTTTATCCAGCAAAAAGGATGTTGACCAATCCTTGGCGCTGATGGATGGTAAAATCAGCGCTGAAAATCTTCGCTCAGCCACACGCGTCACACAAACAGCAGCTCAGCTCAGCGGTCATTCTGCAATTGCAAAGGGGACGGGCAAGGTTTTGGCTCCTCTGAATGCGGTTTGTTCAGGCAAAGCCAGTTTGAAAGCCTGTGAAAAATTGTGGGATGAACCCAATCTTGAAAATTTGCATGAGGCTGGCAGCCAGGTAACCCAATTTTTGAAGGATCTGAAGGCCAGTATTGAGCTGGTTCCTGGCGGTCATTTATTGACACGGGCGATTGATAAACTTTTAAAAAGCGTGGTGCCTGGTGCCAACTTGATTGCGTTGGGAGATCAGTTTCTCAAAATGGTAGGCCAGGTGAAATTGGCGATTGATAAACCCACCGCACTGAATATTTCCAATGCTGTGCTTGAGGTTGTGAAAACGACTGCCAGTGCAGGCCAATTGGCCGGGGGAGTGGTGGGCTATGCCAGTGCCGCGGTTTATACCGGGGCAGAGTTTGTGCAGACGCTTGTGAATACGGATTGGAATACCATAGGAACCAAAGTCAGTGATTCAGTGAGCAGCATGGTCAGTTCAGCCAGCTCCTATTTGGGGAGTGCGACACGCTGGTTAGGGTTCGCCTGATGTCGTCGGTTGCTGTTTTAGAAGAAAGCCCGGGGCATTACCGCCTATATTTTGCCTTGCCGACTGATTTGCCTCCACAGGATGTACAAAACTGGCTGGCTCTGGAACTGGATGCCTTTTTAATCCAAAAGGGGCGTCAGCTCTGGGATTTGCCCCAGATAGAGTCGCAGGATGATCGGGGCGTGTCTGTGTTGGCCAGGGTCTTTCCCCCCGTTTATTTGCCTGAATTGAGTTTGACTCTCGAGCTTCCGCCTGTTCAGCAAGTGACAGAGGAACTGCTTCAATCCCATTTGATTGAGCTTCAATATGCGCTGGCACAGGCAGAAGAGGTCATGCGGCCTGTGGCACAGGGGGATCGTATTTGTTTTGATTTTTATGCTGAAGTGGCGGGAATACCTTTGCCGGGAGCTTGCCAGTCTTATGCTGGCAGGGTACGGAATGATTTGATTGCCCCCGGTTTTTTTCAAAACCTCGTGGGTTTGAAGCCGGGCGAATCGCATCAGTTTCAATGGGATTTGCCTGGCGCAAGCGGAGCGAATTGCCACGTCTATCTCCAGAAAGTAGAGGCTTTGGCACTCCCCCCTTTGGATGATGCTTTTCCCTCGCTTTCGGGTCTGGGAGTGGATTGGGCGGCTGCTTTTTCAAACTTACAAGCGCAGCTTTCTGAGCGCTATCAGGCACAATGGCAGCAATTTGTAAGGCGTGGGCTGCTTTACAGCCTGGCTGAGCTTGCGCAGATTGAGATTCCTGAAGACCTCTTTATTGCACAGCAGTTGGCGCGCTGGAACCGTGAAGAAGGAGCTGCTTTAGCGGCCTGGAGCTTATCTCAGGGCGAACGGGACCGGGCTTTTGAACTCTGGCGTCAGCAACCTGAAAATTTTGAACAGGATTATGCCGATTTACGTCTGGCCCTGGTGGTGCGTGAAGTTGTTCAGCAGGAAGCACTTGAGATCCGCGCTGAAGAATTGGCGCTGCTTTTAAAACCCTTTGCTGAAAGATTTGAGATGACGCTTGCCGAAATTCATGCGGCTTTGACTGAGACTGGGGCTTTGCAAAGCTTATTGGATCAGGCCTTACAGGAAAAAGTTGTGGATTTGCTTGTGCAGCGTGCCTGTTTAACCCGCGAAGGCAAAAGAGTCGTGCAAGCGGGTCAGTCCTTGCTGGCGTGAACAGTGCGGAACCAGGCGGCCATCTCTTGGGTATAAATTGGATTATTGAAGAGAATTTGTTTTCTTGCCCGGATACGTTGGCGTAAATCCTGACGGTACGCTGGCTGAGTTGCTATTTTCAGTGCTTTTTCAATATAATCCTGTTGGTCATGGGCAATGCCGTCGTCAAGGCCCATCAGTTGGTAAAGGCCTGTGCCGATCCGACAGCGTAGAAATTCACTGGGAAGTGTGACCAGGGGCGTATCCATCCAGAAAGCCTGAAAGGCCAGGTTGCCAGCCCCCAAGCGCAGGCTGTCCATGATCACATCTACCTGGGCCATGAGACTGAGGAAATCAGGTTGGCTGAGCCAGGGTAAAAAGTGAATTCTGTCGCAGAGCTCAGGAAAAACCCCTTGATAATGTTCAAGCAGAACCTTTTCCAGACCCCGATAGCTGATAAACAGCCATTCAGCCTCAGAATCGCGGCGTAAAATTTCAGGAATAATCTGTTCAAATTCAGGATCGACCCGAAAGAGTGTCATGGGGAAAAGGTATAGGTGGCGGTCTTCCGGCAGGCTCAGTTCGGTGCGTGTTTTGATTCTTTCAGGCGTAGGGGGCGGCAGATAGGTCACAATCGGCCCTTCAAACAGAACCAGTTTTTCGCTGTAATGGGCCTGGGCCTGGGGGGCTTCGAAGGCTTTGCCAGAAAGATAATAATCCAGATTGTGTAGGCCACTGGTCATGGGCAGACCGGTCATGGCGCATTGGACAGGGGCCATTCGATTGGAGGCCAAAGAATAGAGAAAAGGATCCTGGCCAATATCCAGATAAAGCAGAATATCGGGCGCGCAGCGGTTGAGAATTTCGAGACAGGGATCGAGATGCCAAGGCAGAATCTCGAAATGGGAGACCGTGGCTTTGATCCTGTCGGTGATGGCATCCTGCTGGTTGCCGCCCAGATAAAAGGCGGTAAGTTCCAGATCTTTTTCCTGGGCGAGGGTTTGAATCACCCCCAGAAAATAATGCATGGTGGAGTGATTCCAAAAAGAAGGCGAGACCATGCCAATTCGGATTTTATCGGATGCTGAAAGACGTGGGGGGGGCGTTGATTGCGCTACGGGCACCATTTTTTCCCAGATCCGGCCAATTTCTTGGGTGGTTTCGCGTTCGTTCAGGCCTTGGGCGAAAATTCCAAAAAGAGGGCTGTCACAGTCAATGCCCCTGGCCTGAATGGCTTCTATGCGTTCAGGTTGTAAATAGCTGTCGAGCTCGGAAAGCTTCTGTAGAAATCTCTTTCGCCAGCCTTCAATTTCTGTGGTTGAAAAATAAATTTGAGGAAAGAGAAAGGTGTTTTCCAAGCGCAAAGGAAAATTATTGGGATAACGCTGCACAGCCTGATTTAAAGCGTTTGCGCATTCGTTGGCCTGGTTGCTGTGTCTGAGCGAGCGGGCCAAATAAATCCAGGATTGCTCAAGATTGTCCATATTGAGCTCAATAATGGCTGAAAAATAGGCAATGGCTTCGGCATAAAGCCCTTGGCCATAAAGTTCGTAGCCGCAGGTGAAAAAATTATGATAGATATCTGCATCCGAAGGGTTGAGCTGAGCGGCTTGAATAAACAAGTCCCGTGCCTGTGCTGTGTTTTTTAGGGCATGCTGGCAGACCGCGAGATAGTGCAGGGCTTCGACCTGAGTAGGGTCGGCCGCCAGTACGGTTTGAAATTTATCGGCGGCTTCTGCATAGTGTTTGTTTTCAAGGGCTTCAAAAGCCTGATCTAAGACTTCGTTGATAGACATGCTAAGCGTGTTTGATGGGGTGTTCGAGAAACCTGACTGCCAGTTTGCATATCTGTATAGTATCCTGAAAAGATAGAATTCACCAGGGGAGAGCGCTATGTACGAACGTATCCTGATTACAGGGGCATCTGGAGGCTTGGGGGGTGTTTTATTTCAGTCATTAAAAGAACGCTATACCGTCCTGGGCACCTGTTTCCAACATCCAGGCAGTGAATTGACGGTTTTGGATTTGCGGGATATTTCTGCGACCCTGAGCCTGTGTGAGCGTTTTCAGCCCGATTTGATTATTAATACCGTGGCCTGGACCGATGTCGATGGCTGTGAGCGTGATTACCGCGTGGCCTTTGAGAAAAATGTACAGACCGCTCTGGCTGTTCGTTTGGCTACTGAAGCCTGTGAGGCCAAACTGATTCATATTTCTACGAATGATATTTTTTCAGGGGCCCAGGGGCACTATAGCGAAAGTGATTTGCCAGAGCCGATTAACCATTACTCCCGCACCAAATATCTGGCTGAGCAGGTGGTTCAAGATTTGCCTCGGGCTTTGATTTTGCGTTTTACCTTTCTTTCTTGGTGGGCCACAGGAAAAACTTCTTTTGCGCGCTGGTTGGTGGAATCGCTTCAGAGGGGCAAAGAAGTGCGTTTATTTCAGGATCAATTTAATGCGCCACTCTATGTGGGCACACTTCTGGAATGGCTGGAGCAACTCTGGACGCTTGAAGGGGTGTATCATCTGGCTTCAGAACGCCGCAGCCGTTGGGATGCGGGCATGGCTTTGGCACAAGCGCTGAATTTAAATACAGATTTGATTCTGCCGGGCTCTTTTAAAACCTCAGATTTACCTGCTCCCCGGCCGGCCGATGTTTCCTTAAGTGCTGAAAAATTACTGCGCGAAACAGGTCTGAAAACTTCGTTGGCGCAAGAAATTGCGAAAATGGTAAGGGCCGTACCTGAGGATTTGCGCACAAGTGGCTAGGAGACGAAGTCTTCCTGTTTTTCGAGTGCTTCAGCTTGATAGGCTGAGATTTGTCCGGTTGTGCCGTCTAAACGTAAAACATAACCATTTTTGAGTTTGCGGGTTGCTTGGGGCAGGCAGGCGATGGCGGGCAGTTTGTATTGGCGTGCCAGTTGAGCGCCATGTGAAAGAGATCCCCCCAACTCCATCACCAAGGCACCTGCTTTGGCCAATGCGGGTTCCCAGGCTGGCTCAAAATAATCTGTAATCAGGATTTCTCCTTGGCGCAGTTCTTTCAGGTCGTCACTGCGCAAGATAATTCGCGCTTTGCCCAAATATTGGCCTGTATTTGCGGGTAGACCTTGTAACTCAAGCGACTCCAGTTTTTGTCGGGCTTGATTTCCCAATTTATTGCCGATTTTTCGTTCATATTTGCGGGCCTGAATCAGTTCTTTCAACTCCTTGATGCGAAAGGCATTCAAGGGGGTTTCAAGCAGATGGCGAATTTCGTTTGTTTCAAGGTAAAAAATATCCTGCTGTGAATCCAGGGGCAAAAAACGACTGATTCCTCCCATCATGCGTCTGAGTACGGGTAGGAACATTGAAATAAAATAGGGCTCGTCTTCTCTTGTCATACTCAGCGTTTGGGTTAAATGCAAAATAATGCGGATCAGAAGAATATCGGGCAATTTCCAGGGGCCGATGGTCTCAAAGATCAAGTGGGTCAGTTCTTCGCGTTGGTTTGGAATGCGTGTATCCCAGAAAATACGCTGGTGTTGAATGGCTTCCTGTAATTCTTGCAAAATACTGTGAGGGGCGTCTACCCAAGAAGGGTAAAGGGGATCCAGACCGGTGCGATAGTAGCCGTAAAGCCCGAAGCTTTCCTTGATCAGATTGAGAAATTCAGGCCCGGATTCCTGACTTTGCAGTTGATCCCACAGGGTGTGGGCGGGTTGATTCTTGAAAAGTGCCAATAAACGGGGTTCGCTGTGAATTTTTTCAAGCATCAGATCCATTTGACTGAGACTTTGTGATTTTCGTCCGGGCAAGCCTTGAAAGAGGATATCATAGACCGGCGGATGCTCCTGGTCTTGAAAATAGTCTTGAAGCAGTCCTGTCAGCAGAGGTTGACCGGTCAGATTCAGACAACGCACCATCAGCAAAGCATCTAAAAGACCCTGAACACTGTCAGCCAGGTTGTCCATTTCCTGAAGCAGGACTTCTGCTTCTCCTCCGGCCGGGTCATTTTCCCAGAAACGTTGAATCTTTTCAAGATATTCTTGATAGAGGGTACGCCAGGTATGTTGCGCTTTGTAAAAGCTGCTGCCCACTTGCCAGAACTGTTTCCAGCGCGCTTGCTCGTTTAAGTCTGTTTGGTAACTGACCAAGGCCTGTTGAAAGAGTTTGGGAATGCTTTGATGCCAATGTGCCGTATAGTTGATCAGGCGAAAAGCAGGCTCAGGTAAGCCTGTGATACCCAAATAGTCGGCTGTGTTTTTTAAAGCCTGCTCAAGCAAGGGGTGTAAAAAACTCCAGCCCAGGGGGGAAAAGGGCTGGCGAAAGTAGCTGGCCACCGTGTCCAGTTTTTCCCATTCTGATTCCTGAACCACGTTGGTGGTCGGTTGTTGGCGTGTCTGGGCCTGGATAAACTGGAAGCCTCGCTCGGTTTTAATCCATTCCAATTCCAAGGGGCGTTTATAGCCTGCCACGGCTTTTTCTGCCATTTCAGCCAGAATCAGCAGATCTGTTTCATTCAGGCTGGCCTGTTTTTGACGGCTGACTTCCAGCTCGCGCTGGGCCAAGCTGCCGTCTTCTTCAACTGCAAAATAAAAGGGCTTGCTGGCGATGGTTTGGCGGCTGATTTTTTTTAAAAAGCGTTGCCAGATAAATTGATCTGGGCTTAAAAGGCCACGGCTGACGGCTTCATTCTGACCCCAGGCGGCTTCAATTAACATTTCCTGGTCGCTGTTGCTGCCGGGATGAAAGCTGAGCAAACTGCCCGAAACTACGGGTTGTGCAAAGGGCTGTACAATGATCGCGAGATCATCCAAACGTTGGGTCAGGGTCTCTTGGGAGAAGCGATAGGCGACAATCTCGTCGAGCCAGATATAGGCCCAGGCGATTTTGAGTGCTTTTTCGAATTCGATCATGCCGCGTATATTCAACATCGGGCGCAGACGTTTGGCAAAAAAGGGATCAGGATAGGGCAGAGAAGGTCTAAGTGCAACAGCAACTTCTTGAGGGTGGGTCAGCTGCCGATAGGCATTGCGGATATCACTCAAGACATCAACAGGCAGCGGGTATTTAAAAAAACTATGCTGAATTAGACGCCCCATCTGTAACGCTTCCTGAAAATTCATATTCTGGGATTGATCCAAAACAATTCCAAAACTTTCCAGACAACGCCGATAGGCATGGGTGGTAATACAAAACGCCGGTTGAACAGGCAGTTTCAGACGCTGAAGAATGCTCAAGTTCAATGCTTTGAGGCCAATGACAGGCAAATTCTTGGGGGTTGCGTCGGAAAGCCAGATGACGTTACTGTTTGTGGAAATCTCTTCCGTCGAGGGATTCCGTGCCACGTTGATGCTTGATCCTTTCAGGTAACCTATCATATTATGACATGGGTGAATTTTTTTGTGAATGCAAAGTGAGGACTGGAGCTATCGACATCCTGGAGTACCAACATCCGGCTGTTACCGTAGATATTGTTCTTTTTACAATTATGCAGGAAGATCTGAAAGTCTTATTGGTTCAGCGCAATATGGAGCCTTTTCAGGGCTATTGGTCTCTTCCGGGGGGCTTTGTGCAAATGGCTGAGAGTCTGGAAGACGCAGCATTGCATAAGCTCAAGGAAAAAACCAATGTGGATGATGTTTATCTTGAACAGCTCTATACCTTTGGCGAAATTGACCGTGATCCACGGGCCCGGGTGATTACGATTACCTATTATGCTTTGGTCAGCTCTGAAAAATTTACCCTGCGCCCTTCTGAGGCAGTCAGTGAAGTGCGCTGGCACTCAGTTTATCAGCTGCCATCACTGGCTTTTGACCATTTGCGGATTATTGATCTTGCTCTGCAGCGCTTACGCAATAAGTTGGGGTATACCACTTTGGGGCTGCAGCTTTTGCCCGACAAGTTTACGTTGCCGGAACTGTGCCGGGTCTATGAAATTATTTTAAATAAACAAATAGACAAACGGAATTTCCGTAAAAAAATTGCGTTTTTGGATATCCTTGAGGATACAGAAGAAACTACCCAGGAATTTTCAAAAAAACCCGCCAAACTCTATCGCTTTAAGCAAAATGAGAACCTGGAAATTCAACTGAACAATAAAAATGTATTCGATCCTAAAATTCCCCGCAGTTTGACTGGGGTTTAAAATCTTCCCTCTGTTTCGGGCGCGAAATTGATTCAAGAAGCTCATGAAAAAAGGCTCTCTGATTTTTCAGAGAGCCTTTTGGCATTTTAAACCGCTTATTCGACCTGCGCGTCTTTGGGCAGCAGGTGTTTAAAGCGGCTCTTGTCATGAGACTTGAGATAGGCTTCTTCTGGTGTAACCAGATCTGCCTTGAGTTTCTCCTCGATGGCTTGGTCCATGGTCATTTGACCATCTTTGCGGCCGGTTTGCATAATTGAAGGTATTTGGAAGGTTTTGCCTTCACGCAGCAGGTTGGCGACAGCGGGGGTTCCCACCAGGATTTCCTGAACGCTGACACGGCCTCCGCCTTTCTTTTTCAGCAGCTGCTGAGCAACGACTCCCTTGAGACTGTCTCCCAACATCGCACGGATTTGTTCCTGGGCTTCTGTGGGAAAAGCGTCGATCAGACGGTCGATGGTTTTGGGAGCGGAAGAGGCGTGCAAGGTGCCGAAAACCAAGTGACCTGTCTCTGCTGCGGTAATGGCCAATTCAATTGTTTCCAAGTCACGCATTTCACCGACCAGAATAACATCGGGATCTTCACGCAGAGCCGCCTTGAGCGCTGAAGCAAAGGTTTTTGTGTTTTTGCCGACTTCACGCTGATTCACCAGACTTTTTTGGCTGTTGTGCACAAACTCAATTGGGTCTTCAACGGTTAAAATATGATCGGAGCGATTTTTATTAATATAATCGACCATGGCGGCCAAGGTGGTTGATTTACCGGAGCCTGTCGCACCCGTGACCAGAACCAGGCCCTTGTGCAGATGACAGAAATACTCGGTCAGGACCTTGGGCAAGCCCAATTCTTCTGCACTGAGAATTTTGGTGGGAATCACACGAAAAACGGCACCCAGGCCTTTGCGTTCCATAAAAATATTGGCACGAAAGCGGGAGCCTAATTCATCAACACTGTAGGCAAAGTCCAAATCATTGGTTTCTTCAAATTGTTTGCGGCCGAAATCATCCATGATTTCATAGAGCAGGGGGCGAATTTGGTCTTCGGTCAGCTTTTGATTCATGATGGGAATCAAATCACCACTGACACGAATCAATGGGGGATTGTTGGGTGAAATATGAAGATCCGAACCGCCTTTTTCTACCAATACTTTGAAAAGACTGTCAATTTTTGCCATCTCATTTGACTCCTTGTGATATTCACCTTGTTTGCAAGTAACTATTTATACCCTTAGAACTATGGATCTTACAATATCAGACATTATAGCTTGGAACACAGGCAGACCCAATCCCCCAGAGAAAGAGCGTTTATAAAAATTAATTCTGAAAACAGATTGCTTTGAAGGGCTTTAGGAATTCTCGTCATGTTCAGGAGAAGGGGTGGGGGCAGGCAATTCTCCATTGAAACGTTTGCGCCAATAGCCCAGCCACTCCAGAACGCTTGGCAGGCTATAGGAACCTTTAATGGTGACCTTGTGCAGTTGTTCATTGGATTTAAACTGGTAATCCAATGCCCAATTTTCGTTGACACTGTAATTGCCTCCCAGTTTGTAGACTGCTTGATCTGAAAGGGTGCCTTCGCCCGAGATCCGGATCCGGTTGAGAAAATTGAGTTGTTTGAGGCGTTCCTCAATCAGATCTTCGACCAGAAAAAAGGGATTGGAGCGGATATTGAAACTGAAAACCGGCCCACTGACAGATTGTCCGACAATGCCAAAGGAGAGTTCTTCCAAGCCCAAGAGTTCAGACAGGCGGGAAGTCAGTGGGTTGAAGAGCCCCCGCAGGAAGACATCGCTGAATTTGGCCGCAACCCCTGCAATATCGCCCTGACTCAAACCTGTGAAGGCCTCTCCCCCAAAGATCTGGTTAAAGATTTGCGTATCGGTCAGACCCTGTTTGTTCGAGAATTCAAAACGCATTTCATTTTTTTTCAGATCTTCAAGCTTGCCTGTCATCAAGGCTTTAACGGCCTGTTCTGCGCCTTTGACATTGAAGCTGGTTTCAATTTTGAGATCGGGGTTGATACCCACTGTTTCACCCACTGCCGTGCGCACTTTGGGAAAATTGACATCCATTTTATCGACTTTGAGGGCATTGTTAAACAGATAGAGGGTGCCTTTTTCGGCTTTGATATCGCCCGTGATTGTCATTTGTCCCCCCCAATGGCGTAAGTTCAGTCCTTTTTCTGAAAAAATGGGAATATCAAAAATGGGGGAATGCAAGCCGTACTCAAAGGGCATTTCAACCTTGAGTCCTCCAAATAAAAAGCGGGGAGGTTTGACGGTTCCGCTTTCATCTTTGACCTCACTTGAGGTAGGCAAATCCTGGCGATCTTTTAGAAAGGGGAAGGTGGTTTCGCCATTTTTACCCAGGCTGACCTTGCCGCTGATCACGGGCTGACTGACCAAACCCTTGATTTTAATCTTGGCTTCTTTGACGGCTGTTTGTGTGGTTAAAAGCCCTGGCATGGTATAGCGAATCAAGAGATTTTCACCATTGGCTTCCAGATTGAGAAACGAAGGCAAAAGATTGAGCAGATCCATCGTACCTTTGACTTCTAAATTGCCCCCCGCCAGTTTACCGCGTAGGTAGTCCATATGAACTTTTTGGGTAAAGACTTCCCCTTTGATATCAATATTGTTCATGGTTTCTTTCAGTGAAGGCAGATAAACCGTGGCCTGATCTATCCGAAAAGTGCCTTCCAGTTCAGGTTTGCGGGGGCTGCCTACCAATCTGACCAGAACGGCCCCCTTGCCCTTGCGCCAGTCCAGAGCCCCTGTAAACAGGTTGATCAGACCAAAGCTGTCATCCTGCAAACTCAAGGTCAGATCGACAGGTTTATTGAGATCGGTAACCGGAAAGTCGCCATAGGCCACGATCTCCTGGTTGCCGTATTTGAGCTCTACACGCAGATCCTTCAGATAGCCATTGCGATAGCCTGAAATACTGTCGAGACGATCGAAAAAGAGTTGATTCATCAAGAGTTTATCAATTGTCATTTGGGCTGAAATTTCAGGTTGTTTCAAGCTGCCAGAGGCCACTGCAAAAAAGTTGAGCCCGCCTTCAAGCCGTGTTTTGCCTTTGAGAAAAGGGTCCGCAATTTTTAGGCTGATCCCTTCTCCCTGCAGTTCAAGTTGCAGTTCCTTGTCTAAATCTATCTCGCCAGAGGCGCGCAGAATACTGCCGCCAGCTTCTTGTAAATAGGCCTTGTTCAGGGTGATATGTCGATTGCTGTATTTTGCGTTCAGATAGCTTTCTGAAATCTGGGTGTCTTGTACCTGGGCCTCTTGAAGCAGGCCTTGTACTGCAATTTGAGGATTGGCCAAGCTGCCTGTGACCTGCAAGTCGAGCGAGAGTTTGCCTGCCAGACTTTCGCCCAGCGACAGGGGTTCTTCTCTGTTTTCATTTCGATTGGCGAGAGTGGCGGGGGGAAATTTCCAACGGTTCCAATGATCTTCGATCAGTTCTCCCATTGGGATTGCCAATTCTTCGGGTTTGAGTTCAGTCAGTTTGGAATCGCCCAGGACAGGTTTGAACAGAATTCTTTCACGCACCATGGGCAGGGCATAGAGCGGGGGCGCTTTGTCGGCTGGAGGTGTTTCCAGATTTTTTTTGCGGTTGTCGAGCTGGGCGCGTATGTCTGGTGGTAAAAGGGTTAAGAGGGTTTGTATATCAAAACGGTAACTATTGGCCTGTAAATTTAAAACAGGGCTTGGGGCATTGAGATCGACCTGTCCACTGAGATCGACCCGATCTTCTCCCTGTTGCAGATGGGCCTGTTGAATCTTCAGTTTTTTACCCGCATATTTTCCTTCCAATCCCAAGCTTGCCAGGCGGATGCCTTTTAAGCCCAGATCATGGCCCTGGGTTTTTAGGCTGATCTGAAAGTCGCGGTTTGGGGCTCCCTGTACGTCCAGGCTGATTTCAAATTGACCTTGCTCGACCTGGTAATTTTTGAGAAAAGGAAAATCCAAGGTATTCAATTTTCCGTCCAGATGGGCCTGCAGGGCGTGGGACCAGTCTTGCCCCTGAAGGGCGCTCAAAGAAGCGCTGCCAGAGCCCTTGAGAACAGATTCATTTTCTGCCAGGATCAATTCTTTGAAATGGGCGTGCCCATTTTGCCAATCGAGATCCAGTTTGAATTGATCCAGGTGTTGATCCAGGGGAGGCTGCGTTTTATTCAGGGGATAGGAAACACGCATATTCTGTGTTTCCAATTGCGCTTGAGCAGAAAGGGTCTGCCAATTTTTCTTGATGTCTGCCAGAGAACCGTTTAAATGCCCCTTGAGTCGTGCGGTGCCCTGCTTGAAATAGGGCGACGGAGCCCATCTGTTCACTGTGGTGAGGGGCAGGTTTTCACTTTCAAGCCATGCTTCAATTTCATTCATATTTTTCAAGCGCAGCGCCATTTTAAGGACTCCCATATCGGCCGCCTGGGTTTGCAGGCTGCCCAGGGTAAGCGCTTTGCTATAGTCGAAATTGAGTGCAATATTTTGCAGGCTTGAGAGTTTTTGACTGCCAGGAAAACTTAATTGGCTTGATGTGAGACGCCCCTTGGCATGGGGTGAACTCAACGAACCATTGGCTCTGGCATCTAAACTGACGCGCCCGATCGGGGAGTAGTCCTGGGGAAGCGTCAGCGCAAAGGCTTGCTTCATGGGGGCCAAAGAGACATTTCGGGCTTTTAGTTCAGCTTGAATTTGGGCATTTTTACCCAGTTGTAATGCGGCTTGTGCCGCGATTTGTCCTTCAAAAACCTGGGCTTCAAAATGGGGGATCTTGACTTGATTGTCTCCGTAGCTGAAGCGGGTTTTGGCATGTTGAATCTGAATTTTGCGAATATTGGCCTGAGGCATTTCGGCTTCTCCCTGAACCCTTAAATTGCGAAGGGTGCCATTCACGTGCAGGCGTGAACGCAATTTACCTGAGGGATTCATTTCGCGAAAGCTTTGAAGGGCCGGATGAATCAGAGATGAACTTAGTTCGCCAAGATCCAGATTTTGAATCTGAAGGCTTGCTTCGATCTGCATTTTTTCTGGTTGGCGATAGTGGCTGAGAAGGGCTTGCGCGCTGAGGTCTTGTTGTGGGCTTTGCAGGTGCAGGGCGTTAATCTGGAGCAGATCCTGGGTAAAATAGGTATCTGTTGAAACCCTGAGCGGTAAGCGATACAGAGGAACACGGGCTTTCAAAGCTTGAACTGAGAGATGGCCCTGGTAGCGCAATTGTTTCAGTTGATAATCTTCCCAGTGGGCCTTGAGTTTGAGCGCCACGGCTCCTTGGCTGATCTTTAAATCCTTGACCCGGACTGCATATGCGGCGGCTGGCTTTAAATCTGGATTGGTGAGTTCTGCCTGAATTTCTGTTTGGCCACTCCAAATATTCAATTGGCCCTGGGCGTCCAGATCGCTTAAACGGCTGCGCAAACGGGCAGAAAAATCAAGGTGTTCCTGGTCTTTGATCTCGGCCTTTAAAAGCGGAAAACGAAGGGCTGTTTTTAAAGGATAGTGCCGATCCTGATCCTGATAATGTACCCGGCTGTTTTCTATACGCAGCAAAAATTGCGGCAAAAAGGGACGCGGGCCTTTTTCCTCTTCTTTTTTGCCCGGTTTGAGGCGAGGACGGACATTGAGTTTACCTGTGGCATCCCGCAAAATAAAAAAACGCGGATTGGATAAGATCAGTTGGTTTCTGGCGGGTTTGTGCAATAAATAATTGAAAAGATCCAGCTCCAATCGGAGCCGGGGCAAAACCAAAAAAGGCTGAGAAGCTCCTTGATAACCCCATATGCGAAGATTTTCAATTTCAAGGGTTTGTGCCCAAGGCCGCAGTTTCAGCACTGAGATTCGCTCCATATTGAGGGGGAGACCGGTCTGGGCTTGAGCCTGAAGGGCAGCTTGTTCTTTGATTAAACGGTGAAGAAAGGGGGGGGGGTGCTGCACTAAAATCAGGAGCGTAGCGAAAAGGGCCATGAACAGCAGTACTCCCGCACGCAAGCATCCCCAAAATATTTTAGAAAGGAGTTGCAAATAGTGCAGTGAATTTTGTTTGATCTTCATGAATCGTGTGTTTTGGCCCGACAATAACTCTTGTTCAGTATACCCCACTTGCTCCAAGGGCATTGAATTCTATCTTTTTTAAAAAGGCAGAGTTTGTTGCGTTGGGTGTTGAGTGGGCTTCAACCAAGGTCCCAATTTCTGATCTAATTGTGCCAGTTGTATTCTTTGAGCCTCATTGTGTCCACAAAGAGCTGTAAACCTTTTTTCATGGTTTTTTGATGGGGGATAAGACCATGCGATTGACGATTTTCCAACCATCTGAAGTCCCCTGCAGATCGTCATGCAGATATAAAAGACTCCAGTTTTGTTTCCCTTTGGGGCGAATGGGAAGTGTATAAACCAGTGATGCACTAAAGATATTGCGTTTTGCTTCTAAAAACAGGATCTCCTGAGGTTTGATTTCGATATCCGTGCCAGGAGCTGGAATGTCTATTTCGGGGCGCAGGCTTAATTTTATTGAATCGTTTCGTAGGTTTTTCCAGTAATGGTTGATCGCCTGGATGGGATTGTTAAGACCTGATGTTACAAACATATCAGCCCCCGCATTTTTAAGCAGATCTTGTGCTTGGCTGGCAAAGGTCTCTCCTTCTTTCGTTTTTTTGAGAAAGAGACTGAGTTGCGCAAGCCGTTGATAGAGCATAAAGAGTTGAAAGCGGTGGGAGGGTGTATAGTGCTCATATCGCTTTAGCTTTTGATCTGTAAAGATTTGGGAGCCTTTTATGTACCATTGATAGGCTTGTTCTGGTTTTTTATTTTGCCAGAGAAAATCACCCAGATCAGAATAGTAACTGGGATGGTGAAAAGGTGCGGTTTGAATTCGTTTATTAAGCAGAGTTTCTGCTTCTTGATTTTTTCCCAGTATGATCAGTAGGTCTGCTGCTATTTTCATGTATTCAGTATTGTAACGGTCTAGTTCCATGGCCTTTACAATTAGCGCGAGCCCTTTGCTGTAGTTTTTTTTCTCTAGTTCGATTTGTGCGGCCAAGGCATGATGTCGGCCAGAAGGCCAGGGAGCCAGACGGATGGCTTTTTCTAAAGCCGCTTGTGCTTTTTGTTTATCATTTTGTTCATGGGCCGAGGCTGCCTCTGCAAAAGCATTTGCAGAAGATTGGTTCATGGTGGGTAAGATCATCAGCGCCAAACCCGCAAACAACCCCAAACTTTGAAAAAGAATTTTGGAGGCTGGTGCTTTGGGGGAGGGAATAAAATTTTCATCATTCTCTTCCTGCGGTTTGGCCAAACCCAGACCTGCTAGGAAAAAGAAAATAATGGGAATTGCACTGACGCTCCAATCAATATCAAAACCTGTGTGAAATAAAGAGGCTGAGAGACCTGCAATGACCCCAGGCATAAGTGGATTGCCTGTCTTTTTGATGGTACGCATTAAATAGACGATATAGAGCAGAGCTGCCAGGAAGCCGAAAAAACCGGTCTCAGCCAGTATTTGCAGGTAATAATTGTGGGGATTGATTGAATAATAGCCTAACTGGTTTTGATAGCTGGGGTAAATCAGAGAAAAGGTATTGGGGCCTGTTCCCAGGATCGGAAAATCAAGAAAGATTTGCCAAGCACCTTTGAGTAAAGCAAGTCGCCAGGCGGTTGCATTTTCCTGCAAAATACTGAGACTGAGCAGGGTTTGAATACGAGGGGCCAAATGATCCCATTTGAGCGCAGTACCTCCTAAGATTAGCAAGAGCATCACGCCTCCCAGCCAAGGCGTTTCAGGGCGTTTGAATTTATCTCTGTGAAAATAGGCTAGAATCAGCAGGGATACCAGACAGGCCAGCCAACTGCTTCGTGATTGAGTCACAATTAAGCTGGAGGTAAGAATTGCACTGATAGCGCCCAAAAAAAGTCTGGATTTTGTTTTGGCAAGGGTTAAGGTCAGGTGGAGAGCCAGAGGGATCACGATAATTAAATAGCCGGCCAGATCATTGGTGCGATTGAAGGTCGAAGTGAGTTTGCTGTCTTGCCCAGAGCTATTTAACCAGCCAATTGCGCAAATGGTAAGCGCAGCGAAGACCAGTGCAAGTGACAGGCTATTCAACATGCGCTGAGATTTTAGATTAAAAAAGAGCAGCAGGGGAAGCAGCAGATACATCAAATATCGGAGCAGTTCCTCTAAACTGGCCAAGCGATTGATCGAAAAAATCCAGGCCAGAACCAATGCCCCAAACCAAAGCCCAGTGACAAGAATCAGCGGGTAGCGATTTTGAGCTGTTTGCGTGCGAATTTGATGGAGAACAAACAGAAGCACCATACCTCCTGTAAGGGTTTGAGCCAATGTTTGCCCGTACAAATAACGGCCTCCATATTCCAAGGCAGACCAAAAAAGAAGGAGAATTAAACCGATGGGAATTAAATAGGTTTGAGTGGTGGTTCGCATATGTTTTATCCTGACAATTTTGTGCAGGAATACAAGCTCAAAAATCTGTTCTCTGGTGTTTTTGATTCAAACAGGAACCTGAACACCAGAGCAGACAAAGAAAATTTTAAACAGAAAGAAAACAGAGAAAAGTAAATAACTTCTCTCTGTTTTCTTGACGTCACAAGATGATTCACCAGTTCCAGAAAAATTAACGTTTAGAGAACTGGAAGCGCTTACGGGCTTTCTTGCGACCATATTTTTTACGTTCTTTAACGCGAGGGTCACGGGTCAGGTAGCCTGCGCTTTTCAGACTGTGGCGGAAGCTAGGATCTACTTCCAATAAAGCACGGGCAATACCGTGACGCATGGCGCCAACTTGTCCGTGAATACCGCCACCGTTGACATTGATCATGACATCATATTTATGCTGCAAATTGAGCAGACGCAGAGGCGCATGCAGGTCTGCATGTAAACGGGGGCTGCCCCCAACATAATCTTTCCATTGACGCCCGTTGATCATCACTTGGCCTTCGCCTTGAGGACGAAGACGCACACGGGCTACAGCTGTTTTACGACGACCGGTGCCCCAATAATACTGTACGCTCATGATTTACTCCTTCTTCCTATTTACTGGCCTGTGAAAAAACTTTGGGCTGTTGAGCTTCATGCGGATGCGCAGCACCGGCATATACTTTCAACTTTTTGACCAATTGGCGTCCCAAACGATTATGGGGCAACATGCCTTTCACAGCCTTAAAAATAATCCGGTCGGGATGCTTGGCCTGCAAGTCCTTAAAAGCTACAGAGCGAAATCCACCCGGGTAACCGGTATGATGTATATATTGTTTTTGATCCCGTTTTTTTCCGGAAACAGCTATTTTTTCTGCATTGATCACGACCACAAAATCTCCGGCATCCACATGGGGGGTATAGGTGGGTTTGTGTTTGCCACGAAGAATATTTGCGACCTGAACAGCCAGTTTGCCCAGCGTTTGTCCGCTGGCATCGATCACAAACCATTCTTTGGACAGTTCATGTTTTTTTGCGCTGTACGTCGTATTCATTCTTTCCATCCAGTATCCATTTTGTTCGGGCGGGGCACTTGATTGCACTCACCCTCTTAAATTCTAAAAGCGAGCCGTGCTTGAGCCTTCACACATTGTACAACAAGTGCTACCGAGATCAAGCTTTCATTTACTCTGAAGTTCAAATCTTCTTAACCTGAAGGGGTTCTGATAGACCGTTGGGCTCAGTTAGAAAATTTAGAACAGGACTCAGGTAGAGTTTATTCTTTGGAGTGCGCTCAGGGCTAGGTAATCCTCTATGAGGACAACACTCAACTGTATCAGTTTGTCAGAAAAGATCGAAAAAGGGAAGTATTTTAACCTTCCACTGAGGGTTTTTCGTTTGTTTTCTAAGCTGAAAACTAAAAAAAGGAGATCCTTAGATCTCCTTTTTCGCTACAAAAACAAGCTGTTATTAGCTATTAGACAGATAGAAGTTGTTGCCCTTGTCTTTTAAGAGAGCTCCAACTTTGTCTCCACCATACAGGTAGTATTTGGTATTGCTGGTAACACCAGCATCTAACAATACACGACCAATATTAGCCGCTGCTGCAGTTGTGGCAGTAATAGTAGTAAAGGAGTTGCTTGCGGTACCGCCTGTAGCACCCATCCCTTGGCTTGTAAAAGGATTGACAAAATCCTTATAGTAAGGGTTTGATGCTGTGCGTGATTCAGTGATCAAGTCAGCAGGTGCAGTTGCTCCAATTGGATAGGTACCACCCCAATCAACACCGTAGGTTTCAAGCATGGTTTGTACAGTGTGCATATTGGCTTTAATGCTGGAGATCTTGGCGCGGTCTTGAGCACCAATGAAGTTGGGCAATGCAATTGCAACCAAGATACCGATGATCACGATTACGACCATCAGTTCGATCAGGGTAAACCCTTTTTGTTTTTTCAGATTTTTAATCATTCAGATAAGTCCTCACTTAAAATAATAAATATTTCGGTTCACAACCACAGATATAAACTAAAGATTCACAACCGACAACTCTTTCAGATCTTGAGAGATCAGATTTCATTTTCTGTTTCTCAACTCCATCATTATACTTCCCAAATATTTGAAAACCTATTCATCTTAAAGTGTAAAATTTTGCGAATCAAGTTATTTTTTTTTCTGGCTTTTAATTTGGTTAAGTTGAATTTGTTGCTATTACTTGTTTTTGTGCCTGATCGAGATCTGGATCTAAATTTAATATTTTTATCAGTTTTTTTGTGTTTCTGCTGCCTTGTACGGGGGAAGATGCTTCATTTTTGAGTATAATGCTGTATGTATTTGAGCCGACGTGGCGTCAGTTGAGATGAGAAAGTGTAGGATGTTCTTTTTAAAAATGCGGTGTTTTGTTTTCAGTGGATTCAGATGTTGAATTTAGCGAAGCTTGCTTCCCAAATGCGTCACGCTGCTTTTGATTTTCGTGAAGAAGCTTCTCTGTTTGATGGACGTCGCGCGTTGGTTCGGCAGACTTGGAATGGGGCCTTGCTTCAGGAAGCAAGCTTGGTTGAAAAACTGCTTCAGGCGAAAGACTTTCCTTGGGGTTCGGCACGTCCTTTGGAACCCTTAAATCATCGGGCTGCGCTGCCCGATCTTGCGCCACAGCATATTGTTCTGGCGACGGATGGCTCACAGATCGTGCCCAGCCGTCATGAAATCAGCCCCTGTTATCTGGTCAATATTGGGCGAATCCGCTACCTTTATGGAACGGGTGAGCGCCCTTTGCAAGAGAGTGAGCCATTTCTTTATCACCGTGAGCAGGATCTCTATACCCAGGTTCGTCGCCAGTTTGTTGGGGTTTCAGAACAATGGATTGGCTTGGAACGCGGTTTAAAAGAGTTTGAGGAGTTGGCCGAGCTTTGTGTAGAGACCCGTCGTCTATGGCCTGAAAGGCCTGTTCTTGCCATGATTGATGGAAGTTTGACAGGTCTCTTGCCTGAATTGATGGCCTTGCCCCAAACTTTGCAGATGACAGCCTTTAAACGTTTGGCTGGAGCTTTCAATCAGATCCGTTCCCAAGGGATTCCGCTTTGCGCTTATATCAGTCAATCCAGACGTACGGAAGTGATCAATTTTTTACGTTTGCAGCGCTGTCCTTATGAGCGGCCGACTTGCGAAACACTTTGTACCGAAGGGCAAGAACCCTGTTCTGGCTTGGCTCCTTTCCCTGACCGGCAGCTCTGGCAGGATATATTGGATTTGGGGGAACGTTCTCCTTTATTTACGCCTTTGGCAACTACGCCGGAGCCACTTCAGGGGCATGAACTCTGTTTCTTTTATCTGCATTGTGGTGCTGAGGTTGCCAGAATTGAAATTCCGAGATGGGTGGCTGATCGGCCCGAGTGGTTGATGGCTGTGCATGGATATGTTTTCAGTCAGGTAGAAAAAGGCAGAGGTTACCCGATTGCCCTGGCTGAAGCACATAATCAGGCGGTGGTTAAAAGTTCTGATCGCGCTCAATTTTATGCCCTACTTTCTCGTAAATTGGCAGATGCCCAGATCGGGATTCAGGTTTCACGTAAAGAATTGAAAAAAAGACGAGGAATAGTCTGATGACGGCCTTTGAACATATTGGTGAAGTAATCGAAGCCAGCACGATCCATTTCTTGTCGCAGGCACTTCAAAACCCAGAGACCGGTGAACGTCAATCGCCTCGCTTGGGACGTTTGGTGAAGGCCCGTGGTGAAGAGAATGGGCTGTATATTCTGGGTGTGGTTTCCCATGTTGAAACCCGCAGCATGGATGGGGTTCACCGTCCGGTGGCCTTGAATTTGACGCGGAGGGAACTCAGGGAGCAACAGCCCCAGATCTTTGACCTTTTAAGTTTGGAGTTTCGAGCTTTGATTGTGGGCTATTGGGAAAAAGGTATTTATTATCAGCATTTCCCACCCTATCCTCCTCAGATTCACGATTTTACTTTTGCCTGCAATTCTGACGAGGTGATCCGCTTCAGTGAGCGCCTTTTCTGTCTGCGCAATTTAATCGAAGCTCCAGGCGTACATGATGAAGTGGTCGCTGCGTTTATTCGCCAAATTTGGGAGGTGCGTGGGCGAGATTCCGAATTTTTGCTCAAAGCAGGGCAAGAATTGGCCTATTTGTTGAAGGACCAATATGAACGTCTGCGTTCGATTGCTGCGCGTTTACAACTTTAGCGCAAATATTTTTCAGAATAGGGTTTTGCGTATTGCAGGAGTAAAACTCTGTTTTTAGGCGTCAGGGGCTTGTAATAGGGCCATTTGATCTGCTTCATCAGTTCAGGAGCCCAAGAGGGGGGCATGTTTCCCTTTTCCAATAGGTTATAAAATTCTCCTGGCATAGCGAGAAATTGATTTTTTAAATCTTCTTCACGCATGAAACTGAGGGGGCTGCCAGAAGCTTGCGCTGTGCGTAGCTCCTTTAATTCTTTGAGTATACGTATCCGTGATTCACCGGCGATGTTTTGCGCGTTTAATGATTGTGTTTTGACAATTACTTCAGGCAGGGTTTGGTGATTGTGACAGGGCATACAGCTGTTTGTGATAACTGTGAAAGCGGCTCCAAAGTAAGAGGGGGAGGATGGCGTTTTTTGCGGCTTTGTGCTGGGAGCACAGCTACAGAGCACGACGATTAGAGAGATAATCCTTAAATAGCCACTAAATTGGGAGAACATTTGTTTTTTAAGCCTATATTAAAAAAAAAATTTTATTTTTTTAAGCCGTGCAAGAACTCTTCTTATTTTACGATAAATCAGATACGGTAGATTCTCATTTTTATGATAATATATAGTAATATATTAATATATATCGAGCAGATTTATTCCTTGATACGTATCAAGGAATAAGCAATCCTTCCTTCTTGATACGCGTCACCAGCTGGCATAGCATGAAAATGGAAGGTTTTGTTCGGGGCTCTCAATGTAAACAAGGAGATGGAGAGACTATGTTTAATTTTAAGTTTCAGGATAAATGGGCCTTTAGCCTGGCGGTTAGTTTTGCTTTGGCAAGTTGTGTGACACCTGTAACTCAACCCCAGGGAAATACAGAGAATCCTTCTCCTGTGCAGTCTGTTGCAAATACTGGTAATAATACAGGTGCTGCGCAAAATACAGGTTCAAATGGAGGAACTTCTTCCACCACGCCTCAGGCTTCAGCCAGCCCTGTGAGTGGCACTTCTGGCAACCCGGAACCCACCTCTCCTGTTACAAACCCAAACTTAACCAATAATGGTGTGGCTTGTTCTCCTTTGATCAGTATCAATGGTCAGCGCGTAGACGGAACCAGCCTGTCCTTGGATAAACAAGATGTGATTCAAGGCTATTTGAATGTGAGTTCCTCTTTGAGTTGTAGTGAGAATGTAAAAACCGTGCAGTATATGTACCGTCTCTTACCCGTAGGAAATTTTACCCCGATTGGAGGGTTGGTCAGCGGAGACGGGTTTAAATATCAAATCAATACTGTTTTGTTGACTGATGGCAATTATGAAGTGGTGACAAAAGTGACGCTTCATAATGATGAGATTCTCTTTTCTCCGGCCTTGAAAGTTCAAATCTCCAACAGCGGCATCACCAGTGGTGGTGGTGGCGGCGGAGGCGGAGGTGGCGGAGGAGGAGGTGGTACAACCACGGGTGGAACCACAGGTGGCACCACGGGAGGAACGACGGGTGGAACGACGGGTGGAACGACGGGTGGAACGAATCCGGCCGCGACTGGGAATGTCGTATTTGACGTCAATCCCAGTTTCAGTGTGCCGGCAGGAACTCAAAAATGGAGTCTGTCTCTCAATCAGCAGGTATCATCTACGCCCTTGGTAGATGCAAGCGGCAATTCTTATTTTGCTGCGGGCAATAAATTTTATGTGTTTGGGCCTGATGGCGTGCAGAAAAGTTCATTGAGTTTGGGGGTGAGTTCTTTAACGGTAACTGCTCCTCCTGCTCTGTTTAACAATGTGGTCTATTTTGGCGACAGTGCGGGCAAGATTCATGCCATTGATATTTCAAACCCTTTGGCTCTTGCTGAAAAGAATCTCAATTTTCCAGTGGCAACCGCGGGAGGAAATTTTGAATACAGTGCGCCTGCGATAGATTGTTCGGGCAATGTCTATATGCAAACCAACGATCGCCGTTTGGTCAAGGTTAATTTAGCCACGGGTGCGATGACCGAATTGATTCCGACGATTGGTTTGCCGACTGGCTTTCCTACAACCGCAACACAAACATCTCGCTACGCTTCTCCTTTGGTGGATCAAACCAATAACCGGGTGATTTCGGGTTCACAAAATGGTTTGAAAATTACCAGTTTAACGGGCGGCGCTGTCACGACCTTCACGCCCACTCAAGTCTGTACTTCAGGGGGGTGCAATGTGAATGCCACAGCTTTGGACATGGCCCTCAACTCCCCGCTGGCAGTTGATAATCAGGGCATGATTTATGTCATGAATGAAACGGGAACCCTGTTCAAGGTCAACCCGACTACTGGAGCTGAAGTCTGGCGTGCTTTTGTCGGTGAGGGAGATGCAAATCCCGTGATTGGCTCGGATGGAACCGTCTATACGGCCTCTGAAAATGGGATTTTAAAAGCCATTCCTACCTCTTATAATGGTACCAATTCAGGAGTGATTCTGGAGTTTGGTTTGGGCAATGTGGTTGAGTTTTCTGCCCCTGCGATTGGCAAAGGGGCTGACGGAAAAGACATTATCTATGTCGGTACCGAAGGTGGGTTGCTGTATTCTATCAATGGAACCAATGCGACCTCTCCTCTTTCTCAACGCTTTGTCAAAAATTTAGGCGGACCGATTCGCAGCAGTATTACGATTGGCAGTGATGGTACGATCTTTGCGGGTACGCTGGATGGACGCATGTACACGGTCTATGGTGACAGTACTGGCCTTTCCAATACGGCTCAATGGTCCAAGTCTCAGGGTGGCGCTTCTGCCACAGGCCTGATCGGGACCTGTCCCTAAACTGATAAGGTGAAAACTCAACAGGGTGGGTTCAAGGGCCCACCCTGTTTGTTTGTACAATGCAATTAAAAAAACTCTGGTCATACCATCTGCCCTTGCGGGTTCCTCTAGAAATGAAATATGGGCTTTTAGAAGCGCGTCAGGGTTTGTTCTTTGAGATTAGGCGCAGCGATGGTTCGCGTGGGTGGGGTGAAGTTGCCCCTTTTCCAGGTTTAAGCACGGATTCACTTCAGGAGGCTCAGACCTGGCTGGTTCAGAATGCTCAGGATCTCCGTCCTTCAAGCGCAGAGCGCTTCCCCGCTTTGGCCTGGGGGCTGAAAATGGCCCAGGACGATGTTTTTCGCAGGGAGCTTCACAGCGTAGAGATTCCTTTGAATGCACTTTTAACAGCAGCGGATCCCCTGACCCTGGCACAAGAGAGTGCGGCTTATTATGCCCAGGGCTACCGGTGTTTTAAACTCAAAGTGGGATTTTTGGATTTGCTTCAGGATACCCGGCGAGTTCACGCGATTTTTGATGCCACAGCTTCAGATATTCAGCTGCGCTTGGATGCCAACCGCAGCTGGAATTTACCTGAAGCCTTGGCCCGTGCCCAAGCTTGGCAGGATCTACCCTTTGCCTATATAGAAGAGCCTCTCCGTGATCTGGCTGATCTGTCGGTATTGGCCCAAGAGACGGCTTGGTCACTGGTGCTGGATGAGAGTCTGATGGCCTTTCAGCCCGAGCATTTGCCTTGGCATACGCTTGCTGGAATCGTTCTCAAGCCCATGCTCTTGGGGGCTGCTCAGACAGAGACTTGGATTCAGGCGGCCCGTGCCAGAAACAGAACCCTCACCCTCAGCAGTGTTTTTGAAAGTGCCTGGGGACTTGGTTTTCTTGCCCTGCGTGCTGCTCAACTCAAGCCCGTTTTGCCCGCCGGCTTGGATACCTGGCGTGTTTTTTCAGATTCTTTTTTGGCTTCTCCTTTTCGGATTCAAGCCGGAGCCCTGATTCTTGAGCCTAAAATGCTTGACAAGCCCCTGCTGAACACAGTTTATTTAAAAAAGATTCAATTTTGAAATCCACGTAAGCAGGTCGCTCTTGTAGGGAGAGCGTGCAGCAAGCTTTGTGCTGAACACCTGCCACCTGGTTCCCCCCTTTTATGATTTATGCTGCCTACCGCTTGTTGCGGATTGATGATACTAAAGAAGAGACAATGAGATGTTAGAAAACGCATTACACCAATTTTTTCTGGAAGAAATTGATGCCCAGGACTTGCAGGATGTTCTGCAACTGGCACGCGAACAGGATGAAGACGAGTCGTTTCACTATACCTTTCGCGATATGAACACTGTGTATATTTTAGAACCCTTTGATCTGGTACGGGTTTGTGATTCTGTTTTGAATGAAATTATGCCCCCTGAAGATCTCAGACTGATCGCTGAAACCTTGACCCGCTCAGAGATCTTTGAATGGGAAGATGAATTGATCTCCGAGGTCTGTTCTTTTTGGATTGAACCGCAGGAAGATTATCCTTTGACCCTTGAAAATGCACGTCTTTTTCGCCAATGGCTTAAGGGAGAAGTGCCTGTCCCGGCTTGATTTTAAAGCCGTTCAATGACCTGAGGGTGCGCAAAATTGGAAAGGGCATTGACCACCTGACGCTGCCGATTGACCTCAAGAATGCGGTTATTGCCGGTATCTGAAATCAAGAAGGTACCGGTAGCAGAGGCCATGGCACTGCGGGGGCGGTTGAGTGGGCCGGCTGGATCGGCTGAACCATCAAAATACCAAACGGATTGTCCGGCCGCGTTGATCATGATCACGCGGTTATAGCCCGCATCGGTGATCAGGGTATTGCCGTCTTCCAAACGAACAGCGTGCACAGGGGCCGACATATCGGTTAAAAAGCTCCAGACTACCTGTCCATTGCGGGTTACTTCAATCACTCTTCGGCTGCCTGTGTCAGCGATCAGAATATTGCCATTGGGAATATAGGTGGCTGAACGGGGACGCAAGAGGGTTTGTTTGAATTCCCAGACAATTTGACCGTTTTGAATTTCAAGGATGCGGTTATTGCCGGTATCTGTGATCAGAAAAGACAATCCGTCTTTGGCCGCTGAAACCCAGCCCGGCCCAGAGAGGGTATTGATCAGGCCCAAGGTGCTGCCCATTTTCCAAAGGATGCTGCCATCGGGGCCAATCGACCAGACTTGGCTGGCGCTTTCATCGGCGACCAGGGTATTGCCATCGGGCAGACGGGTGGCCGAAGAGGGATTGGGCGTGGCAAAACGCCAGATAATCTGGTTTTGGGCATTCATTTGCACCACGCGACCTGATTCGACGACCAGGATATTGCCGGCACTGTTGCCCGTGCCTGAGCCTGATTTCATGAAGACGGTTTCAATCGTGGTGCTTTCACCGGGGGTGACCACGATATTGTCACGGGTCATCTGTTTATAGCCAGGCATTTGAAAAACAGCCTGGTAAGCGCCACCGGGAACACTGTTGAAGGTAAATTGGCCGGAGGCGTCGGTTTGAACCACACTGCCACCGGGCACTGGTGGAACCTGTTGAATTCGGTAGGGGGGATAACGCGGCACTGACATTTGCTGCACGCCCGCTCTTGGGGTGGGGGCACGGTAGCTGGCCAGACCCGCCATGGGCACCAGATTGACAGAAACCCCTGCCAGCGGGGCCTGGGTACTTGCATCTTTGACCGAGCCCGCTACCAGACCGGCGCCGGAATTGACACTCGGTGACATGGCAATTTGTACACTGTCATTTTGGGTGAGTTTGATTGCGGGGGAGGCGGCTGGGGTATAGCCCCTGACACTGCCTGCAAAGGCTTTATAGCCATCACCCGAGGGCACATTGGTAAATACGGCGGCCCCAGAACCATCAGAGGCCTGATCGGGCGCAATATTCTGCCCATCTTTTTTGAGGGTGATGCGGGCCCCACTGATGGGTTGTAGGGTCAGGGCATCGACGACTTGAATGGTGAGCGAAACAGGAATGCCGGGGCCAAGAATGCCCCCATCCACCAGATTGCTGGGGCGGCAGGCGAGCAAAAAGACAAGACTGATCCAAACTGCAGTGAGCAGATGAATCAGTCGTTTGACTTGCATGGCGCCTCCAAATTGGGTTTGATTACTTTTTATTGTAACTCAAACTAGAAGCGGGGTGCATTGGTGGGGATCTGCGGCTGGGGAGCACGCGGAGCCTGTTGTTGAGGATACTGTTGGGGGTAACCTGTCTGCTGAGGATAACCTTGACCATAGGTGGTCTGGCCCACAGGAGCCTGTCCATAACGGGGAGCTGCGAAGCTGCTCACGCCACCCTGTTGTTGCCGACGGCGGACGCTGTTGGCAGTGACCACAGGAGGAGCAGCATTTGCTGCAATTTGGAAGTTACCAAAGCCGCTCCAACTACGTGAAATGGCACTGGCGGTTTTCATATCGCCGGTATCGGTTTTGACACCTACCACAGTCCAGGAATAATTCTTGCCCGCACCCAGGGTGAAGGTGATGTCAAAGGGCAAGGTGCCACTATAAGAGGTCAGATTGGAACTGTCATCGCCATAGCGAACCACGTTGGTGCCAGCGGGGCGGAAAACGCTCCAGTAGGCGATAGAGGTAGGAGGCAAGGTGCCATTGGTAAACTGCACGGAGGGGAAAACCATGGTGTAGTAACCATCGGGCTTGGTGCCTTCTTGACCATCTCTCCAGGTGAAGAGGGGGTTGCGGGTATTGGTATCAGCGGCGGGATCCAGCTTGGGAGAGCTGATCGGCGCCAGGGGGACGCTCTGAACCATGGGGGATTCAGACATCGGAATGCCATTGGCGTCTACTGCGATGACCTTGTAATCGTACTGAACGCCAGGACGATTGGTAATCATATTGAAACCGCGCTGAAGTTTGTCGAGCAGGCTGCCACCGTTCAGGTTGGGGGCTTCAAGGCCATCCTTAAAACCTGCACGGGCAAAACCAGCGGGAACAATCGCGTAAGCGGTTTCACGACGGGCTTCGTTGAATTCGGGGATACGGCCTTTATAGAGCCAGTATTCAGCAGCGTTGGTCACAGGCTGCCAGGTCAGGTGGATATAGACATAGACACCGTTGATACGGAAGAGGTTGCTGAATTGGGGCAGAGCAAAAGCAGTGGTATTTGCAACGGCACGCATTGTGATCGGTGCGCCGGGTTGTACGGGGGTAGTAGGAGCAGGCAGGGGCTCAGGAATATCAGTGGGCTGCTGGGGCAAATCAGAATAGCCATCACTGTTGCTGTCTCCGGGATAGGGTGCGGGAGCGCCAATGCCAGAACCCAAATTGGGATCTACGCCAGGAACACCTGCGGCAGGTTCTGAACTGGCGACATCGCTGACGAGCGGGGTACGCTTGCCACAGCCAGTCGCCAGCAGCAGGGTGCTGCCGATCAGCCCAACCAACAGGGGCTTGCTGAGTTTTTTAATCTGATTGACTTTCATTTTTCTTTGCCCTCTACTTTAGATTCAAATACCGTATAAACTGCTAGTATCTATATAGCGACGCTGTCGTTCAGACTTGTCGGATCAAATTAAAGATATGTATTAATTGAGGTTAATATTTGTTTAATCTTGAAACTTTACACCACGCTCTGATCGTTTCTTGTCAGCCAGAGGCTGATGAGGCTTTTTATAATCACCGTTTTGTTACGGGCATGGCCCAGGCTGCTCTTCTTGGTGGGGCCAAGGGTCTGCGCCTGAATGGGCCCGAGACGATCCGGCATGTGCGCATGCAGGTCGAGGCTCCCGTGATTGGGCTTTGGAAGCGAACCTATCCCAAGAGTGAAGTCTATATTACCCCCACTTTGGCAGATGCTGAAGAAATTCTGGCTGCCGGAGCGGATATTCTGGCCCTGGATGCCACCTCGCGTCCCCGACCGGGTGGAGAATCTCTGGCACAGATCGTCACAGCCTTGAAAGTGAAAGACGTGTGCCTGATGGCAGATATTTCCACGCTGGAAGAGGGCAAAGAAGCTGAACGTTTGGGTTTCGACTGTATCAGCACCACTTTGTCAGGTTATACCCCGTATAGCCGCCAACAGAAGGAGCCTGATTTTCAACTTTTACAGGCTTTGAAACAAGCTGTTTCACTGCCCGTGATCATGGAGGGCAGAATCTGGACGCCGGAACAGGCGATGGTGGCGCAGGAATTGGGGGCTTATGCCGTGGTTGTTGGTTCGGCGATTACGCGCCCCCAGTTGATTGCCCGCCGCTTTGTTGCGCGCATGGCTGATCCCTTCGCGGAAATTTGAGTGTGAACAAAGCCCTGCTTTTTTTCTGGGGTTTGGGTCTGATCTTTTTCTTGCCTGTCTGGGCGCAAGCCCCTGTGCCCAGCGGCGATCCAGTCAAACGCTTTGTCTTTCACGAACAGGTTCTAGACGCTGCTTTTCAGCTTGAGGTTTACAGTGCCCAAGCGGGTGCGGCTCAGAAACTGGCGACAGATATCTGGCAGGAACTCAAACTTCAGGTGCCGCTTCTTGCTGAGCCTGCCCTTGAAAAACTTGAAAAAGCAGCCCAACTTGAGCCTGTGGTGGTTTCTGAGCCCCTCTTCAATTTTTTAAAAGCGCTTTTGAACTACCACCGTTTGAGCCAGGGAGCCTTAGACCCTACTTCTCAACCTCTTTATGCGCTTTGGGGATTTGTGCCAGGGTCTTTTAATTATCATTTGCCGGGAACGGCTGATTGGGAAAAAATAAAACCGCTTTTGGATGCCTCTGCGCTGAAGTTGATGGAGTCCCCTTTTCGTTTGCAGATTTCAAAAAAAAATCTTCGCCTCAATCTCAGACCCGGTTTGCAGGGGTTTTTGATTGATCGGGCTGTTCCGCTTTTGAAAAAATCGGGTTTGGTGGCGGCTCTCAGTACACGCGAGGTGGGCTATTATCAGGGGGTTCCACCCGGGGCTCAGGCCTGGAAGGTGGCCATGCCCCACCCGCAAATGCCGGGACGCGTTTTCTCGTATCTCTATGTCAAGGATCAGGCCTTGGCGCGGATCAGTGTTTTGAGCAATACCTTTACCTATGGGGGCTTAAACTACCATGATCTGTTGGATGCCCGTACCGGCCAGCCAACTGAACAGGGGCTGGCACTCAGTATTACCCGCCCCAATGCCTTGGCTGCGGAACTCAGTGCGCATTTGCTGATTCGTTTGACTTCCGCTGAAATTCAGAAAGTTTTGCCAGAATTGGAGCAAACCCATGCCCTCAAACTGGTCAGTCAGAACAGTTTGCTGATACCCTTGGAATACAGCCACTGAAGGAGTTTTCCCATTCACCCGACGCTTTTTATCGCCCTGAAACATTTGCGCACCCGTTGGAAGCAGACTTTGGTCTCGGTTCTGAGTGTGGCTGTGGGGGTGATGATTCTGACCACCGCGCTTTCGCTGACCAACGGCTTTGAATCGGATATGGTGGAGAAAATTTTAGGTACGACCCCGCATATCAGCGTGAAACCGGGCCTTGAGGATTATCTTTCAAAATACAAAACCCTGCAAAGTCAAATTTTGCGTTATCCAGGGGTGATCAGCGCCTATCCCTTACAAAAACAGCAGGCCTTGATTCGCAACCCGCTGCATACCACAGGCACCTTGGTCTATGGGGTGAGCGCTCAAGATGCTGCAAAAAGCCTGAAAACCTATTTAACCAAAGGCAAATGGCAGGTTCCTGGTAAGGCCAGTCTGGTGGTGGGGTCGGAGCTGGCGAAAAAACTTCAGCTGTTTATCGGGGATACGGTTGAGCTGATCACCGCCCAGGGAACCTCTGTTTTTACGGTGACCGGCGTCTTTCATTCGGGGTTGTATGAGCTGGATGTGCGGATTGTGCTGATGCCGCTTGAACAAATACAGGTGCTCTATCAGACCGAAGATGTGGCCAGTGAAATTGCGGTCAAGGTCAAGGATGTCTTTGGGGTGCACGCGATCTCCTCTCAAATTCAAGAGGCTTTTCCGACCCTTTATCTGCGCACCTGGATGGACAGCAACAAGAGTCTGCTCAGTGCCATGGCGCTTGAGAAAAAAGTGATTTTTCTCGTGATTCTGTTTATTATTGTGGTCGCCATGATTGGGATTGCCAATACCCTGGTGATGATTGTCATGGAGAAAACCATGGATATTGGTATTTTGCGTGCCTTGGGCGCCAGCCGACATCAGATCGGTTTGATTTTTCTGGCCCAGGGTTTTGTGATTGGGGTGGTGGGGGTCTTGAGTGGCTCTCTCTTGGGGGTTGGCGCTTCGCTCTACCTTACTTTTTTTCCGGTACGCATTCCCGGAGATGTCTATGATTTGGATTATCTGCCGGTGCAAATGCAGCCCCAGGATTTTATTCTGGTGGCCCTGGCGACCCTCGTAATCTGTATTCTTGCCAGCTTTTTTCCGGCCCGCAGAGCGGTGCGGGCTGAACCGATTGAGATTTTGCGCCGCAACAGCTAGATCTGTTAAAGGCGAATCCAGAGCAGGAATTCGTTGATTAATTCGGTGAAAATCCAAAGTACAGCAGCGATCAGCATGGCTGGCATATTCATGATCCCGGCTTTAAAGGCGGTATCGACTGGATCGTAACGCCCAGGATAACGGATATGCAGATAGAGGGGCAGGACAATGGCGTCGGCCAGGATCGTAAACAATGAAACCTTGACAAGGGTTTGGGGCAGAACGATCATGGCGGTGCGAAAGGAAGACACCATCGCCATATTAAAATCAAGGCCGACCAAGACCCTGCCAAGCACCAATACGACCAGGACCAGGGTGACCATATTCACGGCGAAGATATCCACGAAAACCTCTTTGACCGGGCGATCTTTGCAGCCCTCCAGCACAATTCGGAACATATAGCCTTCGACCCCGACCTCGAGCAGGTAAAGCAGCAGCAGAATAAAACTCATGTTTCAGGTTCCTCTAAAAGGGTTTCAATCAATTCAAAAACCCGATCAGGGTGCAGGAAGCTGCGTGAACCATTGGCCAAGCGGGGGGCTCCGCCAATGCTGCTTCCTCCCCCCCAGCCCGGTTCAATTTCAGCCAGGCGGGTGAGGATTTTGGAGATCGGAAAACCACTGACCAGGTCAGATTGTTTGGCGATGGTATAGGCCCAGGAATATTCAATCTCGCCTGAGGGCAAATGCACCTCCATGGGATGATAGGCCACAACCCGTGTATAGCCATCGCGGTAAAGGGTGCCAAAAACACGTTCATTGCTGCGGGTCATGATCCAGCCGTGTCCCTGGTGGGTGATCTCATAAGTAGGGGCTTTGCGATCGCGTGGCAGGGGAAAACGCTTATTGCGAAAGATCAGTTTATCAATGCGTTCCAGGCACTCCTGCAAAAGCAGGTAGAGATCCGTGGTGGCGTAAGCTCCTTCGCGACGTGCGATGGCTTCAGGCTCCATTGCGCCTTTAAAAAAACGCTGACACAGTTCCTGATCTCTGACAAAGGGAAAATAGGAAGGGCCGTGGGCATCGATATTGCCGACATCTTCGACCAAATTGCGCACGCGGGGATCGGTGACTTCTTCCGGGTGTTCAAGCAGCCAGACAGCCAGTACCGTGTCGGCATCGATATCATTCAGATAAATGGTCATTTCACGGGGATCCAACCCCAAGATCAATGCATCCAGTACCTGCGCGCAGGTGGCTTTGGTCACCAGACGCAGACAGCCAGCGTGATGATCAAAACTGTAGCGGTGGTTGATGACATCAATGGCCGGCCCCTGCACATAACCATCCAATGCCACAGAATGCGCTGGCAAGTCACTGAATGGAAGCGTTGCCCCTCGCTGGACAATGATTTTCATGCTGTCCTGCTTTTTACGATTTGAAATTATCGTAGCACATGCTGAGCTTGGATTAAATTGCTTGCCTTGAACCCCACTATCGGCTTACCGTGAATAGAATATGCAGTCTTTATTTTTTCGTATCAGCTTTGCTTATTTTCGTCGCCACTGGCTTCAGACCTGTCTGTTGATTCTGGGCGTGGCTTTGGGCGTGGCCGTGGTGATTGCGATTGATCTTGCCAATACAGGAGCTGAGCGGGCCTTTGCTATTTCAGCGAGAACGCTCAGCGGCAAGGCAACGCATCGCCTGCTGGGGGGAAAAGCAGGCATCCCTGAGGCTTTTTATTTCAAATTGAGGCGAGAGTTTCCTTTGCTGGTGGCGGCCCCCATCGTCAGCGGCGAAGCCCGTCTGGCTGAAAAACCGTTTAAAAATATTCGGATTTTGGGGGTCGATCCCTTTGCTGAAGCGCCTTTTCGAACCTGGTTGAACAGACCCTCGGGCACGGATTTTTCTGTTTGGGGCCCCCTCTTGACAGGGGAAGCGGCTGTTTTGATTTCGAAACAATGGGCCCAGACACTTGCGACGGGTCCTTTGCGCTTGAAAGTGGCTGAAAAAGAATGGAAACTGACAATCGCGGGTATTTTGAATCCTCAGAATCAATGGGAACAGGAAGGTCTGCGCCAGGTGGTGCTTTGCGATCCAGGTTTGGCCCAGCAGATTTTAGGTCTGCAGGGGTTTCTCAGTGAAATCGATTTGATTTTAAAACCCGAAGAGATTGCTATGCTGCAAAAAAGCCTGCCGCCTACTTTGCGGTTGGAGCAAGCGGGCAGCCGTCAGATGAGTATGCAGGCCATGACCCGTGCTTTTCGTTTGAATTTGAGCGCCTTGAGTCTTTTGGCGCTTTTGGTGGGCATGTTTTTGATCTACAACACGATTAGTTTTTCTGTTCTGCAGCGTCGGCCTTTGCTGGCTACGCTGCGTTGTTTGGGAGTCACACGCAGTGAAGTGCTGGGCTTGGTTCTGTCTGAAACGCTTTTTTTGACCTTGATTGGGCTGTTTTTGGGGCTGGGCTTGGGTATTTTTCTGGGACAGGTTGCTTTGGCTTTGGTCTTGCGTACGATTCAGGATCTCTATTTCACGCTTGAAGTTTCGGCCTTCAGTCTTTCTGTCTGGAGTTTGTTCAAAGGTCTCTTTGCCGGTATTTTTGCCGCCTCTGCTGCCAGTCTTTTGCCTGCCTGGGAGGCGTCGCAAACCCATCCTGTGGGGGTGATGAAACGCTCTGCTTTAGAAGAACGGGTAGAAAGTGTGATTCCTCTTCTGTTTGGGGCCGGTTGTGTGTGTTTGGTTGCTGGCCTGGTCTTGATGGGCTGGCCTGGTCAAGGACTCTTTTTGAGTTTCAGTGGTTTTTTTGCAGTGGTGGTGGGCAGCGCGCTTTGGGTGCCTGGGCTGATGCGTCCGCTGATGCTGGGCTTTTCTCTGGTCTTGGGGCCTTTCAGTCTGATGGCCCGCATGGCGGCGCGCAATTTATTGCGGGCCTTAAGCCGCACCGCTGTTTCTGTGGCTGCTCTGATGGTTGCCGTGGCAGTGGTGGTCAGTGTGAATATGATGATTGGCAGTTTTCGCTCGACCTTGGTGGATTGGTTGGGACGTACGCTTTCAGCAGATATTTTTATCAGCTCCGGGCCAGGAAGTTCTGGATTGCCCAGAGCTTTATTGGCGGAACTTAGACGCTTTCCGGGCGTGGTGGGGGTGGAGTCGGCCCGCCACCACAACCTGAATGAAGCAAGCTATGGCGCGATTCAGATTGTGTCTCTCAGCCACGATATTGCCAGGGATCGCCCCTATGTCTGGTTGGAGGGGCCGCAGACGACACTTTGGCAGAGAATGGAGGCCGGGGGGGTTTTGGTCTCTCAACCCTTTGCCTACCACCATCAATTGCGTTCGGAACCGGGGCAAACCCTGCGTTTACATACTGAACAGGGGCTGCGCAGCTTTCCCGTTTTGGGTATTTTTCATGATTTCAGTGCCGGACGCGATACACTGTTGATGGCCGATACCCTTTACCGCCAATTTTGGCAGGATTCCCAGCTGGATTCCTTGGCTGTTTTTGCGCGTGAACCAGCGCAATTGGAGCCACTCAGAGAAGAATTGGAAAAGCAACTGGTGGCATACCCTGGTTTGCGAATTCAATCCAATCGAACCTTGCGAGAGGGGGCTTTGGAAATTTTTGACCGCACCTTTGCGATTACGGGAGCTTTGCGACTCTTGGCAGTGGTTGTGGCGTTTATGGGGATTTTCAGTACCCTGTTGTCTCTGCAACTGGAACGTACCCGTGAATTTGGGCTTTTGCGGGCTTTGGGTTTAAGCCGTTGGCAATTGAGTGGTCTGATTTTACTTGAAAGTGGTTTGATGGGCTTGGCGGCAGGGCTTTTGGCTTTGCCGCTGGGGACAGGGCTTTCCTGGGCTTTGATTTATGTGATTAATTTGCGTTCCTTTGGCTGGTTGCTCAATTTTGTGCCTGAGGCCCGTTATTATGTTCAAGCCTTGGGCATTGCCCTAAGTGCCTCTCTGTTGGCGGGGCTGTGGCCAGCCTGGAAGATCAGCCATCTGGCACCTGCTGAAGCGTTGAAATATGAATAAGGGTGCAAAAAAATAAGCCCCAGAAAAACTGAGGCTTATTTCAGGAGGGGGCAGGTTTTAGCTGTTGGAGCCTTGAATCTGCTTGATACACGTGGCGGTGACGCCTGGCATCAGGTTGTTGAGCTTGGTTTTATCCGTTGCCGCTGAAGGATCTTTTTTCAGCTCTTTGCCAACTTCTGTTGAAACACAGCCACAAATTTTGGTTGCCATTTCGGCGCCTGAGGTTTTTGTGGTTTCTTCTACACAGGATTTATTGGCTTCAACTACGATGGCATCAATCGCGGCATCTGTAATGGGGTTTCCTGTCTGGTTGGCTGCAGGGCTGCAGGCTGCTAAAAAAAACAGGCTGGCCGCTAAAAAAGTTTTGTACATTGAATGGTTCCTTCGCTTTTATTTTGCTTGTTAAAATCCAGTTTGCCTATTATAGCGGATAGCCTCCGCTTGAACAAAAAGGCTTCAGGCCGGCAGTTCTTGAAAGGGCAGGCTGCCGATATAATCCTGCTTGCCGATGCAGACGCCATTGTGACGCAGGATGGCATAGCTGGTATTGAGGTGAAAATAAAAATTGGGCAGGGCAAATTCCTGGAGATAGGCTTGGCCTGTCAGAAATTTATCCGGAAAAAAGGGCAGGACGACCTGTTTCTCGGCTGAATCTTTGAAGTCAGTTTCGTCAAAACTGCGCAAATAGTCAACGGTGGCCTGAATTCGGCTTTTGAGTTCAGCAAGGTTGGTTTCGGTATCGGGGTGACTGGGGGCTTCACGGCCTGTTAGGCGTGAAGCTGCAAATTTTGCACTGTCACAGCTGGATTGAATCTGACGGATCAAGGGAAACTGATCGGGTGCCAGGCGGGCGGTGAGCAGGTTGGCAGGGTCAAATTTGCGTTCTTCTGCATAGGCTTCGAGTTTGTCTAACCAGGCAGAGAGGTTTAAGAGCATTTTGGCAAATATTTGCAGGGTTTCATAATACATCGGATCTATTCTCCTCAGAATCTTAAGTACGGATCAGGGGCTGTAAATTAACGCAAGTCGTCCATATACACAATAATAATTGTGGTATTGTCGTCGCCTCCCCGAATATTGGCCATATTCACCAATTGGTTGCACGAACGCCATTGGTCCTTGGCCTGGGTGACCACCTGATGAATTTCGGGATCTTTAACATGTTCGACCAAGCCGTCAGAGCAGAGCAAAAGACAATTGCCTGGTACAAAAGGTCGCTCATAGAGATCGACTTCTACGTTGGGATAGGCCCCCAATGAGCGGTAGATCAAATTGCGTTGGGGATGAATGGCAGCTTCTTCTTCTGTGATTTGGCCAATTTCCAGCAAACGTCCCACCAGCGAATGATCGCGGGTGACTTTTTCGATTTCCTGGCGGGCAATCAAATAGGCCCGACTATCCCCCACATGCCCGATATAGAGCATGCCCTGGTAGACCACTGCAGCGGTGACGGTCGTGCCCATGCCTTGGTATTGGGGGTTGCGTTTGGCGGCATCATAAATGCTGCGATTGGCTTTTTTGACAGCCTCTTCCAGAATTTCAGGAATATTGAGTTCCCGGTTGGGGTGATCTTTGAGCTGTTCAAAACGGCTGTTGATAACCTGTGAAACATCACGGGTGGCCAAGGCGCTTGCATATTCACCCGCCTGGGCGCCGCCCATGCCATCGGCTACGATAAAAATGCCATAGCTTTGCCGTTGGGTTTGGCTGACATAGTGCCAGTCCTGAACAAAATAGCTGTCTTCGTTGGCTTCTCTGACCATGCCCACATCGGTGATAAAACTGGCATAGAAGGGCGTATTGTGAAACAGGCTGAGAATGGCCCGTTTGACCTCATCAATATTCTGATAACGGTATTTGGGCTCGGTATCAATCATTTTCATGATAATACTGTTGATCTGGGGGTTGATATCCGGCACATAATAGGTGACCTCAGGGAAGATCACCAGCCCATCTTCATCACGGCGGTGGCGGAGCGGGCTGCAGCCCGTGACCAATTCATGCCAGATCACGCCCAGCGAATAGATATCCGCCCGTTCATCGATCATGCGTTTGCCCTGCTGTTCTAATTCAGGGGCTGAATAACCGGGGGTATTGCCCTGCAGTGGAAACATAATCGGCAATTGCAGGGCACGGCTGAAGCCGGTCAGGCGTACCCGTTGCAGGTCTTGTGTGACGACCACGCAGCGGGGGTTGAGATCGAGGTGGACAATTTTGCGGCGGTGTAATTGGCTGATCGATTGGCAGAGCTGAATCATCCAGTCGCAGGACTGATGAACGGTGACTTTTTCCTTGGTCAGGAAAAAGCCCAAATCCCGGCCTTCGAGTTGTTCGATGATCAGGTAATACCGTTGATTTTCTTCAAACATATCCACGGCTTTGACCACCGTGGGGTAGCTGATGGAACGCAAAATCGTAAATTCGTCATACCAGGGATTTTTAAGGGCTCCCTGTGAAATCAAACCGCTGCCGGCATGATTTTTTTCTTTGACAATTACGGTCAGATTGGTGACCTCATCGGTGGCCCGATAGAGACTGGCACCGCTTTTGACTTCCAAAAAGGCGTCAATACGGTAACGGTTACGTAAGCGGTAACCCGCTTCCAGAGAGGGCTCCGAGGGACTGGAGGCGGGGCGTTGAATTTCGGGTTTTTCTGGTACAGACACGCGCTGCGGTTCCCTTTCCGGTTCAGTTTTTAGCTAAAAGCATCACCAAGAGGATGACGATGATGCTGAGCAGAATAATATTCAGACGTAAAAGCCATTCAGATGAAAAAAGCTTGTGTGAAAAGCCCAACTTCATCAAGGCTGTGGAAATGCCCCGGGATTGAATCGGAACGGTTCCTGGAATCGTGGTCGGAGCGATATTGTTGCGACGACCACTGATTTTTTGCAAGGCCTCCATCATTTCACGTGCATTTTTAAAGCGGGCTTCAGGCTCCATGCTCAAACAACGTGCAACGAGCTTGTCGGTCTGCGGTGAAATTTTAGGATTTTCTTCCCGCAAAGCGGGGAAACTGAAGGGCGCTTCCCCCTGGGGATCACGTCCGGTCAGCAGATGGTGCAGGGTGGCTGCCAGGGCATAAATATCTGAGCGCGGCTCTACCTGACCCCGGTATTGTTCGGGCGGCGCATAGCCCTGGGTGCCAATCATGGTACCTTTTTTGGTGGGGTTGAAGTGGCGGGCAATGCCAAAATCCACGACATAAATCCTGCCTTTTTTATTCAAAATCAGATTGGCGGGTTTCATATCACGGTAAACAATCGGTGGGTCTTGTTCATGCATATAGGCCAGGATTTCACAGATTTGCACGGCCCAATCGAGTACGTCTTGTTCTTCAAAGGGAGCGTTGTCTTGAGAAATCAAGCGTTGTTCGAGATCGGAGCCATCAATATACTCCATGACCAGGTAGTGGCGGTTGCCTTCGGTAAAGCGGTCATAGACCTCAGGAATGCCCGGATGCTTTAAATTGGCAAGCATTTCGGCTTCACGGTCAAAATTGCTGGTGGCAATTCGGCGTTGTTCAGGGTCGGCAAAATGATCCAGCATTTCTTTGACCACAGCCACACGCCGTGAAAAGCGTAAATCATCGGCAAGATAAATGGCGCCCATGCCCCCTTGGCCAATCAGTTTGGTGATTTGGTAACGGCCTTGAAGAACGGCATTTTCAGGCAGCAGCGCAGGGCCTGCATCTTCATCATCTTCGGGCTTATAGGATTTTCGGGCCCGTACTGCTGATTGCGTGGCCTGAACACTTTGATTGGGGTGGGTATGTGAAACCAAGGGTGCACCACATTCATGGCAGTATTTATTGCCAATAATATTTTTTGAACCACAATAGCGGCAATAGACCTGTTTGTCCTTGCGGGGGCCAGGACGTTGTCCATTCCGTGGAGCTGGGGGCGGAGGCTCTGAGGGTTCGGGTTCTGCTGTGGCAGGTGAAAGTACGGGTGCTTCCTCTGCTTCCTCTCGCACCAGTTCCACAACGCGGACGGGCTCATGGATCAACGGCGCACCACATTCACTGCAGTATTTTTCGCCAATCATATTGGCAAAACCGCAGGTATGGCAGATCAACTCTCGTGCTTCTTTGCTGGATATTTCAATCATTCAGTTGCGCAACCACTCCGCAAAACGTCTCAAATGCGGAATCCATGTAGAGTATAGCACAGTTCAATCCGACCTTCAGGAAACTTCGGGGCCAAGCGCCATTCTCCTTGCAAAAAACTAAACTTTTACACGATCTTAAATAGAGCTTATCCTTTTGTTGGTCAGGTAGATCCTATTTTTTCACATAACTTATACTATTACCGTGTTGGAAGAGGTCTGTCCATGAAATTGAAAAGCCTGTCTCTGCTGTTGGCTCCCCTGCTCTTAACTGCCTGTGGCAGTACCATGAATACCGCGTATTCCCCTTATGGTGCTATGCCCTATGCTCAGACAGGTTATGCCCAAGCTTACGGACAGGCCGCCTATGGTCAGAACGCTTACGCTCAGAACAGCTACCAGCCTGGGATTGCGCCTTCTGTTTATGCCCAACCAGGAATGAGCGGTTATGCTGCCCCCACCCAGAGCCTGAATGGCTATGCCCAGCCCACACAACAGAACCTGAATGGCTATGCTGCCCCTGCCCAACAGACCAGCTATGCTTCCAATCCAAACCAAAATCTGAATACTGCACAGCCCACCCAGGCCAAGACGGCGACACGGGCAACGACCCCGACCAAAACCGCTGTAACCCAGGCACCCAAAAGCACAACACCCGCGAAAACCACAACGCCTGCGGTGAGTCAGGCCAGTCAATTTCTGAGCAAGGCCCGTCAGGCGATCGATGGTTTGCAGGGCATGTCAGCCACGATTTCAACCTTTGAAAAAGGCACGCTTCCGGGGCAGGCGAAAATTCAGTATTATTTCCGCAAGCCCGGCGAAGTCAAGATTGAAGTGCTGCAAAGTTCAGACTCCAGCCGCAAGGGGGTTAAACTGATGTATCAGAATGGCAATGATCAGGTACGGGTACGTGCCAGTGGTTTGCTCAGTCTGGTTCCCGTTACGCTCTCAATGGGCGATGCCAAAGTAAAATCGGGTCGTGGCTATTTGATTGGCCAGATTGATTTGACTTCTACCGTCACCCGTTTGACCCAGCCAGGAGCTGAAACCCGTGTTCTGGGCAAAATGACTCAGAATGGTGCTGAGGTGATTGTGCTTGAAATCATCACCCACAATCATTTTGATAACCGCATCAGCAAAGAGCATTTGGGGCTTGATTCCAAAACCTGGTTGCCCCGTGTCCATGAAATGTATGAGGGAACCCAATTGGTTTATTCTGCCAAACTTGAGCAATTGGACGTCAATCCCCGTTTCCCGGCCTCAGCTTTTACGCTCTAAACCGTTTTTCCACCGTTTTTCCACAGCCCCTGAACTTCAGGGGCTGTGATGTTTTGAGGGGGATTTTTGCGCGCACAGAAAACGCCAACAGCCTCTGAGATCCTTTTTTAAGGCAGCGTTTTGCCAGGTTGGGATTTGAAACAGAGCCAGGGTGGCCTGAGCCATGCCATGATCCAATTCCACGCAGAGCCAGGCTTCAGCTTTGAGCAGATGGGAGCCTTCGCTTGCCAGCAGGCGGTAGAAAAGGAGCGCGTCTTCACCAGGCGTTAAAGCCAGACGGGGTTCAAAGTCTTTGACCTCAGGGGCCAGTTCTTGCCAATCTTTGAGCGGGATATAGGGGGGGTTGGAAACCAAAAGATCGAGCTGAAGGGCCTGCTTGAAGAAAGGGGTCAGCCCATCGCCTTGCAGCCAGAGCACACGCTTTTCAAGTTGGTTGCGCTGGGCATTTTCTTGGGCCACGGCCAAAGCCCCTTCTGAAAGATCACTTGCCCAGATTTCGGCTGGCTGCCCCCGCTTTTGAAGGGTTTGCGCCAAGGCCAGGGCGATTGCGCCACTGCCGGTACCCATATCTGCAATTTGTACTGGGCCCTGGGTGGGCAAATAGGCCAAGGCCAGTTCCACCAATTCTTCGGTTTCGGGGCGGGGAATCAACACGTCGGGGCTGACTTTCAGGTTCAGATCCCAGAAGGGTTGATGGCCCAGAATATGTTGAAGGGGCTCCCGTTTTTGGCGGCGCTCCAGCATTTGCTTGAGTTGTTTTTCGCTTGCGGCTGACAGGGGCTGATCCGGGTTCAAGCGCATCTGTACGGCGCTGAGGCCTGTTTCAAGCAGCATCCAGCGGCTTTCGGCTTCGGCTTCGGCAGGTTCAATGCCTGCGTTGATCAGGGTTTGGATCAACCAGGTCTGGGCTTCAATGAGCAGCATCAAAGGCTTCGGGGCGTTCTCCCAACCCAAAATAGTGGCGCAGGGCCTGTACAATCCGCTCTGCGGCGCGCCCGTCGCCATAGGGATTGATCGCCCGGCTCATCTGGGCATAGGCTTCGCTGTCCTGAAGCAGATGCGTGGCTTCACGGATGATTTTTTCAGGATCGGTGCCCACCAGTTTGGCGGTTCCCATTTCCACCCCTTCGGGGCGTTCGGTGGTTTCACGCATGACCAGAACCGGTTTGCCCAATGAGGGCGCTTCTTCCTGAATTCCGCCAGAATCGGTGAGAACCAGGCTGCTGCGTCGGATCAAATCCATCAGTGGGATATAATCCACGGGTTCAATCAAGCGGATTTGGGGGTGCTCCCCCAGCATCGGAAAGACGGTTTCGCGTACCACGGGGTTGCGGTGTACAGGAAAGACCAAACGCAGATCGGGAAAGCTTTCACAGAGCGAAAGCAATGCTTTGCAAATCTGCTCCAGGGGGAGGCCCCAGTTTTCCCGGCGGTGGGCGGTGACCAGTACCAGACGTTGCCCTTGGCTGAGATCCAGTCCGATTTCGGCAGGGTAATTATAATCGGGGTGACGGGCATGCATGCGCAAAATGGCATCAATGACGGTATTGCCTGTACGATAAATCCATTCTGCAGGAATATTTTCGGCCAGCAGGGAAGCCTCTGATCGGGGAGTGGGGGCAAAATGCAGGCGGGTCAATTGTCCACAGAGACGGCGGTTGATTTCTTCTGGAAAGGGGTTAAACAGCTGGTCTGTGCGCAAACCGGCTTCGACATGCCCGACGGGAATCTGCTGATAGGCCGCCGCGAGGGCGGTGACCATGACCGTGGTGGTATCCCCCTGAACCAGCACCATATCGGGTTTGTGTTCCACCAGCACAGGGGAGATGGTCTGCATAATCCGAGCGGTGAGATCGGGCAGAGTTTGCCGATCCTGCATCAGGTCGAGGTCGATATCGGGTTGGATGCCAAAGGTTTGCATGAACATATCTGTCATTTCGCGGTGCTGGGCGGTGGTCAGTACCTGGCAGTTGAATTCACTGCGTTTGAGTTCTTCAATCACGGGGAACATTTTAATAATTTCGGGGCGGGTGCCAAATACCACGAGAATTTTTTTCATTTTTGCTTACCCTTGTATAGAACCTTGTATGCAACCCAGTCAAGGCTTGAGATTGCAGGCATTTTAGCATAGGTTTCAGCGTGCTTGGGAACTGCTTTTGTCTCGGCGAAAGAGGCTCTGTTGCGCTTGTGTCTTGTGAAGTCAGTGAGGGCTTTCGCTATCCCGCCTAAGCTTTGTTGCAAGTATCAAGAGCATCTTGCTTGGTTTCATTTTTTGAGCGGATTGCCTGAGCGCGTGATGCCTTCAGGCATATTTTTTCCATTCAGAACAAAATAGCCCCAAACGCCCAGACTGCCCAAGGCACTGACCTGAAAGGGCAAAGCCGGAAAGCCCCACTGCCAGAGCAGTCCCGCCAGAGTGCTGGCCAGCAGGGTGGCAAGGCTGGCCAGGCTGAGAAACAGCCCCAGGGCTGTGCCGGTTTCTTCCAGTGGAACCAATTGGGCAATCCAGGCCTTGGCAATGCTTTCCGAGCAGGCGGCATAAAGTGCGTAAAGTGCAAAGAGCCCCAGCAATTCAGGGCCCTTGAACCCCCAGCCGAAACCTGCGTAAACCCCTGCAAAAATCAGCAGGCCCGCTTGCAGAACCCGGCGCATACCCCAGCGGTCGGCCAAACTTCCGGCGGGCAGGGCTGCTGCCGCGTAGATCAGATTATAGGCAATATACAGCCCCAAAACACCGGTTTCGGAAAGGCCTTGCTCACGGGCCCGCAACAAGAGAAAAGCATCTGAAGAATTAAACAGGGCAAAAGCAAGCAGGCCGATCAGCAAACGCCGATAGGCTGGCGAGGCCGTTTTCCAATAGCCGAGATAGGCTAAAAAGCCGGTTGGCGTTGCCGTTTTTGCGGCGTTTTTGAGAGGGGGGTCGCGTAGCAGCAGGGTCAACCCTACGCCAGCCAAGGCAGGCAGAAAGGCCAGCAGGAAAAGCGGCTGGTAGTGCCCTGGCCATTGGCTGAGAAAGGCCAAGGCCATCAGGGGGCCGATTGCGGCTCCCAAGGTATCCATGCCCCGGTGCAGCCCAAAGACCCTTCCCTTGTTTTCGGCTGAGGATTCCGCTGAAAGCAGGGCATCACGGGCGCTGGTGCGTAGTCCTTTGCCCAGGCGATCGCTGAGGCGGGCCGTGAAAACCCACGGCAAAGCGCCAGACAGGGCCAGCATGGGTTTGGAGAGTGCACTGAGCAGATAGCCCCCCCGCACATAAGCGACGCGTTTGCCGCTGAGATCAGAACGTCTGCCAAAATAGCCCTTGCTCAAACCGGCCAGGGCTTCAGCCAGCCCCTCAAGCAGACCTATCCAAAAAACAGAAAACCCAATTGAGCGCAAGTAAAGGGGCATGACAGGGTAGAGCATTTCACTTGAAATATCGGTGAATAAACTGACCCAGGCCACCAGCCAGACGGTCGGTGAAAATCGTGAAGAGGATCTCTTCTCTTTGTTTTGCATGCTGCATGCTTTCTGAAGTGACGTGTTTTTAGAATACCCGATTCAGGGGAGCCTGTCTGTGCTTTGCGGGGGCCAGACTCACCAAACCTTCACAATCACGTTATAATGAGAAAACTGAAAAAACAATAATGGGATTTCATGACTATACAGCAATATCGCCTGGAAAATCTTTTTGAACCTGCTGAAGTAGCGCGCGACAGCCTCTTCAGCCAAACCTCCATTCGCCCGGAAGTCGCCATTGTTCTGGGTTCTGGCATCCAAATTTTTGATAACCTGGAAGACCAGGAAGTGGTGCCCTACGAAAAAATTCAGGGCTTTCCCAAAGCCTCTGTCAAAGGCCACAAGGGGGAAATTACCCTGGGCAAATTTGAAGGCAAATCCGTGGCAATTTTCCATGGCCGTCTGCATCGCTATGAGGGACACCCCTGGTCCAATGTCGTATTTCCAACCACTTTGATGCATGCCATGGGTATTAAAACCAAGATTTTAACCAATGCCGCCGGCGGCATTCACCGTTACTATACGCCTGGCGATCTTGTTTTGATCCGCGATCATATTTATTGGCAACCTGTCACCCAGGAAGAACGGGCTTATCTCAGTCTTCAAACGGGGGGCGGCCGTATGTATTATGGTTATAATCCTGAATTGCTTGAAAAAGCCCGCCAAGCGGCACACAGTGCAGATGTGGCTTTGCGTCAGGGTACCTATGTCTGTCTTTTGGGCCCCACCTATGAGACCCATGCCGAACTCAAACTCTTCAGCCGCATGGGTGGAGATATTGTGGGCATGTCTACGATTCCTGAAGCGATCTGGGCCCAGGCCTTGGGCATGGATGTAGTGTGTTTCTCCTGCGTGACCAATGTAACCTATGACCCTTCTGCCCTGGCCAATACCTCCCATGAAGAGGTTGTGCAGGTTGCTCAGCAAAGCTCAGCCCGTTTGGATCGGCTTTTGCAGGCCCTGCTGCGTAATTTGTGACCCGGATTCTGACCCTCGCTGATTCAGCGGGTTGGTCTGAGCTGGCCCAAAAGCTCCGTGGCGTTCGGTCTCTGTTGGTGATTACGGGAGCCGGTGTTTCTGCCGAAAGTGGCATTTCTACTTTTCGGGGAGCAGGCGGGTTTTGGGAAAAGTTTCGCGCCGAAGAACTGGCTTCGCCTGAAGGCTTTCGCCGCGACCCTGAATTGGTCTGGCGCTGGTACCATGAACGCCGCCAGGCGCTTTTGGAGAATCAGCCCAATCCAGGGCATTTTGCCCTGGCAGAGCTTGAGACTTTAATTCCTGATTTCACCCTGGTCACCCAAAACGTGGATGGCTACCACCGGCAGGCCGGCAGCCGCAATATCGTCGAAATTCATGGCAGTATTTGGGAATTGCGTTGTACCCGTGAAGGAAAAATCTGGGAAGATCATCTCCCTTTGCAAGTACTTCCAGTATACTGTTCCTGCGGTGCTTTGGCGCGTCCCAATGTTTTGTGGTTTGGAGAAGTGTATGATGGCGAGCGCATGCGCAAAGCCCAGGCAGCAGCTGCACGGGCGGAGCTGATTGTGGTGGCCGGTACATCGGGCATGGTCTGGATTGTTTCTGGACTTTTGCAGGTGCATCGGGGCGAAGTGATTGAAGTCAATCTCGAGCCTACAGATTTAACCACACAGGCCGATCTTCTGCTGCAAGGGCCTTCGGGCCAGGTTTTTCCGCGCTTGCTGGATCTCATGAATACGACAGAAGGTGAGTAATCAAATGACTCAGAATCATCCCTGGCATGCTATTTCCCCTGGCGAGGGCCTGCCTGAAACCGTCAATGCGATCATTGAAATTCCCAAGGGTTCAAAGGCCAAATACGAATTAGACAAAGAAACAGGTTTCCTGCGTTTGGATCGGGTGCTGTTTTCTGCTGTGCATTATCCCGCCAATTATGGATTTATTCCCCATACCTATTGCGATGACAAAGATCCCCTGGATATTCTTGTGCTCTGTTCGATTGAAATTCAACCGCTTTGTATCGTAGAAGCTACCGTGATTGGGGCCATGCAAATGCAGGACAACCAGGAACACGACGATAAAATTATCGCGGTGGCGACCCATGATATGTCAGTCAATCATATTCGCGATATTTCTGAGTTGGGGCCTCACACCACCGTTGAAATTCAACGCTTTTTTGAAGACTATAAAAAGCTCGAAAACAAGCAGGTGGTCATCGAAAAATGGGTGCACCGTGAAGAAGCACAACAAATTGTGCGCGATGCGGTCGCACTTTACGAGCAGGCTTTTGGTTAAGCGCTGCGCGTATCGATCACCGAAGTTCAAGGGCGCTTCAGTTTAGACTGAGAGAAGGCATGAATTCGTCTCCGGATTTGTTAATATTTGAATAAGACTAAGGTGCCCTTTTAGAGGGGCTGAAACCTTACTTGAGCGGGAAAGGAAAGCTTCAGTGGAATCCCTGCAGGGCCTCTGGGAACTGGCAACCCATTTTTTCACGTCATTGCGCTGGCAGGATGTGTTGGATGTGGCATTGGTCAGTTTTGTCTTTTACAGGCTTTTTTCCTTTGTCAAAGAGACCCGTGCTGCTCATCTGATCCGGGGTTTTCTGCTTTTGGTGATTATTTATTTTATTGCCAATACCTTTTTGGAATTGAGAATCCTGACCTCTGTTTTACAAAATGCCGCCACCCTGGTAATTGTTGCGATCCCTGTGGTCTTTCAACCCGAATTGAGGCGGGCTTTGTCGGAGTTGGGTCGCGGGCTTTCGCTTTTTCAAAGTGAACGTTTAAAGGGGCGCGAACTCTTTGGCGTGATCAATATTCTGATCAATACCGTGCAGGAAATGTCTGAAAGCCGGATTGGGGCCTTGATCGTGATTGAGCGTCAATTGGGTTTGAATGAATACTTTGAGTCGGGCTATCCGATTGATGGGGAAGTCTCCAAAGAGCTGCTTTTAACGATTTTTTATGAAGGCACGCCGATGCATGATGGGGCCGTGATCTTGCGGGGCAATCGCCTGATGGCGGCAGGGGTGGTTTTGCCTTTGATTGAAACGCTCAAATCACCGGCTGGTATTTATTGGGGCACGCGCCACCGGGCCGCTTTGGGGATTACCGACGTCTCAGATGCTGCTTGTATTGTGGTTTCAGAAGAAACGGGCAGTATTGCGCTGGTAGAACAGGGCAAAATTCACCGCAATCTGGGTGAAGAGACCTTGGAGCGCAAATTGCTTGAAATTTACCAGATGCAGGGAACCGAGCAAAAAGAGCGGGCTCCCGGCTTTTGGGGCTGGCTGCCTTTGCGTAAAACCCAAACCGAAAGCGATCTTCCCAATACACCTTCCGGCCCCTTGCAAGCTTCTCCTGCCAGCCCCTTTACGGGTCTTTTGCGGCGTTTCTCAGATAGCTTTCTGTTTAATCTGCGTTTTATCGCGATTCTGATTGCGATTATCTGGGGGCTTGCGATTGGCTTGGGTACAGAGTCCACAGCCCCTCCCCGTTTGGATCTCGAACAACATACCAAAGAAATTTTGGTTCCGATTGGCTTGTCTCAAAACAATGAAGAGGTTCAGGCTGAAATTCAACCGGCCCAGGCCACCGTGATTGTCAGTGGCAAGTCAGATGCCTTGAAAAATCTCGACTTATCTCAATTGCGTGTGTATGTAGAATTGAAAAACAATCAAAAGCCAGATCAGATTTTGCCTTTGGCGGTGTCCTTGCCCCCGGATATTCAGTTCAAAGATATTCGGCCGCGTACGGTCGATCTGCATTTGATCCGGCGCAAGCCGATCTCCAAACCTGGCCCCCATCCTTCACCGCCCCTATGAGCAGTGCGGGAATTTATCTTTTAACCGGTGAAGATCACTGGCAGCGCCAAAAATATTTTCAAGGACTCTTGGAACGTCATTTGGAGCCCGAATGGCGGGATTTGAATCTCGAACGTTTTAATGGAGATGATACAGAACCCTCTGTGCTGCTGGAAAGTTGGCTGACACCGCCCTTTTGGGGGGAATGTCGCATTTTGCTGATTGAATTTCAACGCTCTCCTGAAGCCCTCAATACGCTGATGGGGTTTCTGCTCGCTTATTTTGAATCTCATCAGCCTGAAACGCCAAATCTGATGGTCATCATGAGTGAAGGTCTTGATAAGCGCCGTAAAGAAGCCAAAAATCTTTTAAAACAAATTCAACATCTTGATTTTCCAGCGATCAAATCTTGGAATATAGAAAAAGAACTCTATCCCTGGATCGAAGAAGAATTACGCAAAGCTGGCAAGCGGATTACCCGGCCCGCTTTGCAGTATTTGGGCCAGGCCTTGGGGGTGGATAAATTTGCTCTGCACCAGACCCTTGATAAACTATTGACCTATCTTGGTGAAGAAACACTCTTGGAAGAAACCCAGGTCAGGGTTTTGGTGGCCCAAACAGAGGCAGATGTCTTCAGTCTGTTGGATATGCTGGCCCGTCGGCGTGAGGATTTGGCGCAGAATCATTTGCAGCACCAGCTTTTGCGTGAAAGCCCGGAGGCCTTGATGGCGTCTCTGGCTGCCAATCTGCGTTCGCTTTATCGGGCGCGGAGTTTGCAGGCTCAGAAATGGGGGCTTGAAGAGATTGCTAAGGAATTGGGGCAGCACAGTTTCAGGCTCAAGAAAAATTTGGAACTTTGGCAGGGCTATACCCTCTCTGAACTGGATTTGAAAGTGCGCCGCCTGCTGGAATTGCAAACCCGTATGCGTCAGGGCTTGCGTTTGGATCCTGCCTTGGCTTTGGAGATCTGGATCCATGAGTTTATTCAGGCGGTGGCCTGATCTGTGATCGATCCGTCTTAAATTCAGGGCGATCCCTCACAGCCTGAAACCTTTCCCCAATGCTATGCTGGATCCACAAGGCAGCTTAAAATGACAGGCTGCTGACAATATCTTCCAAATAGCAAGGTTTAGGGCTCATGCTTCGTCGCGTTCAACAACTTCTGCACACTGCATTTTTTCCTGGTTTGGCTGCTGATTCTGCGCTTGAGGCCGATCGTCCGCCTTTGCAATTGCCTGTTTCTCTGCGGACTGAGCCAGAGGTCTCTTTGCCGCCTTTGCCCAAACCGATGGCCCCTTTGCGGGAGGCCGATCTGTTTAAGCTGGCCCCCTTAAAGGTCTATCCTGTGGCTCCGCGTGCTGAGGTCAGGGTACGTTGCGAAGCGCCTTCTCTCTCGGATATTTGTGCCGAGCAATCCCCTACCCCTTTGCTGCGCACCTTGCACGAACAGGCGCGTTGGTTTTATGAAGAGCGTACTTTGACTTCTGAGCTTGTGACGGCAGGGATAGTCTGCAAACCCTTGCCTGCTTTACTGGATTACCAACGTATCCAGATCAGGGTTGAGACTGTTGATGCGCGGGAGGTCTCTCTGGATCTTGAGGTTTTGGAACAACCCGATGCCGTGATTCTGATCGGTGATGTACAACCCGGACATTTTTCAGGCAGTTTATTGCGCATTCCCACCTGCACCGAGGTTGAGGTCTGTTTTCGGATCTTTTTAAATACCAAATCTGCCTGTGCTCTGCGCTTGATTCCCTCTGGGAATGAAACCGGCCTGGAAGCCGTGAACAGTGAGGCCTGTTTCACACCTGAACTGCAAAGGATTGAAGTTTAGTCTCAGGCTTAAAAAAAAGCGGCAGAATGTTCTGCCGCTTTTGATCTGTTTGAAAGCTATTTAGCCGCCGAGTAATTCGCTGACAGCTTCTTGTTCTTCCAGTAATTCCTGTTGGGTGGCGCCAATTTTTTCGCGTGAGAAATCATTCAGTTCAATGCCCTGAACGATTTCCCAGTTGTGGCCATCGGTGCGGATTGGGAAACTGAACATCAAACCTTCGGGCACACCATAGCTGCCATCAGAGCTGACAGCCACAGAGAAAAATTCTCCAGCAGGGGTGGGTTTGATCAGGTTTTTAACGGTGTCGAGGGCCGCATTGGCTGCAGAAGCTGCAGAAGAGGCACCACGGGCTTTGATAATCGCGGCTCCCCGTTGTTGTACGGTGCTCAGGAATTCGCCTTTCAGCCATTCGTGGTCGCTGATGACTTCAGGTACGGGTTTTCCATTCACTGTGGCATCAAAGAAATTGGGGTATTGGGTGGCTGAGTGGTTGCCCCAGATCGCGACGTTTTTCACGGCGGTGCTGTGAACGCCTGCTTTTTCTGCAATTTGTGAATAGGCTCGGTTTTGATCGAGCATGGTCATGGCAAAGAAATTTTGGGCGGGTAAGCGTTTGCAGACGCTTTTGGCGATCAAGGCATTGGTATTGCAGGGGTTGCCTACCACCAGTACCTTGCAGTCTGGGCTGGCGACTTCGTCTAAGGCCAGGCCCTGTTTGGTAAAGATCCCGCCATTGATATTCAGCAGGTCTTTGCGTTCCATACCGGCTTTGCGGGGCACAGAACCCACCAGCAATGCCCAGTCAGCGTCTTTGAAGGCCACGCGCATATCATCGGTGCAGGTGATAGAGGCCAGGTTTGGGAAAGCGCAGTCATCCAGCTCCATTTTGACCCCTTCCAGGGCGGGCAGGGCTTGGGTCAGTTCGAGCAGTTGCAGATGCACATCGACTTCGTGACCAAAAACTTCACCAGAGGCTAAACGAAACAGAAGGGCGTAGCCAATCTGGCCTGCGGCACCAGTAATGGCTACTTTTACGGATTTGCGACTCATAAAAAAAGATCCTCGCTTGATAGTTGCTCTTTCTCTGAATGCTTTGGCTCGGCTGATTGTCGAGAGAGAAAGCCACCTCATTCTAGCATGCCCGTCTTCTCTCTATTGGATTGGCCAGAGATCTTCGTGCTGAAAAAGGGAAATCGGTTGAATACTGAAACTTGAGAACGAAAGCCTGCTTCTGCTAGAATAAGCCCACACCTACCTGAGAGGATGCTTCCCATGAAACAGGCCTTGCTTGCCACCCTATTGATTGTGTCGGGTTTGAATCTGAGCTTGGGCGCTTTTGCGCAGACCCGCGATATTCGTAATTTGCAGAACCGCCTGGACAAGGCATTGGATAAACCCCGTGAAAAAATCAAGGCCTTGGCAGAAGCCAAGATCTGTGGCGGGGATCGAAAACCTGTCTGTTATGCCGAAGAATTGGTGGTCAGCAAACCTTGGGTTTTGGTGCGCGTGACCCGACCTGAGGCGCAGGCCCTTTATTTTGTGCTGATGCATCAAAGCCAAGATGGCACCTGGCGCGTGGCTTCAACAGGGGATTACGAGAAACTCACTCCGCAGGCCCTGAATCAGGCCCATACGCATCTGTCTGTCAACCATGCCCGCAAAATGATTGAGGCGCTCAAGAGCCGCTAGAATTTTCAGCCAGGAGCTGGGCTTGAATCTGCTGGAGTAAAGGTGTTAAGTCCTCTACCCGGTGTTTGGCTGGGATCGAGAGATTGAAAATTCTTTTTTGCTGGCCCAGATAAATAAAGCTCAGTTCATGGTTTTCTTCTGGATTTTTGCTGAAGAAAATTTTGCACTTGACCCGATACCCCTCACGTGCAGCGACTTCGCGATCATAACCGAGAGGAACAGGGTCATTAAAAGGGGGAATAACCTTGGCTATCTGAAGTGAGCCGTCTTCGATCTGCCAGGTTTTCTCTTTGAGTTGGGCATCCAAGAGCACGATATTCGCCACAGGCTTACCTCTTTCAGATGGTTTGCTTCAGTATAGCTCAACAAATTTCCATAACGGAACGCACAGCAAAAACATCCTCGCCAAAGCGCTCAAGATGCTGGGCTTGTAATCTTGGCGCCTCATGCATGCGGTAATTGTTCAGTTTTTCAAGCGAATCGGTTGTATATAAAATATTATAGGTCACAAAACCAGCCTCAATCACAGGCTCTAATAATTTTTGCATTTGATGGTGTTTAAAATAACCGGTGGCGAGTACTTCAGGAATATGGATTTCTTTTTGCCATTGCAGCCATTCTGCGGCGAGGGTTTCTGGCAAAGAAACGGTTACACTGTAAAGAATCATGCTTATTTCCTTTCTGAAAAAGGGGGCTCCGCGTCAGAGGGGTGTAAGGGCATGGTTTGCGAAAACTGATGCCTGAAAAAGGCATGGCGGCTGTTATGCCCCAAGGTTTGAATCAACGCAGGAATTTTACCACTTTCAACATCCATGGCAATAGAGGATTCTGCCAGGGTTTTACCTTGGGTGGTGCGCAGATAGCTGCTTTTTTCGATCGCTAAAACCTGAGAAGGGTAAACACTGCGATAACCTGCAATGACAAAACTGGCAATACAGGCAGCTGCGGCATAGGGGCCAATGGCAGAACCAAAGAGTTCCATGGCCAGTACAGAGCAGGCCAAGGGGGTATTGGTGGCACCAGCCAGGACGGCCACCATGCCCACCGCCGAGAAGAAGGCCAAATGCTCAGGCGCGAACCACTGTGCGAAGGTATTCCCCAGCGAGGTTCCCAGAAAAAAGAGCGGGGTAATCACGCCGCCACTGCCGCCTGTGGCCAGGGTCAGAGAGGTCGCGATGGTTTTCCAGAAGACGGCATCCCAGGGCATGGGGCTGCCTTGCAGTGCATCCGCAATCGGTTTCATGCCCAAGCCCAGGTAAAGGGGTGAAATACTCCAGGCCAGAAGGGCCAGTATCCCCCCCCCAATCAGACCCTTGGCGGGTTTCCAGATTTTAAGCGAATGAAAGAGATGCTCAACTGTTTTGAGGGTTTCTATAAAGAACAAAGCCACCAACCCACAGAGCAAGCCAAACAGACAGGTTTGTAAAACGTGCCATTCATTCAGTTTGGGCAGGAGACCCGGATCAAAGTGCAGATAATGGTTTCCCCAGAGTTGTCCCAAATAAAAGGCAGTAATACTGGCCACAAAAGAAGGATAGAGAATTTCATAGACAATCCGGCCCAGGAAAAGCACTTCAATCGCAAACAGCGCACCTGCTACAGGGGTTCCAAAAACCGTTGCAAACCCCGCGCTGATCCCGCAAACCACTAAACGTTTGCGGTCGCGGGGGCTGATGCTGAAACTGAAAAGCTTGGCCAGAGCTGAGGCTAAACCTGCACCAATCTGTGCGCTGGGGCCTTCTTTGCCGATGGAACCGCCCACACCCAGGGTGACCAAGGTGGCCAAAAGTTTGACAGGAATGACCCGCAGACGAATATTTCCCTCATGCTTGTGAATCGCTTCAATGACTTTTTCGGTACCATGCCCTTCGGCATCGGGTGCGAGATAATAGACCAAAAGGCTGCTTACGAATAAGCCGATGGGAAGCAGCCAGAGTTGACCGTGGTTCATTCCTTCTGACCAGTGTAGCAGTTTGAGGAACCAGGATACACCCGTACCGATCACGCTGCCTGTGAGGGTGGCATAAAGGGTCCATTTGAAGAGATCCGAGATCAGCAGGGTTTCTTCTAAAAGTGTTTTACGAAACGGTCTGGGTTGAGACATGGCAACCTTGTGGCGGGTTGATGTGAGAGGTAACTGTTTCTATAGTAACAGGCTTCCGCTTGTTATAAGGAATTAATCATCACATTTCCAGCATACAGTGTGCTTTCTGTGGGCCTGCTCTTAGCCCTTAAAACCCATCAAAGGACTGAGTAGAAACCACATTGCCAAAACAATCAGAATTAAAAAGAGGGCGGCAGCGTTGGGGGCCTTTTTGTTTGTTTCTGTGGGGCCCTCTGTGGAGGCGAAAATTTGCAGTTGACTGGCTGTTGGTGGAAGGGTAAGCAGGCTGACCAGTGCCAGCACGCTGCCTGCGACCACAAAAAGCAGAATGGCAAAATGTAAAAAATTGATGCTGGCATACGCCCCTAAAAAGCTTTCTGGGCTTATTTTCTGAAGTTTGAGTAAAATTTCGGCCACAAAGCGCAGGCTGCCCAAAACAAAACCGGTTAAAAGTGCGGCAAAGGCGCCTTGGCCATTGGCACGTTTCCAGAGCAGTCCGGCCAGAAAAACTGCTGCGATCGGGGGGGAGATATAGGCCTGAACAGATTGAAGGTAGAGATAGAGTTGATTGCTCATCAGACCAATCAGTGGCAACCAGAGCAGGCCGACTCCGACCAGAACCAGGGTTGAGGCCTGACCTGCTCTTACCAGTTCTTTTTCGCTGGCCTGGGGGCGCCAATGGTGGTAAAAATCCATGACCACCAGGGTCGAGCTGCTGTTAAACACACTTGAGAGTGAGCTCATCAAAGCCGCCAACAGACCCGCCACGACCAGACCTTTGATGCCTGTCGGCAAGAGATTGTGAACGAGCGTGACGTAAATTTCATCGGGTTTGACCTGGGGGTAAAGCACATGCCCGGCCATACCTGGTAAAACCAGGATAAAAACAGGTAAAAGCTTGAGAAAACCTGCCGTAAGTGTCGCTTTTTGCGCTTCTGAAATATTTTTGGCCGCCAGGGTGCGTTGTACGATCATCTGATCGGTGCACCAATACCAAATTCCCAAAATAGGTGCCCCAAAAAGGATGCCGGTCCAGGGAAAGTCGGGGTGTGAAACCCCTTTCCAAAGATTAAAGAAACCCAGGGGCAATTTCTGAAACAGAACCGAAGGTCCGCCGACCTGGCTGATGGCCGCCACCGTTAAAAACAGCCCCCCGCCAATCAAAACAAAAGCCTGAAAAAAATCGGTATAGATCACCGCCCGAAGTCCGCCAAAAACCGTATAGGCACCCGTGGCTACGATTAAAACAATTGCTCCCAGCCAGATATCCCAGCCCAAAATGGTTTTAAGCACCAAAGCGCCTGCGTAAACGGCGACACTGACTTTGGTAAAGACATAGGCGATTAAAGAAATCGCAGAGAGATAGGTTCGGCACTGGCGATTGAAACGCAATTCCAAGAATTCAGGCATGGTAAACACGCCTGTGCGCAAATAAAAGGGCACAAAAAGCCAGCCCAGCAGAATCAGGATTAAGCAAGCCAACCATTCAAATTGGCCTACGGCCAGACCTCCCGCTGCACCACTGCCCGCCAAGCCAATAAAATGTTCGGCAGAAATATTGCTGGCAAAGAGGCTGGCGCCAATTGCCATCCAACCCACCCCACTCCCGCCGAGGAAATAGGATTTGCTATCCGTCAGGCTTTTGCGGCTTGAAAAATAGCCAATCGCAGCCACTCCTGCAAAATAGAGCACGATCACGATTAAATCAAGGGTTTGCATTTTATTTACCGGCTCCTGGAGCGGAAGCATCTTCAAAATGGATCGCTTCCACTTTGACCGATTCTATCTCCGCAATGGTGAATACGTCGGCTTCAAGTGTTTCAAGGCTGATTCCGGGGTTTAGAATAAAGGCCACGATCATAAATTTCCCAAATTTATCGGCCAGAATTTCTTCGGGGGTGGGAAAGGTTTTGATCACGGTGCCAGAGTTTTCAAGGGCCATCAGCACCAAGGAGGCGCGCACCGATTTCATCTGAACATTGTCGAGCATGGCGACATGCACTTCGACCCCTTTCATGCCGTCTTTCTCGGCCATGCGAATCAGGCGTTTTTCAATCGGATTGTAGTAGGTGCTGAGTTTTTCAACCAATTGCTTGCTGCCCATGCCCTGTACAGGTGGGAGAAACACATCGTTGCCCATGCGGAAATACCAGAGCGTTTCTCCTTTGGCATCGACTTCGATCACTTCACGGTTATTATTGAATATGATCAAGGTCGTGTTTTCTTCTGTGCGCTCACAGCGGGTGGGATTGAGGATTTTCTGCCGGCCACGTCCTTCATAGGACCAAACCAGTGAACCATTCATTTCCACTTCTACGACCCGGTTGTTGCGGGTATCTGCGATCAGGGTATTGCCATTGCTCAAACGGGTTGCGAATTCAGGCGCGAAAAGCTGCCCCGGACCCGTTCCCTTGATGCGACTGCCGTAAGACCAACGTAGATTGCCCTCCCGGTCGACCTGACGAATACTGTTGAGCATAGAATCGGCAAAGAGCACGTCTCCACTTTCAATTTCTTCAGCATATTGGGGAGAAGAGATATGGCTGGCTTTGCTGAATTCCCAGGTGATGCGATCACGGGCATCGAGTTCAATGATCCGTTTGTTTTTCTGATCGGCGATCAGTGTTTTGCCCATCGCCGTGCGGTTGGCGCTGCGGGGGCCAGAAAGTGGAGCGTCGGCGGGCCCTTTGAAGTCGGCGATCACTTCCTTATCGGCCTTGGAGATTTCCAGCACGCGGTTATTGCCCGTATCAGAGACCAGGAGTGTTCGCTTGGTTTCGGCAATATGAAAAGGGCGAGAGAGGGTTTGCCCCACCTCAAAGCCATAGTGCCATTTGACTTCGCCTTTGCGGTTAATTCGAATCAAGGCATTGTGGTGTTTATCAATACAGTAACGGCGGATATTGGGAAGTTCCAGATCAGGTTTCTGAAAAATCGCCGAAGGCTGGAAGGTTTCAAGATTGAGTTCCTGCATCGCTTTGGCCTGTTCGGCTTTGCGGTTGGCCAAGAGGCTGCGCAGGCGATCGGCAGCCATTGAACTCATTTTATCGGGATCTTCTTCTTCGCCGGGTTTTAAAGCACTGGAGAGCCGTGCTGAAATCAGTTTCTGCATGCGTTTGAAATTGATTTTTTGCGATAGGCGTACGGGTTTCATTTCACCGTGATCGATGACTTTGTAGATTCGCCGCTCATTGCCAAACTCATCAATGACCACCTCGCCTTCCTGTACCTGGGGTTGGAAAGCCAGATCATCCAGTTTGGAGTACCAAACCAGCTTGTTGTGATTGAGCATGACCTGAATCAGCTTGTCTTCGTCCATGATCAAAATGTCTTTATTGAGCAGGCGAATCATTTTAATCGGATGCACCACCCGGAATTCCTCGTCAATTTCGCGGGTAAAATAGGTCGATTCGCGTAGGATTTGGCCCTGGCTGTCGAGTTCAAGTAAACGGTAGTTGCCGGCATCGAGAATCAGGGTGTGGTCGTTGAGCAGGCGTTGAGCACAGGTCGGCGATTTGAGCCCCAGATTTTCGCCCCATTCCCGTTCAATCGTGCTGCCTTTGACTTCAATCACGCGGTGGTTGCCAGTATCTGCGATCAGGTAGGTATTGTCATGGGTATATTGAATATCGCTGGGCGTATCGAGATATTTTCCATGCTCCCCTTCTTCGCCTTGAACGCCGAATTCCCAATGAATTTCGTGGTTCTTATCGGTTTCAAAAACCCGGTGATTGCCCTGGTCTACGATCAGGTAGCGTAAGGAATGGTCATCTTCAAAACGATAGGTAATGCGAACTGGCTCATTCAGACGATGCCGGGCAGAGGCATGGGCATCAAAGGTCCAGAAAATTTTGCCCCGGCTGCCGATCTCCATGATTTTATGCCCGTCTTTATCCACCAGCAGCAGGTTATTGTTGGGCAGCATCAGACAGTCTACGGGGTAATCACAGGAGAGTTGATCGGGGTCGAGGTTCCAGCTTACAAATTTAAACGGATTCAGTTGTAGAATTCGCAAACCCAGAGGGTCTGGAACCAGGATCTGACCGCGGGCCAAATTGGCAGTGGCCTCGGCAGAGGCGGTTCTGCGTTTAAAAGAGCGTTCAGCATTGTCAATTTCAAAGCCACAGGCTTCGCAATCCCAGCTGCCCAAGAGGGGTTGACGGCAATTGGGGCAATGGGTGGGAACGGTGCGCACACCCGCTTCTTTGATCGATGCTTTCAGGTCCAGCATCATCACGATTGCTTCGCGCAGAATAATTGTGCGCAAGGACTTGCCTTCGAACAGATCGGCGACCTGTACAATCACAGAATCAAAGTTTTCCAGTTCTTGCCGTACTTTTTCAGCTTCTTCGCGCAGGCGGGACATGACATCGGGGTAGTCGCTGATTTCTTCGTCAACCTGTTTTTGAAAAGTTTGCACCATAATATCGATGATTTCATCGAGGGCTTCTCGAGGCAGATCAATTTTAGGGGCTTTGTTGGGGGTCAGATTGAGTTCATCTTTGTTCTGCTGATCTTTGCGCAGGACGGCGATATCAATAATATGCTGTTCTATTTCTAAAAATTCAGGTTCGTCTGTTTTTTCTTCAGGTGTTTCTTCGGGGGCTGTTTCCTGAACTTCTTCTTTGTCGGCTGCTTCAGGTTCTTCAGCAGACTCTTTGCCACGTGAACTGCCTGTATTTTCTTCTTCGGGTTCAAGACCTTCCAATTCTCTGAGTTCCCGTTTGAGTTCCCAAAGCGCGCGCGGTTCAATTAAACGGGCATCGACCAGCATGTCCTCCAGACGGCGGGCATGTTCCAAAAATGGGTTTTTATGCGCAAAGGCGATTTGACTGGGTTTGCCCTCTTCTTTGATTGAATAGCGTCTGACTGTTTTTACGCCGTCGGTTTCCAGCACGCTGATAATCGGTGTGAAGGGGGTGGGGTCATTCAAATAGCTCATGACCAGCAATTGTTTTAAATCTGGGGAGAGGGCCATCAGATCGGCGGGGTCACTGCTATTGGCTTTAAACAGATCCCCTTTTAACTTCACGGTTTTTTCCTGGGAAAAACTGTGGGTATTTAAATAGACGAGATTTTGATTGGGTTTTAGGGTGAGCAGGTAAAGGTGCTGACTGTCGGGGGTCAGTAAAATATTGCCCAGAACCCCTAAACCGACCCGTTGTCTTTCGATGCTCATCGTCTCCTGGTTAAGGATATAGAGGTTAGAGGTTTGATTGTCGGTAATAAAAATTCGTTTGTGTGCGGTATCCTGGGCAAGATTGAGGCTCAGGTTGCTGCCCGGCTCGCGGATCGAAAAGGGGCCTTTTTCGCTGAAGTCGGTTGTGGAAATAATCCGCAAGGTGCCAGCACCCCGATCCGTGATACAGAGTTGTGAATGATCGCGGGAAAGAAAGAGGTCATAGGGCGCGGTTGTGGGTTTTCCTTTGTAAAGCCCATTAAAGTAAGCATGGTCACTCAGCCCCAGAAACTCGGTATCCAGACGGCCATTATTATAGAGATAGCTTCCTTCAGGAAAAGTAATCAGACCGTAGATATTGAGCGGGCCCCTTTCCTGGCGTGTGGTCAGGGTGCCATCTGTTTTGTCGGCGAGCAGGGGGGAACTGCCCCAGGTTTCCCAGTTATCTGGATCATAGGCTTCGGCCTTTGCGTTGAGAACCAGTGATTTTTTCAGCTCTCCAGAAATGGTGTCCCGAATTTCGAGGGAATGTTTATCGAGATTGATCAGAAAAGAAAAACCAGGCAAGGTTTTTTGGACGGTTTGAAAACGTTCTTTTTGCTCATTGACCAGATTTTCAAGGGCTGAGGCTTCTACCAGGCCACGCTCAATTAAGGCCTGTTTGAGAATGCGCTCATCTATATCTCCGCGTGCCATATCTTTACCCCGTCTGTCCCTGTTTTATGATTCAAGCCCAAGTTTTAAGGATCTTTGTTTTCGTGAGGCGTTTTATTTTCAGTTTCGATCTTTGCAGTGTCTTCAGAGGCGGGGCGAATTCCATACGCTTGCTTCAAAATGCTCCAAAATCCTGTTGCGATTCCCAACAGGGTAAGGCTCAGCATGAAGAGCGGTTGGGTATGCAGGACTTTGTCCAGATACAATCCAAAAAAAAGACCAAAAATCATGGGTGAAACCATGCTAAAGGCCAAATCCAGACCGTGCCCCATCAATTGCTCCATTTTGTCAGAATTCCCGGGAATTGCCTGACTATCTGATTGACATCCCCTGCGCATTGTACCATCATGAGAAAGGTAAAAGAATAACCTCTTGAGCTAGAGAAAATCACACTTTATCCCTGACGATTGGAACCCTTACATGCGAATTTTTCTTGCCATCACAGCAAGCGTACTTTTAACATCATTTTATCTTCCTGCTTGGGCTCAACCCTATGAGCCTGTTCCCTCTCCAGATTTAAGCGATTACCCCGAAATTATTCCCTCTACCACCCCAAAACCCATTCAAAGCCCCAGTCCAACGCCCTTTCCTGTTTTTACACCCTTGCCCAGTTCAACCCCGACCTCTGGGCCTTTGAAATTGAGTTTAAAAGTAGAATTGCCTGATTTTACAGAAGGAGTGCGCAGTTCTTTGCGTATTTCGCTTGAAAATGCAGCTTCTCTTCCAGCTTCTGCTTTTCCTCTTGAAGGAGAGATCAGCTATGCCGATCTTGGCTATAATCAAATGCCTTTGTCTAAACAAAAGATACGCTTTAAAATCCCTGCCAGTGGTGTGACGCAAGCCGAGCTTATTTTTCAATCCCCTGGTCGCAAGGATTTACGCGTGCAGCTTCAATATCCGGGAGTTGCACCCCGCAATCTGCGGGTTTACAGCAAACCCTTTCCGGCGACGGTTTTTCCGCGTGAAACAGACTCTGATTTTGAGAAAAATCCCCAGGATTGGCATGTTTGGGTGAATATTTACCATTCTATGTCTGCGGATGCCCCTCAGCGTCAGTATTATCTGATCACCTATAAAGGTGAAATTGTTCAGCGTTTACTCACCTCCAGTGCGGCGCCTGGTAAAATTACACCCACAGGCCGTTTTAAGCTGGGGCCCAAAATCGCCTCGCCGAAATCGACGCTTTATGAATCGGTCATGCCCTTTTGGACCACCATTCTTGTGCCCAATTTCAGCTTTGAATATGGCAACCATGGGCTGGTTGGCGAATCCTATCTTTATTTATTGGGCACGCCCGCCTCTCATGGCTGTTTAAGACTCAGCAATAAATGGGTTCAGAAAGATGGGGAGTGGTTAAATATTGGGGGTGCCAAATGGGTTTTCAGCCATGTCCCTGTGGGCACACCGATTGAAATTTTTAAAAAGCCTGTTCAACCCTTTGTCTATGAAAATTATCAAAAATGGTTGGTACAGAAACACTGAAGCGTTCAATTTTGAAGGCCTCCCCAATTTGCAACCTGATTTTTCTCTGTCTCAGTTTCAGTTTTGGCTGCTCAGCTGCTCAAGCACAGACTTTTAAATCTGAAATTTGGCTGGCCAGTGAGTTTCAATTGACGCTGACTTCTGAGCCAGAAGCGAAGTTGGGTTGGCATGATTTCATTCCCGATCGCTTTCGTGTCTATACAGAGTTACAGGAGGGGCCTGTTTTTCCTGAAATGCACCAATTGCTGTGGCGTTTGGGGCCAATTTGGGAGGTTACTCCCAATTTCAGTGTGGCAACCCATTTCACCCAGGCTGCGAATCAGCGCTTGCCTGAGCATCAGTTTGTCGAAGAACATCGTTTGGAGTTCGAACCCCTCTTAAGAGGACGTTTGCTTCCCTGGTTGAGCTGGGCCAACCGTCAACGCCTTGAATACAGAATCCGATCTCAGGAACAGCGTTGGCGCTATCGCAACAGGTTGGCCTTTAGTTTTGATACGCCGGATCGGGTGTGGACGCCTTTTGTTTCGAGTGAGTTTTTCTTTGATTTAAATGAGGGGCTGAATCAAAACCGCAGTGTGGTGGGGGTTGCTTGGCAATTAAATCCCAGTATTCGCTTAAATTTTAATTATATGCTGCGTTTTGTGAAAGAACAGGATAATTGGAATCCAATACATGTTGCTTTTTTTTCGTTATCCTATCTGTCTCAGGAAAGTGGTATTTTTCAGATGTTGGCCGATTGAAGCCAATTATTTGACGTCTTCTTCTTCGAACGCCTCTTCTTTTGAGCCTGTTTTTCCATGTAAGCGTTCGGCAAAGCCCATCAGAATCAAGCCCAATTCAAACAGAAAAATCAGGGTTCCCCCCAGCAGGGACTGGGTCAGAATATCGACAGAGGGTGTAATCACTGCTGCCACGACAAAACTGCCAAAATAGACATATTTACGCCGCGTTTTTAATTGAATTTGTCTGACGACGCCCAGCAGAGCCAGAACCAGCATCAGAACAGGAACCTGAAAGAGCAGGCCGGTACCAAATAGTAGAGTGGTACTGAAATCAATATAACGTCCAATCGAGAGCATGGGCTGAATGCCTGGGGGAGTAAATCCAATCAGAAAACGCACCCCCAGAGGCAAGAGTGTGCCATAGGAGAACAGAACCCCTAAAACAAAAAGCACATAGCTCGCCAGGGTAACGGGTATCAGCAGCAGACGTTGACGGGGTGTAAAGGCGGGGCCAATAAACCAGAAAAATTCGCGCAGAATAACGGGCAGAGCCAGAAAAAGTCCCAGCAGAATGGAGAGGCGCAAGACGGCGCTGAGCCCTTCAGCAGGAGAAACTATCACGAAGCGCACATCGGGGATCTGGCCCATCAGGGTTTGTAAAAACCAACTGTGGTAATAGAATCCAACCATGGCCCCCACAAGAACTGCCACGGCAGAAATGACAAGTGCCCTGCGTAGTTCGGACAAATGCCCGATAAAACTCATTTCACGGGGATCATCGTGGGGCGTATTCATCGCTGTGTTTCCAAGGGGTATTGACGGCAATATTCATGCAGTAACATGGCGGCAGCAGTCACCACGTTCAGAGATTCAACCTGGGTGTGGATCGGAATCCGCACGCTCAGATCTGCAAGTTCAGCCAGTTCAGTTGGCAGACCAGGCCCTTCACTGCCCAAGAGCAGAGCTGTTTTTTCAGGAAAGGCAAGCGAAAAACTTGAGGCTTTTCCATGCGCATCTGTGGCGAGCAGTTGCCAGCCCTGTTCTTTCAATTGGAGCAGCTCTTTGCTGGAATCCAGGATCCGAATGGGCACACGCAGGGCTGAGCCCATGGCGCCCCGAATCACCTTGGGGTGAAACGGGTCAACTCCAGAACCCACCACCCAGACGCCGGTCAGATGCATGGCATCAGCCAAGCGCAGCAGTGCTCCCAGATTGCCCGGGTCTTGCAGGGGAGCAGTCACCAAAATACAAGGGTGGCAATGTTGGGGCGTGGGAATAGCCTGTTGCTTTGCGACCGCCAGATAATCAGGGGGTGAAGCAAGCGTGCTGGCCCAGGCCATGGCCTCTGCAGAAACTTCCAGACATTCAACTCCAGCAGCTGCCTCGGGGCGTGAAACCGAAGATAGATAAAGCACCTGAACCAGCGGCCAGTTGCTTTGTAACGCTTCTTCAACCAGATTTTGACCTTCAATCAGAAACTCATTCTGCTGATCGCGATGCTTTTTTTGGTGTAAGCTACGTATATATTTAATTTTTGGATTTGAACGGCTAGAAAGATACATCGTGCTTCATTGTACCCCAGGGCTGGAGAGGTGGCGATGCGATTAGTGCAAAGGTACTTCCTTGTTTTTACCCTTTTGGTGCTGACAGGATGGGTCAGTCTGCATCTGGGCTTTCTTCGGCTTGCTTATCCCGCCGTGCTGGTTTTGTTTTTGGCCTTTCCTTTATTTTTTTGGATGGGTTTTCGCTATCGCAAGCAGCAGCACACTGCTTTTGAAACTTGGGTGGCAAAGGATCTTTGGCCAAGACAAGGCTTTCAACCCCTGCGCTTACAGTATCTTTTACCCTTGGGCTTGCACTTGATGATTCTGGCCTGTCTGGTGATCGCTTTGGCCCGTCCTCAAGGACCACCTGTTTTGGCTGAAAGCCAGGATCAAGGAATTGATCTACTCATGGCGCTGGATATTTCAGACAGTAGCAAGGCTGCCGATCTGTATCCCAATCGCCTGGAAGCAGCCAAGCAGATGATTCGTCAGGTTTTGAGCCGTTTAAGCAATGATCGGGTGGGGCTGGCTGTTTTTTCAGGAGAAGCTTTTTCAGTGGTGCCCTTTACCAATGATTATGCAGCATTGGATACGCTTTTAACAGATATCGACCCAGCCATGTTGCCTTCACGGGGTACCAATATTCCTGCCTTGACCCAACTTGCCAAAGAGCGCTTTGAGCGCAGCTCTGAGCGTGGGAAAGTCTTGATCATCTTCAGTGATGGCGAAAACCATGAGGGCAATGCCGTTGAGGCCGTTAAAAAATTGCGTTCAGCCCGCACGCGAATTTTTACCGTGGGGGTGGGCACCACAGGCGGAGCGAGAATTCCTGAAGCCAATGACAATTGGGGCTCGGTCGGTTATAAACAATATCAGGGGGAACCCGTTGTCACCCGTCTCAATGAGGGGGTGCTGAAAAGCATGGCCAGCGCAGGCGGGGGGGCTTATGCGCATGTGGAACAACCTTTGCGGCTTTTGCGTGAATTGGACAGGGTGCGACGTGAGTTGCCGCTTGGAACGGGTTCAGGAACAGAACTGCGCAGCTATGAGGAACGCTTCCAATGGTATTTGGGGTTGGCTTTGCTTTTGTGGGGGTGGGAGTTCCTGCTTGCGAAAATAATAGAGCGATTGAAAGTTTTGAGTGTGGAGTGGTTTGAACGTATGTCTTCGCGATGGATTTTTCCCCGTCTTTTAAGGGGTGTTTTACGGCAGGGAATGGTTGTTGGCTGCTTTTTTCTTTTGCAAAGTGCTTGGATTTGGCCTTGGGCCCCCTTTCTGGCGGATCGTGCAGCTCAAAAAGCCTACCGTGAAAAAAAATACGAACAAAGTTTTCAGGCATTTGAACAGGGGATTCAAGCGGCTCCTTCTGAACCGCGTCTTTATTATAATAAGGGCAATGCGCTTTACCAGCAGAAAAAATATGATCAGGCCAGTGAGGCCTATCGCCGGGCCTTGAGTTTAGATGGCAATCCCCGTGAGCTGGCGCAAACCTGGTATAACCTGGGCAATAGCTATTACCGCCAGGGGCATCAGGGGGCTGATCCCCAACAGAATTGGCAGCAGGCCTTAGAGGCCTATCAAAAAGCTTTGGCCATCAACCCTGAGGACAGTCAGGCACAAGAGAACCGGGATTTCGTGCAGGCCCAGCTTCAGGCTTTGCAAGAACAAAATGCGAATCAGGGAACTCCTCAGCAAGAGCAGCAGGGCAAGAATCAGCAAAATAAGTCTTCAGGAAAACCCCAGCCCAAATCCTCTGCTCCGCCCAAAGGACAAGGCAGCTCCAAACCGCAAGAACAAGGACAATCAGGATCTCAGGCGCAAAATCAATTCAGTGATCAGGAAGTTCAAAAATTTCTGCAGTCGATGGAGGAAAATGAAAAAGAGAACCGCTCAAGACAGTTTTTTCAGCGTTTTCAATCCCAAGACAATGCGCTGACGCCTGAGGATTTGCTGACACGTCCGCTTGAAGACCTTGAAAAACTTTTGAATGCCAAAAAATCAGATCAAAAAGACTGGTAGGAAAGATCATGACAGAAGAACTCGTCACTTATACCCTGAAAGAAAAAGCCGCCTGGCTGACCCTTCAACGCCCCCAGCGTTTGAATGCCTTGAGCATTCCCTTGTTGGATGCGCTTTTAGCGGCGTTGCAAAAGGCGCAGGCAGATCATGCTGCACGGGTGGTGGTGATTACAGGAGCTGGCGAGAAATCTTTCTGTGCCGGTGCAGATATTGACAGCTTTTACAATGAAACCCAGGCCAGTATGGATGAACACGCCTTTCGTGAGCGTCTTTTGCAACTCTTTGAACTTTTGATGAAGCTCAATAAGCCCACGATTGCGCGGGTCAATGGTTTTGCCCTGGGAGGTGGGTTTGGTTTGGCTTTGGCCTGTGATTTAGTTGTGGCTTCTAAAAATGCAAGTTTTGGAACGCCTGAAATTCAGATTGGTCTGTTTCCGATGATGATCATGCCTGTTTTGTTTCGCAATATGAGCCGCAAAAAATTATTGGAAATGATCTTTACCGGTGACAAAATTTCTGCCCATGAAGCCGAACAATTGGGCATGATCAATTATGCTGTGCCTGCTGAAGAACTGGATCTCAAGGTGTCTGAATTGGTACAGAAACTCAGTACCAAAAGTGCCAAAACCTTACAGTTGGGGCGTGAAGCCTTTTATACCATGTCAGAAATGGATATTCACCAGGCGCTGCCTTATCTCAAGGGCATGCTTTCCCAAAATTTGCATACCCGCGATGCGCGTGAAGGGCTTCAAGCTTTTCTCGAAAAACGGCCAGCGGTTTGGCAGGACGCTTAGATCACCTCTGATATACTGATTATAGCGAAAACTTTTCCGATTTTTAGAAAAGGCAAGGGCAGATTATGGCAGAGCAGAAACGTCCTCCCCGTTCCCTGCGTGGAGATTCGGGGCCTCAGTATTATCGTGACTGGAGTGCTGCCGATGCGGTGATCTCTCAGGATTCCTATTCCTTGGGCGAGGACTTTGAAGAAGAGGTTTTGCTTGAGCCGCAGGAAATGCATATGGTAGAAGATCTTGAGAATTTAGAGGATCCTTCGCCACCTGTTCAAGGGCCTGTTTATGGTGATCTTCCGCCTTTGTCAGTGATTACACCTGCGGATCTTTCACCGGTCTCTGCCAAGCCTGTTGTCGAAGCCAAGCCCAAAGTACAGATTACCCGTGTCAATAAACCGAGTATTCAAAGGGCCCGTCGCTACAATGAACTGGCTGCTGAAGATGAAAAAAAGAAACGCGAGGAAGCTGCTGAGGCGGCCCGCCGACAGGCCGAACAACAGCCTGAAATGCCTTCACGCACACGAAGTTTAAATTCTGGCAACAGCCATAAAACCACTGAACTCAAGACCAATATCAAAGACATTGCCGAAAAAATCGATGAAACCGCTGAAAATGTGAAAACTGCGGCAGATTCAATTGGCGATAATATCCGTCAAATCGGGGATAAACTTTCTGCTTCTGTGGTGGGAGGGGTGAAAAAGGTCGGCAATCGCATGGTGGGCATGATCAACCGATGGGGGAAAAAATCTTCCTCACGCGCTGAAGAAATGGAAGATCAGGATTTTGAAGATGAACCTTTGCCCTCTCAGCCCCAGGCGCGCCCTGTGGGTTCTGTTCACTCTTCTTCACCGCCGCCAGCCCCTGTGGCTGCTGCGCCCGTTGCTGAGAGCAGTCTTTTGGATCAGGTGCCGCCTGTTCCCCCTGTTCAATATGGGCCTTTGCTGAAAGAGGGCATTGTCTTTTTGAGCTTTGAAAAGAACCCTCTTCCCTCTGAGGGTTCAGAGCACGATCTAGAGGCGCGCTTTTTACAGGAAGCGCTGGAAGATTTGCGTAAATGCATTAAAATGGTGCAAAAATTACCTGATCCCAAAGAAGGGCCGTACCGGGGCATTCCCATGGCCTATCTCTTTAAAAATAGTCGTGAGCAGGATGTTTATTTCTTTTTGCATTATGTTCAGGCGCATCCTGGGGCCTTTAAAGACAAGCAATTCAAATTTTCCGAGGCCTTTGCAAGCTGGGTTTTGAAGCGTTCGCATAAAACAGTGATTACAGAGCCTTTCCCAGAAGTTCCTGCGCTGAACTATTTCCCACTTTATAAACAGAATATTCGTTTTCTGACGGTTCAGAAAAAAGCGATGGTGCTCGCAACCGGTAAATCGCCAGAAGAAGTTGAGCGTTTGTTTATGGAAAAAGCAATGGAGGATGTGCGGGCCTGTATTGATTTGGTCGCCCAGTTTCCCGCTCCTTCACAAGGTCCTTATAAGGGCCGTCCCATGCGTCAGATTTTTCGCAATATCAGTGAAAGGGATATCTATTTTTTCTTACACTACATCAACAGCCAACCAGAAATTTTTCAGAATCAGAATTTTAAATTCTCCGAAGCGTTTGCCAGTTGGCTGTTGAAACGCTCTCATGAAACGGTTTTGCCCTCTGCATGAGGGAGGAAGTCTGTTCAGAGCTTCAAGTGTTTCAATGAAAGGGCTTATTCGCCTTTGACTTTGCCAATACGGGCTAGAAAAGTTGAGCCTGCTACCAGCGCAGTTAGAATCAGGGTGATAACCGTTGCAACAACAAAAGTACTTTCAGGGGTACCCATACATTTCAATCTCCAAAGTTTTTGACTGGTTTTGCTATCATCTTACCGCAGGAGTATCATGAATGTCAGTATTACAGAGCTAAAGGCATTTGCTTTCGAGATAAGAAGAAAAATTTTGCTTTGTTAAATCATATATCGAAGGGCCTGATTAGTATATTAAGGCGATTACTAAATTTATTTTTTATGAGAGTTTTAAAAGAACTGTAATAAAGCCATAAGTACCTATTGCAAAATAGAAAGCTTTTAAATTCAAGGATTATTGAGTAACTACGTATGTGTGGAATTGCCGGGGTTTTTAAATTAAATGGAGGTTCTATAGACCCTTCTCAATTGGAAATAATGGCTCTTGCTATACAACATCGAGGTCCTGATGATGATGGCCTTTATTTGAATGATTCAATTGGTTTGGCGCATAGACGGTTGTCTATTATTGATCTATCTGAGGCTGGACATCAGCCGATGTCTAGCGCCGATGGGCGTTATTGGATTGTTTATAACGGTGAAATCTATAATTATATAGAACTTAAACAAGATCTTAAAGAAAAAGGTTTTATTTTCCAAACAGAAACCGATACTGAAGTGATTTTGGCTGCCTATCAATTGTATGGTGCCGATTGTGTTAACCAATTTAATGGGATGTGGGCCTTTGCAATTTGGGATGAAAAACGTAAGCAATTATTTTGCAGTAGAGATCGTTTTGGAATTAAACCATTTTATTATTCCATATTAAATGGTTGTTTTTATTTCGCTTCAGAATTGAAAGCGATATGTGCCATAAAAGAATTGGATTTAAATATATCTAATGAATCTGTTTTTTTATATTTAAATCATAATTTTGCAAATTATCAAGATAAAACATTTATAAGAGAAATTTTTCAGTTAGAACCTGCTCATTCATTGGCGATTGATCGTGAAAATAAAAGAGTATGGCGTTATTGGGATTTAGCAACGGTCCAGGACATTGCTTTGAGTTATTCTGATCCTGTAGATGAATTTCGATTTCTGTTTGCTGATAGCATTCGTTTGAGAATGAGAAGTGATGTTCCCATTGGCACTTGTCTTAGTGGTGGATTAGATTCGTCATCCATTGTTTGTATGACGAACCAACTTTTGAGTAAAGAAAAAAAATCTTCTTTATATAAACAAGAGACATTTTCTGCTTGCTTTGAAGAAAATAATATTGATGAGCGTCCATTTATGGAGTTTGTTCTTAATAATACAGGAGCAAACAGAAATTTTGTATTTCCTGATGAAAATAGTTTGATGGAAGATCTTGAAAAACTTATTTACTATCAAGATGAACCTTTTGTTAGTTTAAGCATCTTTGCCCAGTGGATGGTTATGAAAACGGCTAAAAACAAGGGGATTACAGTATTGCTAGATGGCCAAGGAGCTGATGAAGTTCTTGCCGGTTATGGCTTTCATAGTTTTTTTTGGGCAGATTTATTGCGAGAAATGAATTGGAGCCGTTTGTATGGCGAGGTTGCTCCTGAAATATTCAGTGCTCCTCTGCAAACGATGAGACGCTTTGGGCGTATGTTTTTTCCTCGTTTGATTCATAATTGGGAAAGTAGAACCCTTATGAGGCCCTATCTCAATAAAGAGTTTCTTCAAATTTACAGCCAGAAGCGAGCTGAAAATTATAAATATTCTTATCCGAAAATTCTTAAAAATGAACTTTATAACCTGCTTGATTCAAGTCTTAGCCAATTATTAAGATATGAAGATAGAAATTCTATGGCTTTTTCATTAGAAGCAAGAGTTCCATTTCTTGACTATCGATTGGTGCAATTTGTTTTTTCCTTGCCTGAATTTTACTTAATTCAAAAAGGTTGGTCCAAGTGGATTTTGCGGCAGTCGATGGAAAGTATCTTGCCTTCTGAAATCCAATGGAGAAAAACTAAAATTGGGTTTGTGGTCCCACAACAAACTTGGCTAAGGCAAACACTTCAACCCTTTGTAAGAGAAATTTTGAACGATTCTCGTTTTCAACAGAGACATTATTGGAATGGAAAACGGGTACTTGAAGCTTATGAGCAATGGGTAAGTGGAAAATCTGACGATATATCTCAAATGATTTGGAAAATTATCAATTTAGAATTGTGGTTACGTAGATTTATAGATAGCTAAAACGTAATTTTAAATTTTCTGTGTGATCGATTTCAACTTTAAGTAATTTGAACAGAAAATTTTTTAACAGGTCAATCCATTCTTTTGGAGGAAAATCTATCTTGGGTTTGTAGAAGGATAGACAATAAATCAGAAGCTCTTTTATCCCAGCTATTCGAAGATAGAAAATTTTGAATAATATTACTTGAAATTTCATTTCTTTTGTCTCTGTCCTGTATAAGGTAGAGTGAGGCCTTATCAAACTCATTTGGAGCAGAGACTATGCCAAGATTGTTGTCTACAATAATTTTGGCTGTTTCAAGACAGGGAGTTGAAATGACGGGCAAACCCAAAGAAAAATAATCCATAAGTTTTACAGGGATGGCTAGATTATTATATGCAGTTTGTGGGCGAGGAATAAGAGCTGCAGCAATACGCGGTAAGTCATCTAGAATATCTTTTAGAACACCTCTGCGAATTTCAAGCCAAGGATAATTATCTTCGAGTTGTGTGGGTGTTAAGGCTAACAAACGTATGGAGGGTTGAACCCTGTAAATTTTTTCCATCGTTTCTTTTAAAAAAGACCAACCATTTTCTTGATTTAGATTTCCGGCAAAGAATAGGGTATCAAAAGGTCCTTGGTAAATACTTTTAACTAAGTTGGTCTGGGATGCTGGAGGCAAGAGCTGTTTATTTTTAAAATCAAAACAATCAGCTAAACTTTGTGTTGGAAAAAATAATATATCTGCAACTTGACGGTAGAACCATTGGGAAATGTACCAAGCCCAATTTAGAAGCAATTCCTTAAGATTTGTCACCGGACTGAGCCCAAATAGAGGATAGGCATCTCGAATATAAATCCCAATTGGAATTTTTGCTGATTTCAGTAGGAATAAAAGTAAGAGATCTATTTCCATACTGGTAGAGGTTGCCGCTTCCAGATAAACAGCATCAAATTTCTTAAGGTTGCCTTGTCTGATTAATTTAATCAGAGGGGCGCGACGGCTTTTTCTGGTTCCCGTAACAAAGGTTACTTCAGCGATTTGTTCTAATGCTTTCCAGAGAAACCAAGTGCGTATTTTGGGGGCTGAATCCAAGGTTTCGAGGGGATACTGGCCCAACATCAGAATATGAGGACGAGGGTTCATTTAGTGAGTATTGCTACAATTTTTTTTGAGGCTGTGCCGTCTCCATAGAGTTGAGGTGCTTGTGCCTCAGCACAGGAATTCATGAGGATTTTGGCCTTTGAAACAAGTTCTTCTGGATTATTTCCTATCAATTGATTCCATCCGCACTCTAGGGTTTCTACCCATTCAGTTTCTTTGCGTAGGGTCAGACAGGGAGTATTGGCATAAAGCGCTTCTTTTTGTAATCCGCCACTGTCTGTTATAACCAAGCTGGCTTGACTTTGGAGGGCTAGCATATCCAGATAGCCGAGGGGTTCAACTAAAAGTATTCCCTTAGGATGCCAATCAGGGTGTATGCTTTGAATTGCTTTTGAAGTACGGGGATGAACTGTAAACACCAGTTCTAAATCTTGAGCAAGCCGTTCCAACTGGTTTAACCAAAGTTTGAGGCGTTCTGGGGAGTCTGTGTTTTCGGCGCGGTGTAATGTCACGAGTCCATATTTTTTTGCTTTAATCTTTAATCTTCTGAGAATTTGAGATTTTTGTGCCAGCGCAGTAAAGGTTAAGACCGCGTCATACATGACATCACCTACGCAATGAACACCTTGTGTGATGCCTTCTTGGGCCAGCAATTCGATGGGTTTGGCGCTTGTTACAAATAAATAGTCTGAAAGATGATCGACCAGTACGCGATTAATTTCTTCGGGCATTTGGCGATTAAAAGAGCGCATTCCCGCTTCGACATGGGCAATGGGGATATGTAGTTTTGCAGCAGCCAAAGCGCCTGCCAGGGTTGAATTCGTATCTCCATAGACAAGTACACAGGTTGGCTTTTCATTGATTAACAGTGTTTCAATGGATTCCAACATGCGACCTGTCATGGCCCCATGAGATAACCCCCCAATGCCCAAATGATAAGCAGGAGGTTTTAAGCCCAGCTCATGAAAAAAAATATCCGACATATCTGCATCAAAATGCTGACCTGTATGAACCAGTATTTCTTGGACTCCAGCTTTTTCAAGCGCACTGGAGACTACAGCCGCTTTGATAAACTGGGGCCTGGCTCCGATGATCGTAAATATTTTCATTTGTGTTAACTTCAAACTATTTTAGCATACCCTTTAAAGTCTAATTTTAAATTCATTAGCAGGCAATTCCAAGAAAAAACCCCCTGCTTGAGGCAGGGGGCAAAGCTATGTACCTAGATTTTTTAAATCTTTTTAGCCGTAACCGCCGCGACGGATAACCGTTGGCGTGCTTTCAGGTCCTGGTTCAGGAGCTGGAGCCGGTGCGGGTGCGGGTGCGGGGGCTGGCTCAGGAGCTGGAGGTGCTTCACCTGTCAGATCCGTTAAGGCTTTTGCAAAGAAGGCTTTTAATTCGTCTTCTTTGTTTTCCATATCGCTCAGATTGTCGATCAGTTTATCCATATACTCTTGGTTATAGCTGACCAAGGAATCCAGCGCCTTATAATAGCGTTCGTTCAGCAGTTGAGCATATTGACTGAAGGCTCCTCCGCCCGTGTTCAAGGCACTTAAGGCATCGCGCGTAATTTGAATGGTTTCTTCACTGCTATACGCTGTTACTGCTACGCCTGAGTCAAGTCCGGAATCTGTTTCTGCCTGGGCAGCAGCCTCAAACTCCAGTTCCATGACCACATCGTTATAATCCCAATCGGTCATATTGCCGGGCAAATCTTCAAAGGAGACCCGCCATTTATTTTCACCGATTTGTTCAACTTTGGCATAGGCATGGCCGTTATAGTCTTCACTGTCTGTGCCATGGTCATAGCTGTAATTGCCCATTTTGGTGCGAATAAAGAAATCAAGGCGATCACCGGCACTCACATTCTTGGTGACGGTTGTGCCCGCACTGTTTTGGGCGTTTTTAGCGATTTCTTCATTCTGACCGTTTTTGCGCATATAGAGATCCGAAGGTAGGCCCGCGTCACCCTGTTTTACGGTGATTTTGATCTGGCCGTTGTCGGGAAGCACAATGCCGGTTTGGGACTCTGTGTTGCCCCCTGTGACCGTGGTTTCTTCTGTGGGCAGATCTTCACTTTGACCGTCAGCGGCTTCCACAATCACGGTTTTAATCGCGGTATCTGTGCCACCGGCATAGTTGCCAATTTTGACGGCAATATGGTGCACACCTACTCCCAATTTAGAGAGATCGAGATAGCTGCTGCCATGCATCAGGGGCCCTTCTTCTTTGGAACTCCAGAAGAGTACGCTTTCGGGCAGGAGCCCTTCGCGGGTGCTGATGGCTTGGGCAAAGAGGGCTGCTTTTTCGCCCTTCTTGATCACCATCGGTTCGCCATCAATCCGTTCAATTCGATCATATTGTGAGGCACGGGGATCGGGCTTGGTGCTGATCATGCCGCGCTCAACCATATAATTGGTCATGAACTCACGCAGATCGCCTCCGTTTTTGGCTTCTTCAGCCATGATCTGGAAGAGATAGGGGGTATAGCAGCCTTGGTTTCTAAAGTCGACCACTACCCGTGTCAGATCCACCAGATTGTTGCGGCCTTCAAAGCCTGTGGTTTCTAAGTTATTGGCGATATCGATATAGTTTTGCAGGCTGCCGCCATGGGCCAGGGTCATATAGACCTGAAAGGCATTTCCTTCATAGTCATTGGGGCTTTTATCCAAAATTTTGGAGCCAAAATCATAGAATTTATCCATGTCTTCATTGCGGAAGAGCACCAGGGTGCCCACTTCCAAAAAGCGGCGAAAATCATCGTAATCGCCTTTTTGCAGCACCTCGGTACTGGCATCCAGAAAATGGCTGAAGCTCTGTCCCCGTTGGCTGATATAGTAGGAAAGACGCAGGAACGAATCCAGGTCGGCTCCAGAAACAGCGGCAATATTGCTGCTGTTATAGTAGACATCGCCATTTTCACGTTGGTGAAAAATAGTGTCTTCATCGGGAGCAAACAAGGCTTGAAAGAAGGCGATGCCTTTTTCGAGCTGTTCGGGGGTTAAATTCTTCAGAACGCTTTCTACTTTTGCCACTGTTGAAGAGGGCAGGGCGTTGAGCAAGTCCACGACATTTTCGGCGACATCTGCATCGACTTGGCCCAAGAGCACCTGAATGCCGAGGGCGTCTTCCATGGGCAATTGCTGCAATACTTTTTGCATGAAAGGATGGGTTAAAAGATCCTGAATGCTTTGGGGGTTGTAAAAACCAGAGGAGGTGGGAATTGAAGAGGCCTCAGCGCCATTCATGGCTTGATTCAAGGCGCTGGATAATTCATTGAGCAGATTGTCCAAGCCAGTATTGACTGGCGCTTGGGTTTTATCTGTTTCATTTTCTTCTTTGGGCTGGTTGGCTTTAAAAGCCGCATCACGGAACAGGGAATTGGAAAGAAGCTGTTCTGCCAGCTGCTTGCTGATGCTGGCGTCTGCTCCACTCGCAAGGCGGTTGAAGTCCATAGGAAAACCTCTCTTTAATATCGGTCAGTTCATAGGGGGGTTATTAAAAAATAGAAGCCCGCGTATCAATCTTTTCCTGAAAAGGCTTGTTTCTCTTGTTTTATTTAACAGAAAACAAATAAATATTCAATATAATTTTATTAATCGTGGCTTGGTTTAAGGGGTTTCAAGGCGCAGTTCGGCTGTGATCTGCAGTTCTTGCGGTTTGCTCGGAGGCAGTTTGAGATGGGTATAAGAGGGGGTGCCTTTGGGCAGTGCTGCTTTGAAAAGCGGGAGGAAGGGATGTTGGGTTTCTGTTGCAATGGGCTCAAGCGAAACTGCAACCTCACTGTCACCCGTACTGGGTAGGTTCAACGGAAAAATCGTATTGGCCGGGGCGCTTTTGATAAAATCTTCGCCAGGAAAGGGATAGCCGGTTCGAAATCCTGAATAAAGAGACAAGTTGTCTTTTTGGGCGGGATTTGTAAAACGTCCGGTCGGCAGCCAGATTTCAGGAGAGCGTTGATAAAGTACCCAGCCTTGGTAAATCCAGCCTTCAGGTGGGCTTGAAAGCACAAGACCTGCTTCCAGCTCCTGAGAGAGCGGCAGACCTGTATTCTCTGTGATGCGTTTGGCGAACCAGATACCGCTGCTGCTGTATTCTGAGCGTGTATCTGTGGGGTTTGCCAGAATAAAGCTGCCCTCCTGCAGGTGGGAATAGCGCTCTTGGAAGGGCGGACGCAGAGTCCAGCTTCCCTGGCTGGAAGGTGTGCTGTTTTCCAAGAGTAAGGTGTTTGAGGGGGTTTGGGCCTGCGTGGTCTCAAGGGTGACAATCAGCTTGCTGATTTCAGCAATTTCCTGTTTTGAAAAACGAAAGACGGGTTCTGAAAGGCTTTGCGGTTGATTTTGCAGATCGAGTAGGGTCGAGCCTGTGGCGTGAAAACGCAAGAGCAGCCGGTATTCCTGTTTTTTATTGCTGGTCCACAGTGCGTAATGGGCATCAGGGGGGGGAGGTGGGAGCTCTTGCAGGGCATTCAGATACAGTCCATAAATTTCTGTATTTTGCTCGGGTAAGAGGGCGTCTGTTAGAATCGGGTAATTAAAGAATCGCCCTGTATCTTCAAGGCGCAGAACCCCTTGGTTGACGGCTTGAAGCAATTCTTTTTGTGAACGGATTCCCCGGGTGGGATCGCCTTCCGGGGTGACAATCTGATTCTCAGAGACCGCGCGGAAGACCTGGCGAATCGGGCTGTAGAGCAGATCTCCTGGCAAGGTATCAAAAATCGGGGCGGGATTGCTGGGCAGGTTGGTGCGATCGTGATTGCGTAAAAAATAAATCAGCCCCACGCCCAATTGATTATTGCTGGCAGAAAAGGGGACTGAACCCAAATCAACATACTGAATTTCCTGGTTATTGAGCCAGGCCTGTTTTATTTTGAGATTAACGGTGGGATCTCCTGTCTTGGAGACCAGGGGCAGATTCAGGACCTGTGTACTGGCTTCAATGCGAAACTGACTGGCGGCAATATCTTCTGAGGAACGGATGGTATTGGCCTGGTAGGTATCCGGTACGATTACTTTGTGAATGCGACGAAAGGGGCTTTCTTTTTCTGTTGGGCCAGGGGGGTTAAAAATCGGGAACTGGCCCAAGACGGGATTATTGTTGCTGAAGACAAATTCATAGACATCCAGCAGGTTGAGCGGGGTGGTCAGTTCGTTTGTGCAGCGGGGATCGGTGCCACAGGCATTCAGATCCAGATAGGCCAGACTGTTACCATCAAAAACTCCTGTTTTTGCGCTGATATCCTCAAGCGGAATCAAACGGCTTTGAAAACTGGTAGAATCAGGCAGATTGCCTGTATTGTCGGGCAGAATGGTTTCTTTGGGATTGGTATTGCTCACGGGCAGGGGCATGGTACACCCCAATAAGCCCAAGAGCACGAAAGTGGGGAGGCGTTTTAAACGCCTGCTGAAGCTTGGCCTAAACATTGCCAGCAGGAGGCAGTTTTTTGAGCAGGCCTTCGAAATAGTCAAGAATCTGGGGGCTGTCCCATTCGTAAGCTCCGATCACATGCTTGACCACTTTGCCATCGCCACCAATGATGAAGGTTTCGGGCACGCCGGTGGTGTGGTAAAGCTTTTTTGAGGTGTTTTGTTCTGAGTCGTTGAGAATGGGGAAGGTAAAGGCTTCTTTGTTTTTTTTCATAAACGCATCGACTGCGAGTTTTCCACCCTGGTCGAGACTGACGGCCAGAATTTCGAAGGGCTTGCCCTGCATTTTCTGGTAGAGGCGTTGCATGGAGGGCATTTCTTCTTTGCAGGGGTCGCACCAGGTGGCCCAGAAATTGAGAAAGACAATTTTTCCACGGTAGTTTGCCAAATTGACTTCTTGGCCGTCAAAACGTTTCAGTTTGAATTCGGGCGCTGTTTTGCCCTCTAAACTGCCAGCATCTATCGATTCTGCTGTAGCGGGTGCAGAGGGGGCTTCTGTCTTGCTGGCTGGTGGAGATTGTTTTAGTTTCATGGCGAAACCCACTCCCAAAGCCAGCAGTGCCAGAGAAATCAGGCTGTATTTGATCCATTGGGGGCTATTTTGAGATTGGCTCATGCTTGAGTCTCCATCCATTTGACAAACTTTTGCGCGGCTTGCTGCCATGACATATGCTTTTGCAGAAATTCACGGGCTTGCATGGCCTGGGCTTTGTAGACAAAATAATTGCGATACATCTCCCACATTGCATATTTTAACTGCTGGTAATCAGGTTCTGCCAGCAGATGCCCTTCTGCGCGGGCCTGTTTCAGGTGTCCGCCTAAAAACAGGTCGGGCACATCTGGGGGAATGGGTTCGAGTGTATAGTTCAGCCAGCAGGCGTGATCGGGCTGCAAATATTCATGAATTCCCCCCCAGCCGGTGGCAATCACAGGTACTTCACAGGCCAGGGCCTCTGAAATGGGCAAGCCCCAGCCTTCGCCACGGTGTGGCGCCAGTAAAACATTGGCGCTGCGATACAGCGCGGGCATATAGCTGTCGGCCACATTGCTGAGCAGATAAATATGCCCGTTCTGCTGGCCTTTGAATTCCTGATCTCTGAACGCTTTAATAAACTGGCGCACCTGATCCAGATCTTTGGGGGTGCTGTCGCGCAGATAACTGCGAATCACCAATTGCACGTCATCATGTTTTGCAAAGAGTTCAAGGAAGGCTTTCAGAACCAGATCCAGCCCTTTGCGGTAGGAGAGCTGGGCCATAAATAAAAAGGTAAAGCGCTGGGGCAGTACTTTTAAGCCGGGGCCGTCGGGGCTGAAATGTTCGCTGTCGACCCCTTCGGGGACCAAGCCCATCGGCACCTGCACCCCGGCCTGACGAAAATAGTTCTGATTGAATTGGGTGGGTACAATCAGGCCGTCCATGCGGTTGGCACCGCTTACAAAGTCTTTGAGCAAACTGTTGGTCTCAAAGACCGTGTGCCCAATCGCCTGAGCGCAGCCCTGGCGACCGAGAAATTCACTGGCAATGCTCCAATGCAAAAGACAGGCCTGGGAGCGTGGGAGCTCTGCCAGGGTTTTTTCCATCTGCTGAAGGTTCAGCAGATCCTGGCGGGATTCACCTGCATCAAAGCCACAGTTCCAGGTGAGGGGGTTTAAACCAATGGGGGTAACTTGAAGGGCCTGCAGGGCCAATAAAAAACGACGGGCTGCCGTGGCGTAACCGGATGCTCCATAAACCGGCCCCTGAAAAATAAGGGGCCGCATTACAGATCCAAAAGGCCTTCGATCAGACGGATGATCAGACGGCGCTCTGAGGCCTGGATTTCAGGAACCAGTGCTTTGACGAAGGGAACCAGATGGCGTTTGCCATCGGGGGTGCGCAATTCCAGCAGATCCTGATGGCCTTGAATCACCTGGCTGATTTCGCCCAAGGGCGTTCCCTCTTCAGAAAAGGCCGAATAACCAATTAAATCATCGACATAGAAGGTATCTTCGGGCAATTCAAAGGCTTGATCAGCGGGCACGCAGAGAAAGGGTTTGCCCAGGGCTTCAGCGCTGTTGCGGTCCTGGATTTGATCCAGCCAGACCAGCCATTGGTCCCCTTTTTGGGCCTGAACATCTTCAACCTGCATGCACTGGGGATTCTGAACGTCTTCAGTGGTGCTGAGAAAAACTTCTTCCAGCTCTAAAAAACGCTCAGGGAAGTCGCTGAGAGATTTAACTTTCAGCGCTCCCCTGATCCCATGAGCGGCAATAACTTTGCCAATCAGGATAAATCCGCTATTCTTGGCCGCGGATTTCGACAACAATTCCATCCTTGACGACTACCTCAGTATTGGACATCTTTTCATAGAGATTGTCTCCAACTTTCACGGTGACATAATTGTCAACGGTGGCCTGGAGGAACTCACTGTCCATTTCCAGTTGAGAGATCATGTTCAGACGTTGCAGCAGTTCAGCTTTTTGGGCATTGATCTGGTTGCGCTGTTGATCTACCTGAGCACCAATCTGGCGCTTGGCATCTTCTTTCTGGGGAATCTGGGGATCTTTGTCGATATCGGCCAGAGCGCGTTTGCCCTGGAATTCGAGTTGTTGCAGGGCCAAATCAAAATTTTGAAGGGCCTGCTGAATTTCTTTGGTAGCTTCGCTCTTGAATTTTTCAGTGACGATCGCTTTAATTGCGACGGGGCGTTTGAGTTGAATGGATTCCACGAAAACTCGTCCTTTCTCAGATAAACAAATAATTGCCAATGGTGGGCATTATAGCATGAGGTCTTCTTTCAGGCTGGGATAAATCGCAAAAGAGCAGCAAAGACCTGTGTTTGCGCCCCTCAGCAAATGCGTGGCAGCTGTTCTCCGCTGAGCAGGTCCAGGGTGCGGGTGGTGCCCCAGGGGCTTTTGAGATTCACTGTGGGCGTGGGGCTGGCCTGCGTGACGGCTCCAATCTGGGCCGCTTCGGAATTGAAATGCTTGAGAATCTGCAGGGCCGCTTCGGCCTGGGGGGCTGGCACGAAAGCAAGGAATTTCCCTTCATTGGCCAGGTAGAGCGGGTCAAAACCCAAAATTTCACAGACGGCCTGCACCTCTTCATGCAGGGGCAGACAGGTCTCTTCGAGTTGAAAGCTCAAGCCCGAAGCTTGGGCCAGTTCATGCAGTACAGAGGCTACGCCGCCTCGGGTCGGGTCGCGCAGGCAACGCAGCTCAATGCCAGCCTGCAGCAGGGCTTCGACCTCGGCGTGAACTGGAGCGCAGTCACTGAAAAGCGGGCCTTCCAGCTCCAGTTTTTGACGCTGAGCCAAAACGGCAAGACCGTGCCGGCCCAGATCGCCATTGATCAAAATCGCGTCCCCGGTCTGAATCCGTGAGGGGTGAGGGGGCGGGGTGCTGAGCAGGGTGCCCAGCCCTGTGGTGGTGATAAACAGGCCATCGCCTTTGCCGCGCTCAACGGTTTTGGTATCGCCCGTGACGATTTCTACCTGACAGCGCCCGGCGGCCTGCTGTATAGAGTGAAGAATGCGTTGCAACTGTTCCAAGGGCAGACCCTCTTCGAGAATCAGCGCCAGACTCAGCCAGCGGGGGCGCGCCCCGCACATGGCCAGATCATTGACGGTCCCAAAGACTGCCAATGAACCAATATCGCCCCCTGGAAACTCAAGCGGACTGACGACATAGCTGTCGGTGGTAAAAGCCAGCCCTTCAGCAAGCAGGGCGCCATCGTGGGGGGCCTTGAGCCAATCCGACTGCAGGGCCGGAAAAATCTGTTTCTGTAGCAGGTTCTGCATCAGACGGCCTCCGCCCCCATGGGCCAGTAAAACCTGTTCAGGGGCTTGGGGCAGCGGGCATTGAAGTTTAAAATCTGACATGGCTAGGGGCTGCAGGTGCGTTTGCAGGCTTCCTGGCGGCCCAATTGGCAGGCTTCTTTCCATTCTTTTTGGGCTTCAGGACAGCGTTTGAGCCCACTCAGCGCCAGGCCCCGGCCCTCATGAAACACGGCGGCGCGTGCCTTATCGTTACTGTCGCCCAAGGTCTTGAGGGCCTTGTCAAAATATTTCAGGGCCAGATCGGGGCGTTTCTGTTCCAGGGCATCCTGGGCGTTGATTTGCAGACTGAGCAGTTTATCGGCCTGCAGATTTTCGCTGCCCAACTTGCCAATCCAGAGATAGAGCAGCATCATGCCCGAAAAGATTATAAAAAGAATCAGGGCAAAAACTTTTGCAGTGGTGATTTTCATACCTCTATTGTGGTTCGAAGCGCCAGGAGTGGCAAGGGGCTTTCTGAAAAGAAGACTGCATCCGGTACCCTTGGGTCTGACTTCCACGGTATAATGCACGTTTGAGTTTTTGAATCAGAGAGAAGAGAAGTATGGCATGTCCTTACCCAGTCTGAGTGCTGCGGGCATTATTCAAAATTTTGGCAGCGTCTACGCCCAGCGTGGAGCGGCTTACCAAGAAGAAAAGCGCGTTGAAATCACCTCCCTTTTAGAGCGTTCCGGGGGCCTGGTCATTTCAGCCCAGGTACGCGGCAACCGCCACAAACCCTATCGGGTACGCCTGACGGTTTTGGCTGAATCCGAAGACCTCTGGCTGCAGGGGGATTGCTCCTGCCCGGTGGGCAGTGATTGCAAACATTGTGCGGCGGTGGCCTATGAATATCTGCGCAGTGATTTAAGCCGGCCCACCCAGAAAAGCGTGGGCCGTTCGCCGGTTGAGCGTTGGCTGGAAACCTTGTTGCAGTTAGATGCCTCCACCGGAAACGAAGTTAAAACGGTGGCGGGTGGCCCTTCCAACCTGCTCTATCTGCTCTCTTTAGATGCAGATAAGCTGGCCCAGGTCAGGGTCGTGCGCAGCCAGTTGTTGCGCAATGGTAGCTGGGGCAAACCCCGTTCTCAGGATTTATTGAGTTTGACCAGCAGTTCGCCCCCCGAGGGCGTTTTGCCAGAGGATCAGGAAATCGCCCGGCTTTTGCGGGCCGAGAGTTTTGGCCGGTTTGGTTCTTACCAGGGGTCTTCCAGCCAACCCCCGATTCCGCTCAACAGCAATCTGGGTTTTCTGGCCCTTGAAAAAATTCTGGCCACGGGCCGCTGCCATTGGGAAGAACCCCAGGGCAAAATTATTCTGGCGGGTGAACCGCGTGCTTTGGAAGTCAGCTGGGAAAGCACAGGCCGTGGTGAGCGCATGCGGGTGGTTTCTACCCCCCCCAGCACAGAGATTCTTTTGTCCCCCCGCTTGTTTTACTTCGATTTGGAACGGGGAGAGGTCGGGCTTTTGCAGTCTGAACTGGAGCCGCGCTTATTGGCGCATTTGCTCAAGGCCCCCGAAATTCCACGGGTGACCCTCGAATCGTTGGTGCCACGTTTGCATGAGCGTTTGCCCAAACTGCAACTGCCTCTGCCCAAGGGGCTGGAAATTCAACAGCGTGAAATTCAGGGGGTGCAGCCTGTGCCCCATCTCAGACTGACCCTGGCCGCTACGCCTGGCCTGGAAGAAGAACCTCAGCCTATTGCCCTGCTTGAGTTTGATTATGCCGGGGCCCGCATCAGCACTTCTGTGCAACGTGAAGTGCAGACCCTTTACCAGGCGGGCAGCCGCTTGCGGGTTTATCGCGATCTGGCCTTGGAGCAGGCCGCGATTGAATTTTTAACCCAGGATTTAAAGCTCAAGCCCCTGCCCTGGAAAGAAAGCCGTGCGGCAGAGCCCCCTCTGCGTTTTGGTTTTCTGGCTTCTTCATTAATGGAGCGGATTATGGACTGGGATCTGTTTCTGCGCGAGGGCCTGCCCCGTCTGAAAGAGGCAGGCTGGCAGATTCAGCGTGAAGAACAGTTTCTGCGCATTGACGAGGCCGAAGAATGGTTTGGTGAGTTGGGGCAACCCTCTGAAAACGGCTGGTTTGAGCTGAGTCTGGGGATTGAAATTCAAGGGGAGCAGATCAATCTGCTGCCGATTCTGGTCAGCTTGCTGCGCCAGGCCGAAAGCCCCCAGCAATTGCGTGAGGCCATGCTGGCCCAGTCCAGCGTGCTTTTGCCCCTGGGTGAGGCCCGTTGGGTGCGTGTGCCGGGAGAGCGCCTGCTGACCATTCTCGAAACCCTGATCGAACTCTATGACAAAGAACCCCTCAATGAAGAGGGCAAGCTTGAACTTTCTGAAAGTGAAAGTCTGCAACTGCATCAATTGCTCAATGACCCCGATCTGAACTGGCAGGGGGCGAACTATCTTCAGGAATTGAGCCGGAGTATTCAGGCCTTTGAAGGGATTCAGTCTGTGGCACCCCCTGCGGGTCTGCAAACCGAACTGCGCGCTTATCAGCAGGAGGGCCTGAACTGGTTACAGTTTTTGCGCTCCTTTGGCCTGGGCGGTGTGCTTGCCGATGATATGGGTTTGGGCAAAACCATTCAGGCTTTGGCGCATCTTTTGCTTGAAAAAGATGCAGGACGTTTGACGGGGCCTGCCCTGGTGGTGGTGCCAGCCAGCCTCTTGTTTAACTGGCAGCGTGAAGCCGCCCGCTTTGCCCCAGACCTGCGCTCCTTGGTTTTGCATGGCACGCAGCGTGGCGCGGATCTGGCGCGGATTGCCGAGCATGATCTGGTGATTACGACCTATGCCCTGGTACGCCAGGATTTGGCAGTACACAAACGCTTCAATTATCCCCTGATTCTTTTGGATGAAGCCCAGAATATTAAAAACCCCAGTTCAAAAACAGCCCAGGCGCTGTTTCAGCTTCAGGCCCAGCAGCGTTTGGCCCTGACGGGCACGCCGATGGAAAACCATTTGGCGGAACTCTGGTCGATTTACCGTTTCGTGATGCCTGGATTTTTGGGGCCATTGGACCGCTTTAACCGTTTGTTTCGCACGCCGATTGAAAAATTGGGCGATGCCCCCCGGCGCTTGCAGTTGCAGGATCGGATCCGCCCCTTTTTGTTGCGCCGCACCAAACAGGCGGTTTTGGACGACCTGCCTGAAAAAACCGAAATTATCCGCTATATTGCCCTCGAAGGCAAGCAGCGTGATCTCTATGAAACCCTGCGCGTTGCCATGGATGCCCGTGTGCGTGAAGAGGTGCAGAAACTGGGCTTGCAGCGCAGCCAGATAGCGATTCTCGATGCCCTGCTCAAGCTGCGTCAGCTCTGCTGTGACCCGCGTCTGCTGGCCATGCATGAGGCTCAGACCGTGCAAAAATCTGCCAAATTATTGGCCCTGATGGAAATGATTCCCGAAATCCTCGAAGAGGGTGGGCGCATTTTGATCTTTTCACAGTTTGTCAGCATGTTGCGTCTGATTGAAGCAGAATTGGAAAAACTGGGGATTGAATACGCTCTTTTGACCGGCGAAACCCGCAACCGTGAACGCGAAGTGGATCGTTTTCAGGCCGGTGAAGTGCCGATCTTTCTGATCAGCCTCAAGGCGGGGGGCGTAGGCCTCAATCTGACGGCTGCCGATACCGTGATTCACTATGACCCCTGGTGGAACCCGGCGGTTGAAAACCAGGCCACCGACCGGGCCTGGCGAATTGGCCAGGAGAAGCAGGTCTTTGTCTATAAACTGATTGCCGAAAAAACGGTTGAAGAAAAAATTCTGGCGCTGCAGGCCCGCAAACAGGCTTTGGTGGCGGGGATTTACTCTGAAACCGTTGAAGGGCAGCACAGTGTGAGTGCTGAAGACATGCTGGCCCTGCTCCAGGCTGATTAACCAGCAGGCCCACAACTGCTCAGACCGGCAGCAGCGATTGCAAGGGCCAGGCCGAGAATCTGTCTGGAGACACTTTTTTTCATGCTAAAGGCTATAGCCTGTTTTCTTAATAACTCCATGTAAAATCGCCCTTGGGAAATGTGGTGTTGATATTAAAAAGTGTTTCTTCTTTGCCTGTTTTGAGATCAAGCAAGATAAAATCCCGAATTGGATTTTTATCTCTGTCTTCTGAGCGAGCCAGAATATACACAAGTTTGGTGAAATCTGGCGAAAACGCTTCGGGTTTCAGAATGCGGCCGTCTTTGAGGTGGTCATTGATTTTATTCAGGTCAGGCCGTGGGTTGCGCTGGTGTTTTTCATAGTCATATTCAAAGTATTCCAGAGGGGGTAAATTTTTAACGGTGCCAAAGATCAGCTTATTGTCTGGAGAGAGCCCCCAGAAAAACACATCTACGCCAAAAGGCTTTTCAAGGTGATAGAGTTTTTCAATTTGGGTGATTTTACTCTCTTGAAGCAAAGCCGTGGCATAGGTCACCGGAGGGTGTTCATTGGCGGGTAAGCCTTCAACCTTGTGGCTGGCCTGTAAAACCAGTCGCAGTATGCCATTTCTTTCAAAGACATGCTTAATCTCGTAATCAGAAATTTTTTCCTCCTGGATAAACTTTTGTACGGATTCGTCTGGCTCGATGGGCGTGATTTCTTGGGTTGAGCGATTGAGTTTTAAAAGTCTATTTTTTGGTCCAACATTTTCAAATAATATGATTTGTGCTGGATCCATGTATTTAAGACCCTGGGGATATTCAATAGGCTTTTGTAGTGAAACAACTTTTTCATTTCCTTCCAAATCAGATTCGTATAAAGTATATGGATTAGTTTGTGATCTCAAGTAGGAAATTGTTGGCTTGGAAGATGTATAAAAACACGCGTAACCATAACTGTTAATTAGATTAATATTTTTTGTGTTGAATTTGTATTGATATGCGTAAGTCTGTTCTTTCGCGTATGAATGGCCAGGATCTATATTATTGCTGTATTCAAAAACCAAGAACTGTCCATCCGGTGACCACTGCACCCGGTTGATATCCTGCTTGTATTTCTTTCTGACGGTTCCTGAGCTGGCCACAGGGCTACAGCTCGACAGTACCATTCCCAGCAGAGAACAGATGAGCAGAAGCTGGATGCTTTTTCTCATAAACATACCAGCATCGAATTTCTGGATTTTCATGGGTTTAAACCAGGGCCCTTCAATCGCTTGCTTTTACTTGCTGAAATTAGGATATCATTTCAAAAGCGATTGTCAATCTTTTGTTTTTGTAATATTCCGATGACATTGTCATAATTTAAGTCCATAAAAATGTGTTTGAGCTGTAAAAAGATTTATTTTTTGAAGACAGAGCTTGATTTTGGCAATTAATACAATATAACAATTTTATAACAGAAGCACAGATCTCTTTTTTAGGTCTGTTTGATTATGATACAGGTCTATAGGGTATACTGTATTGTATAGAGACGGAGGGCGTTGACATGAAAAAAACAGCTTGGCTTTCACTCCTGATTTTATTGATGGGGGCGGCACATCCCCCCGAATCTGAACTGAAGCAGGTTCGCTCTGCGGCTGGCGCTTTGCTGACCCAATTGCAAAGCACTCTCAAAGCCGCCTTGCAAAGCCAAGGCCCCGCAGCAGCGGTTGAGGTCTGTCACCAGGTGGCTCCAGGCATTGCCGCCCAAATCGCAGAAACAGAAGGGGTTGAAATCCGCAGGGTTTCACTGCGCAGCCGCAACCCGCAGAATCAGCCCGATGCCTATGAACAAAAAGTGCTGGAGCAATGGAGCCAAAATCCGACTGCAATTCCCGAAGAGCATTTTGAAGTGGTACAGGAAGGGCAAAAGCAGGTTTTACGCTATCTCAAGCCCTTGAAGATTCAGGCTGTCTGTTTACAATGCCATGGGCCAGCCGAAAAAATCAAGCCCGAGGTGCAGGCCCTTTTGAAAAAATATTATCCCCAAGATCAGGCCACAGGTTACCATGAGGGCGATTTGCGCGGGGCAGTCACTGTTCGGCACGTTCTGACCCTGGAACCCCAGCTTTAACTGGCTTGCAGGGCCCGCAGTTCTTTATTGGTATCGCGCAGGCGAATCGAGAGCACGCGGGCCAGGCCCTCGAGCAGATTGGCCGCCAGTTTGTGGTGCTCATCGGCAAAGCGATCAAAATCCTGGCGTGAAAGTACATAAAGCTCAGTTTCTTCTGAGGCCACGGCATCGGCTGAGCGTTCCTGCTGGTCTAAAAATGACATTTCACCAAAAAAGTCACCCCGTCCAAAGCTGGCAATATGGTGTTTCTGTTCGGCTTCTATCGGCAGTTCAATCCGCACGGCTCCGCGCCGGATCAGAAAGAGTTCATCGCCCTGCTCACCCCGTGCGAAGATCCGCTCTCCGGGTTTAAAGGCCAGGCTTTGCATGCAGGCTTCGAGGGCGGCAATTGTGGTTTCTTTGCGGCCTTTGAACAGATCCATTTCGCGCAGTTCCAAGGGTTTTTCAGTGGGTTGCTCGATACGGGCTTCATCCAAAATCTGGTTTTCGACCCATTCCAGGGCGGCATCCAGCTCGGCAAAAATACGGGTAGGACTTTCTTCTTTGACCAGGCCCACCTCGGTAAAATATTCTTCAAGATCCTGGCCGGTGGGCACACTGCGGGGAAAATGTGTGAAAATCAGCTGGGCACCCTGTTCGGCAAGAATATCCGCAATCAGCTCCAGCATATGCGCGGCGGTCACGTCAAAGGATTGCAGCCGGCGCATGTCCAGAATCATGTATTTGCAGGTTTTGAGGTCGGGTTCCAGAGCGGTATAGAGCTGATCGGTGGTGCCAAAAAACAAACTGCCCTGCAGTTCAAAGATCACCGTTTGCTGGCCCTGGGCTTCAAGAATCTGGCGTTCTTCGGGCAGGCGAATCTGTTTGGAAAACATTTGGTTGCCATAGCTTTTGCGGCGTAGGTTGGAACTGTGTACTTGTTCGCGGATAAACAGAAAAATGGCAAGGCCAATGCCAACGGCTGAAGCCGCGATCAGGCTGATGGTTTCGGCCACCAGCACCACGGCAAGAATCACCACAAAATCGAGAATCGTGGAGCGCGATTTGAGCAGATGCAGGCTTTTGCGGTCGAACATGCGCACGCCAATAATGATCAAAATGGCGGCCAGGGCTGCAATCGGCACCCAGGCAATCAAGGCCCCCAGGGCCAGCATGGCAGCCAGGGAAAAACCACCCTCAAAAATGCCTGAAAAACGGCTGTGTGCGCCACTGGAAATATTCACCAAAGTGGCTCCCATCGTGCCTGCACCGGGAATTCCACCCAAAGCACCCGAGCAGAGATTGCCCAGGCCCTGCCCGATCAGTTCCCGGTTGGAATTGTGCCGGGTACGGGTTAAAGAATCCAGCACCACGCAGGTTTTAAGGGTATCAATCGAGAGCAGAACAGCCAGAGTGGTAGCTGGCACCAATAAATCTTTGAGTTGAGTGGGTTCAAAGGCTGCAATGGCCTGCCAGCGTGTCAGAAAGGCAGAGAGAAAACCAACATTGCTTCCGGCGGCAGGTCCCACCACCAGCACATTGCCCTGCAAAACCCAGAGGGCAGGGTCTACCAGACCCAGACCGAAATAGGTGAGAATCCCTGCGGCCAGAGCCAGAATTACAGCTGGCACCGCTTTGGTGAGCTTGGGGGCCAGCAGCATCACCCCGGCTGTTACCAGGCCCACAGCAATGCTCTGCCAATGCCAATGGGCAGGATGCAGGATGGCTTCCTGCAGTTCGCTGCCCTTGGGGGCCCCTAAAAATTTGGGCACCTGGCTGAGAATGATCACCAGACCCACCCCGCTGAGATAGCCACTGACGACCGGGTAAGGCATGTATTTGATCAGGCGGCCCAAACGCAAAACGCCAAAAATCACCTGAAGCAGACCGGCCAGCAGGCCGATCAGGGTCATCATCAATAGAATTCGCAAGGGGTCTGTATGCTTACTGCTCTGCTCCAGGGCAAAGGCTGTCAGAACTGCGGCAGCGGGTGCACAGGGGGCTGAGATCAGGCGGGGAGCCCCGCCAAAAAAAGCAGCGACCAAACCGATCGCCACGGCCCCCAAAATTCCGGCCAGCGCGCCCTGGGCCCCAAAGGATGCGCCCACAGCAGAAAAAATGGTCACACCAAAGGCGATGGCTGCGGGAAGCGCTACCAACATGGCCGCCAGACCGCCCCAGAAATCTCCGGCCCAACCTTTGTTTTGAATCTGCATACTGAGTTTATTCCTTGGCTTTTATTATACCTGCTCACAGGGCTTTCGCCTGTGGGGACTGTACTTTTCAAGGGGAGCCAGCACCTGACGGAATCCCAAAAGAGGCTACCCGCTGGCCTGTGCAGAGGGTACAATAGGGGCTATGTCAAACACTTTTTCAGATGCACTTTCCCGTCCCAGCCTCAAGGTTTTGGGATTGATGTCGGGCACCTCGCTCGATGGCGTGGATCTCTGTCTCTGCGACCTGGCCTGGGATCAGCGTTTGCAGTATGAGATTCTGGCCTTTGATACCTTTCCCATGCCTGCCGATTTGCGGGTCCGGCTTTTGCGCAATATGCAGCCCGAAACCAGCCGGGTTGATGAACTCTGTGAATTAAATATGCAGATTGGCGCCTGGTTTGGTCAGAGCATTGCTGAATTTTGCAAGACCAATCAGCTGCTCTGTGATCAGATTGATTTGATCGGCTCCCATGGTCAAACCCTCTTTCATTTGCCGCCGGGCGTGGGCGAAATTGCTTCCACGCTGCAATTGGGCGATGCCGCTATGATTGCTGAAATGACCGGCCTGACCACCGTGGCTGATTTCCGCCCTGCGGATATGGCCTTGGGGGGGCAAGGGGCGCCGCTGGTGCCCTATGTCGATACCCTGATTTTTCAAGATCCCCAGCAATCGGTCTGCCTGCAAAATATTGGCGGCATTGCCAATCTCACCTGGTTGGGCCGCGCGGGTGAAATGCTGGCGTTTGATACCGGGCCGGGCAATATGCTGATTGACAGTCTGACCCGCCATCTCAGCCAGGGGCAGGAACTCTGGGATTTGGGAGGGGCTTGGGCCGCCCAGGGGGTTTTATCCGACGCGCTTTTGCAGGAAGCTTTGCAGCAGCCTTATTTTCAGGAAGTGCCGCCCAAATCGACGGGGCGCGAAATCTTTGGCGATGCCTATACGGCTTGGTTTTTAGCCCGTGGAGAAGCTTTGGACTTGGCCCCTGCTGACCTCTTGGCCACGGCCACGGCCTTAACCGCCCACAGCATTGAGCAGGCCTGCCGCCGGTTTCTGCCAGAATTCCCTGAACGCTTTGTGGTCAGCGGGGGCGGTGTACATAATTTGACCCTGATGCAGATGCTGGCTGATTTGATGAAGCCGGTGAAAGTCTTGCCGCTTGAACATTTTGGCCTCTCTTCAGATGCCAAGGAAGCCTTTGCCTTTGCCTGTCTGGCCTATACCTGTTTGATGGGTTTGCCGAATAATCTGCCCGCTGTGACAGGGGCCCGTGGCAGCACGGTAATGGGCAAAATTCAACCGGGTCGCAATTATTTGAAGCTGATGAAGAAGGTCTTTCAAGCATGAAATCTAAACTTTTGCTGCTGACCCTGCTGTTGGGTCTGAATTTACCTGTTGTGGCCCAGACACAGGGGTTTACGCCCTTGCAACAGGCGGTGCACAGCCAGATTTTAACTTTTCGCACGGCTGTGGTTGAGACCCCCGAAGCCTGGCAGGAACTCTGGAAAGAGCATCAGGGCAGTCTTGAGCAGTTGCCCCGTGTTGATTTTAAACAGGATCGCGTTGTCGCGGTTTTTTTAGGCAAACGGGCCACGGCGGGTTACCAGGTGCAGATTGCTGAGATTCTCCAGCAGGGAGAGGCGCTGGAAGTGCGTTACCGCGAAACCAAACCGGCCCGCAATCAGCTGGTGCCCATGGTACTCACAGCTCCGGCCTGCTTTGTCATCCTTCCCAGGGGGCAAAATTTGCCCGTGCACTTTGTCAATGCCGATGCGCCCGCCCCATCACTTCAAAAAAAGGATCTTATCTCTATGCGAACCCTTTCCCGTGTCAGCAACAGCCGTGTTACTGAGCCCCGCTTTGTGATTGCCCGCGATCAGGAAACCTTCCGCCAGCTTTGGAAAGAGCACAATGGTTCCTTAGAGCAGCTGCCCGAAGTAGATTTTCATTCAGAAATGGTCGTTGCCATTTTTATGGGTGAACGCAGTACCGGTGGCTATGCCGTGACGATTGAGCAGGTTGAGCAAGTGGGTGAAGAACTCAAAATCAGCTATTCAGAATCGGAGCCCCCTGAAGGCAGTATGACGATTCAGATTCTGACCGCTCCAGCCCATCTGATTGCGATTCCGCAATCAGAGGCTTATCCTGAATTTATTAAAAAATAGAGCAGTGAAAAATCTCTTTGATTTGCCCCAGCCTTTGCCACAGAGCGAACTGTTTGAAACTCTCTGCACGTTTGGCGGGGCCAAGCTTGAGCGGATTATTTCACAGGGACAGATCACGCCCCCTGGTGAATGGTATGATCAGGCCCAGGATGAATGGGTCCTGCTGGTGCAGGGGCAAGCGCATCTGCGTTTCGAAAATGGCAAAATTCAGGAACTTCAGACTGGGGATTGGCTCTTGATTCCTGCCCACCATCGGCACCGCGTGGAATATACGAGCAGCCAACCAGTTTGTATCTGGCTGGCTTTGCATTTTAGCGCAAACTAGCTCTTGAAGCCTTCTGCGCATGAGACGGTATTTTGCTACAATGATAGGCAGCACCCTGATAGAAAGTGGCTTTCCAAGATGATCAAACGCCTGACGGTCGCGCTCGATTTAACTTCTCTGGATGAAAAGGTTTTGACCTATACCCAGTTTCTCTGTAAAAGCCTGCCCATTGAAAAGATCTATTTTATTCATGTGGCCCAAAAGCTGGACTTGCCGGAAAGCTATTTGCGTGAGCATCCAGAATTGCAACCCTTGGATGAAACCTTGCAGGAACAGATGCAGGCAGTTGTCTCTCAATGCCTGAGCCTGCCCGAAAAAATTAATTTTGAATACGATGTGCTTGAAGGGGAATTGTTGAATACCCTGGTACATCACAGCAAAGTCAAACTCGCCGATTTGATGGTGGTGGGCAAACGTGACGATGAGTCGCACCCCGATTTGCTGGCTGAAAAACTGGCGCGTCGCTCCCCTTGTTCTGTGCTTTTCGTGCCCGAAACCTTTGATTTGAATATTCGCCATATTTTGGTTCCCACTGACTTTTCCCCCCATTCCCGTCAGGCGCTTGAAACGGCTGTCCAACTCTCGTCGGTGGTTGATGGGGATGTAATTCATGTGCTCAATCTTTTTGATGTGCCCGCAGGCTATGCTAAAACGGGTATGAGCTACGAGGCCTTTTCGGCCGATATGCAGCGCTATGCTGAAGAGGATATGCAGAAATTTATTCAGAATTTGTCCTTAGCAGGCAACACGATTGAAACCCATGTTGCGGATGCCGAGGGAAATGAAAAATCTCATTTAATGCGGGACTGGCTGAAAAATCTGGATTGTCAGCTGCTGGTGGCCGGTTCCAAAGGCCGTACCAATATTACCGCTATGTTTTTGGGCAGCTTGACCGAAAAGCTGATCAAGCTTGATCTCAAGGTGCCAGTTCTGGTGATCAAAAAGAAAAACGAAAGCTTGGGCTTTTTTCAGGCCTTGGTAGACGGCGAAATTTAGAAATCGATATAGATAAAATTCGAGCCCCCGCTGGCAAAAAACAGAGCCAGGAGCAGCAGCAGTGCTGCTCCTGTACCCAGTAAAGCATCTTGTAATCCTTCAGACATGGCTTCTCCTTTCAATTCAGGCCCAGCAGGCGGGGCAAAAGGCCCACAAAACGTGAAACGGGCATAATAAACAGGCCCCAGCCCAGGGTGACCAAAACAAAAGTCAGCAGTGTATAGCCAGGTTTTAGAAAGCGATCTATGCGTTTCAGAACTGGCAGGCGGGGGCTGATTTTGTCTCTGAAAATCCGGTGCAAGGCCAGCATCATTCCGTGGTAAAGTCCCCAGACCAGAAAATGCCATTCTGCGCCATGCCAGATACCCGAAACTCCCAGGGCCAGAACCAGGTTGAGCAGCAGGCGGGGAAAGCGAACCCGTGAGCCGCCCAGCGAGATATACACATAGTCGGTGATCCAACTGCTGAGTGAGATATGCCAATGCCGCCAGAATTCTGCAATATTGCGGCGCAGATAGGGCCAATTGAAATTTTCGGGTACCACAATGCCAAACAGACGGGCAGAGCCGATTGCGATATCTGAATAACCTGAAAAATCCGTATAGATTTTGACTGAATAGGCGAAAAGCGCAATCCAGAGTGTCAGTCCCGAAGCAGATTGGGCTGTATGTTCAGACAGCAAGGGCTGTACCCAGAGATCGAGAGAATCGGCGATCACCATTTTTTTGCCCATGCCCACCACGATCCGCAAAAGCCCCATGCGCAGATGCTCCCAATCAAAGCGGGCTTGGTTCAGCTTGGGCACAAAATCCTGAAAACGTTTAATCGGCCCTGCCACCATGGTGGGAAAAAACAGAATAAAAGCGAGATAATCGCGCAGACGGTGGGGGCCAATTTTGCCCCGCTGGCAGTCGATCAGGTAATGAATAAATTCAAAGCTGAAAAACGAGATCGCCAGCGGAAAGACAAAATGCTGAAGTGTGGGTACGCCGCTGCCGCTCAGGGCATGTTGCAGTTCATACCAGCTTCCCAGCAAGAGATTGCGGTATTTAAAGCCGACCAAGACTCCGATGCTGAGCAGTAAAAACAGGACAAAAATCTGTTTGTGTCCCCGAAAGAAGCGCATCGCGGCATAAACCAGCAGGGCTTCTACCAGAAAGAGCCAGACAAAGGGCCCTCCATACCAGCCATAAAAAACCAGCCCGGTCAGGGCCAGCCAGCCCGCCCGCCAACTGAGGGGCAGCAGAAAAAAGACAGCGACTGAAAAGAGTAGAAAAACGCCGTAGAGAGCTTCGTTAAAAATCATGGTTTTTGCACCGCCAAAAGGGGCTGCAGGGCCGCTGCGATTTTTTGTCCCATGGCCTCTCCGACCAGGGTATGGGTCAAATCAAAGAACTGATCGGCAGGCAAAGGGGCCGTGCGGTTGATATCCAAAAGAGGATAACCGGCCTGTTCGATCTCATGCCGCAGGGTGGCCAGGCTGCGATCATAGCTTTTCCAGTCGAGGGCTTCATAGGCATCCAGAGCTTCGACATTCAAGGGGCCCATTACGAAAAGAGCGGGTTTGCCCGCTTTTTTCAGGCTTTTCAGCAATAAACGCAGGCTTTGCAGTTCTGAATTATCCTCGGAGAGCTGAAAGCCAATATTTTGTCCAAAACGTTTCAGAGCCATCATTTGCTGGGCGGGGGGCAGGTCCAGAAAGGGCAAGCGTTCATCTGTGTCTGTGGCCTGAGTTCCCAGCCTCTTTTCATATTGTTGATAGGCCCAGCCCTCGGGGGTATTGCCCAGCCAGGACGCTGCTAAAATCTCGCGCAGGCGGTAAAAGCTCCAGATTTGGTTCAGCCCCTGGCGAAAGAAACGGTTAAAGGCTATTGGCGGGCTGGGGCGCAGCCCCAAAAGCGCAGCTTCACTTTCGCTGACGTCCAGCCCCAGTTTTTCAGGTAATTCTGGATGGCGGATGCGGGTTTCCTTGAGCAGACGGGGACTGAAGGTATGGTAATTGAGTTGAATCACCACAGCTTCGGCACTGGGGAGGGATTTTTGCAGCAGGTAATACTGGTCGGCGACCAAAAATCCCTTGGCTGAAAGATTATACACCTGCCAGTTTTTGAAGGCCGGGTTGTGTGCCTGCAGAGCTTTTAAACTGGCGACCGGAAAAGTTTGATTGGGGTCTTTGATGCGAATTCCGTAGGTGGGAGAAGAGCCAATAAACACCAGATCGTTTTGTTGTGATTGTGCCAGTTGGTTGAGATAAAAGGGCAGCCAGGCCAGTTCCTGATCGGCGGGCAGGCGGTAATTTTGTTTAAAGTTTAAATCCAAATGCGGCGCAAGCCAGAGCCTGACCCCCAGATCAGAGAGGATCAGGGTCAAACAAAAAAAGAAGAGGGTGCGAAAGAAACGCCGACCCGATGAAAACGGAGCATTCATACCAGACAGCCTGCCAGATGGAGGGGCTGATTGTCAGTGACTTTGCGCATGTCTGAAACTCAAAAAGGCTGCTTTTCAGCAGCCTTTTCAGATTTTCTGGGCCTGGTTTTAAACGCGGCTGCCCTCGGCAAAAAGCCCATCGATCGTTTTTGCAAAATGCTCATTGATCAAGCGGCGTTTGTATTTCAGCGTGGGCGTGAGAAAGCCGTTGTCCTGGGTCAGTTCTTCTTCAATCAGGGCAAATTTCTTGACCTGCTCATAGCGGGCGAAATCGGCCATCATGCGGTGAATTTCTTTTTCAAGAAAGCCGTGAATTTCAGGGTGAGTTAAAAGCTCTTTGTGGCTGCTCACACTGATTTTATGTTCACGGGCATACTGATCGAGCATGTCCAGACTGGGATGAATCAGAGCGGCCATATATTTCTGGTTATTGCCCAGCATCACAGCCTGCTCAATATAGGGGCTGGTTTTGAGCACATTTTCAATCGGCTGGGGAGCCACATTTTTGCCGTTGGACATGACAATAATTTCTTTTTTGCGATCGGTAATTTTGAGATAACCTTCGCTGTCGATTTCGCCAATATCCCCGGTATGAAACCAGCCTTCTTCATCAATGGCTTCACGGGTGGCCTCGGGCTTATTATAATAGCCCTCCATGATATTGGGCCCCCGTGCCAGAATTTCTCCATCGGGTGCGATTTTAACTTCTACGTCTTCAATTGGCAGGCCGACATAGCCAAATTTTGCGGCTCCAGGGCGGTTGCAACAAATCACAGGACTGGTTTCGGTTAGACCGTAGCCTTCGTAGATATTGATGCCCACGGCGAAAAAGAATTCAGCCAGTTCACGCATCAGAGGGGCTCCGCCTGAAACTGCGAATTTGAGGTTGCCTCCTGTTTTTTCACGAATTTTGGTAAAGACGAGCTTGTCGGCAATTTTATGTTTGAAGCTCAGGCCTGAGGGGATCGGTTTGCCCCGGCTGGTGTAAACTGCGGCTTGTTTGCCTACTTCCAGTGCCCAATAAAAGATTTTTTTCTTGAGCGGTTTTTCGGTTTCAATATTTTGAATGATGCGGTTGTAGATTTTTTCAAAAACCCGGGGTACGGCTACAAAAGCGGAGGGGTGTACTTCCTGCAGGTTTTGTGCGATCGTATCAATGCTTTCAGCATAGGCAATGGTGGCTCCGCAGAATTGCAAGGCATAATTGACCACGCGCTCTAAAACATGAGAGAGGGGCAGAAACGAAAGCGAGGTTTGGGAACTGTCAAAACCCAGGGCTTTGACTGCGCCACGGGCATTGCTGGCGAAATTGCGATGGCTGAGCATCACGCCTTTGGGATCCCCGGTGGTGCCAGAGGTATAGACAATGCTTACTCTATGGCTTTCATGGGCGTGGTTCAGGCGTTCATCCAGCTTGGCGCGTCCTTCCTGGTTGAGCAGCTTTTCACCCTCTGTCAGCACGCTGTGCAGGCTGACCACTTCTATATTTCTCATTTCAGGCAGGGTTTCAGGCGGATCCATGACAATCACCAGCTTGAGCTGAGGGCAGTCGTGGTGAATGGCGACGATCTTCTGCAATTGCGCGGGTTTTGAAACCACAATCGCGCGAGCACCAGAATCATTGAGAATATACAAAAGCTGATGGGCGGTCAAGGTGGGATAGATTGGCACATTGACCAGACCCGAGCTGATAATGGCCATATCGGCAATCGGCCATTCCGGGCGGTTTTCAGCAAGGAGAGCCACCCGATCCTGGTGGGCCAGGCCGTGGCTGAGCAAATAGGCGGCAACCTGTTCAACCCGTTCTTTCATTTCCTGATAGGTCATGGAACGGTAAACTCCGTTCTTTTTTTCCATCAGGGCCGGCTTGCTGCTGAAGCGCGCAGCCGTATCATAGAAATGTTTGGTTAAGAGGAAGACGTCGCTCATGGTGGCACTCCTTGACATTTTCAGATGCTTAAGCCTTAAACACGCATGACAACTGCTTCATCCACCGATTCATTGGGGATGATGACGCCATACTCTTTGTTCTTACCATCAAGTTTGAAGATAATATTCAGCTCATTGCTGTCCTGATTGCGGAACAGCATGAAACTGTATTTCAACAGCTCCATTTGAGCTGCGGCTTCTTCAGGGCTCATGGGTTTGATCGCCAAACGCTCATTTTTAATTTTGCGTTTGGGAGCAGGCTTGGCCGCAGCCTTTTTCTTTGCCGTGGTTTTTTTCGCGGCAGGTGCGCCTTCGGCCGTCTCTTCTTCTTCGTCTTCTACCAGTTCACCCATGGCGACAGCTGTTTTTACGGCGCTGTGCTCAGTGCGCTTGCGTTCGTATTTTTTGAGCTGACGTTCCAGTTTATCACCCACAAGATCAATGGCAGCATACATATTGGTGCTCTTTTCTTCAGAGCGCAGCATCATGCCGTTGACAGAGGTTGTGACGGTGACTTCCTGGTTGTTTTTGATACGTGGGTTCTTGGCGACACTTAATTCCACATTGACATCGACGATATGGCGGCTATATTTCTCCATTTTGCCCAGCTTTTCTTTGACATAGCTCTTCAGGGCATCGGTAACTTCCATATTTTTTCCGTGAATAATAAATTTCATAAGTGTTGCTTTATTCTCTCCTGAAAGTTTTAAGGCTTGTTCGGAAAGAATATCTGCTCCTTCCTTCTGGGTGTTTGGTTCAGATGTTTACAGACGCTTTATTATAGCATGAAATATAGAACGTGACTCAGTTTCGCGTGATAGCAGGAGTAGATCTCGCCACTCTTTTTGCCATCTGATTCAGCTCTTCTGGGCCGACGATTATTTGCGGGTCCAGATCTGGCTTTTGCCAAAGGCGGGCATTCCCATGACAAAGCCGCGTACTTCAAGGCTTTTCGCGTTTTGCAGCTTGATTTGACAGGAATAGGTTTTGCCATCTTCGGGGTTATAGATTTTGCCATCGACCCATTCTCCGTTTTTAAAAACAAAGCCCTGCAGAATCATCAGACCTATCAGGGCCTTGCTGCGCAGGCTGGCTTCAGGATTTTTATCATCCATTTTGGGCTTCCCATTGCGCAGGGGTTCTTTCAGCCAGATAATTTTGCCAGCATAATGGCCATTGGCTTTTGAAATTTCAACATGGGATTTGCCATTGACGGTGACCCAAACCCCAAGAATATCATCGGCTGAGATTGCCAGGGCAGAGTTGGGTAAAATCAGAAGCAGAGCCATGAAACCAAATACAAGAGACTGAAGGGTTTTGCGCATGGGTGACGATCCTTTTTGAAGAATTCTCATTTAAAGCGGAGTCTAAAATGATTATTTAATTAGAATATTTTAACTTTTATTCAGGCAGAATGCAAAAAAATCTTGCTGTTCAGATTTTACAGAAGGCGGGTACCGAAGCCTTACTCTCGCTGTGAGTAGAATTGAACCGTACAGAAACAGTGGCTTTGTGTTGTATCCACCATTGTCAGTTTGCGTTTTCTGATCTGCCTCTTATAATTAGGGGGCTAAGCATAAAATCGATGATTTGAGATGGGTTGGGTCTATCATGGGCAAAAAACAGTCTGTCATTTCTGAGCGCAAACCTAATTTTGAATGGGGTTGGCTGGCCTTTTTATTTTTGATGTTGCTGATGCTGAACCTCTATGGCTTTGACGCTTTACTTAGAGATGATCATGGTTGTAACCCTGTTTCTGTCTCATTTTATATCTGGTTTTTACTCGGGTTTTCAATTCAATTATTTTTCGTTTTTCCTGCAGCGTTAACTTTAGGTCTTCGACGCTGGCCACTTTTTCATGGGCCCCTGAGAACAGGCGGACAGCGTTCCAAATCCACAGAATGGATGTTTTGGGGAGGAGTCTTGCTGCTTTTCAGTTTTTCTTTAGGGTTGATCCCTTCGCATGACTTTAATCAATTCATTTATTTTCAAGCTTTTTTTAGATATTTTGAAACCTTTAAAGAGATGCCTTTCGTTTTCGTTTTTGTACTTGTCATATTCGCATTTGTTCAGCCCTTGCTGTTTGCCTGGTTGGGCCTGCTGGGTATTTTTCGCGGATTTTTGGAGCGCGGCCTGTCTCCCGCGCTGTCCTTTATTTTCCTCTGTTTATTGAGTGCCTATCTCTACCAGCCTTTTTTCTTGCAGGGGAGCTTAATTGGCGCTTTTCTCGGTTTTCATTACCTGTGGAAAACCAGTCTGAGAAGAACCTTGCTGTTTCATCAATTCTTAAATGTCCTGATAGCAGGCTTCAGTTATGGGCTGTATCTTTTGAAGTGGGATCTTGTCGTTATTCCGCAATGGCTTCAAATCGTTGCTGGAGTCTGTGCCCTGTGTTTGCTCGCCTTCATGTTTCACTTCTGTTTTCAACTCTGGAGGAAAGATTTTGACCTTCAAATATTTAAAGCTCCGCCTCCGTCCAACGTGAAAACAATGACATGTCCTTTTTTAGAACATCTTTTGCATCAGGGATTTATTTCTGGGCCTCTCAAGGTGTATGTTCAGAAAGAACATCGAAACTTTGCCGAGATCCGCCTCTCCTCCGGGCTCTTGAAGTTTTTGATTTTGACTTTCCTCAGCTTTCTATGCGTCTATCTCTTGGATCTTTTGTTTTTTCAAGTCGATTTCAACAGTGAACAGCTTGTGTTCTTTGAGGAAAAGAGTCAATTGACATTTTTTACTCTTTTTTGGGCTATGGGTGTCTATACGATTCTTTTTTCCAAAATGAGCAGATTTTTTGAAAGGGCAGGTTTTCATTTTCAAGATTTTCTAGGGCCTATTGAGCAAAATTTTGATTCTCACTGGGTTTGGAAACTCAGTGGCGCGCTTGTGCTCTTTATTTTGGGAATCATTCATGTTTTTCAATGGCATGATGCCAATGCTGCGCAAAATATCTTTCTGCGCCCTGTACTTTTCCCCCGTGACAATCTACACAATTTGATGGTTTTGCTCTTGGCTGTTGTGATCGCTCCGATTGTCGAGGAGTTTTTATTCAGAGGTCTTTTACTGCACCGTTTGGCATCAAAGTCGACGCTTCCTAAAGCCCTGTTTAAATCTTCACTTTATTTTGGGCTGATGCATCTTCAGGCTATCCTCTATCTGGCCTGGGTCGGACGTCTGTTTGGGGTGCTCTATGTCTATTCGCGAAGTTTGAAGGTCAGCATTTTGGCGCATGCCAGCTACAATCTTCTGCTGTTGTTGGTCGTGCTTTTGAGTGCTCAGTTCGAACCTCAGCCGCTTCTCGGTCTGATCATGATGGGAGTTGGAGGAGCCATTATCATGCGTTTTGTTCAGCAACACCCCGTTTCAGCGATGATTGCGCTGCCCTATTCTCGTTAAGGCGGCCCAGCTCCATACGGACATGATTCTCTCAAAGCTTGTGCAACTCGCTCATACCAGATAATTTCTGAGTGATTTGGGGGTTGCCTGTGTATTCCACCTTACAGGCACCGCTGGCATCGACATTGAGCTGTTTTTCGGCACGCACACGTACTGCTGCTGCGCCGCTCACTTGAAGATCGACACTTTGGGCGCGTAGCATGAAGGTTTCAATATTGGCTGCTCCCGCAGCTTTGATCGTGAGTTTTTCAAGCTCTCCACCACGAACCCTGACCTGGTGGCCCCCATCCAGTTGCATTGAAAAAGCGGGGCCACTGATCCCATTCAGGGTCAGATTGGATGCGCCTGAAGCTTCCAAACGGTTGAGAACAGGCACTGAAATGCTGATTTTCAAGGGCGAACTTGAGCGAAAATGAATGCCCTTGGCGTTGGTGATTTTCAGCGTTCCGCCCTGTACACTGGTTTCGATCTGACCGAGCAGGTTTGCTGGCGCTTCAACCGTGACTTTCTGGGGCTTGCCGCTTTCGATTTGAAGGGTATAGTTGTGCTCTACGGCAATGGCTTGAAAGTTTTCAAGGGTGCGTTCTTCCTGTTTTACTTCGCCTTCGCCCTGAACTTCTTCAGATGCGCAGCCGGGCGTGAAGACAAGGGTGAGCAGGCACAGGGCTTTGAGGCTTTGCTTGAAGTAGAGCGAAGATTTTTTTAACCGTTTGTGGGAATTCTGAATCATTTCTTCTGCTCCTCTGCTTATTGACAGGCTTTCCTGGTTAAGCATAGCCGAAGCCTTTGCAGATAATCAAGTTATTTACTCAGGCAGGCTTGAAATCTGAATTGTACTATTGTACTATTTGACTAGTACAATAGTACAAATAAAATGTGAAAGGAGATACTGTGCTGAGTATTAATCCGGAAAGTGGCACGCCGATTTATCTTCAGATTATGGAGCAAGTCCGGCATGCCATTGGTTTGGGCGTTTTCGCTCCGGGTGACCCCTTGCCCACGATTCGGGATCTGGCCCTGCAATTGCGGGTCAATCCCAATACGGTGGCCAAGGCCATTCGCGAATTGGAACGCGAAGGTCTGCTCACAACGCGTGTGGGCAGGGGCAGTTTTGTGAGTGAATCTGCGCTGACCCAATCAGCGCAGGATCGCGATCAGCAGGGCAATGAACTGGCGGGTCGCTTTGGTAAAGATATGGCCTGGTTAGGGTTTAGCTGCCCAGAGGCCGTGAACTTGGTTGAAAAAAACTGGCAGGAGGTTCTTCCTTAAATGGCGTCTGAATATGTGATTGCGGCGAAGGGGCTTGAAAAGGCCTACGGTCGTCAAAAAGCTTTAAAGAGCCTGGATATGCAGGTTCCCGAAGGCTGTGTTTACGGCTTGTTGGGGCGCAATGGCGCAGGCAAAACCAGCACCTTGCGGATTTTAATGAACCTGATTCGTCCGACGGGGGGTGAGGTAGCGGTTTTGGGGCACCGCCCAGAAGTCTTGCCCTTGCATTTACGTCAGCAGATGGGCTATAGCTCAGACAGCATGCAACTGATTCCCTGGTTGCGTGTGGATCAGATTCTGGCCTATAACGGGTCTTTTTATCCGGCCTGGGATGCGGCCTATGTTCAGCAATGGCTGAAGCGCCTGGAACTGGATCCCTTGAAAAGAGTATTCAGCCTTTCGCGTGGAGATCGTCAAAAACTGGCCTTGATTCTGGCGATTGGGCACCGTCCCCGTCTCTTGATTCTCGATGAGCCTGCCGGTGGTTTGGATCCCCTGGCGCGTCAGGAGTTTTTGGAAAGCATGATTGAGCTGATTCACGAATCAGGCACCACGATCGTGATTTCTTCACATCAGATGAGCGATTTGGAGCGAATTTCCGACCAGATTGGCCTGGTGGTCAATGGGCAGATGCGGCTCGAAAAATCCTTGGAGGCCCTCAAGGCGCAAAGCCGCAGAGTGACCTTGCTCAGTAAAAATCTACAGGTTTCTGATTTGAAAGATTTTCAGGGCATTGTCCACAGCAAAGCCTATGCGGGTTATCTGGAACTGATTCACGAAAATTGGTCTGCAAACGAAGAAGAAAAACTCCTCCGGCGTTTTCCGGAGGTGCGTATTGAACACAGCCCCCTCTCACTGGAGGAGATTTTTATTATCTACACATCCACCCTAACAGCCGGAGGTGCTCTATGTCCAGCCACCCCATAGCGTTGTTTCGGCAAAGTTTTCGCAAGAGTCTTTTGCTGGCTTTTGTCTTGCTGCTCTTGCTTTCAAGTTTTTCCCTGATTCAGGGTCTTTTGGAAGTTCCCAATCAATGGGGCTATCGCTCCTTTGATCTGTTTCGCTGGGGGTTTGCCTTTTTCAGTCAAAGTATCCGGGTGGCACTGTTGACGCTCAGTCTGCCTTTGCTTTCTCTGACCCTGTATGGGGAGTGGCTGCAGACCCGTTCCCTGCAACGTATGGAACTGCTGGCATTGCTTCGCCGTGAATATCTGCGCTGGTGGGCAGGAATCAGCTTGGTTTTACTGGGCCTGACGTATTGGTCTCAATCCCTGCGCTATGATTCCGGGCGTGAGCTTTCCTGGGAAAGCACGCTGCTGGTAATCGGCATGAGCCTGATTCTTGCGCTTTTGATGTGTGTTTCACCGGCGCAACTGCTTTCCTTGAGTCTGCCCGCTGCTCTGCTGCTGCTCTGGTTGATTTATTTCTCAGATTGGCAGGCCTGGGGGCTGCCCTTGGGTAGGGTGCTTGCCTGGGGAGGAGGGTTTGGGTTTTTGTTCTTGCTCTACCGTCAGATTTTTCAATACCAGGGCGATCTCTTTATCGACGCTTCGCTGGATTTGGGACAAAGCAGTGAAACACTCACCCGTTTGCTTGCGCCGAGAGCGGGCAGCGGCTCTTTTGCCACAGCCAGAGGCTGGCGGGGCCGTTTGCAGCAGTTTGTGCTGTTTACCCAGCCTGCACGTCAAACCTATTTACAACTGCTGTTTGTGGGAGGCTTGGGGCTGCTGGTGCTGACCCTGATTTTTCTGCGCAATCCGGCTTTTGTAACTGCCACAGGCATCGATACCCTTTATCTGACGATTCTGCAGGGGGGCTGTGTGGGAATGGGGGCCATGATTCTCTTGATTCCCCCCCGCATGCTGGGGCAAAAATACTGGGAATTTTGGGCCTCGCGACCTCAGAACGCTTTTGGGCAATATCTTGGAGGCTGGGCCTTGCAAGGTGGCTTACTGCTGGGTTTGGCAGGATTTGCCCTGATCTTGGGCGGGTTTCAGCCTGAGATTTGGCAGTATTTGCAGCTTGGTGCCTGGTGCGAAGTTGCTGTTTTCTTCCTGCTGGGCGGCGAAGTCTTGCTCTGGGGAGGTATTTTTCTATTTGGCCTCAGTATCACCCTTGCACCGGCGCTCTTTGTGGCTTTTCTGGCTGTTTTGCATACACCCGCCTGGCCAGCCTGGCTGCTTTGGGGAATGGCGCTATTGGTTCGTCTCTACGATCTTTACCGCTTTCGCCAGGGGTTTTGGGAGCCTTTAAAAGCCCCACTTCAGATCGCTTTGCGGGCGGGCCGCCATTATGCGCTGCCTGGTATCCTGTTTTGTGGGCTTGCCTATGGGGGTATTCAAGCTGAACCGCTGCCGCGTCTGATCAGTCAGTCTGAAGGGGCTTTTCACCGCAGTGCCTTTGACCGCTGGCTTTTAAGCTCAGATATTATCAAGTTTATTTACTTGAAAGATACAAAGTCCGAAGATTGGGGCGATCCTTGGGAAGAACGTCGCAGGCTGAATTCCACAGTGGGTCTTCAGCGTCTTTTGGTGAGCCCCTGGGATGCTGATGCTGCTTTGTTGATGGCTGAATCAGCCCTGGAGACAGGCTTGAAATCAAGTTGGCCCGGTTCCCGGCGCTATGCCCAGGATGAAGACGCACGGCAAGAGGTACTCTATTATTCAGACTTGGCCCGTTTCTGGCTCAAGGCGGGAGAACAGGGCCTGGCAATGAATCAGGTGCGCATCCAGGCAAAACTGGCTCAGTTAGAGAGTCAGCCCCAGGCGGCTCTGAAAGCGCTGCAAGAGGTGGTGAAACAGGCTCCGCAGCCAGAGGATTTGCTGCAAATGGCTGAGCTTCAGCAGAACCTGCTTCAATACCGTCAGGCCCTGGCGACTTTGCAAGACTTGGCCTTGCGTTTTCCGGCCCAGGCTGGAGAGGCCTGGTTCCGCTCTGGAAACGTGGCACAGGAGGCGGGTTTGTCTGCCGAGGCCCTGGCTTATTATCAGCGTTCGGCCCAGATTCAGTTTCAGGCAGATCAGAAATCCTTGCCAGAGGCTGCACTTTGGGGCAACTCGCTGCTGAGAAGACGGCCAGAATTGTGTGCTGACAAGCAAATCGCCTTAACTCTGCCATCACTTCAAACCTATTTTAAAGCGCTGAAGGGCAGGTTCTCTGCTGGGAGGAAGCTGAACTCGGTGAATTTGGCCTGTCAGGCACCAGAGGTGTCCACGGGTCGTCAGCCAGATGTTTGGCATGGGGCTTGGTACCTGGCTCAGAATCAGCCTGAAAAAGCCTTGCCTTATTTTTCAAGTGGCGATTTGCGGGGTTGGAAAGCAGAGGCCCTGCGCCAGGCAGGAAGCAAACAGGCGGCTTTGAAACTGGCTCAAAATTTGGCAAGACCCTGGCGTTATCTTTCGGATGATGTCTATCGTCTGAGCTACTATTATCGCAATGCCTATGATACGGAGCAGTATTTGGTTCATCGCATTTTGCTCTTGCTGGAACCCAAGCCTGGCAAAGATTCTGGCTTGCATGTGCTCTTGCGCAGCACCGAGCCTGAGTTGGATTGGCCCCTGGTAGAGCAGGCTTTTGCCGCTCAGCCCCAGATTCAGCTTGAGTTGAAGCGTTTGCACCAGGCCTTGCAGACCTTCGCGCTGGCCTATGCGAAAAATGGGGCTTTGAATCTGTCCCATCACCGCTCCTGGCCCCAGCTCTATGCCATGCTGATGCTGAGTAAGACCTTGCCAGCTGAATTGCGGAGGCCTGAATTTCTGGCGGCAGAGCAAGTCATTCAGAAGGCGGTGAAGATGCGCTAGTTTTCTGACGCTTGATGTCTGGCCCAGGTTTCTGCCTGGGCCAGATTTTTAGAGGCCTCCCATGAGCAGCAGCAGGCCACTCTGTACCAGCCCAATCACAAAGCCGAGAATGCCGCCCAGGGTGACAATCATGCCCAGTTCCTTGCGTGAAACCTCCATGATAATTTCTTCCATGCGCAGGGGGGAGAAATTGCGGATTTTTTCTGCAATTACGCCTTGAATATCTGCCACTTCGAGGGCCTGCTCCACCAGCTCAAAAAGCTTTTCATCCAGATAGCGTTCAATAAAACGGGTAATTTCACGTTTGATGGTGTGGATCGTTGCCGGGGGAATATCCTGGGGGTTGAAGCGTTGAATCAGATCGCGGGTCAACGAGGGCAAGTCCATTTTTTCAAATAGGGGGGGGATAATCACGTCATAGTGGTGGCTCAGGTAGTCATGAATCCAATGCACCAGGTTTTCTTTGAAGTGATTGAGATGTTCCCAGGACATATCGCGGGGGTTAAAGCGCAGCAGGCCTCTTGAAATCACGTCATCCAAACGCATCATCAAGAGAATTTCCTTGAGCATTTCATCGGCCCGTTCAGGTTCTGTGTCCAAAAAGACCTTGAGTTTGGTCAGCACCTCGGGCAGATTGACAAAAAACAGCAAGACGGCGTATTTGCCCGTCATTTTTGCTTTGGCCAGTTCATCAATTGCGGCGATATTGGCTGGGGTGAGCAGGCTGATCAAACTTTTGCGCAAATGATCGGGGGTCAGCACACTGGCCATGATCCGTTCCGTCAGAAAGCGGGCCATGGCAGGGGTCAGGGTAAAGTTCTCCAGTACGCTGTCCATGACCCGATCCAGCACCAGCCGAATCCGATCAGGGGTCAGGCTTTTTTCAGAGAGGTTTTCGATCAGAGCCGGAATGCTGCGTTGAATCAGTGCTGCCAGGGCTTCGCCGATATCCTCAGAGAGCAGTTGCAGTTTTTGAGGCTGCCCCATTTCTTCCAACAGGGCCTCCACGCTGAGATGAACAGCTTTTTCAAGGCGTTCATGGGTCACCAATGCTTGGGCCAGGTGGTGAAAATCCGATTCCGTCAGCAGGGTTTTGACGATTAAATGCGAAATTTTTTCAGCCAGACGGGTCTGTTCCGCAGGCACCAGACCGGGTGTAAAGGGGAGTTGTTTACCCAGGATATACACAGGCTTGAGGGGATGAAAGAGCATGCGCACAGCCAGGTCATTGGTAAAATACCCCACTCCTGCACCGATGACGGGCGGAATCATAAGCTGTATCCAGGTGATCATGATTTCAATTTAGCATATCTCTCAGGAACTCTGGGGCGTGTTCGCTGGCCCCCTCTGCTTGGCAAAACAGCGCTGAGCAGAAAGTGATTGCACTTTTCGCTCAGCGCTGAAGAGGAGCTGGGGGGTTAGTCGGTCAGCTTGAAAGGAATCTTGCGCTGATCGAGTTCCTCGACATTGATTCCGGCGGCTTTGAGACCTTTTTCAAGTTTGCCGTTTTGAATCCAGCCCGTGCCAAAGAAGGGGGTACTCTTATTGGCCATGTCTTTGACCCAGGAGTTGCTGTCTTTTTTGAGCTTGGCAAGGCTTGCTGCTGAGGCTTTCTGGGTTTTGGCGGGCGCGTAACGCACTTCCCATTTGGAACTGCTGGCCAGGGCATCTCCCACGGCGGCATTGGCGTTGGGGTGAAAGCCTGCCAAGAATTGGCTCTGGCTGTCATTGCCCTTGGCAATATTGAGCAGGGCTGTAGCAGGGGTGCTGCTGTTGCGGGCCAAATCCTTGTGGGTGACAGGGTCTTTGGAGATGGCTTCCAGCGCCAGTGCAGGGGTGCGCGTGTCTTGCGCCAGGCTGGTTTTGCTGGCCGCATTGAGGGGTTGACCCAGCACGGTGCGCATCATGTCTGGCGTGGCTTTGGTGTTGCGGATAATCGCCAGGCGTTGGGCGTCATTCTCGGCTTCGCTGGCGACACGGCTCAGGACGGGCGCAGGGGTTTGGGTGTTCTTGGCCAGATTGAGTCGGGCTTCGGCTCCCAGGCCTTTGTCCAGAATGGTTTTGTGCAGATTGGCGGGCACACTGCTATTGAGCAGCAGGCGTTCCTGAACCCCATCATTTTCAGCTTTTTCCGCCAGCAGAGCCAGCGCCAGTTGCGGTGTGCGCTCATTGCCTGCCAGGGTCAGTTGCAGGGATTCACCCAAGGGTTGGGCCATGACCGCACGCAGGGTCTTTTCATTGCCATTGGGATGATAAATCAGGCGCTGACGGGCAGCATCTGTGGTGGTTTGGCTGCTGAGCTGCTCAAGGGTTTCGGTGGGCGTGCGGCTATCCTCCAGCAATTGCTGGGTGATTTCAGGGCTCAGCCCTTTGTCCAAGACCTGTTTGCGCACATTGGGGGTCAAATTGGGGCTGCGCAGGACGGCCAAACGCACATTCACCTCTTCATCCCCTGCGAGCTTGAGCAGGGTTTTTTCGGAGCTGTTGCGGTGAACTGCAACACTGCCGCGAATGGCAGGATCTTTGTCTGTGGCCAGGTTGGCCAGGGTGCTGGCAGGGGTGCTGCCATTGGTGGCCACCGTCCGGCGTACGCCGGATTCCTTGTCCTGGGCCAGGCCAGCCAGGGTATCGGCCTGATGGGTGCGGCTGGCAATCGTTTGACGAATCTCTGCTGAGCTATCCTGGGCCAGGAAAGACAGTTGATCTTCGCTGCTGGTGCGTTGGGCGATGGCCATGCGAATACTGCCTTCACGATCTTCAAGCAGGCGGTCGAAGATTTCGGGGCTGGCGTTGCGGTGGTTGACCACGGCCAGTCGGGTGGCGGGGTTGGGGTCTTGAGTCAGGGTTGCCAGGGCCCGGCTGGGCGTATTGCTATTTTTGACGACCGCACTGCGGACATTGGCGTCACTGTCGGCAGCCAGATAGACGAGCATGGCTTCGGTGGCGCGGGGATGGGCGGCGACTCCGGCGCGAATCCGGCTGTCGCTGTCGGAACCCATTTCTGACAAAACTGAGGCGTCGGTATTGCGGTGGGCCAGTACCGAGAGTTGAATGCTGGAATCGGGGTCTTTGGCCAAACGGCGCAGAACATGGGTGGGCAAATCATCACGCTGAACAAGGGTTCGACGTACATTGCTGTTGGCATCACCTGCCAGACTTTCCATGACTTCCTGGGGCAGGCGGGCATGGCCAGCGACCCGCAGGCGAATATCGCCGCTGGGGTCATGGGCCAGACGGCGCAGGGCATCACTGGGCAAATCTTTGCGGCGTGAAACCAGATCTCTGACCTGTAAATCCTGGTCGCCAGCCAGTTGGGTCAGGGTATAGGCTGAGGTTGCGCCATTGGCAGCAACCTGAGCACGAATCTCAGGGTAACGGTCCCGTGCCAGTTGATCCAGGGTGGCTTGGGGGGTATAGCGATTGCCTGCGACAGCCGCACGCACACGGGGGCTGTCGTCGTAAGCGAGTTCATGCAGTCGGCCACTGTCGTAGGTATTTTCGGCGCTGCGGTAGCGATCTTCTTCGGTTTCAACTGGCACGACGGGTTGCGTATTGTTTTGGCCCGGTTGGGGCTTAAACGGATCGACGCCGACTGCGCCCCCTGTGCCGGAGCCAGGTTGGGGCTTAAAGGGATCTACCCCGCTGGGAGAGCCATTGTTGCCATTGCCGGGTTTGGGTTTGAAGGGGTCGACACCGGCATTGCCACCACTTGTGCCATTGCCGGGTTTGGGTTGATTGGGCTGGGGTTTGAAGGGATCTGTGCTGGCGGGAATTTCTTTGGCGACCAGATCTTTGGCTTCATCCACCCATTTCTGAACGGTGGTTGCCGAATATTTTTCCTTGGTGATGCCCAATTTTTGATTGGTTTCGTTGAGCGAGGCTGCCAGATGTTCAGGATTGCGCCGGGCCAGTTCTTTGAGGCTGCTCACCCCTACTTTTTCAAGCAGTTCAGCGCGTTTTGCGCCAATCGCGGAGTGCTTGCCGATCAGGTCGTTCTGGCTGGCATTGAAACCATCTCCTTCTTTCAGGCCGCTGGCGGGCGTGCTGCCCGAGGGTTTGGTTTTAAAAGGATCCGGTGCGCTGGTGGGGGAGGTAGCAGGTTTGCTTTTGAAAGGATCGGTGGATACGGGCTTGTTGACTTGCATTTCAAAACGTCTCCAGGAAAAATCATTCCCTTTTATTATCTCATATTGAAAAACGAAAAAACATCCCTGACAAGGTTAAATTCTGACGTCTTTTACAGTTTTTTAAGGCTTTGGGATTGAAATGCGCGTGGGGGAAGCTGAGTCTGTCTGTGGCGAGAAGTGCTTGGGTTTGGTGCTCCCGACAGAGAAACTCTCTGCCGGGAGGAACTGCTCTAGCTGTGATAATACTCATTGGCAGGTTGCATGGTACTGATCGGTGTACTCAAATGCCTGAGCTGGGGAGCGGGGTTGTCGATTTGGTTCTCGACGGGGATTTGCAGCCATTCAGGCACTTCCTGTTCGAGCAGCAGATAGACCTCTTCAAGGTAGCGCCGGAAGGCAGCATCAAAAAGGTGGTCATGGGCACTGTTATGGCCTTCTCCAAACCACCAGAACCAATCACTGCCTTCGGCGATATAGATGCACTCCCACGCTTTGGCGCGGGTTTCTGGATCGATGCTGTCTTGGTTCTGAACCAGAAAATCGCGGGTGGTTTTGAGAAAATCCCAAGCCAGATTTTTGGTGGGATCGCCAATCCAGGTGCGAAAATCTGAGCCGATCCAGGAACCGCTGTGCAGGGTATCGAGGGCCTGTTGGGGCGGGAAACGGTCCAGATAATCTGAAACGGTGACGCATTCCAGGCTCTGATCTTTTTCCAGCAGGCTGTAAAGGGTATTGAGAAAATGGTGGCCGTCTTCGTGGTAGTATTCCCAGCAATTTTCGCCATCCAGAGCAATGGTGAGCAGATAGGGATAGGGCTCTTTCTGGCTCAGATTGGTTTGAATCCCTTTGATATGCTGGTAAAGATGGTGGGCATTGCGCTCATTGTCGCCTTTCCAGCAGTTAAAGCCAATTTGATCTGAGATAAAAATATCCCTGAAGACCAGATTCAGGGCTTGTCCTTCGACCTGCACCTGATAGGGCCGGTAGAGATATTCACTTAAATTGAGAATATGCTGGCTGTTGCGGTGGGGTTGTACGCCCAGGGTATGCCAGAGAATGCCTTCGCTGCTGGCGGCCCAGCTAAAGCCCTCTTCGGCGATGCGGGCCACAATTTCAGGGCTCAGGCTCTGTTCCGAAGGCCAGACCCCACGGGGAGTCTGGCCAAAACAATGGGTAAAGAAATCCCGGCCTTTGTGCAGTTGGGCGATGGCGTCTTCTGGGTGCAGGTAGTGCTGCTCGGGCAGGCGCAGATGGGGGCGGGCTTCCAGGGCTGAGGTGCTGTCGGTCAGCAGGGGCAGAATGGGGTGGTAATAGGGCGAAGTGGTCAATTCAATCTGGCCGGAAGCCTGCAGGCGTTTATAGGTGGGGAAAATTTCCTGAATCAGGCTTTGGTGGGCAGCCAAAAGTGTTTTGCGCTCTTCTGAACTGAAGCCCTGGCCTTTTTCTTCAAGGGCACGCAATTCGGGCCTTTGGCGGCGCACAACCGGGTCAATCCAGGCCAGGTTGAACCAAACGGTCAGATCCATGAACTCCTGATCGCTGAAATGTTCTGCGACCTGGTAATAATTTTGGTAGTGGTGAAAGAGGGTTGTGCGTTTTTCGGCCAGTTCCAGATAACGGGGATAGGGGCGAACCATCTGATCCCAGTTCAGGTCAAAGAAATTATGCAGAATTTCTTCTTTTTCATCGTTGCTGAGTTCGGCAACAGGAATCCGGCTCAGGTTGAGATAGCGGTCTTCGGCGTTCCCGTCGGCGTAATCTTGAAGTTGCTCCAAAAGCGAGGGCACCAGGTTAAAGGTCTGACGGATCCGAGGGTAATTCTCCAGAATGGTGGCCATGTCGAGATAGTCTTTGACCCCATGCAGGCGTACCCAGGGCATCATATAATACTGGCTTTCAGGGTCTCGGTAGAGGGGTTGGTGCATATGCCAGATAAAGGCGATATAAAGCGGTTGCATCAGCAGCTATCCTTGATTGTTTTGGGGAACCAGCACTGATTCTAGCGGAAGAAAGGTCCGGGTGTCAAAGCTTTGGGGCTTAGCGACAGACAATTTCGAGGGTCAGATGCCAATGGCTTTCGCTCAACTGGGCCTGAACTGAAATGCAGTCGGCTTCGGGGTGTGCTTGGGCCTGCAAGATTTCGCGCAGGCTTTCACGCGCCTGCTCACGCGCCTGCTCACGCAACTGCGCTTCGCTTTGCCCAGCGCTTTGGGGCAGATTGAACTCTACCTTTTTGAGCAATTGGCTGAGATGGCCACTGTTTTCTGGCCAGTGTTCACTTTGCAGGGCTTCGATCTGGGGCCAGGTTTTACGCAGTTGGTTTTCCAGGCTGTCGGGGGTGGGCGACGATTCTGGGGTGGGTTGCAAATGCAGACAGGCACTGAGTAAAAAACTGAGCATCAGACAAGATTTCATTAACCGCAGGCCGTATCCAGCACGATTTCGCGCAGAGGATCGCTTAGGCCGGTAAAATGCACTTCGCGCCCGGTCTCAACCGAGAGACATTCCAATTGTTCGAACTGAAATTCTTGCATCAGCTGCCGGAAGCGCCCCAGCACAGGTGCTGTGGATTGGTTGGCGGGCCAATACAAACGGATTTGTGAAATGCCGAGATAGGCTTTGTTATTGACCTTGCCCGCCTGATAATGGATTGAGAAATAGGCGTCTGGTGCTTCAGGAAACGTTGCTCTTACGCGCTGCAAGACACGGCTGACATCGCGGTAGGGGTAATTGCGCTCAACCTCTTCGGGTGTTTGTACTGAAGCACAGGCGCTCAAGAGCAGGAGAAGCCAATATTTTTGCAGGCGCATGGGGGCTAACGCTGGATATCTGCGTCTTCAGGATGGGCGTTGACGGTTTTGATGGCGTATTGCAGTGCAAAGAGCACATCTTCTTCAGCGAGTTGGGGATATTTGCGCACAATTTCATGGATGGTTTTGCGTTGCAGAAATTCGTTTAAAATCATTTCAAGAGACAGGCGAATTCCGCCCAAATAGGGCTTACCATTCAGAAAATTTGAATCACTGATGACGTGGCGCATGGTAAAGGCAGTAGTATCTCTTTTTTGTGCTGGTATATAATTATAGCATGAATACAAATTGGGCCCAAAAATGAGTTCGCAGGCACTTCAGAGAACCGTCCAGCCTTTGGCGTGTGTTGGCACGCCCTTTGAGCGTGGTAAAACCCAGGGCAAGGAACTTCAACGTTCTCTGGGTTTGTGTTTTAACGCTTTTTTTCAGTCAGAAACCTTTGGGCTTTTAAAGCCCCGTTGGCTGCCACAGAATTGGGCGGTTTCGCTGGCTTCGTGGCAGGCCAGGCGGCAGTTCCTGCCGTTTTTGCGCAAGGCTTACCCCGCTTATCTTGAGCAGATGGAAGGCCTGGCTGCAGGCAGTGGTTTGCCTTTGAACCGTTTCGCCTTTGTCTGTGCGGCCGAAATTTTATTGGCTTCCGTCGATTTTCAGTTGGGAGCCTGTTCTTCTTTGGCGATTCCCGCTGCTTTTTCAGCCACAGAAGAACCTGTTCTGGTCAAGAATTTTGATTATCCTTTTTTCCTGCGCACTTCCAATCTGGTTCGTAAAACCGTTCCCAGTGAAGGGTTTGCCTCGCTGGACCTGACCCTGATGCCGCTGACAGGCTGCCATACGGGCCTCAATCAGGCCGGTGTCGCCATCACCTATAACTATGGCTATGGCCAAACCCAGCCCGAAGACTGGATTCCGATCTCGATTCGGGTACAAGAAGCTTTGCGCACCTGCGAAACCGCCCGTCAGGCAGTGGATTTTTTCAAAGACGGCAAGCAGGCCGGGGGCGCGATCATGACGATTCTCGATGCCCAGGGAGAAATGTTTCTGCTCGAAATTTCATCGGGAGTGGTGGAGTTTAAACAGGTGCAACAGAATCTGTTAATTGCCACCAACCATTACCAAACCTCGGGCTTGGTTCCCCACGATATTCCCGTCAATGCCTATTATTCCCATAAAAAGAGTGTGCCAGAGCTGGCGGGTAAACGTGTACACGAATCTTCAGAAGCTCGTTTTGACCGGCTCTACGAATTGACCGGCACCCGTATTCAGTTTCATGAAGAAGATCTCAAGGCCTATTTGAGTGACCATCACCGTTTGGGGATTGGCAATGACAATACCCTCTGCCGACATGGTGATTATTTTGAAACGACCTGTTCGGTCGTGATCAAGCCCCGCAGTGGCGAAATTCAAGTTTCTCTGGGCAATCCCTGCGAAGAATCCTATCAGACCTACCGTCTGAATTGAGTACAGAAAGGCCGATTGAAGTGAAAGAAACCGTGCTGGCTCAATTATTTGCAGACCAGAATCCTATTCCCCTGTATTGTATTCATCCCACGCCCCAATGGGCCCCCCTGGCTTTGGGCCTGATTCTGGGCTATGCAGCAGAACATCTTGACCCGCAGCGTTTTGATACGGCCCCCCGTTTTGCGGCTACCCGTGAAGAGCTGCAAGCTTTAATGGCCGTCCATGGCCCGGGAATCTGCCTTTTTTCAAACTATATGTGGACCCGCCCCGACAATCTTGAGATTTCGCGTTGGGTCAAAGCGCATTCTCCCCAGTCGCTGACCATTCATGGGGGCCCGGATACCCCTGCCTATTTTGAAACCTGTAAAACCTTTCTGCAGGAGCACCCCGAAGTGGATTTTGCGGTGCATGGCGAAGGCGAAGTGACGATTACCGAACTGCTGGAGTTTTGGGCTGAAACCCCTGTCTTGCCAGAAAAAATTCCAGGGCTGGGGTTTTTAGTGGGTGAGCAGTTGGTCAAAACCGCCGCACGGGCCCGTGCTGAAAACCCCAATCTCTATCCCTCGCCCTATCTCAATGGTATTTTTGAAAGCCTCGATTATTCACAGTGGAGTTCTGCCGCGTTGGAAACCAACCGTGGTTGCCCCTATGGCTGCACTTTCTGTGATTGGGGCTCAGCCACCCTGCAAAAGATCAGACTTTATGATCTTGAGCGTGTCAAAGCTGAAATTGAATGGCTGGGGCAGCATAAAATTTCTGAATTTTGGATTACCGATGCCAATTTTGGCATTTTTGAACGCGATGTTGAAATCACCCGCTTTATCTGTCAGGCCAAAGAAACATATGGCTATCCTGTTCGGGTTGTGACCAATTATGCCAAGAACACCAAAAAGCATCTGGTGGATATTATTGAAATCCTGATTGACGCGGGCCTGCTCAGCAGCGGCATTGTCTCTCTGCAATCCCGCGATGAAGCCACGCTGAAGGCCGTAAACCGCACCAATATTAAAACCAGCGAATACGATAAACTGCGCAAAACCTTTGAAGACAAGCATTTGCCCCTCAGTACCCAGCTCATGATTGGTCTGCCGGGCAGCACCTGTGCGTCCTTTAAGCAGGATTTGCGTTTTTGTTTTTATCAGGATATTGAAGTGCAGATTTTTCGCACCGTGGTTTTGCCCAACAGCCCCATGGCTGACCCTGACTATCTGAATCAATGGCAGATCCAATACGACTCAACAGGCATGCTTTTGTCGACCCGTGATATTTCGGATGCAGATATGCGCCAGATTGAACAGATTGCCCGTCTTTTCCGCTGTACCCATGCCTATGGCATGCTCAAATACTGGCAGTCCTGGCTGGATTGGGAATATGGCCTGGATCCGATTGATTATCTTGACCAGCTTTTGCTGGATATTCCCCAGTTAGAGGGCTATACCTGGCTGCCGGGTCTTTACGATGCCTATTCTCCTGCCCATGACGTGATCAATACGCATTTTGAATTGCGTGAAAGCTTACGCAGTGCCAACGCTTGGGGTGCTTTTTATGCCGAATTGAAACGCTATACCCTGGCCCGTTATCCCCAGGTGCAGGAAGATGCGCAAATGGACATGCTGCTGCTGATTCAAGCAGCGCTGATGCCGGGTGAAGGACGAAGTTTTCCTGTGCAATTGTCTTTGCCCCATGACTTCAATGCCTATTACCAGGCCAAACGTCTCGATGCGACAGCTCCAGCTTTGCTGAGCTACGGCCCTGCCCAGCTTGAAATTGAAGATCCGCTGGGGTTGTGCCAGGAGCATGTGCGCAGGGGGTACCGGGTCAAGGGGCGTCCTTCTTCGGTTTGGGAGCTGCAAAGTGATTTGATGGGGGCTTCACGGGAATTGGCCCACAGTATGCGTCATCACGCCTGATACGGGGCTGCTGGGTTTTCTTAAAGTGATTTTCGTTAGCATCTAGTTTAACTGGGTGTTGGGTTTGGTTCAGTGGGTTTGGATAAATGAAGTGTGATATCTTTTTCCGAGCAATTTTTAAATTCCGCCCCACAACTGGGGTTTAATTCAAAATTTAATTCAAACATTTTTTGCTCTAAAATCTTACCCTGAAGGCTTCTAACAATGACTTCAAATTGATTTGATTGAAACTGATTCACTGTATATTTAGTAAAATTCACTTGTCTGTACGATGGATAGGGAGTAACTGTGGGTAAGGGGGGGATTCTTCCAGACAAAGGCGAAGGAGATGAAGATGGTGTGCTCGGGGATGGTTCCAATTTTATATGTTCTCCTTCACAATTTCCTCTAGGCTCAGGATCAAATAGTTGAATGTTTTGAGGTGAAAGTTCACATTTTCTAATGAAATTTTCTTTGTCACTTTTGATCTCAATTTCAATATCTTCCCTTATTGGTGGGTCAAAGTGAATGGTTAAGATTGGTCCCGTACAATTGCCACAACGAGCATTGCGTAAGTTTGGATTACAACTTACGAGGGAAAGCAGGAATACTCCAACTAAAAAAGGTTGAAATGTTTTTAGTTTCAAGTTAAAAGTTCCTTTTTGTTTTGTTCTTAAACAATTACTCAAACTTATCCTACTTGTCAAACTGATCTTTACCCAATTGCGTGGAGAGATAGTAAGGCCTCTCCAGCGACTGTGATTCGGTTGGAGAAAAACCAAGGCCGGATTCAGCCCGCTACGTTACAACGGATTCAGGATACTCTGGGGATTTCTCTGCGGGTGGAGGAGTGTTTTTAGCAATATTGCCAATGATTAAAATTTTGAGGGGCAGCAAAACAAATTTTATTGAATAGGATATCCTAGGGAAACGACTTCCTCTTTAACTTTTTCCCAATCAGCATTTGGATTCATTGAACGAGCCATTTTTTCACTAATGGGTTGATGAGCATAGACCTGTTGGATAACGTTTAGGTCAAAGCTTTCTATTACATCTGGAGTGTAAAAATTCTCATCAACCTCTTCTTTAAATGTTTCTGGCTGACCATCAAAACAATTAAGAAAATAGGCTGAACCATCAATATAATCGATAAACCAGGGATAGTCCGGCAAAGAATTGAGTCCCAGTTTTTGAGTATCTTTAGATAAAAAAGGGAAATTAGTATTCGCTGTTTCCCATTGATGAAGAGTTGGGTTATACCAAATACAGAATGTTGCTGCATCCAATAATTGTTTACCAGCAAAATCATAGAGTGGTATTAAATTATGCGGTATTTTTGATCTCATGTTTTTGAGAAGATCGTAATACCCATCAGAAAGAGCCGATTCATGAGCAAAGCCTAAAAATAAGGCTTCACTTTTATTTTCCCCAAACACAAGTAATCCGTCATCTCCTGAATTGTTTGTCATAAACAAAAATGCTGAACTGATCTCATCCTTGTGCATTAGATTAAAAAATCTAAAGGCAGGATCTACTTCTATCAATACATGCAAGACTGCCATAGCAAGTGACAAATCATGAATTTTAGAAGGGTTCATTAAACCCTTTAGATTGCGTGTAGAATAGAATTTTTTTAAATCTGGCATAAATCTTTATTCTTTATGGATTTGGATAATTGGATTTGTAGCGATTACAGAGCTTTACAATAACTTTAGCATTTTCGAACTTGTTTGATCTGACCTTTACCTGATTGCTTGGTCAGAGAGTAAGGCCTTTCCTGCGACTGTGATTCGGTTGGAGAAAAATCAAGGCCAGATTCAGCCCTCTACTTTAAAACGGATTCAGGACACACTCGGGATTTCTCTGAGACAGGAAGAATTGGCTTCGCTTTAGTAGTAATTCAATCTTCTGAAAGTATGATGCTGATACAAAAATTAATTCTTCTATAATATTAAGTTTTACTTAGCATAGTAGTTTAATAACGAGTCCCAATTGACTCTCAGAAAGCGCTGCTCTGCAGATGGAAGGCCTAAATCTCCATGTAATTGAATATAAGCAAGAACCTCTTCTTTACTTAATTTATGTTCTTCGGCCTTATCACACATAGCGTTATATATTTCCCCATCCACTCTTTCCAAATAAAAACAATCAAAATCGGGGTAAACAACCTGTTGATGTTCTTCATGCCAACTGATGACTGGAGACTCTCCTGCCTCATTGACCTGACTAGTATCTAAAACATGCTGAAAATCACTCTCCTGACCAATCAAAACGTACTCATCAGGTAGATCTTCATAGTTTCTGAGGTCATAGGTGACAAAGACAGAGCTGGTTTCTTTAAGTCTCCCATCTTCAGTCAATTCAACACCAAAAATAGGGGTATGAGTATTGAGGTGGATATGCTCCAGGTAGTATCTGTAAGTCGGAGGAAAAACCATCTCCAGTTCTTCTTCAGCAGCCTGGATAGCTGAGAGCGGACATTTTTTATCCCCCGCTCCCAGAATCCGTTTTTCAAGTTCAAAAGCTTTAATTAATCGCTCAATACTCATAGAAATTCTCTTCCATGATTTTTATTTATATTTAGGGTGAGCAGCTAACTGAAGACTCGCCTTCAGTCAATTGTTTTGCTCTTAATCGCCAGTATTTTGAAGTTAATCTATTAAAACTATCATGATGAATCGTGCTTACATTATTTGGATGAGAGACTTGTTGGTGGATCACTGTTGAAATTTCAATAAAAGGTCCATTGGGGTCTTGATTAAAATGGTGAATTTGAACAGTAAGTCCTTTATCTCTTTTATCACTAAGCCCACTGGCATCGCAAGGGGCATAGCCAGCCCTCATCCAATCAATATTTGTTCTGGTTTGATATATATTTACATCGGGCTTGTAGCAAGATGCATTCAATTCTCCCATTACCTTTTCATCCTGATAAAATATTGCTGGATCTGGCTGAGCGTTTACGCCATGACCTTCATACGACCGGCCTTGAGCTGTTGTATAAGACCTAATAATATTACCATCTTTTCCTATGAGATCAATTGGCTGGCTTCCTGTAAGTTTTCTAAAGCATCCAGGGGCGTCAGGATTATTAACCCCCTTACCTGAACCATTTTCTGGGTAGCAATCCCCTATAATACAATTAATGATTGTTTGGGCAAGAGTTTCGTTATCTCCAGCGATTTCAAGCATTCCTTCAAAGGATGTTGCTTCGCTTACAAGAGTATCCAGTTTCCCAGCTTTCTGTGAGTAGTCTAGATCAAGAGGGCGTTTTTCTTGTAATAGTGAAGAGATAAGCTCTCCTTTAGTGTTTGAACTTATCTGTGAGGGTGGGGCTTTTTTAATTTTCTCAAGTCGAACATTAAGTGCTGCAATGTCTTGTTCTAACTGATTTACTTCGACAGTAAGAGCCGCAATCTTTTCGTTCGCTAGTTCAAGATTTTTTTGAACACTATCACGCATTTCTTCCAAGGCTTCAATAATTCCATCAAGTAAAATCCTATCGCTAGAATTGGCTTTTATATTAAAACCTTCATTAAGTAAACTAAGTTTATTTAATGGTTCAGAGTTTCCTGTAAGCTGTTCATATTTTCTTGCAAGTTCATTAACACTATTCAGAAGAGCATTGATATCTTCTCGCTTGAAGTTATCACAAACTTTAGATTTACAAACTTCTTCTGGATTCCAGATCGGTGGAGTTGGTGTTGGACTCGGGGTTCCTCCACCATTACCTCCCCCTCCACTATTACCGCCCCCTCCTCCAGATGAGGGAGAAGGAGAGGGCGTCGGAGAAGGTGAAGGGCTGGCTGTGATGGGACCACATGTTGCAGGAGCTGGCCGTCCATTATTTAAGAGAACATTATAGGTATATTGATTGCCTACTTCGTCTTGCATATTAATAATATATTGACCATCGTACCCTTGAAGGTCAGGAACATAACCAAAACCAGCTGAGAAGGGATTACTTGTTTCACCAGTATCGTAGATATAGATGGTGGATGGTAAAAATTCGCTTTGACAGGTCAACGTACGATTAAGTGTCGCTTTAATAACTGTCGTAGATCCTAAGAGAAAATACCCTCTAAATAACCAATAAGGGCTACTTGCTGCAGAACCAGCAGTCCCGTTGAGAAGTGAGGGGGAGGAGGCAAATGCTTGAGTTTTGAAACTAGGAACAGGTAATTCTGTAGAGTCTACACTACCCTTAGAAATAGAAGTGGGTTTAAGCAAGAAATTTGAGGTTTGAATTTTTTCTGTTTGAACAGTTAGATTTTGAACAGGTGTGTTTTGAGTATTTTGAGGAACACAAGCTCCTAAAAATAAGCTGGTGGCCAAGATTAAATTTAAACCTACAGAATATTTGTTTTTCATGCCCAGAGATGTTCCCTTCAAAAATTGGCGATTTGTGATTGAAAGAATGTAAAACGATATAAAAATTCAAAACACATACATGTTTATAGCATTAAGAAATTAATCTGTCTGTCACCCACTGGGTGACACCGGATTTTGCTTTTTTGAGGGGTGTTTTTTATGTCGCTTGAACAAAATCAATGACCTTGAAAGCTATTATTCACAAGTGTTCTATGGTTTTTTTAAAAAAGTGAAAACTCAGATTTTTAGGTCTATTTTTCAGATGTAAAGTAATATTAATTTTTCGTTTCATCTAGAGAAATAGTATGTAAAGTTATGTATCACCTTGGGCAGAGTTACAGAAAAAATGCGTCAAGAAATTACGGTTGTACTTGTTGATGATGACCTGAATACCTTAAATCTCTTGGAAAATTGGCTTACCCACAGTTGTGAGTTGCCTTATGGTTTCAAGATTTTGGGCAAAGCAAGACTTGGGAGTCAAGCGATTGAAATCCTTAAAACTCACTCCCCAGACTTACTGATCCTTGATTTGCAGCTCCCGGATATGAATGGCATGGAGATTGCTCTGTTTGCAAAGGATCTACCCGCACCCCCTCGGATTCTTCTGTTTAGTGGTTATGATGATTGGCTAGAGTGGAAAGACACAGCCCATCACCCTATTCAAGGTTACATGTTGAAGGGAACCACTTTGGATCAACTGGAAGAGGCCTTGGATAAAATACTCAAGGGTGGAATTTGCTGGGATCCCTCGGTCTATGTGCAGATGCATCAAAAGAGCAGAGCGTCTTCAGAGCAAGAACACTGGAAGCGTCAATTGAGTACACGAGAACTTGATATTTTGAGTTTGCTCAGAAAGGGCCATAAGCAAGCGCAAATCGCCAGTGAACTCAACCTGAGCATTAACACGGTTAAAACTTATCTCAGACGCATTGCTAAAAAAGCAGACTGTCAAAGGCTTGATGAGTTGAAAAATTAGACTTTATTGATAAATTCTATGCACCTATCTGGTTTGGTGATTCGTTAAGAACGCTTTGCCAGTCTTCATTTCTGAACCGAGCCTATCTGATAACTTTTTCCCTGGCTGCAAACACAGACCGCGCCCTGCTGATCGGTGCGCCAGACCCTGCTTCCCTGCTGTGCATAACGCTCAAGAATCGCTTTGACCGGGTGCCCAAATTGATTGCCCACCCCCACAGAAACAATGCCCTCCCGTGGGGCGACAGCGGCAATAAACTTGGATTGCGAAGAAGTATCGCTGCCGTGGTGGGGAATTTTGTAGATATCACTTTTGAGGTTTAAACCCGAGGCCAGCAGAGCGTTTTCTGCTTCTTTTTCAATATCCCCGGCAAATAAAAAGCGCAGGTTTTGGTGACGCATCTGCACCACCAGCGACTGGTTATTGGGGCCATGTGAGTGGTCTTCGCCCGCTTCTGTCTGGCCCTGCCAGAAGATCAGCTCCAAATCAGGGGCCAGCACAAGTTTTTCGCCCTGCTTGGGAAAGTGCAGGGGAAGATGGTGGCTTTGAATTTTACGCAGCAGAGCCAGATAGCTATCTGAAGCGGGGCTTTCTGCCGGAGCCCAGAACTGCTCGATGGGCAGACTGTCCAGCAGGCCTGAAAAGCCTCCGGCATGATCCTGGTGAGCATGGCTGATCAGGGCGTGGTTGATACGGGCAATGCCCCGGCGTTTGAGATAGGGCAAAATATGACGCAGACCGGCATCCCAAACCTTTCCCTCTTTTTCCTGGCGGGGGCCGGCATCGATTAAAACAGTTTGGCCTTTGTATTCAATTAAAATGCCATCGCCCTGGCCCACATAGAGATAGGTGACACGCAGGGGGCAACCCTGTTGTTCTTTGAGCAGGTTCGCACCGCTCAAGAGCGGCAGCAGCAGAAGCGAAACCAGTAAAATTGGCGGGCATTGTTTTTTATGCAGCCAGGGTAGAATCAGCAGGCAGCTTAAACAGAGCAGAACCTGAAATCCGCTGGGATACAGGCCACTCAAACTGGGCAGGGGCAAGGCTGCTAAAAAGACCACCCCATTCAGAAACAGGCCTGTGCTGAAGCTGATCAGCGGTGCCAGCCAGCTCCAAAGGGTGGGCAGACAGAGCCCCAGCCCCATGCCTGCCAGACTCATCCAGGTCAGCAGACTGACAAAAAGACTGGCCCAAAGATTGGCGGGAATAATCAGCGGCGAAACCTCGCCAAAGTGATAGAGCTGTACGGGCAAAACCCAGGCTTGGGCGGTGAGCAGCGCCCCCAGGGTTTGGGCCAGGGGCAGGGGTAAAAAGTCGAGCTTGGCCTCGGCCCACTGGGCTCCCCAGATCAGGCCCAGCGTGGCCAGCACCGAAAATTGAAAACCCACTTCAAACAGCATTTGGGGGCGCCAGACCAGCAAAAGTCCCGCACCCAGAATCAAGGCCTGCAGCGCGTGTATCCGACGGAAACAGCTCCAGGCGATCAGCCCCAGGCAGCCCACCAGGCCGGCTCTCAAAACCGAGGGGGTAAAACCGGTAAGGGCCATATACAGAAAAATCCAAACGGCCCCCAGTGGAGCACTCATGCGCCGGGAAAGGCGCAGCAGGCGTGAGATTCCCAGCCAGGCCAAAAGCAGCAGTTGCACCTGAAAACCTGAAACTGCAAGGACATGCTGCAAACCAGCCTTGCGAAAGCGTTCTTTCAGAGCTTCTGGAACCGAAGCAGCCTCTTCTCCTAAGATCAGGCTGCCCAAGAGAGCGGCGTGCTCAGAGGGCAAAGAACGGGCAAAACCGGTATACAGCTTTTGGCGCAAGCGGTGCAGCAAAAAGGGAGGGGAAACAGGCGACGGTTGTTTCAAAATTTTTAGTTCCCGCGCTCGAAACAGGCTGAAGACCCCTTGTCGGGCCAGATAATCGCGGTAAGAAAAATCGCCAAAATTTAAGGCCGGTAAAGGACGGTCGAGTGAGCCCGTGACTTGAATTTCGCTGCCGGGGGCAGGTGGCTCTGGGGCCTGTGCACCGTGTGCCTGAAGCGCTTGTTGAACCTGCACCTGACCCGAAACCTTGAGAGTCTGACCTTTCAGCTTCAATTGATGGGCTTTCAGGCGCAGTGAAAGTTTGCCCTCGCTGCTGCGGGCACTGAGCACCCGGCCTGAAAGGGAGATCTGTTTTGCGGGGGCATAAAGCACAGGGTCTTGGGCGCTGGGGTGGGGGGTGCGAAACACAGCCCATGAAAACCCCAGCAGGCTGCAGAACAGGCAGAGCAAACTGAGTTTGAGCCAGAAGCGCTGATACTTTCCCCACAGGGCCAGCAAAAGGCCAAGTATCATCAAACTGCCGACTTGGGCCTGCATCGGCCAGGCCGAAATTCCAATGCCCAGGGCAAAGGCCAAAAGGGGGAAAATCACGCTGGGATTCATTTAAAATACCTGCGCAGTTCTTTCAGGCGTTTTTTGCCAATGCCTTTGACCTGGGTGAGTTCATCCACACTTGAAAATTCACCATGTGCCTTGCGCCAGGCGAGAATACGTTGGGCCATTTTGGGGCCAACCCCCGGCAAACTTTCAAGCTCGGCGGCGGTGGCCCGGTTCAGATCCAGTTTGCGTACAGGGCTGGCTTGGCTGGATGAGGCCTTGTGACGGTTTCGGGTGGTTTTTTTACGCGATTTGGGTGCGGGTTCGTCAGCGCTTGTCTCGGCGGAGGGAGCCGGGGGCTGAGCTGCCGGAATTTTCACTTCTCCCTGTTCGGGTACACGTGTTTCCAGCAGTTTTTGAGACACTTCGGCCTCGGGGGTCAGGCCACCTGCGATTTGGATCAGGTCATAGACCAAAGACCCCTTGGGAATGCGGTACAGGCCTGGTTTTTTGATGGCCCCTGAGATCAACACTTGGGTACCGGGTTGAAGCACGGTGGCGGGTTGCACCGAAGCCAACTCGGTTTTTTCATGGGCTTCAGAAGCAGGAAAAAACCAGGGTTCGATCCAAATCCAACCAAAAGCAATAAATGTGGCAGTAAGCAGTGAAAGTAAAAACCAACGCCAGGGCATCAGCAAATCTCCTTTGAACAAATCTGTGTATGGAGATCAGCATAGCCGCTGAACTGAAAAAGCTTAATTGGCGCCTTCTTGACGCTTTAAGAACACTTTTTTGACATGAAAAAAGCGGCCCGAAGGCCGCTTCTTGATGGTTTTTACCTAGCTGGTAGGGCGGGGCTTGAGTTGCAGAGGGGGCAAGGTCAAGACCTGACCGGGATAAATCCAGTGGGTATTGCTCGAACCAATCACCGGGCGGTTCATTTCAGCAATTTCAGGCCACCGTTTCCAATTGCCCAGCTCGCTGCGGGCGATGGAAGAGAGGGTATCTCCCTTTTTCACGGTATAGAGAATTTTGCTGACAGAACCCACGGGGCTGACGCCACTGACGGGAGCTGGTTGTGCCGGAGCGGGGGCGGGCTGAACAGGCGCAGGTTGTACTGGAGCCGGTTGCGCCGGAGCAGGAGCCACGGGTTGAGGTTCCGCAGCGACAGGAGCGGGTTGGGCCGGTTGAGGCGCTGCGCCTGCACCCGTTAAATCGGTGACCAGGGGGTTATAGCGCCCACCGGTAATAAAGCTTTCTTCCACCACAGGTGCGCTGGGCTGAGCGGGCACGGGCTGGGCCGGAGCTGGTTGCACCGGTGCAGGTGGTTGAGCGGGAGCCGCAGGTTGCTCCGCCACGGGGGTCGGCGGCTGGGCTGGAGCCGGGGGCTGAATATCTTCATCCACGGGGGGAATGGGAATGGGTTCCTCTGCCACGGGAGCAGGAGCCGGGGGCTTGGGCTGGGCTGGAGCCGGGGTGGGTTCTTCTGCGACAGGCGCAGGAGTGGGCGGCTTGGGTTGAGCCGGTGCTGGAGTCGGTTCAGCGGGTTGAGCAGGGGTTGGGCCCCCAATGCCTTCTCCACGCAGAATCCGATCGCGCAGGGCTTTGGCTGCATCCAGTTCCTGGCGGGCACTGTCGAGACCCTGACGCGCTGTTTTCAGTCCATCCTGGGCTTTGCTCAGATTTTGATTGCGCTCATGCAGTTCAGACAAACTGTTGCCAATGCCCATGAAACTCAGGGGGCCCTGTTTTTCTGAAATTTCTTTTTTAGCGGCAGCCACAGCTTTGTCGCTGTCTTTGATCTCCATATCCAGGCCTCTGATAGCGCGCTTGAGTTGGGTCATGCGCTGCCAACGGGTGGCTTGATCCAAGCCAGAGGGAGGATTGGGAGTCTGATTATTGTGTTCTTCTTCAAGCTGTTTCAGCTCTTGGCTGTATTCAGCGTGTTCAGACTTCAGATCGGTCAGGGTGGTTTCAAGTGAGCTGATCAGGGCCTGTTTTTCGGCCAGATCCTTGGGCGAATCTTTGCCCAGAAAATCGACAAGCCGCTGACGCAGGTACTGGGCATCTTCGACTTTATCTTCAGCTTTTTTCAAGCCTTTTTCGGCTTCTTTGAGCTTTTGCTCAGCTGTTTTTACGGCTTTTTCGGCATTCAGAAGTGGAAAGCTGGCTTTGCTGGCATCGAAAAAGACCACGCCTTTTGAAGGCAAATTGCCCGATTGGGTTTCAAGGGTGAAACCTGTGCGGATATGGTCTTGCTTGACTTCGTCTTTTTTGTAAAGACCCAATTCCTTATCGGCCAGATCAAAACTGGCACCGGCCATTTGCGGCGCATTGGCGGCTACAGACTGAATAAAAGATCCAACTTCTTTGAAAGAGAGATCATCATTGTTTTTTTCAACAAATTTTTTGATTCCCTTGTCTGAAAAATCAGACAAATACTGACCACCAATATGAAACGAGATATTGTTGGCTTTAAATGGGCTGGCCGTGGGATGGTTGAGAACATAGTCCGCAACCTGTCCTTGCACAGGTGAGAAGCGGATATTTGGCATGAGCGTACTGAGCCACCTTTCTTAAGGCAGATTTAATATACATTTATTATTCTTATACCCCGATCAGCCCCAAAGGATGCGTGCCAGAGTGAAAAAATTTTCTCTATTTTATTATCATACCTGATCCAGAGCATTCTCCCAAGGGTCTGTGTTCGGCATTACTGAGGCTTTTGCTTTGTTTGTTAAGATCAATTCAGGAAGCTACGTTTTGGTGTGGAATTTTAAAGCCTTGACGCTATGCGTAGTTGCCATTTTTCATTTTTTCCTTATCATAGGATATGTTTGCTATTACAAAATAAAGGAGAAAGCGTATGCTGAAGCGCATTGCTGCATTCATGGTGCTTCTGACCATGGTCTTTGCTTTCCAGTCAAATGTCTGGGCGGCAGCTGTTCATGCTGAAGATACCGTCGCACCCAGTGCTGAAGAAGTCATTCGTCTTGCAGAAAACCCACAAATGGCTCTGCTTAATGATAATTTTCAGATGGCTGCTGCTACCGGTTTCGGTGGTATGAAAATTGAATCCTGGTTCTGGATCCTGTCCATCCCCATTTCTGGTCTTGGACAATTCCTGATGGGTGATATGATGAAGGGCTTGCTCTTCTTCTTTGCTCCCGTTTTACTGGGTATCGCCGCTAGTGTACTGGTTCCCCTGCTTATAACTGGCGCAGCTTCAACAGGTAATGTTGCGGGTGCCGCTGGTATGGCTGGAATTATCGGCATGGTGATCTATGCTGCGGTTCTGGGCATCTGGATTTGGAATGTGGTCGATGCTTATTTCATGAACCAAGCCAAAATGGGTATGGCTTCTATTGAAGACCAACAGAAAATGGCTGCTGAACTCGAACAGAAACTGACCGCTATGGTGAAGTTTGCTGAAGAAAATCAGCTGGTTGCCTATCAAGGTGGCATGGGCCTGAATCACCGCGTCGCTGCTTTCTAAGCGATAGCAACAAACGCAAAGACCGGGAATTTATTTCCGGTCTTTTTTCTGTCTTAAAAAAGCAGGTGCAAGAGCTTGCACCTGCTGATAGCCTGGCTGATTAAGCGCCAGCGAACAGACTCGGATCGAGCTGGCGCGCTTTGTTTTGAAACTCTTCGGCGGTTTGGTAGTCGCCCAAATGCCGCAGGGTTGTACCCATTGCATAGCAGAGGTCAGCGGTACATTCGCCTTCTCTCAGGCTTTGGCTCAGGTACTTCAGCGCACTTTCGTATTGCTGCTGCATCATATAGGCAATGCCCAGGTTATAGGCCACGTCTGGCTGGTAGGGGTCAATCCGCATGACGTATTCAAATTTTTCAATCGCCGCTTGGTATTGTTCCTGGGCAAAGAGCTGAAAGGCCTCTCCCAAAGTTTGTCCCAAAATTTGCGTGCGTTGATAGCGAAAAATGGGTTTCTCTGCCAGTTCTTTGAGGTTTTCCTCGGCAATGCTGGCGGCTTTTTTCCAGGTAAAGTTCGCAAGAATGGTTTTGCGTGCTTCTTTGCCTTTTTTCTTGGCTTCTTTGCGGTTTTCATAGACATGGCGCAGCAAAGCCTTTAAGGCCTCTAAATTGGGTTCTCCCCAGAAGGGATAATCCACGGTTGAAAGGGTTTGGTCAATCTGTTTCTCGGGGAACTGTTTTCTTTCAGCGGGAATCAGATAGGCATTTTCGGGGGTGCAGAAATCGAGTGCAGCGCCAAAACCTGTCACAATCACAGGTTTTTCTGCGGCCATTGCCTCTGCAATCGGCAGACCGAAGCCCTCTCCACGATAAGGGTGCACCAAACAGTCACAGGCTGTGTAAAGTGAAGGCATTTCTTCAAGAGAGAGTTCTTCGGTCAGATGCAGAATTTCTGGCATATTGGGGGTTTTGGTACGGTAATCCTGCAGCCACTCTGGAATATTCAAGGCTTCGTAGACCGTGCCTGCGCCAAACTCTTTGACTACCAGGCAGACATCTTCCTGTTGGGTAAAGGTTTCGGCGAAGGCCTGGAGCAGAACATCAATGCCTTTGCGCAAGATGCCGCCGCCGACGAAGAGAAAACGGAATTTTTTCTGGGTTGCCAGTTTGAGGGCGGGGGTTTTGGGATGGTACACATCCGTATCGACGCCATTGGGCACCACTTTGACCTTGTCGGGTGCCAAACCACTGTCAATATAACAATCTTTGACAAAATGGCTGGGAACCCAAACCTGATCGGTATATTTATTCATATTGAAGATCCAGCGCTCTGGAATCGAACCAAATTCCCAGGGTTGGATAATGACCCAATGTCCTGGGCGTTTGGGGGCTTCAAAATCAGGCGGCCAATGGTGGCGGATAATCGTTTGGGGGCTTTTGAGCAAGGGCTTGAAGACATGGGTTTTCAGTTCGTAAAAACTGCTGCCTGGCTGAGGCTCAAAGCTGCTATTGCTGAAGGTGTTGACTTCAAGATCCAAATCACTCTGTTCCAGCAGTGTGGCGGCCAAGTGGCGGTTGACCAGAGAAAGACTGTGGTAGTTAAACAGGTCTCCCTGCCAGAGTACAGACAGCGCTTTTGTTTGTTGTTTGGCAGGTGCCGGGCTTATTAATTTGCGGCCATACCAGATAAATTCAGATTCTGTTTCCCAGGCATTTTCACGCACGAACCCAAATTTTTGCAGCACCTGATTGGCCACTGCTTGGGGGTAGGGTTTGCAAACCTGATTGCTCTGCCAAAATTCGGCGTTGAATTTGCTCAGGCGCAGCAGAAGTTCTCCGCCCGGTTTTAAAATTCGCTGAAGCTGCAGCATAAATTTTTCAAGGGCTTCAGGGGAAAGATTCTGCAAAAGGGTTTCCAAAGCGATAAAGCGATGTGACTCTGCGGCTTGGGCCATCACCTCGGCGACGCTCTGGGGGCGCCAGACCTGCTCGGCCCGTTTTTCATACCAGGCAGCCAAAACAGGAAGCTCACGCGCTTGCGGGGCAAGGGGCTGTGTTTCAGTACTTTGTCGGCCACAACTGATCGAAAGATGCTGTTGGCTTTGGCTGTGTGTGCTGATTTCAAAACCTGCCGACTCCAGCAAGCTTGGCAGTTGGGGATAAGGCCGGCGATTTAGCAGACAATCCCAAAACAGCGTGTTTTCAGCTTGCAGTTGCATGCTTTGAATATGCAGTTTTCCATCGGGGCTCAAGAGTTCACGGGTGCGGGCCAGGATTTTCTCAAGCTCTTCAGGCTGAAAGGTTTCGGGCACACCCTGCCAGAGGATCACGTCAAACTGTCCTTTGAGCCGATCCAAGGTTTGCAATAAATGGCGGCTGTAGTGAATCTGGTAAGGAGAGCCGGGTTTGTGTTTGGGCGTAATTTCGGAAAGGTTGAGCGAAATGCCCAGCATGCTTTCGCACTGTACACGGTACATCAGCCAGGTATTTTGAATATGGGGCCCAATCACGAGGGCTTTTGCATTTTCAGGAATCACCACCGAAAAGAGCTGGCTCTTCCAGTACTCGGCAAAGCTTTGTGTCGAAACCGGCATGCTGAGCAGGGGCAAAGAAGGAAATTTGAGATAGGCGTCGATCAAATGATCCTGCCAGTCATTTTCTTCGCTGACGGTTTCCAGAACCTGAAAACCAAAATGCTTGAGCAGAACTTCCAAGAGAGCCGTGGGATAGGGGCGCTGGTGGTGTTCATCCATCCAAAAGCCCTGTTCGAGAGGGCCTTTGAATTGAGAATCCAGGTGCCTGAGCACCAGACGCCCGCCTTTTCTCATGGCCAGATTGCAGTTCCTCAGGAATTGAACGACATCCCAGGGGGCCATGCCTTCCAGGGTATAGGCGCTGTGCAAACCATCAAAGAGATGGAGATAGCGGCCCAGTTTTTCAATTCCTCCAGACATAATCTGCAGGCCCTGTTCCTGTGCGCTTTCAACACTTTTGGCAGAAAACTCAAGGCCCGTGGCCGGAATGTTTTGGGCATTGAGGGTGCGCAGCAGCGCGCGCTCTTCGGTACCAAAGGTTAAAATCTGCTGGCACTCTTTCAGTCTTTCCTGATCTTGGATCACTTGTTCCGCAAGTGTTTTCTGGGTAAGTGCCTGATACAAGAGTCCAAAAGAGGGAACTTCAGGTTTCTCAGCATGTGAGACCAGGTTTTGTCTGCACCGTGCCAGCAGATCTTGGGCCTGATGGATGGTTTGAATTTTGGGGGTTTTTAGCCCCAAATCTTCTAGTTGGGCCAAGTCTTGGGGTTTTTCTACGAAAATACAGCTGGCTGTTTCTTCAAAGAGACGTTGAAGCAATTTATTCAAGGCCTCGGCTTCTTCTTTGCGAATCTGTTTCCAATGGTTTTCGTTTTCAGGTTCCCTTAAATTGCGGCGAAGCTCAAAGAGCGAATCATCCGACAAGCTATAGAAGACAGGAATATTCAGCTCTGCCAGAAATTGGGGCATATGCAAGGAGCTCAGTTGAAAGGAGCTGAAATGCACCCAGTCCGGTGTGTAACGTTCCAATTGTGTTTTCACCAGGCTGAGAATTTCGGTTGAAAAATTACGATGGGCTTTGTTTTGCTCTTCGCTTGAGAGATTGCTGATGCTGATTTCAGCGATACCCGCTTGATAACTGAAACGGGTTTGGGTGCCTGAAAACCGTGGGTTTTTTTTGTTGCTGAGCTTGATACAAATGGGATAGTGCTTGTTTGCGACCTCTTGAGCCCAAGCCTGTTTCGTCAATTCTGATACAGGGCTCTGCTCGGCATAAATCCAAAGACTGTGAGTTACTTTGGCAGACAGAAGTTCTTCCCGGTATTTTTCACTGAAGCCTTTGGCTTCTTCCAACAGGCCCCGGTTATAGAGGGCCTGTAAAATCGAGCGCAGGGCATGAATCTTGTCTTGACTGTTTTCAGGAAAAGCAGAAGGCAGGACCAGAGATTCAAGCGGATATTTTTCCAGCCAAGATCTGAAGATCGCAATAAATTCTTCTACTTTTTCCATCAGGGGAACCGGGCGGTTGCGTTGGGGAATGGCCGAAACACTGCAAATGGGCATTTCAATCAGGTTATTTTGAGCCGTCCAGTCAGCCAGCAGGTTTTCTTCAAGATAGTATTTCAGATCAGGCTTGAAGCTTTCTGGTTTGAGGCTCTCCCGTTTAAAGACAAAAGCTCCCAAAGGAAGATAAGCATCCTGAGCGATAAAAAAACTTTTCCAATCAGCGCTTTTCAGACTGGGAGTTTCTTGCTCAAGCGGGTAGAGTTCCCGATCAATAAACTGGCAATGTGCATAAAGCCCCTGTGCTTCGGCATGCTTTTCCAATGTTTTTTGAACGCTGGCGAAATGCAGTGGGTGGTAAAAAACTTCGGGTTCACTGAAGCAGACCCAGTCGCCCTGTGCTTTTTCAAGCCCTTTTTGCCAAATTTGTGCCAGCGGTGTCTGGGGCGCTACTTCTTCGTGGATCCAGTTTTTAGGCAGATCCTCGGGCAGGGTCAGGCCTTTTTCATAATAGAGTTGAACATCCAAAGCAGTTTCTTTTTGCTGCTTCAGGCTGTGGAGCAGATGTCGTTCCGCCAAAAGAGGGGATTGAGAGCAATAAACAATAAGACTGATGGACATCCGTTTAACTCACTTTCAACGCTGCAAAATAAGAGGCCACAGGATCGGTTTCCTGGGGGGGCTGGGCTTGAAAGCTTTTTTCTGATGTCTCTTTCAGTCCCAGAACAGGGTAGGTATCAAAGAGGGTTTCTCGAAAAACAGGGCGCCAGCGTTGGGCAAAGGTGTCAGGCATCGATACGCTGTTGGTAAGCAGATCTTGAAGGACGGGTTCTGGAGCTTGGACATAAAAAGGCAGAAGATGCACCCAATACTGCTGTTGGTGCAGGCCAATGCAAATATCCTGTGAAACCCATTCGGCAGCCCAGTTGGAGTCTTCCCAACTCAGGCCCAGGTAGGTGCTGCGGGAGAAAAGTAAAAGTTCAAGGGGCAGCGCGGGAACGGGGGCATAGCCATGTTTTAGACTTTGCCAGTCTGTGCGGGCAATGTCTTTGCCAATATTCCAGATTTTTTCTTTGCCGGCATTGACGGTATAGCTGTTCTGGTTCAGGTTCAGTTGGTGGGTCGGCATATCCAGAACCATGCTTTGACCTGCGGAGATCAGTTTTTCCTGGTGGTAGAGAATGGGGCCTGCAGCGGCATGGTTGGGATTGGATTTAAGAAAACTGAGGGCTTCGGGCAGCCAATTCAGTTCTTCAGGGGCAGGGGCCCAGGGCAGATACCAACAGATATCTGTGCCAGCTTCTTGTACCAAGGTGCGCAGACAGCGGCTGAGAGAGGCTTTTTCAGGTGCGCTCATCAGTTTAATATTGTGGGGAAGGGCTTCAAAATGAGGGCGCAGTGCCTCTTGGACCTCAGTGCTTTTCATGAAGATGATTTCAGCGTGTTCTGAGATTTCTTTGCTTTCATAGATTAAGCGTTTAAAGGCTTCGAGCTGCTCCTGTTTTTGAAGATAGCAGAGCACACTGAACGAAGCTTTGCTGTCTGTGGCTGTGCCACGAATGATTTCTACATGACTTTGAGAGGTGGATTTGCGAATAATACGAAGCGCCATGGATGAATTATCCTTTCCCCAGGGTTAAGCCCCAGACATCCTTAAAAATGAGTAAAACACCAAGTGCCATCAGCACAAAGAAGCCTGCGTAATGCAGCTTTTCCTCAAAGGCGCGGGTCAATGGCTTGCCGCGAATCGCTTCAATGCTCAATAAAAAAAGATGGCCGCCATCCAGGGCCGGAACGGGCAAAATATTGAGAATGGCCAGTTCAATGCTGATCAGCGCAGCAAAATACATCAGCTGTGTAAATCCAGTTTGGGAGACCTTTGAGCCCATATGCACGACTTCAACCAGTCCTCCCACCTGATTCAGAGGCAAAGCGCCCGAGATCAGTTTCCAAAGTGCGGCCAGCAGCATGGCTGACATGCTCAGCAGGTCTTTCCAGGATTGTCCGAGAGCTTCACCCACGCCAGATACGGGCCGTTTCTTGGCGACATCCTGAATTTCAACCCCAATGGTTCCATTGCTGGCGGGTGTGGCTGTCAGTTCCAGGGTTTCATTGACACGTTGTACGGTAATTTTAAGCGGCTTTTCTTTGCCTGCTTTGACAGCTGCTTGCATGGCTGCGACGCTTAAGATCGCTTTGCCGTCAATGGCTTTGATCTGATCACCCGATTTGATCCCTGCTTTAAAAGCCGGAGCGTCGGCTCTTACATTGCCAACAAAAACTCCTCCTGAAGCGCTGAAATCGGGAACTCCGGTGCCAACGACCAGTCCCAATAAAATCGCATAGGCAACGATCATATTGGCAACTACGCCCCCTGAAATGATAATTGCACGTTCCCAAATCGCTCTGTTTTTCAGAAAACGCTTATCACCCGGTGCAAAAGAATCCTGTTCTTCGCTATTTTCGTCTTTTTCATGGTTTTCATCATCCATGAAGGCGCAAAATCCGCCCAGTGGAAGGGGGTTGAGCTGAACATCGGTTTCTCCCCAGCGAAAATGAAGCAAGGGCCGAGAACCCAGTGGGAAGCCGATGGAAAAGATTTTGACCGGAACCCCCAGAGATTTAGCGCAAATAAAATGACCAAATTCATGAAAAGCAATCAATAAGGCCAAAACGAAAATTACCAATATAATATGCGGGAGGTTCAAGCGGATCTTTTCTCCGTTTCTCTGAAATCAAATCCTGTCAGGCATCAAGTTTTCCATGCAGTATACCATGCTGTTCTCTGCTCCCGGATCTAATCCGCAGGCAGGAAGAAGGCCGATCTGATTTGTGGATTCCGTCCGCTTTCTCTTTTGAGCTGATTTTGGCGTCAGTTGTACAGGGGATCTACGGTTGAACGTTCGACGTATTCTGGTACAGGTGGGTTTTCGAAACGGGATTCTTCCTGAGCAGCGTTTCTTGGCTTGTTTTGTTCATAATCTGATTGCACGCTGCTTTGGCGGGGTCTTTGTCTTCTTCTGCGTGTTCTGGGGGCATAGCTGTTTTGCTGTGCTGGGGCCAGCTGGGTTTGGGAGTGTTGGCTCTGGGGTTGGCTTAAATTCGCTGGTGGTTGTGCCTGCATATGACGAACCAAATCTTCACCAATGATCACTGTAAATTCAGTAATTAAATCACCCACACTGGCGGCAACGCGTTCACCTTCAAAACCAAGGGCTCTTTGCAGATAGGGCAAAACTTCTGTTTTGCCTGTTTGCGCGACATAGCGGGTGACCAGACTTTCTGCGGGGGCTTTGCGTATTGCCCAGACATTAAAGCCTGCTTCCCGCAATCTTCTCACGACCTCCCGACCGGTTTGCAGGTCATTGGTTCCATTCCAAACCGAGACACGGTAACGTTTCATGCTTTCTTCCTGAGATGGGGCAGGCAAATTCTGGGCTGCCAGTTGGTAATTGGCAAGAGTTGATTCAGGAAAGAGTTCTGTAATCACTTCCCGCGCAGCTTCATAGTTCACCAACCAGTAACTGGCTTGGTAAGCACTGCCTGAAAAACCCCCTGGCAGCATGACCATTCTGATTTTGTCCTTGTTGCTGCTCATGCCAAAACGCGCTATTTGTCCCAGCATTTCGTTGGGAATATCTGTTTCGATATTTTCATTCAGGCGGGAGAGCAGTTCAGGAATTTTGATCCAGGAGGTGGGCACCAGCATTTGGTCAAGAACGGCTTTGATGAATTTTTGTTGGCGTTGAACACGGCCAATATCGCCCAGCTCATCCTTGCGAAAGCGCACGTATTGGTGGGCTTGTTCCCCACTCATGCGTTTCCAGCCTTTGTGAATATTGATCCCCAAGTGTGCAGTTTCATCGACATAGTACATGTCTTTATCCACGTAGATTTTAATGCCTCCGATAATATCCACCATATTGATCAGGCCATCTACTTTCAGGGCCATATAATAATCAATCGGCACGCCTGTCAGATCAGAGACCGTGCTTTTGACAAGATCGACCCCGCCATAGACCATGGCCGCATTGATTTTATCGTAATGGTGACCTGTTAAAAGAGCGCGGGTATCACGGGGAATCGATAGAATACTGACGTCTCCTCGGTTGGGATCCAGGCTGACCAGCATAATCGTATCTGTTCTGCTGCGAATGCCGGCTTCCTGATCGCTGACTTTTTTTCCGCGTACGTAATTATAGTCACTGCCCAAAACAAGAATATTGATTTTTCGATCCAATTGTCTGAAATTGGTAAGAATAGTCCAGGGGTCGAGGTTGGTGCCCTCTTTACCCGTTTCCTGGCCTGAGGTTCGACTGCCTGAGAATTGACCCAGACCTTCGATTTTTCGGGTTAATTGGCGAATCAGATCATTTTCGGCCAGACTGTTGTTCTGCGTGGGTTGGCCAAAGGTCGAGGCCAGAACCCCAATCACACTGCCCACAGAAAGCGCGCCACAGACAATGGCCATGGCCACAAGCGCTCTGAACCAGATACTCATACGGTTGGATTTGCGAGGACGCAAAGAAGGGGGTAACGATTGGGTTTTCATACAGTTTGCACTCGTGCTGTTAACTCCCGGCACTTTAAATACAAGGTGAAGGGGAAAATTGCTGTCAGCTTGAATGCTCCTGACTTTATTTTTAGAGTGTTTCAGAAGGTTTCTTTGATTACTTCTGATCACATTGATTTTATCACAAGCTTATGAAAACAGGCAGGTTATCAAATTTTTCGTTTAAAAAGCCCGGTCTGAAACCATTGTCTCTGCATTATTTTTCAAGTTTGTGGCTTAACCATTCTGACCAGCGCAGGAGCGTTTTTTCAATCAGAACGGCCAGGTTTCTTGAGACTTGTTCCTCTGGATACGGGCTGCTCAGAAATTCCTGTTGCAGCACTTGCCCCTGTTGAAGGACAATCAACCAGCTTGAGGCAGAAGCCTGACAAAAACTCAAAAAGAGAAGCTCGTCTGAGCGTTCTTTTTCAAGCAGTTTGAAAATTTCGTTCTGATCCAGCGGCGCGCCATAAAGCGTTTCAATTTGAAAGGGCGTCTGAAAGGCTGAGGGGGTGAGATAGGGGGCCAATCTCTGTTGGAATCGACCCTGACTCCCTGATTCTAATAAGCGGACCCGCTTAAATTTTTGACAAGCTTGAACCAGATGGCTGCCCAGATCCTCTTCATTGCGCACGATAACCCAAGGGCTTAAGGCTGTTTCAAGCTTTTCCAGCCAGGGCTGAGCTTCTTTTTCAGCCGGAACCCAGACTTTTACTTCAACATAGGGGCTGTGGGCCCGGTAGCCAATTCTGAAGAGGCTTCCTTTCAGGGCCTCTTCTGTTTTGTCGCCTAAATCTGCTTCAGGCAGGCCCATGCATTGCCAACGGTACAGTTTTTGCTCTGCTTTTCCAGGCAGATACTGATGCAAGCGTTGGGCAAGATCGGTTTCCCAAATCTTTTGGATTTCGGAGGGGGGGCCAGGCAAGACAAAGATCGGCTGGTTCTGGCGATGACAGAGAAAAGCATGGGCTGTTCCTGCGGGGTTGACAATAATGGTGGCCCCTTCAGGAAAATAGCACTGTTGTTTTTGCGACGGCGAAAGTTGAAACTTAAGCAGTTGGGCCCGATTTTCTAAATGTGTCCAAGAATCCGGATCAAAAATCAGGGGTTTGTCCAGCCAGGTTGAGAGAACCTCACGGGTAAAATCATCTGAAGTGGGGCCCAATCCCCCTGTCAGGATCAGCATGTCGGCATGTTGGCTGGCGATTTTTAAACCCGTCAGGATCTGTTCGCGATCATCCGCCAACGTGAGGTGCCAGCATTCTTTTGCACCTGATTCTATCAAGGCTTTTGAGAGCCAGGCGGCATTGCTGTTGATAATTTGACCTTCGCTCAGTTCTGTTCCAATTGCCAAAATACAGATTTTTTCAATGCGCACGCTTTAACTTTCCGGTAGTTGATACAGATATTCAAGTTCTGCCCGAACGGTTTCGATTTGGGCCTGTTTGATCAGTTCCAGAATTTCATCTGCTTCTTCCAGTTTAAAGGAGAGCATCATGTTTGCGCAGCGAATTTTGAGCGTGGGATTGTGATTTTGTTCAAGGGCCAGATTTAAATAGCTCTGTTCTAAGACGCTTTTAAAAGATTCAAGTCCTTTTTTTGAAAAGGGAATGCCGATGTTTTTGAACTTGAGTTGATATTGCTTGCAGCAGGAACAATAACTGACTTCGCCGTGAAGGCTTTCAGCAATGGGGTGAGACCGCTCTTCTGCATTGTGTTTTTGCATCTTCTTTCTGTCCTTCTCTGAGGGAGATATTTTTTTAGTCTAGAGAATTCACGTTTAAAAATCAATAGATATCTTTTTATTACGTTTAAAAAATATCTATTATATTGATTATATTAATATTTTTTATTGCAAAATATATTTTTATATATCTTGAAAATAGTGGTGTTTATTCTGATTGATAAAATATTATTTATTATCTTTAAATAAATATTTTATTTATTCAATTTTTTCGTAAGGGTCTGTTTTTGAGATCTTGACTTATCTTAAGAGACTTCTTAAGTAAAAAAATATTAAAATAAATAGGAATAATTTTTTTGAAATAAATAATGAGAATAATTTTTGTTTTTATATATTGAATTGAATTGATATTTTACGTTATTAAATTTTATTTAAATTTTAATATGAGTAATTAATAAACGTATTTAATGGATTTTGTTAGATCTAATTTATTGACAAGTCTCGGGGGGTTGATTATGTTAGATTCAAGTTCTCTATCAAAAGAACACCTTATAAAAACAAGAAGAAATGATCAGCAGACCTGATCGAAATATAAAAATATGATGATGCTGGCAGCACAAAATTTACTGTATGAAACGCCCTCCGGACAAGATGGAATTCTTCATCTGTCTTCTTTTCCCTCGGGAACAAGCGTAAAAATCCTGCGTATTCAGGGCAATAAAGAATTGTCTAAACGTTTGGAGTCTATGGGGGTTGTTGTCGGTAAAACTGTGACCATCCTTAAAAATCAAGGATCTTCTCTTTTATTCAAATCAGGCCAGACACGTCTGGCCTTTCGTTTATGCAAGGAACTTGTGATTTTGGGTGAGCAGGCTCTTCCTGGAGTCTGACCGTGTCAACCTCTCCTTCCTCAATTCAGCCGGACAGACAAACCCGTGAACTGGTCATTGCCTTTGCTGGTAACCCCAATGTAGGCAAAACCGCTTTGATCAATGCGCTCTCAGGCAGTCGCCTCAAGGTTGGCAATTGGCCCGGTGTCACCGTTGAAAAAAAAGAAGCAACCATGTCCTATGGGGATTACCAACTGCGTCTGATCGACTTGCCTGGAACCTATAGTCTGACACCCTATACCCTTGAAGAAAGGGTTTGCCGTGATTTCTTGCTGACCACTCCTCCCGATCTGATTATCAATGTGATCGATGCCAGCAATCTTGAGAAAGGCTTGCATCTGACTGCTCAGCTTCTGGAAATGGAAATTCCCTTGGTGATGGCCTTGAATATGTGGGATGAATTTCAGGAAAAAGGTTTTCGGCTGGATACAGACAAGCTTTCTGAACAGTTGGGGCTGGCGGTTGTGCCTACGATTGGCCCTACCCAGTGGGGAACAGACGCTCTTTTAAAGGCTGCACTCACGGCCTTGAATGCTGAAAAACCGGCAAAACCCTTTTTATATTCGCCTGAGTTAGAGCAAGAGATAGAAAAGAAAGCCCTGGAGCTGGCTTCGCTTTTAGCGCTTAAGCAGCCTCTCAAAGCCAACCGTTGGCTCAGCCTTCAATTTTTGGAACAAGAGCCCCAAACGCTTGAAAAACTTCAGGAACTCTATGGAGAATCTCTGCTCCCCCTGATCCAGAAGGCAGAGCAAGACTCTGCTGCTTTGGAGGAGCTTCCGCAACGTATCAGTCAGTCACGCAATCAAAGCATTGCCAGGCTGGTAGGGCAGATTCTTCAGGAACCCGCTCAAAATATACATGACCGAACAGATCAACTGGATCGCGTGCTTTTAAATGAATGGACAGGCATTCCGGTCTTTTTGGGGGTTTTGTATCTGGTTTTTAAAATGACCTTTGATATCAGCACCCCCCTGGTGGATTTCGTCGATGGTTTTTTTAATGGTTTTTTAGCTTATTGGGCCGAGCATCTTTTGCTCAGTCTGCATTTCCCCCATTTTCTGATCTCGCTTTTAAAAGAGGGGGTGATTGGTGGGGTGGGTCTGGTGCTTAGTTTTGTACCCATTTTGGTTTTTCTCTATCTTTTTTTGGCGATTTTGGAAGAGAGTGGCTATATGGCGCGCGCTGCTTTCTTAATGGACCGTTTTATGTTTCGTTTTGGCTTGCATGGGAAGGCCTTTGTGCCTCTTCTGGTCGGGTTTGGCTGCAACGTACCGGCTGTTTATGCCAGTCGGGCCCTCGAAAACCAGACCGATCGCAAGATCACGGTGGCGATTCTTTCCTTTATGTCCTGTGGTGCCAAACTGCCAATTTACGCACTGTTTACTTCGGTTTTCTTTGAACAGTACCAGGCCTTGGTCATTTTGCTTTTGTATCTAACCGGTATTGGGGTTGCGATTTTTTGGGCCCTGGTTTTGAGAAAAACAAAATTCAAGTCTGAAATACCGGTTTTTTTGATGGAGTTGCCGCCCTACCGGGTGCCCACCTTTAAAATGCTGGGGGCTTCGATTTGGATCAAGACCCGCGCCTTTATCCAGCAGGCAGGAACTGTCATTGCCGTGGCGATGATTTTGCTCTGGTGTCTTGTGAATTTGCCCTATGGTGCTCCCACCTCAGAAACGGTTTTGGCCCGCTCAGCCCAAAGTATTGCGCCCTTGTTCAAGCCCTTGGGGTTTGGCGACCACTGGGAGCCCGTTGCGTCGATTCTGCCGGGTTTTATGGCCAAAGAAATGGTGGTGGGTACGCTTGGGGTGGTCATGAGTGTTCAGAGCGCTGAAGCAACAGCCGCTGACCGCTCGCTTCAGCAGGACATCATTGAACAACTGAATGCTTTTGGGAAAGCTGGCAAAGCGATCTTGAATAACTTAATCGGCAATCTCTTGCCCAATACCTTTGTTATGGAAAATACGCAAAAAGATTCTCCGCTTACTTTGAGAATTAGAGAAAAGTTTACTCCTTTGTCGGCTTTTTCGTATATGGTATTTAATTTGCTGCTTTTATCCTGTATTTCTGTTGTGGGGGCAGTCACCCATGAGTTTGGCCATGCTTATCTGGGCTTTATTTTGTTTTTGACTTCCGGAACCGCTTATACGGTGGCCGCTCTGGTCTATAATCTGGGGCGCTTGTTGGGGTTGACATGAATCGTTTGCAGGAGAAATGCTGATGTTTGAAAATAGCTTGATTATTGCGATTATGTTGCTTTCTTCAGCCTATCTTTACCGTAAAACCTTGGGGCCTAAGCCGGGTAGTAAACGCTCCTGTGGTTCCGGCTGTGAATGCCCGGTGGCTCCAGCAACAGGTGAAACGCCCCTGCAGATGCGTTAAGACATGCGTTATTTCTTGGCTTTGCCTGTTTGGGGCGAACGTTATACTGAGGTTTTTCTGCGTTGGGCTTTGCCCTCACTTTTAGCGCCTGGCAACCTCAGCCAAGGCCCCTTTGATGCAAATGCTGTGATTTTTTTCTATACCACTGCTGAATCGCGGCAAAAAATTGAAGCGGATCCCCTATTTGCAGTTTTATCGCAAAGATTTCAGTTGCAATGGAATATCTTTGAAATACCCGCACATCAGCCCCACCGCTTTTATAAGCATACCTTGTTGAGTGGCTGTTACGCGGATGCTTTGGAACTGGCAAGAATCCATGGTGCGGGTTTTATTCCGCTGACAGCGGATAATCTGTATTCAGTGGGCAGTTTTGCGAAGCTGCTGGCATTGGCTCCTCAGTATGATCTGATTCTTTTGGCGGGGCCGCGCCTTCATTTTCAGGCCACAGAGGCGCTTGATGCTTTTCGCAGAGAAGGCTTGATTCAATTGTCTTCAGGTGCTTTGGTGCGCTTGGCGCTACAATATCCCCATCCGCATTTCTCTGCCAGTTTTAAAGACGCTGAAAACTTTACCTCTTGGCCTTCTCATGTCTATGAATGGCAGGATGCCAACAGTTTTGTGGCCCATTGTTTCCATTTGCATCCGATTTTGATTGCCCAACCCCGAACCTTTACCGCCGCTCCTGAGGGCAGCAATCCCCATTTAAATAATCTCGACAGCCATTATTTACAACAGTATTTTGAGGCCGGAGCACGTTTTGGCATTGTTGACAGTTCTGAAATTTGCGGCATGACGCTCAGTCTTCCTGAAGACGTTCCCCTGGCTGCTAAGCCCCTGGATGAGGGGCAACGTGAGCAGGTCATTCAGAATTTTTCAGCGCATTACTGTTTGGCGGTGCATCGTTTTTTTTATCAACACCCGATCACCTTCTGCGCCGATCCCGTTTAAATTCTACAGACCTGTGATAGTATAGGAATATTGCGGGTGTGGCGGAATGGCAGACGCGCCAGACTTAGGATCTGGTGCCTCCGGGCGTGGAGGTTCAAGTCCTCTCACCCGCATTTTCAAACTCTTTCCAAAGCCTGTTTTAGATCTTCAATCAGATCCTCAGGATCTTCAATTCCCACTGAAATACGAATCAAGCCATCACTGAGGCCTACGGCCTGACGTTGTGCTGCGGGAATAGCGGCATGGGTCATGGTGGCTGGATGTCCAATCAGAGATTCGACTCCTCCCAGGCTTTCTGCCAGAGAAAAAATCTGGGTGGAGCGGGCAACTGTTTTTCCGGCCTCAATGCCGCCGGTAACCTCAAAAGAGATCATGCCACCAAATCCACTCATCTGTTTTTTTGCCAGCAGATACTGGGGGTGAGAGTCTAGGCCAGGATAATAGACCTGACTGATTTTGGGGTGGGTGGCGAGAAACGCTGCAATTCTCAAGGCGTTTTTTTCATGGGCCTGCATCCGCAGGGCCAGTGTTTTGAGGCCCCGCAGGGTGAGCCAGCAGTCCATGGGGCCAGGAACGGCTCCCATGCTGTTCTGTAAAAATTGAAGTTGCGCGTACAGGTCAGGATCATTTGTCATGACAGCTCCGCCAATCACATCACTGTGCCCCCCAATATATTTGGTGGTACTGTGAACGACCAGATCGGCGCCTAATTTTAAGGGCTGTTGAAAATAGGGGCTCATAAAGGTATTATCGACCACCAGTTTCAAACCCCGTTGCTGGCTCAGTTCTGCGATCGCCTGAATATCTGATAGACGCAGCAGGGGATTGGTGGGGGTTTCGAGCCAGACCATACGTGTTTCTGGGCGAATGGCTGCTTGAATATTTTCAATTTCCCGCGCATCTACAAAATCAAAGGCAATGCCCAGACGATTGAAAACTTTGGTAAAAACCCGGTAGGTTCCACCATAGAGATCATTGCAGGCAATCACATGATCCCCGGCGTTCAGCAGTGAGATCACCGTACTGGTGGCTGCCATGCCAGAGGCAAAGGCCAGGCCAAATTTGCCTTCTTCAAGGGAGGCAAGACATTTTTCAAGCGCGGCGCGCGTGGGATTGCCCGTGCGGGAATACTCGTATCCCTTGTGTTCGCCAATATCTGTTTGTGTATAGGTTGAGGTTTGATAAATCGGAACAATAGTGGCGCCAGTTGCAGAGTCGGCTTCTTGGCCGATATGAATAGCACGGGTGGCAAAACGCATGGCTGTAATTTCTCCTTAGAAGATGCGGAATGGTTTAGATATTGTAACAGGAGGTCAGGAATCACTGACGCAATGGCTTAAAATGATCCATAATGTATTTACTGACCTAGAGCAGTAGGGAACAATCCAGCCTTTTTCTACGTCAGAATATAGCAGACGAAATTTTACAGGAAAATTGAACATGGCAGATATGCAGCTGACAATTCATAAACTGAGCGCAGGTTTTGCGCTTTTGTTCCTGGTGGCCTGTCAGCCTGGGCTTCCTGTTACGGGCTCTAGCCCCTCTCCTTCGCCGGTTAATACACCTGTGCCTTCGGCCTCTCCAACTGCGGTTTCCTCTGCGCTTCCAACCCCTCTGCCCACAGTTGAACCTGTTGCTACTCCTCAACCTACAGCAACACCTTCCCCTGAGGCTACGGCCAGCCCCACCCCTGAACCCTCTCCCCAGCCTACGACCACGCCTGTGCCCGGCCCCAGCCTTTTGCCTGAAATTCAGTTTGTGCGTTTGAAAACCATTGCGGGGCTTGATAAGCCCGGCACTGCAGAAAATGGTTCCCGTACAGATGTTGCCCCCATGCCTGAGAATATGACTGCGATTGAAGCTGATAATGAAGGCAATATCTGGATGCTCGATCGCTCCAATGGGCGTTTGGTCTATATCACCCCAGAAATTACGCGTCCCACCACCAATGTGAATTTTGTACCTGATTATCGCCTGTTTTGGGTACGCAAAACCGATTTGAATACGCCCACGGGCATGGCTTTTGACCGTAAAAACGGATATTTTTATATTGTTGAGCAGAATGCCCACCGGGTGATTCGGGTGGATAAAAAAGATTTTACACATACGGTTGTGGCTGGCAATGGCCGCCAGGGTTTTACCGGGGATGGGATTGCGACTGAGCAGAGCATGAATCAACCCACTGACGTGGCTTTGGATCCCTTTGGCAATCTCTATATCACCGATACGGGCAACCATTTGATTCGCAAAGTGACACCAGAGGGCAAAATGTCAACGGTTGCAGGGCAATATACGCCTGATACCAAAGTGGTGGACACCAATGGCAATGGCCGTTTAGATGATGAAGTTCCCTCCTATATCCCGATCGGTGAAACCTCAGGGGATGGCGGCCCGGCCTATAAGGCACGCCTGAAAGAACCTACCTATATTGCCTGTGATCCCTATGGCGGTGTTTATTTTACTAGTAAATCCAATACCATTCGCCGGATTCAGAATGACAGGATGGATGTTTATGCCGGTTCAGGCCAGGAAGGCTATAATGGCGATAATTTTGCTTCGCTTTTGGCCAATTTTTATTATCCTACCGAATTAAATTTTGGCCCGGATGGTCTTTTGTATTTGATCGATTCACGTAACAATCGTATCCGCCGGATTCAGGCCAATGGGTTCATTCAGGACGTGGCTGGCAATGGGCGAACGACTGAATATGTGACTTCATTGCTCGATCTGAAGGTAATAGAAATTCAACCCACTACCTTTGGTTTTGATACCAAAGGCAACCTGTATCTCTATGACAAGGCGCATTATCGTTTGCGTATAACAGAAACATCAAGTTAGGGTATTGAGAAATTTAGTTTTTATGAAGCACTCATCTCGCAAATTTCTAAACATATTGAATTTTCTTTTGCTTGTGTTTTTATGCTTTTTGCCAGCCTGTGAGAATCCCAGTTTGGATCCCGGGGGGCAGGAACGCGGCAAAGGCAAAGTCGTTGATTTTTCTTTGGAGCCCAATATTCGGGTTGCCCTTTATCTTGAGGTGGATCTCAAGTCGGGCAAAAAAACAGAGTTGAATTATGGCGCCATGGACGCTTATTTTGTAACCTTGGATGACAATATCACCTATATGGTGGATTGGAATGATATTGAAGATTTTAAATCCTTGAAAAAAGGGCAGGAAGTTCCTTATCGCTCCAATGGCTATTTTGCGCGACTTGAAAAAAATGGCAAGGTTTTTCGGGTAATTCGTCTCAATGAAATCTAAGCTTTTGATCGGGTTTTCCAGCCTGGCATTGGTGGCTTGCAGCCCCTCTGCCCAGCAGCTTTATGAAGAAGCGAATGCACATTTTATTAAAAATCAATTTGAAGAAGCGATTCCGCTTTTTGAGCAGGTTCAGCTAAAAGATGCCAATAACAGTGCGGCGTTGGCCAAACTGGCCATGTCCTATGCCTATACCCAGCAATGGCAGAAGTGCAGTGAAACAGGCGAGCAGGCTTTTGCCCGTAAGCTGGATCTCTTGCAGCTTTATTTGCAGGTCAGTGAATGTTTCGCAATGCAGAAAAAAGCAGATAAAGCCCTTTCGCTTTTGCAGGAAGGGCTTAAACGTTATCCTGGGGATCAGGATCTGAAAGAACGTGCTGCGATGCTGCTCTTTGGCAAAGGGGATTATGCTTTGTCGGTAAGTTATTTCAAAGAATTGTCTGAACAGCTTCCTGAACGCGAAGATTTTTTGACCAATATTGCCTATGGCTATGAAAAGCTCAAAAAATACGCCGAGGCGGAAAGCTATTTTCAAAAAGTTTTGGCAATCAATGCCCAGGATGCCAATGCGTTTTATGGCTTGGGAAATCTTTTTGAACACCAAAATCAAATTTCCAAAGCCATTGACCATTACCAAAAAGCGATCAAGGCCAATGGGAGCCATTTGAGCGCTTTATATAACCTCGCTCAGCTTTATGAGCAGGAAAAAATGAAAACGGAAGCCATTGCTACCTGGAAAAAATATATCGAGGTAGCGAAGGGCCAACCCAGTCAGAAAAGCTTTCTGGACAAGGCAATTGCCCGACTCAAGAAGCTTGAAGGAGGTACCGCCTGAGCCTGTAGGATGACGATCCCAACAAAGTCAGGTATACTACAGTGTTTAATAGAACGCGAAAAGCGCCGAATATCAAAATACACGAAATCATATTCAAGACAGATTTGCAAGGAGAAAATGAGCATGAAAAAATCTATACTGACCGCAGCAAGCCTTACCCTCGCTCTGGTGGCTTGTGGTCCTAACCCCGCTGAGAATCCCAAACCCTCTACCAGCCCTTCCGCAACAGAAAGTCCTGCAGCATCGCCCTCACCTGCTGAGAGCGCTACACCGACTCCTGCTGCAACCCCCAGCAGCGTTCCTGGAACGCCGGCTCCCATTGCGACCCCCACTGCAGACCCCACTGCTGATGCCCAGATTACAGGTGCTACTGCAATGAAAGGTGATAAATTCAGATATACATATGCCATTACTGGAAGCGGTTTAGGTAGTTTGGATAGCTATCAGTTTTTACAGGTAAAGGCAAGTTCAGCAACAATACCTTTGGTTGTTGATGGCGTGAGCAAAGAAAATAATGTTTCCCTGTTTAATTTGAGTGTTGTCGATACAAAAATTGAATTTACTTGGGTTGCAGATTTTGGCGCTCCCACCAGCGGTGACGAAATTGAAGTGACCTTTGAACGTAAAGGTGACGCAAAAGGCCGCCGTTCTTCCAAAGTACGTTTGACCGTTACCAATTAATTAGTCAGGTGGGTTCGCCCACCCCAACCAATTAAAAGACAAGATAAAGACCCTCAGACTTTCTGAGTGGTCTTTTCTGTTTTTTGCTTTTTCTGAGTGTTTCAGTTGGGTATCAAGCCGGCTTGATTAACACTTAGGATACACAAATCCATGATTTGCGCTTTTAACACCCCATGAACAGGGTTTTGCGATGCTAGTCTGAAAAAAAAGGAGTTTTTCTATGCTGGCAACGATCTACAGCGCTGCGATTTATGGTGTTGAGGCTTATCTTGTGGATATAGAGGTGGATTTATCCTACGGTTTACCCGGTATGGTTTTGGTGGGGTTGCCGGATACCGCTGTTCAGGAGGCCCGTGAGCGGGTACGCAGTGCGATTCGCAATTCAGGATTGAATTTCCCCCCTCTTAAAATCACGGTCAATCTGGCGCCAGCCAGTACGCGTAAAACGGGGCCCAATTTTGACCTGGCGGTGGCCTTGGGCATTTTATCTGCATCGGAGCAATTGCCCTGTGCCGCGATTCATGAATGGGTGATTGCAGGAGAGCTTTCCCTGAACGGTACCTTGCGGCCGGTTCAGGGGGCTTTGGCTTTGGCGTTGGCGGCACGCCAGGCCGGTAAGAAATACATATTGCTTTCGGCTGAGAGTGCGCCTGAAGCCGCTTTGGTGCCTGATCTTCAGGTATATCCCGCCCACAGCTTGCAGGAAGCCCTTGCGATTCTTCAGAATCCAGAGCATTTTTCAGCTTTAAAACCTGCTGAACCTTGTTTGTTTCAATCCTCACCTGAAACAGCACTGGATTTCGCTGAGGTCAAAGGACATGCTTTTGTAAAACGGGGCTTGGAGATCGCGGCGGCAGGGGGGCATAATCTTTTGATGGTGGGGCCTCCGGGTTCGGGCAAAACCATGTTGGCCAAGCGTTTTGTCAGCATTTTACCGTTTTTAAGCCTGAATGAATCCTTGGAGGTGAGCAAAATCCACAGTATCTGTGGGCAATTCAGACAGAAAAAACGAAGGGGCCTTTTGCGGGAGCGCCCTTTTCGTGCACCGCACCATTCGATTACCATCGCTGGTTTGGTGGGGGGGAGCAGCATTCCCCGTCCCGGTGAAATTTCTTTGGCAGATCATGGGGTTTTGTTTTTGGATGAACTTTTGGAGTTTCGCCGTGAGGTGCTGGAAGTGCTCCGCCAACCCCTGGAAGAAGGACAGGTGACTTTGGCCCGTGCGGGGCATTCGGTGACCTATCCTTCCCGTTTTTGCTTTCTAGCGGCCATGAACCCCTGTCCGTGTGGTTATCAGGGCGATGCGCTTCAGTTTTGTGTGTGTACGCCAGGTCAGATCGAACGCTATTGGAGCAGGTTATCGGGGCCGCTTTTGGATCGGATTGACCTTCATCTGTCGGTGCCGCGTCTGAATAAGCAGGAATTGGTTCAGGAGCGTCTGTCAGAGCCCAGTGTGGATATCCGTCAGCGCGTGATCCAGGCCCGAGAACTGCAAAGAGAGCGTTTCTCTGCCCATGCTTATCAGACGAATGCCGAGATTTTGCCACGTGATCTTCAGCATTACTGCCGCTTGGATAGTGATTCACGCACGTTTTTACAGGCTGCGGTCCAAAAATTGGATTTAAGTGCCAGGGCTTATGAGCGGATTTTAAAAGTGGCACGTACCCTGGCAGATCTTGAGGCCAGAGAACAGATTGCCTTGAGCGATTTGGCTGAAGCGATCCAATTTCGTTGTCTGGATCGCCGTCAGCGTTCTTTGGTCAGCAGGGTTTAGGGGCTTACTCCATCACCAGTCGGAATCCGACCTGGCCTTTGAGCACAAAGTCTGGCCGGATCAGGTGGCGGGCGGCTAAGCGACAGGCCTCTGCCGGTTGAGCATAGTGGCAGTCGCGGTAAAGGCGGTGGGCTGATGCTGCTGGGCCAACCGGGTCGACCTGAGGAGCGGAGCTGATCTCGCCAGTATAATTATCTGCCACGAATTCAGAAACATTGCCCTGAATATCATAGAGACCAAAGAGATTTGCGCGTTTTTTGCCAACAGGCTGAGGCATGGGGGGATCGCCACTGGTTTCAACAAACCAGGCGAAGTCTTTGAGAAAACGTGCATTGTCCCCAAAGAAGTACAGTCCTGTGGCGCCTGCGCGGGCAGCGTATTCCCATTCTGCTTCGGTGGGCAGACGGTATTTTTCAGGGCCCTTTGCATTCAAACGGGCCAGAAAATCCTGAACCTGATCCCAAGTGATGGATTCAATTGGGCGGTTTAAATCTTCAGGCTTTTGAAATTGGGCTGGATTATTTTCCATAATGGCTTTCCACTGAGCTTGTGTCACTTCAGTGGTTTGAATCAGGTAGGGTTTGGTCAGGGTCACGCTGCGCTGGGTTTCATCTGAAGTATGTCCCGTTTCTGTGCTGGGAGACCCCATGATAAAGGCGCCAGCTTCAATGCGCACAAAGTTCATGCCCATGCTATTGGTGGTACTGACGGGCAAAGGTGTTGGCGAGGAGACGATTCCCGGCCAGGGAGTCGGGCTGGGGGTTGGTGTGGGTTCTGCGCTGGGCGTGGTGGTGGGCTCAGCTGTGGGTTGAGGCGTTGCTGTAGGCACCGGCGTAGGAACGGGTGTAGGACTTGCCGTGGGGGTTGGAGAGGCCGATGGGGTGAGGTTGGCCGGAGGATTGGCCGGACAAGCGGTTAAAATCAGTGCAATCAGAGGAATCAGGCGTTTTTTCATTACTTACCCATTGGAAATTGTTTATTCATGGCCGAACGCATGGCCTGCATCTGCTGTTTACGCATCATGTTCTTTTTGGGCTTTCCGCCAAAAAGACCGCTGCCTGACAGCTTTTTGATCATTTTCTGCATTTCCTGGAACTGTTTAAGCAGTTGAGCGACTTCCTGAACCGTATTGCCGCTGCCTTTGGCGATGCGTTTTCTACGGCTGGCATTGATAATTTCTGGATGTGTGCGTTCTTCAGGCGTCATGGATTGAATGATGGCTTCAACTACTTTGAGTTGGCGCTCACCCCCTGCAATCGCATCGCGATCCAGTTTTCCACCAATTCCTGGAATCATGCCAATAATTTGTTCCAGGGAGCCGATTTTTTTGATTTGACGCATTTGTTGTAGAAAATCTTCGAGTGTAAAATTGGCCTTGCGCAGTTTTTCTTCGAGCTTTTTCGCGTCTTCTTCATTGACGACTTCCTGTGCTTTTTCTACCAGTGAAACCACATCACCCATGCCAAGAATACGGCTGGCAATGCGTTCAGGGTAGAAATTTTCAAGCGCGTCGAGTTTTTCGCCCATGCCAATCAATTTGATCGGTTTGCCGGTGACTTCTTTAACTGAAAGTGCTGCCCCACCACGGGTATCCCCGTCCATTTTGGTCATGACAATGCCTGTCAGTTCCAAAACCTCATTGAAGGATTTTGCCATATTGACGGCATCCTGACCGACCATGGCATCGACGACGAGCAGAATTTCGTGGGGTTTGATTTCGCTGCGAATTGAACGCAGTTCATCCATCAAAACCTCATCAATATGCAAGCGGCCAGCAGTATCCAGGATCAAGGTATCGTAGCCTTTGTTTTTGGCTTCCTGCAGCGCACCTTTGCAGATATCAAGCGGTTTGGCATCAGGCAGGTCAAAAACCGGTACGCCCACCTGTTTGCCGAGAATGATCAACTGTTGAATAGCCGCTGGGCGGTAAATATCCGCCGCTACCAGCAAGGGGCGACGGCCCTGTTTGCGCAGATAAGCTGCTAATTTGCCACAGGTGGTGGTTTTGCCTGCACCCTGCAGGCCGGCCATCATAATAATGCCGGGAGAACCTGAATAACGGAGCGGCTCGTGTTCGCCACCCAAAAGGGCGACCAATTCATCATTGACGATTTTGATAAAAACTTGGCCTGGTGAGAGACTTTTGAGAACATCCTGTCCCAGGGCTTTTTCCTTGATGCGGGCAATCAGTCCTTTAATGACTTGGAGATTGACATCCGCCTCAAGCATGGCCCTGCGAACTTCGCGCAGCGCCTCTGAAATATTTTCTTCAGTGATTTTGCCATGGCCCCAGATTTTATGAAAGACATCCTGGAAGCGCTCGGACAGGTTTTCAAACATCTTCAGTTCATCCTGATATCTGCGCAATTAATAATAAAATAACAGGATTCATCATAGCACATAACCACTTCGGGCACATGCTACAATTGATTTTGTCGATCCAGAATCCCAATATCCCCTGCACATTGAGGCCTATGTCTGAACGGTTTTTTACACACGGTTTTTCTTTGCGTTATCGGCGCAAAAAGTTAATCTCTTTCCTGCTTCAGCGAGCCTGAGCGATGCCCACTCCCAAGCTTTCAAAGTTTTTACAGGACAGCTACCGCACACTTTTGCGCTTGGATGGCTATGCCAGCCGCTATGCTGAAACCTCTCTGGGAAAGATTCATTATTATGAGGCGCAAGGATTCGGGCGTTTACCGCCAATGATCTTTCTACATGGTCTGAGTGCCTATGCTGCTGAATTGGCCCCTGTTTTCAGACGTTTGCGCCGATATTCAAAAAGAATCATTGCCGTGGACTTGCCCGTTCACGGCTACAGTGATGTGCCCCAGACGGGGATTTTAGACGCCAGCATGAGCCAGCAGTTTTATGAGGCCATGATACGCATTGTCGAACCCCTGGAACCCGTGATTCTGTTCGGCAATTCGCTGGGTGGACTGGGTGCGATACGCTTTACCAACCGCAGTCCTGAAAAGGTGCGCTTGCTGATTCTCTCTTCACCTGGAGGAGCGGGGATTACAGGGGAACAGCTTCAGCAACTAGAAGAAATTTTTTCGCATCATACCCGTTTTAATCCCGCCAGTTTTGTGGACCGTTTGTATAATAAACCGCCGCTTTACCGTTGGTTGATAGCTCAGGAAGTGCGTCAGCGTTTTTCCCGGCCTGAATTGCGTGAATTGATTGCTCAATTTCATACTGAAAATTTGCTCCAACCCGAAGAACTTCAGGAACTTCAGGTACCTGCGCTGCTGATTTGGGGAAAACAGGATCGGATTCTTGAAAACCATCTCGACTTTTTTAAAACCCATTTGCCAGGACATGTCAAACTACATGAACCTGCGCATTTTACCCATTGTCCCTATATGGAAACCCCACAGGAGCTGGCGCATAAAATCTTGTACTTTTCCTTGCTGCATTGTCCTGAGGCCAGTTCCGCCAAAACCCTGATGGGTTAAAGCCATCAGAATCCTGGCGTCCTCGTTTGGATTTTTTTTGCAAACAGGGTAAAATAGGCGTTGTATATCCCCTTGACAGAGATCTTCAGGGAAAGCAAACCAGGAAAGTTCAGAGAGCACAATGCAGAACACGAAAATACAGACGCTTTGGAATCTGTGTACCGAGCTGAAAGAAAAACGTCAGTTTCTGGTTGAAAGACTAAAACACACGCAGGATTATCTAGATGAGCAGCAGTGGCATTTGAGCCGCGAAGTTCACCTGTTGCGGGGCCAGACCCATGCCCTGGCACATGAGGTTGAAACCCTTCAACATGCCCTGCATACGGTTCATCGGCTGTGGGCTGCTCGCCAGTCTGTTGTTGCTGAGCCCAGTTCTTCTGTTTTACCCGATTTTTATCCTCTTTTGGACTGTGCCCGTTTATGCGCTGATTTGAATCTGCGCTATCAGGAACAAGCAGTTGCTCTGGCTACTTTGCAGCCAGAAGTCATGCGTGAAGGCTCTCCAGAGCTTTTTCAAGAGGGTTTTCAAGAGCTGAACGCTGAATTTCAAGAGCAGTTCACACTCTTTAAGCAAACTGCTCAGGAATTCGCAAATTTACAGGAACAGGCTTTGACAGCTCCCGAAGCCTTGCCTGATTTTGATGCCGTGCATGGTGCTCTGGGAGCGCATTCTGAATTCTTAAACAGTTTTTCTGAAGATACAGAAGGCTTTCAAACCCAATGGCAGGCCAGTGTGCCTTACCGTGAGCCCCAGGGGGCATCTCAGCAGGAACTTGAAGCACTTCAGCAGGAAGTGGGGGCTTTGCGCCTGAGCCTGCATCAGCAGGCTGAAGAAAAAGAATCCCGTGAAAAACTTTTGGCTGAAACCTATGCCCAAGCCTATGCCAGTGCAGCTGCTCTGGCAGAACTGCAAAGCAACCATGATGACCTGGCCGGTGAAATGGAGCATCTGATGGGTGTGCTCAACGGTTTTCAGGAGACTATTCAGCAAAAGGGCGGAGCGCAATCTGTTTCAATTCCTGCACCGTCAAGCAGTGAGGACGAAGATGAAGAGACAGATCTGGATGCCGAAAGCCCTGAATCTGATCGCCAGGCGATTCGTGAAGCTGTTCAGGAAAGCTCACGCAAACGGATTGCCCAGATTCTCAAAAAGCGTTTCAGCAAGGTGCCCCGTCGGGTGCACAATCTGCTCAAGAAAATTGAGGTGGGCACCCGTTTGGATAAACTCTTTGATCTTGCTTTGGAATGTGAATCGATCGAGCAGTTCAGTGAACAGCTTGAAGAGAACGCGGCTTAGTCCAGCAGCTCGAGTTCGCCTCGGTTGCCATCGAGGCGAATCCTTTGACCATCCTTGACCCGTTGGGTTAAGCCCGGAATCGCCAGAATCGCAGGAATCCCATATTCACGTGAAATCACGGCGGCATGCGAAAGCAGGCCGCCGGTTTCTGTTGCCACCCCGGCGATTTGACTGAAGGCAGGGGTCCAACCAGGATCTGTAAAGCGTGTAATCAGGATATCCCCTTTTTCAAGCCGGTCGGCATCGTAAATATCTACAATTACGCGGGCCCGCGCTGTGACTTCGCCTGGGCTACAGGGCACGCCCTTGAGCAGACTGCCCGTACTCTGGGCTTGCTCTTCGCCGGTATAACGGCTGCCGATCTCATTGGGGTTGGTAAAATTGCGGAATGAATCATAATAAAGGCGGTTGCGTTGAATCAGGGCCGAAAAATCGGCTTGGCTCAGTTTGCCGTTTAAAAAATCAAGCAATTGAAACAGAGGGCAAAAGAAAACGTCTTCCTGGCTTGCGATTTGACCTGCCCGGTGTAAGCGCTGGGCCAGTTCGACGGTAAAGTGCCGGATGCGCTCATACATGCGTGAGGAAAGATCGCGCAGTTCTTCGCGCCACCAAAGAAAGCTGCGCAATTGATCCAATTGGGCCTGGATTTTTTTGCGTTTCCAAAAGGGAATGCCTTGGAGCAGCCGTTCCCGCTCGAGCAGATAGGCTTCATGCTGGCGTTGGTTCAAGACCCGTGGATCCTGTGCCTGATCAAGCGGCAATAAGTGTTTGAGGCTTTCAAAGACAAAACTGGGGTCTTCGTTATAGCGGGGTACCAACAGATCCAGTTCACGCGTAGAATGGTAGCCAAATTCCTGAATAAAGGCGGTGATTTCAGCCATCAAAGGTTGGGGAGCCTGGCTTTGCCAAGCGGTATGGATCTCGGCAATGGGCGTCTCCTGCCAATAGGCCAGTGCCCCTGGATCTGCTTTGATTTTCCGGCCTAAATCCCAGAGCGCCAGGTTTTGTTTGAGATGCGAAACTTCGCGCAGGCCTGAAATCAGATTGAGGTAGTTGATACGCTCACGATAGGGCTTGAGGGCGTCTTTAAACAGGGTGGTGACATTTGAATTGTCAAAGATCAGGTAAAAATAAGCCGACTCACTCTGAAAATAATCCGTTTGCAAAACGTCGGCATAAAAACTGAAAAACTGGCTGTCGTCCCAATCTTTGACCTGGGTTGAATTTAAACTTTCCAGTTTTTGACGCTGCTTGGGGGCGAAGCTTTCACAAAATTGCAGGCGGGCTTGAAAGGATTTTCCCAGTGCGGAGAGTACTTTTAGGCCATGCCAGATGGTTTTGGGCGTGGTGGGAGTGGTATAGCCCTGGCCTTCGTAACTGACTTCAATGCCCAGATCCGTATCAAATTCACGCTCGACAAAACCTGGCAGGGCTTTGAGCCCGGCTTTGACTGCGCCCACATTCCAATAGGGGCGGCCAAAAAACATGTCTCCCCACAGCGCAGATTCCGATTCCTGTGCGAGCAGATGGGTTTTGCGCAGATAGGCAGGCATGGTAATTTCCCAGATATAGTCATAGAGCGACCACATAAAAGGCGTACAAACCGAGGATGAAACCCCACCATCCTTGAAGTCGGCGGTGGTCCATTCCCCTGCAATTTCCTGGTAGTGCAGGCGGGTGATCGGGCGAGTCTGCACCAGCCAGAATTGATTCTGGGCAAAGACCCATTCAATATCTACAGGATATCCACAGGTGCTTTGCACCTGAAGGGCCAAGGCTACCAGTTTCTCCAGTTCAGCAGGGCTCAAAACGGAGGTCTGGCTCTGTTCTGTGCTGAGTTCCTGCCAAGTGGTAAAGGGGGCTTCGGGGATGGCGAGCAATTGTCGGCTCTGCTCGCCGATACGGCGTTCGGTTGCTGTTTTGCTGGACCAGTCATAGCCGTATTGAGAAGGCGTGACTTCGCCGCCTACCAGTGCTTCGCCAAGGCCGTAGACTGCCTCAATCAGCATTTCTGTATCGCGTCCTTTGAGAGGGTTGACGCTGAAAAGCACGCCGCTTTTTTCTGCCGGAATCATGGCTTGAAGCACCACACCCATTTGCACCTGCCGGGGGTCGAGGTTCTGGCGTTGGATATAGTGTTGCACCCGTTCATGGTATTGCGAGAGCCAGCAGGCTTTGATAGCGTCTTCCAGTTCGCTCTGACCCCGGATATTGAGGCGCGTAAGATAAAGCCCCGCAAAAGAAGCGCCTTCCAGGTCTTCGAGCAAGCCACTGCTGCGCACGGCCCAATGCTGGTTGGGGTGAGATTCTAAAAATGTACTCAGGGCTGTTTTCAGCGGGCCGGGCAAGGGAGCGGTTTCAAAGCGCTTTTCAAGCTCGGAAAAAGGCAGTTCTCCCTGCCAGAAGGCTTCCAGTAGAGATTCCCAGCCCTGACTCTGAATAAAGCGTTCACAGGCCTCTGGCAAAAGACAGGCACCATTGGGCACGGGCAAGCCCTGTCTGACCATCCAGAGCAGCGATTCGGCCTTGCGGCCAGGGCTGGGGAGTGAGCGGTCGGTAAATGCTGAGAAAGAATAGAGCATGCGTGAGCTACCTGTGGGTCATTTTTTGGGGAGATCGGCCCTTAAGGGCGCTTGAAAGGTCTGGGCTTGGCCTGGGAAATTGAAACAGGGGGATAAAAAATAAAGGCGAGGTTTTCGTATCCACAATCTGGTTACGAAAGCCTCGCCGAGTACAAGCGCTGGCAAAGGAGTGTTTTTTTGAACCCCTCCTTTGCCAACTGCGAACAGGAGCCGGGGCATCCCGAATCTACTTCAGACCGACATGGGGTGTGGTTGCCTGGGCAACGACTTCAACCTGTGCCGGAGCTGCGGCATGGCCGGAATGTGCTCCCTTGACGGAGATATGCGGGGCAATAATCAAGGCCACGATACTCATCAATTTGATCAGAATATTCATGGAGGGGCCAGAGGTATCCTTGAAAGGATCGCCAACGGTATCTCCCGTCACGGATGCTTTGTGGGCATCACTGCCTTTGTATTCCATCTTGCCATTGATTTCAACACCGGCTTCAAAGGATTTCTTGGCATTGTCCCATGCGCCACCGGCATTGTTCTGGAACATGCCGAGCAGTACGCCTGAAACGGTGACACCCGCCAGCAGGCCGCCCAAAACTTCAGGGCCGAAGGCAAAGCCCACGATTACGGGGGTGATCAGGGCAATCGAGCCGGGCAGCATCATTTCTTTGATCGAAGCCTGGGTTGAGATCGCGACACATTTGTCGTACTCAGGTTTGGCTTTGTGCTCCATGATGCCGGGAATATCGCGGAACTGGCGACGTACTTCCTGCACCATTTCCATCGCTGCACGGCCCACAGCCGCAATCGCCAGCGAAGAGAAAATGAAGGGAATCATACCCCCGACGAAGAGACCCGCCAGAACATCGGCTTTGTAGATATCGATTGAGCTGATACCTGCCAGACCGACAAAGGCTGCAAAAAGTGCCAGCGCGGTCAGTGCTGCAGAGGCAATCGCAAAGCCTTTGCCGGTTGCCGCAGTGGTATTGCCCACGGCATCTAAGATATCGGTACGGGCACGTACCTCTTTGGGCAGTCCGCTCATTTCAGCGATTCCACCGGCGTTATCCGCAATCGGGCCGAAGGCGTCAATCGCCAATTGCATGGCGGTGGTGGCCATCATGCCGGCAGCAGCAATGGCGACCCCATAGAGACCTGCGAAGTGGTGAGAGAGGTAAATCCCAGCAGCCAGAATAATCGTGGGAATCAAGGTGGATTCCATGCCCACAGACAAGCCGCCAATAATATTGGTAGCGGCTCCGGTATCCGACTGTTTGACAATCGAGAGTACGGGGCGTTTGCCCATGGCGGTGTAGAATTCGGTGACAAGACTCATCAGAGCGCCTACAATCGAGCCCACGAGAATCGCCAGGAAAACACCCATGCTGGTGAATTCATGGCCTCTGAGGGACATGCTAGGCGGCAGCATCCATTTCACCAGGAAAAAGCAGGCAATCGTGGTCAGAATCACGGAAGTCCAGTTGCCCAGATTCAGTGCTTTCTGTACATCGCCCTTATCGTCGGAGATTTTCACCATCGCGCAGCCAATAATTGAGAAGATAATGCCCATACCGGCAATAACCATGGGCAGCAGGATCGGGGACAAGCCTCCGAAATTATCGCTGACTGTGATTTCACGGCCCAGTACCATGGTGGCCAGGTTGGTGGCGACATAGGAACCAAAGAGGTCAGCGCCCATGCCGGCGACGTCGCCGACGTTATCACCGACGTTATCTGCGATGGTTGCTGGGTTTCTGACGTCATCTTCAGGGATGCCGGCTTCTACTTTGCCAACCAGGTCGGCGCCCACGTCAGCGGCTTTGGTATAAATCCCGCCGCCCACACGGGCAAAGAGTGCAATCGATTCAGCACCGAGCGAGAAACCCGCCAGTACTTCGAGCGCTTTTTCCATGGCCACGCCGTTGACTGTACCACCGGTGCTGACCACGTAAACATTATAAAAGACGATAAACAGCGAGCCCAGGCCGAGAACAGCCAAGCCGGCCACACCCAGACCCATGACGGTGCCCCCGGTAAAGGCTACTTTTAAAGCGCCTTTGAGGTCGGTACGGGCGGCATGGGTGGTGCGTACATTGGCTTTGGTGGCAATTTTCATGCCAAAATAGCCAGCGGTGGCACTGAAGACCGCGCCGATCACGAAGGATACGGCGATGATAGGCGAAGAGGTCGGCACCAAAGTACCTGACCAAGCCAGCAAAACGCCTGCGATCACGACGAAATAGCTCAGAATTTTCCATTCTGCTTTCAAGAAGGCCATTGCCCCCTCGGCAATATAGCCTGAGAGCTCAACCATATTGGCATCACCCGCGTCCTGGCGGCTGACCCATGCGGACTTATAGGCCATTACGCCCAAGCCCAACAATCCCAAAATGGGAATTAAAAAAAGAATCATAGATTGCATTAAAATACTGCCTCCACGTCTGCCGTTTTGGCATGAACGACACTACGGGTCCGGGCCATGGGGCCTGAATGGGCTGATCTTTGCCCAGCCTCAAACCGGGTCATGCGCAGGGGGCGCAAGGCGGTCATCTGTAAGAGGCCAGAAATGGACGTTTTCTTCATGGTAGTGCGTTTGCCAAATCCTTTCTTCTAGTTTCGTGTATTTTTCATAGATGCTGTCATGTTTCTGGTTTTTTTCACCCTTGAGCGTGCCCCCAAGGATTCAACTCCTTGCGGCCAAGATCTGAAAAGGCGGCGAAAAAGACAGAGAATAGCTCAGATTAGAGCAGAGAACCATCCTTCAATTTAACACGATTTTTAACGAAACGTGAGAGAATTGATCACCAAATCTTAATCTTTTTCGTTCTCCAGGGGTGGAGAGAGTTCGGTGCTGCTGGGAAGAATGTGGGTGAGATAGTCTTCGAGCGCTTTCTGGTGGCCCACATCCTGCGCGGCCTGTTCGGAGAGATACCATTTGTGTTCCAGAACCTGGCAATAGAGTTCCAGCGGGTCGGCTTGCATCTGCTTGCTTTTGATCGTGTCTAAAACCGTTTGGTAGGTTTCATTCAGCCATTTATAGGCCGCGACGCTGACAGGGGTGCTGCGGTTGTTTTGGTTGACGAGGTGGGCCCGCAGTTCCTGAATTTCGTTCATCATTTTGCGGGCCTGTTGTTCTTCTGCTTCGAGGCCGGTCAGGGCATGCAGCATTTCCTTGTGAAAGCTGCGATCTGTGACCTGGGCGCGCATACGCAGGCGTTCGCCATCTGAGGCGGGTTGCAGCACGACCTCGTCGACTGAGAATCCCAAGGTATTTAAAGCCCGGATTCGCTCCTGGATGCGGTAGGTTTCTTCTTTGCGTACAATTTCTTCGCGGTTGATCTCTTTCCAGAGATGTTCGTAGCGCTCACGGATATAGGCGCCGGTTTCAAAAATCGGATAGTCTTCGGGCAAAGCGCCCATGGCGGCCAGATCGGCCAGCGAACCGCTGATATTTTCTTCCATGACATCCAGCTCGTAGGAACGCAGACTGTCGGATAGTGTTTCGTGAATTTCTGAGGTTTCAGCATCGACCAGATAGGCCTGCAAAGCCCCGGCATCGCGTCGGAAGAGGGCGTTAGATAGTGAGCAGTCGCCCCAATACACGCCGGCCAGATGCAATTGCACCAGCAGACTGGCAATGGCATCGAGCAGAGAATTGCGATAGCCCTTTAAGCTTTGGCGCAAAAACAGACTGCGGTAGGGTAGGGAATGATCCAGATAGCGGGTGATCAAGACACTGCGCTTGGCCAAAATGACCTGGCCCACGGGTTGCACCACGGGCAGATGCTTCTCTTCGATCTGGCGCAGCAGATTGTATTCTTTTTCAGCCAGCTGTTCGGGCAGTTCTTTCAGTGCATAGAGCCCTTCGGGATAGCTTACAAAAACCACCGGATGACGGCTCAGGCCGACAGGCAGATCTTCAAGCCGGGGGCAAAGCCCGACCCATTTTTCCAAGGGCTGATCCCAGGGCAGATCGAGAAAATCGGGGTGCCCTGGGCGCAAAGAGGAGATAAAGGTCACGGTTGCTGTAAGAATCAGGCTTCTTCAGGTTTTTTACGCATGCTGCGCACATGTTCCGTCATGCGATCGAGGGTTTCTGAGAGGGACATGGGCGTGCCCAGGTGCAAATCTTCCTGCAGCTTGTTGACGGTTTTAATCAGGGGCTCCAAGGGGGTGGCCAGGGTGTCTACGGTTTTTTCGATATTGTCGACCAGTTGTGAAAGGTAGGCTTCATAGCCTTCATCGGAATTCTGGCGCACGAAATCTTCGGCTTTGTTGTGAATTTCTTCGCTGACCATGGCCAAAAGCTCGGCTTGCAGGGTCAGGGCGTATTTGAAAAATTTGGGAACCATCGTGAAACTCCTTGTTAATTGCGGCTTTTACTGGATACGCCGTCAGGCCCCTTCTTTTCAGGCACCTTTGGGGTGTCGGTATGAGATAAAAGGCGTATCAATCGTTAGACGGGTGATAATAACATCTTACTAACTATTCTAACACTATCAGATTGAGCTATTTTAACACTATCAGATTGGGTCTGAATTTTTGTATAATAACCCTATGTTAGTGTATGAATTCAAGCTCAAAGGCAAACCTCATCAATATCAAGCAATAGATGAGGCCATTCGTATTGTGCAGTTTATCAGAAACAAAGCTGTAAGATATTGGGTCGATAACCGGGGTGCAGGCAAGAATGATCTCTACAAACTGGCTGCTTCTCTTCCTAAAGAGTTTGAATTTTCAGATAAACTGAATTCAACAGCCAGACAGCAAGCCACGGAAAGAGCCTGGAGTGCTATTTCAAATTTTTTTGAAAATTGTAAGAAAAAGATTTCCGGTCAAAAGGGTTATCCTAAATTCCAAAAGGATAATCGTTCTGTTGAGTACAAACGCTCTGGCTGGAAGCTTGTTGAAGGCTGCAAACGAATTCTTTTTTCAGATAAGTGTGGCATTGGCACTCTCAAACTGATTGGCAAACAATGCCTGAATGGCTTTCAAGATCAAATTAAGCGAGTACGTCTTGTGCGCCGTGCTGATGGGTATTATGCGCAATTTTGTTTAGATATTGACCGCAAAGAATGCCTTGCAAGCACAGGCTCTATTGTGGGTTTAGATATGGGCATCAGACATCTTTGGACGGATAGCCTTGGTCATATCCTAGAAAATCCCAGGGTCTTGAAACAGTCAGAAAAAGCCCTTAAACGAGAACACCGCAAACTTTCAAGAAAACAAGAAGGCTCATCCAATCGAAGAAAACAAATCAAACGCTTGGCTAAAAAACATTTGAAAGTACAAAGACAGCGTAAAGACTTCGCCATTAAGGCAGCGAGGGCGTTGTACCAATCTTACGATTTTGTCGTCATTGAAAATCTTCAAATAAAGAATATGCTGAAAAACCACACCTTAGCAAAAGCAATTTCTGATGCAAGCTGGCATCAACTTAAGCGATGGTTAGAGTATTTCAGTCAAGTTTTTTCCAAAGCTTTGGTTTTAGTTCCTGCCCATCATACCAGTCAAGCTTGCAGTGGTTGTGGTAAAAGGGTTGTAAAAAGTCTGAATGAACGGGTGCATCGTTGTGATTCGTGCGGTTTAGAACTAGACCGAGACCACAATGCTGCATTGAATATACTTAGTAAAGGATTAGCATTGATCGGTACTGTGGGGCACACAGAAACCGGGCATCACAGAGATGTCGAAACGCCTGAGAAGAGATGAACCGCTGTCTGAATCTGGGAACAGAGTTTAAACAAGTTCGCTCGTTGAATCAGGAACCTCTTTCCTTATAGGGGGGGAGGATGTCAGACACAGCGTAACATGATTTGAGATCGGATTACGAGACCTTCCAAAGCGATTGTTTGAAGTGTGGGTTAGGCTCCTCTTGCTTTCTTCCTTGTGAAGAGGAGTGGGGGCTTTTATGTCTTCAAAAGAGATTTTGGGGGTCTGGGAAAAAAGTTTTATCTCAGAATTTTCTCGGGGTGAGAATCCTCTGTTCCAGCCACCTGCTTCTTTCGGCTCTGCCTGAAAGATGTTAAAATACCTGCATGAGCAGGCACAAAAGTATCTTTGAGGATCTTCAGGTCACGACCGATGGGCAGTCGGGCATTGAAATGCCGATTCGCCTGTACCGTTCTGAAATAGTCGTTTCCTATTTTGAATGTGGCTTAGAGCCTCTCTTGCCCATGATGCCCCATGAACGGGTGCATCCCGTGCGCAGAGGCAATAACCGCAGTGCGCTGGCCATGATTCAAACCCATGTGCAGCACGGTTCCATTCCTCCTTACCGTTCGGTGGCGATTGCCATTCCCGTCACCTTGGGCAAATGGCCGGCCCCTTCCTATCTGCCGCTCTGGTTTGAAGAGTCGTGGGGCAATAAGGGCTTTTATATTTATAAAGAAGGGGTTTCCAGCAGCGAAGCCTTTGAAGCCCGCACCGAAATTTGGGGCTACCCGATTTTTCTGGCTGAAATCAACCATCAAATGCTCGACCCCCGTACCCAGGAAACTGAGCTGATTGAAGAAGAGCGGATTCTCACCCTGCGCGTCAAGCGCCCGGAATACGTGCGTGAGCAGGACAAAGAACTCAAATTTTACTCGATCAAGCAGAATATTGTCTGCGAAAACAAGGTCAAAATGCAGTGTTCACTGACCTCTTCGCGTTCACCTGAAGCCTCAATGGTGGTTTTTGGCAAGCATCCGGTGGGAGCTCAGCTGAAGTCGATGGGCATTGGGCCCTATTCGCTTGAAACCTTTTATTATTTTGACGCCCAGGCCATTCTGCCTTACCCCGACTACCTCGACTGATCCGCTTGTATTGCACAAAATCGCTGTGCTAAGATAAACCTACACGGGGATGTAAAGGCTTCGACACTTGACATCATCGTACGGACTGCGGGCCGAGAATGTCGATGTTCTCGTAAAACTATCGGCAAAAATTTAAACGCAAACAAGAAAAATCTGTTTGCCCTTCCTTCGTTGAAAGCTGCACCCGCTCGCGTGGCGGTTGCTGCCTAAATAAAGGAAAGCCCCATTCTGCTTCGGGCCACGGAAGTAGAGTGGGCCTAAATAGTGGTTGCCTGATTAGCTGATACTGATAAGCTGAACAGAAAGATCATCAGTTAGTTTGGATTTGATCCTGTCTGTGGGAGTGAATCCAGATGAAATTTTTAATACACAGACTACGTTCTGTAGACGTTCGTATAGTGGGTTGCGTGGACGCGAGTTCGATTCTCGCCATCTCCACTGAAGCAAACGGGGAAGATTTCTTCCCCGTTTTGCATTTTTAGACAGGAATGATGATATGCTCGATTTAAGTGTGCGCAAGTCTCAGATTGTAAGGGTTTTGGCGATTACGTTTGTGCTCAATCTGGTGATTGCCCTGGCCAAACTGGGCTATGGCTATTTTACCCATACCCTCAGCATGGTGGCTGATGGTTTTCACTCCCTAATGGACAGCACTTCCAATATCGTGGGCTTTGTAGCAGTGGCCTATGCCTTTGATCCTCCCGATGAGGATCATCCCTATGGGCACCGCAAGGCTGAAATCGTTGCCTCAATGCTGATCGCCGTGATGTTGGGGCTGACCTGTCTGGAAATTATTAAAGAAGTGGCCTCACGGCTTTCGGCTCCTGTCACCCCTGAGGTTTCAGTTTTTTCATTCGTGATCATGGTGGTGGGGGTGCTGATCAATTTCTGGGTGGTTTGGTATGAAACCCGTGCGGGCAAAGCCTTCAACAGCCACCTTTTGCTTTCGGATGCCATGCATACCCGCAGCGATGTCTTGGTTTCACTTTCTGTTTTGGTTTCATTGGGGGCGATTACCCTGCGCTGGTATTGGTTGGACCTCTTGGTTTCTCTCGGGATTACCCTGGTGATTGGCAAAATGGCGGTACAGCTTTTTCGTGAAAATCTGGGAATTTTAATTGACCAAACCCCAATTGATCGCGAGCTTGTGCGCGAAAAAGTCAAAGCCGTGTCAGGGGTGTATGATTGTCATCAGATCCGGGCCCACGGCTTGTCTGATGCGATTTATCTGGAGTTGCATATTTGGGTGGACCCCAATCTGCGGGTGACGCAGGCGCATGAGCTTTCTCATCAGGTTAAAGATGCTCTACATTCAGCGTTTCCGGGTCTTCTGGACGCTACCATACATATAGAGCCCGCAGACCTTCCTTAGGAAGTTCCACGGGCTCTTTATATAAGTGTTGAAATTTACCGGTAGAAGGGATGAATCCAATTGGATTGATCGTTGACTACTTTGCTGAGGTGGTAGGCGCTTTCCATTCTGTTGGCCAGAGAATCGGCAGTGAAGGCCGAAAGATAAACATCTTCGTCCATCGTCACAACGGCGCTGCGTGTGCGTTTCCCCTTGGTACAGTCAAAAAGTTTTCCCGCATCCTTGGCGCGGTGAATCAGGCGTTTGATCGGTGCAGAATCTGACGCCACAATGGCGATGATTTGATCGATCACGACCTGATGATTATAACCAATATTTAGCATGATTTATCTCCTCAAAAAGCGCGGCAAATCAGGTGATGATTAGTCATCCGATTTGCGGGAATTGCTTTCGTTATAGGAACCATCTGCACGCTTGGCCAAAGAATCAGCGGTAAATGCAGAAAGCACGATATGACCGGAATCGGTGATCACCACGCTGCGTGTTTTACGTCCGTAGGTGGCATCTACCAGTTTGCCGGTTTTTTGGCCTTCATGAATCATACGCTTGATGGGCGCTGAATCAGAGGAAACAATGGCAATAATCCGATTGAGGGGAACAATATTTCCATAACCAATATTTAACATGTGTTGTACGTCTCCTAATGAGTCTGTATCGCATGGTATTTTAATAGATAATCATTATAACCAAGGCAACTCTCAAAACAAAGAAGATACAACCCAGGTAAATCAATTTATTCAAAAATTGTTGATTTTGTGTTGATTTCTTTGTCTAAAAAGAAACATTAATTGGCCCTTCCGAGCTTTTAAAAGTAGCGTTCTTATAGTTTTGTTCAAGAGAAGATTAAGTTTTAAGTGCTTTGGTGCCGTTTTGAACCGGGTTTACAGGTCGAGAAAGACCTGAACGAAAGATACAGACATGAAAAGAGCCTGCAATAGAGTGTCTATTGCAGGCCAAAATCTTTTACGAAAGCTGATTAGGCTTGAGCGGTCGCGTTCACTTTTTTCATAAGGCGGCTCTTGTGACGGGCGACTGCATTTTTGTGCAGAACACCTTTGGCTTGGGCCTTATCAAGTTCGCTAACGGCCAATTTGGTCAAAGACTCCAGATCAGTACTGTTATCACCCAAGGCACGGACTACTTTTTTCATGGCGGTACGGGCACGGGATTTGACCAGGGAGTTTTGCACACGGTTGCGATCAGCTACTTTGATGCGCTTTTTGGCAGATTTATAGTTCGCCATGGAATCAAAAACCTCTTTTTTAAAATCACATTCATCCAATGATAATCATTAACCAATGAGAGATCATCTTAACACAGGATCTGTTCTTTTGCCGAGAGTAAAGCCAAAAATGCTAAATGATCTTAATCGGTTGCAGTTCGGATGCTTCTTCAAACCATTGTGCCACCTGCTTTTTCGTGGGTAAAAAGAGAATGCCCTGTTGGTTCATTTTGATCTTGGCCTGCTGAATTTTATTGTAAAGTTCGAGCGGTTTGAGTTTCATCATTTCGGCCAGGGTGGTAATGGCGATCAATTCAAGCATGGCTGCATTTTCAGGGCCCATTGAAGGTACTCGGCAGATATCTGCAGTATGCACCAATCTCAGGATTGAGCGTTCAGAAAGACCTGTTCGTTTTGAGATCATGTCTCGGTTTTTGCGGTTGCTGGCGACTCTGAGGATATCCTCAGTGGTGCGGATATTGAGCTCTTTGAGCTTATTGACAAAGGTATGTGCCAATCCTTTGATTTCCTGTAAAGGATAAGAGGTAATCACTTCAATTTCTATTTCACTGCGCAGCAACATATAACCGCAGGAATTACAGAAGGCCACCCCTCCATTATTAAAGGATTGGCAGGAAGGGCACATGCCGCCCTGTTCCATATTCCAGCTTTCAGTCCGTTCTTCCTCCTGTTTGTGGGAAGGAGTATTTGGAATTTCCTGAAGATTTTCAAACTGAATGGGCGTTTCCGTTTTTTGAGACTGCGGAGCTGCAGTGGGGGGAGAAGCGGCTTGTTTCGTGCGAAAACGCTCCTGAATACTTGAGCGAATATTGGCTGCGCCCGAAGGGGCTGGGCCGCCCTGCTGCAGACGATCTCTGAGAGAAGGGGTTTGTGCCGGGGGATTGGGAGCTCCTTTTGAACGCAAGGCATCCAAACGTGCTTTGAATGCAGAATTTGCATCTCCGGGTTTTTCTTCGCTCATCCAAACAGCCCTCCAAACGCTTGCTTTTTTTTAAGATTTTGACAGGTCTAGAGTCTTGATTCAGATTCCGGCTGATTTTCAGCGACTGAAGCCTGTAAAATTTTCAGGGTCAATTTGATTTTGACATGCTACTATATATGTACCATACTTACTGGATTCCAGAATACCTGCGCATGGATGAATACAGCATGAAAAAAACAGAGCGCAGTCCTTTTCGGCTTTTGCTGGTGGGGCTGTTGATGCTAAGTCCGCTCCTGATGGCTCCTAGGACACTTAAAGTGACTGCTGGTGGCCGTGTTTCTTATATTTCAGGCAAGACCAATGTTAAAAAAGGGCAATTGGTCAAGCCTGGTCAGAGTGTTACCACAGGCAGCAATGGGCGTGTCGAGCTTACTTTTTCAGACGGTTCCCGTCTGAGAATTGGTTCAGCCAGCCATTTGCTTCTGATCAGTGACGACCCCGCGAAAAGACAAACCATGGCCCGTTTGAATAAGGGCAAGGTTTGGAATCAGGTGCGTCCGGCTCCGCAAAAGAAAATGATTGTACGCGGGCGCCATTCTGTGGCTGCTGTTTTGGGTACGACCTATAGCTTAGAAGTGAGCGATACTGCGACGCAGACGGCTGTGTTCAAGGGCAGTGTGGGTATCCATCGCCCCTTCGAGATGCCAGAGTCACATCTGGGTGAATTATTTCAGAAAATGCCGGCGTCCTTGCCTTCTTCTCAACCTCAAGAATCTTCAAAGGGCTTTCAACAGCCCAAACAGGTTGATTCTCCAGTGCATGAAATCCCTTCGCCGGTGCGGGTCATTCCGGGTCCTGTCGAAGTAAGTATGGAACAATGGCTACAGATTGTTGAGAATCAGCAGATTACAATGGGAGATGCGGGGCTGGCTCAGGTTCGCACGCTTGACCCAGCGCAATTGCGCAAAACCGATACTTGGTATCAATGGAATACACAAATGGACGCTCAACCTGCCAGAACGGAATAAAGGAGTTAGAGAAAAAGACTATGCGTTTTGCCGAGACGATGGGTGGTCAGGACTTGATTGCAATCATGCAGTCTATGCATGAAAATGGTTTTACCGGCGCCCTTGAAGCGAATACCAGCAGCATGTTCGCCACCGTTTGGATGAAAGAAGGAAATATTCTCTACGCGCGTTCCTCAGAGAGCACGAGCTTGGGAGAAGCAATTCTGACCCTCGGTCTGGTGACCAAAGAGCGTTTGGATGAGTTAATGCAGCAGGTTGAAGGGCCCACCTATCTTCAGGATTCCATGCTGGACAGTGTTTTGATCAAAAATCAGGCCGTTCCCCAACAGGTGATCAGTTATATTCGCGCTTTTCAGATTTCTGAAGCGCTGTTCTGTATTCTTGACTGGGAAAAGGTCGGTTATGAGTTGAAAGAAGGTGGCCAACCCAAAATTGGAGCGCCGGAGCTTTTGCCTCTGAGTTATCCTTGGATTGACTTTTTAACCGAGTATGGGCCCGATTGGGGGCGTATTCGTTCCCGGATTGGTTTGCCAACCCAACTGTTCCGCAAACAACCGGCCAAGCGTCGCGATTTGAATTTAAGTCCTGAAGAAGAAAAAATCTACAATCTAATGGATAGCCATAAAAAGGCCAAAGACGTGGTGCTTTGGAGCGGACTTAATTTTTATGTGGCCAATAAAGTGATTTACCAAATGCTGGACTCAGGCACGATTGATATTGTGGAACGTCAGGCGTTTCGTCCCAGCCAGTTTATGTCAAAATCTGTGAGTGATAAATTGCAACCTTTGCTGCGTTTGCCAGGCGTCGTCAGTGCCTTTTTGGTGGACCGTACCGGCAAGATGATCGTGCAGGATCGTTCGACTTCGGATCATGATGAACTGAGTGAACATATCAAAACCATGGCCAGTATTTTCGTGCAAACCGTCGATGACTTTGAACGAAATCTTCCCAAAGATGCTGAGTCTGGACGGGTTGAGCAGATTCTGGTAGAAAAAGAGAATGGCACCAAAACGCTGCTGATTGTCAGCAACTCGGTTATTCTCGTGATTGATGCCGCCCAGGACGTCAATTGGGGGCTCTTGCGCCTTTCCGGTCAAAGAACACTGCTTTCAGTGCGTATGCAGCTCTTTGCTTCACAAAGCTAGTTAGTGTCTATGAAAATAGTACTCGGTTCTGATCATGCGGGTTTTGAACTCAAACAGCATCTTGTAACTGTTCTTCAGCAAGCCGGCCATGAGACCTATGATGTGGGGGCTTTTTCAAGCGCTTCAGTGGATTATCCCGACAGTGCAGCCCAGGTGGCTGCACGACTGGCTTCTGGCCAGGCTGAGCGAGGGATTGTGGTCTGTGGTTCTGGCATTGGCATTAGCATCGCAGTTAATAAAATGCCTGGCATTCGTGCGGCGCTTTGCAATGAGCCCGTTTCAGCCCGCTTATCGCGTGAACACAATGATGCCAATGTTTTGGCCTTGGGGGCGCGTTTAACCACTCCCATGATGGCTGAAGAAATTTTGAAGGTTTGGTTGGAAACGCCCTTTGAAGGGGGCCGTCACCAAGGCCGGATTGATAAAATTACCGCACTGGAGCAGGCCCATGCAGACTGAATGGCTTCATTTGATCGCTCAAACCGATCCTGAACTTTCGGCAACGATTGAACGTGAATGGCAACGTCAGGAAGATCACCTTGAGCTGATTGCCTCTGAAAATTTTGCCAGCCCCGCTGTGATGCTCGCACAGGGCAGTTGTCTTACCAATAAATACGCCGAGGGTTTGCCAGGCAAACGCTATTATGGTGGCTGTGAGTTTGTCGATCAGGCCGAAGAACTGGCCCGTGAGCGTGCCAAGCGCTTGTTTGGCGCAGAGCATGCCAATGTCCAACCCCACTCCGGTGCCAGTGCCAATCTGGCGGTCATGCTGGCCACCCTCAAACCCGGTGATAAAATTTTGGGCATGAATCTCTCCCATGGGGGACATTTGACCCATGGCAGCCCTGTAAATATTTCAGGGCTTTATTTTGAATCCCATTTTTATGGGGTGGATCCTGAAACCGGTCGGATTGATTATGAGGAACTGCGCCAAAAGGCTCTGGAAGTTAGGCCTGCCATGATCATTGCCGGGGCCAGTGCCTATGCCCGCACGATTGATTTTGAAGCGTTTCGTCGGATTGCGGATGAGGTTGAAGCTTATTTACTCGCAGATATCGCCCATATTGCCGGTTTGGTGGTGGCCGGTTTGCATCCCAGCCCGATTCCCTATGCCCATTTTGTCACGACAACCACCCATAAGACCCTGCGTGGGCCACGGGGGGGCATGATTCTCTGCTCTTCAGATTGGGCAGCTAAAATTGACAAGGCTGTTTTTCCGGGCTTACAGGGGGGGCCTCTGATGCATGTGATTGCTGCCAAAGCAGTGGCTTTTCATGAAGCGCTGCAACCGAATTTTAAAACCTATCAGCAGCAGATTCTCAACAATGCCCAGGCTTTGGCGCTGGCGCTAATTGGACGGGGTTTAAAGCTGGTTTCAGACGGAACAGATAACCATCTCATGATGCTGGATTTGCGTCCCCTGGACAAAACCGGTAAAGAAATGGAATTGGCTTTGGGACAGGTGGGAATTACCGTGAATAAGAACACCGTACCCAATGACCCCAAAAGTCCCTTTGTGACCAGTGGCTTGCGGATTGGCACACCAGCCGTGACAACCCGAGGCATGCAGGAAGCCCAAATGCAGGAAATTGGAGAATGTATCGCAGATATTCTGCTGAATAGCCAGGATGCTGAAGTTTGTGCCCAGGTTCAGGCCCGTGTGGCTGCACTTTGCCGTCAATTCCCGGTCTATGCGAACGTTCAACCTCAATAGGGGTAAATCAAGCCCCGACTGAGCAAATCCTTTTTCACCTTATCGGGTTCAGTAAACAGCATCTGGCCTTGAAAGCGCGAACTGAAGGGATCTTCTTCTGTGACATTGTGAATATAAACCGCCACAATCTGTTGCGGAAACTCCTGGGCAATTTGGCGATAAATTTCAGGGTCGCGCTCTCCACTGTCACCAAACAGAATAAAACGGCGCTGTGGGTAGGTTTCAAGAATCCGCCTGATTTTGCCTGTTTTATAAATTTCATGGTCGAAAAGCGAATCATTGTCTTTGCCCAGGCCCACATTTTTGAGGTCAATCGAACCTTCTGGAAAATTACGGTAATCCAAAAAGAGGTTGATGCGGCTGTAAAGATTGTCGGGGCTGCTGGAGACATAATGGGTAGCGTCGTAGCCGTCGCCTTCAGGGCCATGGTGAATGGCTCTGAAGAGATCGCTCATGCCAGCGACGGGCAATTGGGTTTTATAATTGCTGAGAAAAATGGTTTTCAACATGCGCATTTTGCTGGTGGCGTTGGTTTGCAAAATGGTATCGTCAACATCTGAAATAATCCCCAAACGGTTAGAGTCTGGGTTGTGCAGGATAAATTTACCCTGGCTGGGTTGGGCTTGGTAGCGTTTGATATTTCGGGCTGAAAGGCTGACTTTGGCTGCATGAAGCCCCAGGGGCAGATCTTCGATATGCTCAAAATTGACTTCAAAAAAACCCTCGTCATTGGTGAGCACTTCCCTGATTTCCGAGCCCAAACTGACGGTCAACCAGACCTGTTCAGCTTCATTCAGTACAAAACGGCGTGAGGTTTTGACCAGATTTTTCAAGCGGCTGTCTTTTTCCTCGACGGCGTCCAGGCGTCGATCTGAAAATAAGCGCCCACTGACGGTGAGCTTGGCGGTGGTGCCGTATCCATCATAGACATCGATTTGGAGTTGTTTTTCTTTCCGGGTACGCGTACTTTCGGTGCCCTCTGTGGCCGTGTCTGAAAGAGCTTGGGCTGTCGGCAGTTCTTCCAGGGGAGCTTCTGCATCTAAACGGGGCAATAAAGTCTCTGTTTCACTCTGTGTTTCGAGGGGGAGCGAGGATGCTGCTGCCTGCAACAGGGGATCAGATTCAGGGAGCTCTGGTTGGGAAAGATTCATGGACTCTGTTGCTTTGACTCCTGTGGGAGATTTTTTTTCAATCTGGCTCAGCGAGGTATTGAGGTGATCTACAGCCCGTTCTAATGATTCTATCTGTTGAACGGCCAAAGGGGCTGTGTCGATTACACCCACGGGCTGGGTTTTGCCACAAGCAGTCAAAAGTGAAAGCAGGAGAGGCAGGCTGAGAGGAATTATCGATCTTTTCATGCTATCTTATCGTAAACTTAATCTTAATTCTTTCTGAAAAATCCGAAGTTTTTAAGCATGTCCCTTGCTCTGCGTGACTATATTAAGATTAAGATAAAGTAAAACAATATTTAAGAGGCGCATGTATGTTGTCGAAAATATTATTCTCTGCCGGTTGCTTTTTACTCTTGGTAGGATGCGGGCATGGAGAAACAACGGCTTATCGCGCAAACTTTTATACCCCAGCGGACAGCATGACTCTGGCGCAGAAAAACCGCCATGATTTATTGGCTTCTACTCAACTTGAAACAGGTATTCTCTATAAAACGCCGGATACCACCAGCAGTGGAGAATCAAGTGAGGCGAGTGATTCAGAAACTGAAAGTTCTGAGAGCAGTGATACTACGGCGTCCCAACAATAAGGGCTGATTTAAAACATCCCCCTTAATAAACGCTTTCTCAACCCATGGCTTTTCCTCTTGCCATGGGTTTTGCTTTGAGGGGTTCAGGCCAGCCCGATCGGGCACTCCAGAAGCTAAGATCTGATTAGCTGGCCGGTTCAATACCCGAGACTTTGATTCAGATCAGCGTGCAGATTGTGGCACATCTTTTAGCATCTTCTCCAACGCCTGAATAAACTGAGGAGCCAGAGGTGAAACTGAACTGTTAAAACTTAAAACGGTTTGTGTTTTGCGATCAATCAGATATTTATGAAAATTCCAAAGCGGGGCTTCTCCTGTGCGTTTTTTCAACTCTGTAAAGAGTGGGTTGATAGCGGTGCCTTTGACCGAGCTTTTGCTGAACATGGGAAAAGAAACCTGAAAGTTTTTTGTGCAGAACTCTGAAATCTCTTTGTCGGAACCCGGTTCCTGACGACCGAAATCATTGGCTGGAAAGCCCAAAATGACCAACCCTTTGGCTTGATATTTGCGATAGAGTTCTTGCAAATCCTTATACTGCGGCGTATAACCACAAAAGCTGGCGGTATTGACGACCAAAACCACCTTGTTTTGGTATTGACAGAGGTTTTCAGTTTTTCCTTTCAAGTTTTTGAAACTGTGATTGAGTAAGGCGGGGCAGGCTGTATCTTTGGCCCAGGCTGATGAAGCGAGTGAGGCGGCTGTGGCCAAAATCAGAGCGGTGATCAGGTTTTTCATGGCAGGTCTCCAGGAGGTGATTCTCCTAGTATAAGCCTTGACGGGGCTTGGTTTATTCGACATGCCCCTGAATTGTCAGGTTTCCTTGCTCCAGATTTACGGCATCGAGAATGGCCTGTTGTCCGGACTCTAATTGGGTAATTTGTTTCACCTGCTGCTGTACCTGGTGTTTGACCATGGCTTTAATAAAAGGGGCGGGAATTTTCAGACTGCCCAGGGAAAGCGAATAAATTTCAGGAGAAATGGTTTGGTTATTCAGGCTCAGACCCAATTCTCCGCCCAGATAAATGGTCGGTGTTTCGCGGGTGACGCCAGGCAGGTTTTTAAAGAAATGATCGGGCAGGTATTTGGGCAGAAGTGCAACCGTAATGCGGCCTCGCCCATTTTGTAGCTGTACGGAAACCCCTTGAATGGAGGGGCGGTATTCGGGCACTGTTCCTGTGTACAGACCATTGTAGATCATGCTGGCAATCTGGTTCTCGCTCAAGTTGAGCTGAAAATTACGTTTGCCGGATTCGTTGGCAGGCTGTGATTGAGGGGGAATTTCTGCACGCGTTTCTGAGCGTGATTCTGTTCGGTTTTGTTCTGCTGGTAAAACAGAGGCTTGCGGGGACCTTTCTGCTTGTGTGTGCGCCTGAAGTCTTTCGTCTGAGACGGATGCCTGTTGAGCTGTTCTCTGTTCTTCGCGCTGAGCGGGAACCGTATTCTGAGGGATTCTGTTGGGTTCTTGGCTTTGAGGCAGAGTGGCTGCTTCAGCGGGTTCCTGCAGGGCCTGGGACATTTGACTGCGCAAATCGGGTTCCGCAGCGGGACGTGAAACAAAGGTCGTGACTTCTGCGGGTTTTTGCGTTGCATTGCGCATCAGCCATTTGGGGCCAAGAACCAGACCTGTTCCGCCGATTACGGCAATGAATAAAACCGAGCCCCCAAACCAATAACGTGCTTTCATTTTATGCTTCTTGTGCTGCTGTATTGATTCCCAGAATATTCAGGCCAGAAGGCATATTCTGGCCCGCAAAAGATTTTTGAATCATGAGTTCAGTGATCTTTTCAAGTTCAGCCTGCTGCTCAATTTTTTCTTTCCAGGAATGATCATACTGACGTGATGCGTTGATCTGTTGTTCCAGAACTTTGATAAATTCTTCCCGTTTTTCTTGATGCTCATTTTCCCGTTTTTCTTCGTTGCGTTTCTGCTGGCGAATCAAACCTGAGAGACTTTCATCAAAAAACTTTTGTACGCTTTTGAGCGCTGTAGAGGTTTCTGGACTTGGACGTTTTTCCGCTTTGGCTGTAGGGCTGGCTGAGGCCGCTGGGGACGGCTTGGGCAGGGTTTTTCCTTTTTCCAGGTGTTCACGTGTGGCTTTTTCATCGCTGGATTGGCTTTTGAGGGTTTCCTGCATTTCATTCAGATCGTGTTCAAGCGCTTCTCCCTGTTGAATCAGATCATTCAATTTTAAGATTAAAAGCGTGAGTTTTTCTTGAATCGTTCTGGATTTTTCAAGCGTTTCGTCAATCCCTGTAATGAGTTTTTCACTGGCATGAATATCTTGGTCTGTCTGGCTCAGTTCGGCATGGTATTGGGTGAGCAATTGATCTGTTTCTGTCAATTCCTGACGGAGTTGATCGCGAATTTCCAAGAGTTCACGTGTGCCTGGATAGGTGCGCAGCATGGCCTCTATTTCAGAAAGACGTGAGGCCAGATCATCGCGTTGTGCTTGCAGTGAGACCTGGTGGGTGGCCAGATTGGCGCGAGAGTCTTTCAGAGCATTCAGGCTGACACTGAGATTTTGCCGCAAAGTCAGCAGGGTTTGGCTTTTTTCACGCAAACTGTCAATCTGTTGATTGATCTTTGCCTTGAGCATATTGAAACCAGCCAGTTTTTCACGCACTGTGTCTGATTGGTTGGCCAAATCCTGTTCCATGCCAGAAAGTTCTTGTTCCAGGGTTTGCAGTTCAGCTACATCTTTTTCACTGAGATTGCCCCCATTTTTTAGCAAGTGTTCATAGCGCTCAAGACGCTCCTGGTAGGCTCCAGAATGTATGCCCAGTTGTTTGCGCATTTCCAGCATCTGCTGCTGCATCTTCAGCATATCCTGCTGACCTGCTTTGACCTCAGATTCTGTCTGTGAAAGGGTCGATTCGATCGCTGCGACCTGGGCGCGCACGTCGCTGACCGCTGCTTGCGCTGCAGTATAATCCGAATGGTGGTGTTGACGCACGGCTCGGTTTGCACTTAAAGCCAAATCGCCTTCCTGGCGCGTTTTTCGCAGTGATTCGAGATCCTGTTTGAGCTGCAGTAAGCGTTCTACCTGTGCTGAAGGAATTCCCTGTTTTTGAATCAGCTGATCGATCTGGGTCTGCATTTCTTGAATCGCAAAGGGTTTTTGACTGTTGTGCAGGCTGTATTCCAGTTGTTCGGCTTCTTTGCGGAGAGAGCCAGCGGTTTCCTGCAATTTTAAAAATTCCCGGCTGACGTGATCAAGGGATTGTTGGGTCGTGGCCAACTGCGTCAGTTTCAGACTCTGGAACTGCGCTTCCAGGGTTTGAACTTTTTCGCCTGCTGCTCCCAGGGCTCGATTTAAAGGCAGAACCTCCACCAGGGTCTGATTGGTTCCTGCAATCAAGCTGTCAATTTCTTGGTTCTTTGCGCCCAGAGTACCCACCAAGGTTTGCAGTTCCTGGGCTTTTTTCTGAATCGCGGGATATTTTGCTGCATCCGATTGGAGGTTTTGCAGGGTGGTTTGGGCTGTATTTATTTTTTGCAGGTTGCTGTCTTTGACTTGGGTTAATTCAGTACGCAGACTTTCCGATTTTTGAATCGCGTTTTGGAGTTTGGTCTGTTCATGGCCCAAACTTTTTTGTTGTGCTTGCAGGCTTTCAATACTGACATCCATTTGCCCCTGCACACGTTGCATGGCTTGAAAAAGGCTCTCCATTTTTTGTTTCAGGCTGATTTGTGCTGCTTCACTGGCCTTTAATTTTTGGCTTAAATCTGAGCCTGAAATTTTGCCTTCGGCATAATTTTGTTGCGCGGCAGCGGATTCCTTCTGACGCGCATCCAATTGAACTTTCAATTTCATAATATCTTGACTGTAGTTGCCGAGCTCACCTTGAAACTGCGAAATCTCTGCCTGCAGGGCAGTGATCTTCTCTGAGTTGCGTTTCAGGGCCTGTTCTGAAAGTGCGATCACTTCATCTGTTGCTTTCAGTTCTTGTTGAATCTGAGTTTGCCTGGTTTTCAGGTTCTCAAGGCTTTGACCCAATTCTCCAGCGACTTGATCGCTGGTTTTGAGCTGGCTTTCCAATTGATTCACACTGGTTTCCAAGGCTTTCAAGGCTTGAATCTGGGCTTCAACTTCTTCAGGAGAGTCCTGTCGGCGGGCTTCCAATTCTTGAATTTGGGTATTCAATTGCTTGCGAAAATCTTGAATATTGGCGCTGGAAATGGTTTCTCCTGAACTCAGACGGGTTTGCCAATCTGAAACAAAGGATCTTGCGCCATCCAATACCTGACTGATTTTCTCTTTCAGGTAGGTATACCCGTCATCAATGCCCTGGGCAATGCTGGCGATGATGCCTTGACTGGTCTCGGCGGCTTCAATTTTCGGTTCGAGTGCTTTAAACTCTGAGCTTTGGCTGTTTTGGCTCTGAACCAGCTTTTCGGCTTCAGGACCCAGGTATCGGGTGTAGTCGGTCTGAACACTGGCCAGACTTTTTTTATGGGCGTCAATTTCTGTTTTGATCTTGGTGATTTCGGTTTCAAGGCTGGCAAGATCCCCTGCTTGGGCGCCCGCCTGTTTCAATTCCTGCAGTTGATCTTTGGCTTGAGTGACTCCTTTTTCCAAACGACTGACTTGGGTTTGGTAATTGCTCAGGTTGTGTTCCAGTTTGGTCTGTTGAGTTTGCAGTTCTTGACGCCGACTGTTGACCTGTTCTGCCGCTTGGTTATAACGGGTAATATCGGTCTGCAGGGCTTCGCCTGTGCTGTTTACTTCTGCCAGAATGCTTTGATAGGACTGATTTTGCCGATCCATTTGGGCTTCGATTTGTTTCAGCTGTTGATTCAGGCTTTCGAGTTGTGCGAGTTTGCCTTTTTGGGTGCGTGGGTTTTGCAGGGCGGCTTCCATTTCCTGTAAAACCTGTCCGTAGCGGGGTTCCAGACCCTCAAATTTTTTGCGGCTTTGGATCAGCGTTTCGTAATGTTTTAGCAAGGCTTGTTCACTGCTTTCCAAGCGTTGCTGTGCTTGGGGCAAGGACGTTTTGAGCTGGTCCAGGGTTTTGCGGGAGTTTTGCAGCGCATTGCTGTATTGTTTGATGCTGCCCCGGATTTGTTCCAGGTCTTTGAGGACGCTGACCTGACTGCCGGCTGCCTGTTGTAGACCTGCTTGCAACTGGGTCAGGGTGCCCAATAATTCCTGAACTTTTTGTTTGATTTGCGGGTTGTCTGGGTATTTGCTTTGCAGACTTTGGGCCTGTTGGCGGTATTGCTGAATTTTTTCTTGGGTGAGTTTTCCTGCCGCCTGATCTTTTTTGATCGCGCTTTCCAATTGTGAAAGCTCCTGCATCAAAGCATCACTTTTGCTGACGATGGTTTGTATTTCTTTGCTCTGCTGGGCCTGAGGGGTCAGAGCGGTATACAGCAGGCGGGCTGCCTGCACATGTTCTTTAAAGGTCATGTTGAGGGTTTCGTCAAGATTGGCGATGCTGTTGAGATCGATATGGATCAAGGGCAGCTGAACGCCAGTATCCACAAGATGTTGAAGCAATTCTTTTTTCATGGCATCGGAGAGGCCATTGAGCTCTTGAGGGGAAAGTGACATCACATAATGATAGGTGGCGTCATCCCGGCTGAACTGGTTTAACTGTCCGAGCAGATCGTGCAATTCTTTTTCATTTCTGGCCGATTTTAAGATCTGTCCAGCGAGCCGATCTTCGATCCGTTCGCCGCCAATCGCTCGGCGACTGACGACCTCTGTGGCAGCCCCAGAGACGGTTCCCCAGATTGAGCTGCCAGGATCTAAAACGCTCAGGGCCATTTGTCGGTTGGCAACGGAAAGCTGCTTCAGGTCTGCAGGCCGGGCCGATTGGATATATTCCAGCACGGCACCGGGGCCAATATTTTCTTTGAGCAGATAGACTTTTTGGTTGACGGAGAGGTGATTTGAAGCTTTGATCAGGCGTTGAACTGCATTTTGCTCCTCGGTGGTATAGGAGCCGATCAGGGGCAGAGAGGCGGTGAGGCTGCCTTTGCCCAAACCATCTGCGATTTTATTGATCTCTTGGGTGGTTAAATGCAGATCTGCCAGTTCACGGGAATTCATGCTGTTTAAGAGGGGAACCAAATCGTCAAATTTTCCCTGCGCCAGGAGTTGTTTTACCTGGAGGGTTTTTGGGGAACCATCTAAAAAACTGACGGGTTTGGCTTGGCCTTCGTGCCCTGCGCTCTGTGCGATCTGATCTGTGCTTTGGGGAACCACAGGGGCCGTGGCTGGTGTGACCGGGTTTGACGCGGGCTTGCCGATGCGGGCAGCTTCTGACGTGCTGCCAATAAATTGAATACCTGTTGAACTGCTGTTGTTGACGAAACTCATAAATTTAACCACCTCACTGGCGAAATTATAGGTTTAATCAGTCCAGATCTGAATGAGATTTAATTTGAGCTTAACTTTGTATTGAATTTAAAGCCAAAAAAATAAAAAAAGAAGCTAGCAAAGGGCTAACTTCTTTTGCCTTATTTCTGATTTCGTTTTTAAGACACTGTAAAGGGTGATCGATATTGCTTCGATCAGACTGTGACCCAGGAGGTCAGGCACATTGTCTTTAAAACAAGCAGGAACAAAGCTACTTAGCTGCTGACAATACAATTGATATTGTATTCAATTTGTTACAAAAACGCAAGCTAAATAATTAAAAAAGTTTATAGTGTATTGGGATGGTCTTTAAAATGTTGAAAAGAAGCTGGCCAGGAAGGGATTTTAATTTGAGCGGGCAAGCTGACAGAGTTGGATGGTTTTTGCTATTCTGAAAAAAAAATGAAAAGTAGGCGCGTGTTTATGAATTGTCTTAAAAAGCTTGCTATTCTGAGCGTCTTGTTAAGTATGGTTTCTCCTTTGACAGCCCATGCCGAAAGTTTGGATCGCTCGTTGGGAAAGTATCTGCTTGAGCCCATGCCCGCCTGGTATAAAGAGGGCTTCTCACGGGGGCATTTAAATATTTCCTTGATGCTCAAAGATGGGTACTCGCGTCTTGAGGCCATTGAAATTCAGAACCAGATGAAAGATTTACTCGACGCGAACCCTGATTTTTTAGCTGCAGAAGAAGCTGGCCTTTCCACAGCTTTGATTCAAAACCACGACACCCTGGTTTTGGCTGCTTTGCAAAAAGCTGTTTACAGGGTGAAAAATGAAAAAGTTTTTGAGAGCGGATTTGTGCCTCAAAAATTACAGGGCCATGAATTTTATGCTGTTTTTGATATGGATGAAACTTTGCTGGAGCATTGGTATCAGAGTGGTGAGAAAGGGTCAAAATACTATGACTTTAAACTCTCAACCCTGGATTCAATCCTGCGCCCCCCCTTGCGCAGCCCAGACTATGTCTCAATGACCCCTGGTTGGGAAAAAGCTTTACAAGAAATTGTAAAAATACCTGGTTGTAAGGGCGTTCTTGTATTTACAGCCAAAGAAGATCAATCATCACTGGCGCTGATAGATCAGTTAAAAATAGGTGGGCAGCCTTTTCGTCGTTTTTTAAAAGGCGTTTTTACCCGCAACCATCTTGTGCGTGACAGCAAGTCTGTCAAATTATCCAAAGATTTGCGTATGATCGACGAGACTTTGGAACACGTGGTTCTGGTCGATGATAATCCCACTCGTATTTTTCCCGAACAACAGAAAAATCTGCGCGAGTTTCCAAAATACAATGCGGATCTCTACCTGGCCGCCCGAGAGAGTGGCAAAGACCCACAGGCCAAACGCTTTTTTGAAAATCTTTTGCCCTTGGTGGTACAGGAGCTGAGTGAGTCCGTCAAATACAGTCAGAATAAGAAGATCAGTTTTGCTTCGGCCTTTTATCCCTATTCGATGGAGGCCAGTGCAGAATTAATCACCCTGATTTCTCAAGGCTATTCTGTGCAGGATGCCCGTGAACTGATGCGTGTACGGCCAAAGATGTTTGAGCCTGAATTTTATGTGCCTGCCGGTGGAAAACCTCATTAAATCTAGGCTGAAATAAATCATGGCTGAAACAAATTTTCCGGAGGTAGGAACCTTGATGATCTCGTTGATTGTTTTTCTGTTTCTGATGTTGGGGGCCTTGCCTTTTGGCTCAGGCATTATTGTTACATTTGTTACGATTTTGCTCTTTGGTTTTGCGCCAGCCATGCCGATGCAATCTTTTCATGGCACTGTTCAAGAATCCAAATTAGAACTTCAGAGAGGTCATTCCATGTCATCCCCCTTATCAGAATCAGAAATTATCGCTGCTTTGCAAAGCCTTCCCGGCTGGCATTATGAAGACCACCGTCTTTCGAAACAGTTTCAGTTTCAGAATTTTCGCGAAGCTGTCAGTTTTATTGTGCGCTTGAGTTTTCATGCTGAAGAATTGAATCACCATCCTGAGTTGAAGAATGTGTATGGTCAGGTAGAGTTGGCCTTAACGACTCATGACGCAGGCAATCAGGTGACGCAAAAAGATATTCAACTGGCTCAGGCCATCGAATCTTTTAATTGGCTGAAATAGCCTGATGGGGCTGAAACAGCCTTTTTCTTCAGGCGAATGACCCCCGGAACAGAATTGTCCGGGGGTTATTTTGGGCCCGCTTTTCTCAATGATTAGTTAAATAAAGTTTAATATTTGTTTAATTAATAGCAAGACTTTGTGACATTTCTGCGATATTGATCCCATAATAAATGGTGATTATGAGGTGTTTGTCAGGATGAATAAATTAGCCGCTCTTCTCTCTGCTTCTATGTTGTTCAGCGTATTAACCGCTTGCGGAAACAGTGCTTTGCCCCTTGCCCAAATTCCCTTGCGTGCTCCTGCTACAGCACCTCAAGCGGCAGCTCAGCTTCAAGCTCAGTCTGTTTTGGGGATTAATAAAGAAATTAAACGTTCTGTTGAAGCAGCTTTTGCTGCCAAAGATAAAAATGCAGATAAATTCATTACCCCCGATGAATTCCCTGTCACTACTCCGCTTGAGTTTCAGCATTTCCGCAAGATGGACAGCAACAAAGATGGTCGTTTGACCGCGAGTGAAATGTCTCCTGGCATTTTTGGCAAGGTCATGGATATTATGCAGTTGACTGCAACAGCTTCTTTCCTGTTTGACCAATTGGATGTAAACAATGATGGCAAATTGATGAAAGAAGAAGCTGCTGCTTCAACTTTGCCCGGTGTGGCTGCCAATTTTGATACCTATCTGAGCAAGCCCTGGTACAGCAGCAAAAAGCTGACTTATCTGCGTCGTACAGATTTTGAAAATCTGGTGGCCTTTGCCATGACCAATCCTGAAGCCAAGAAATAGAATCTTTTGAAAAAAAAGGCCCGGCATCGCCGGGTCTTTTTTTTCTCTGAAATGGGCTTCTGAAGACATCCAAACAGGTAAGTCCTGAAATGATGTAGTATCAGATAGGCCAAGTATGGTATAGAATAGGTTTAATAGAAACTAGGTGTAAACTTTTCGCCTACAGAGACAAACGCAAGGAGCAAACAATGTTCGAGCGGTTTACCGAAAAAGCCATCAAGGTGATCATGCTGGCACAGGAAGAAGCCCGCCGGCTGGGTCATAATTTTGTAGGCACCGAACAGATTCTCTTGGGACTGATCGGTGAGGGTACCGGAATTGCAGCCAAAACGCTCAAAAGTCTGGGCGTCACTTTGCGCGATGCCCGTGTAGAAGTCGAAAAAATCATTGGCCGTGGGTCAGGTTTTGTTGCTGTGGAGATTCCGTTTACGCCGCGTGCGAAACGTGTTCTCGAGCTATCTTGGGATGAAGCACGCCAACTGGGGCATAACTATATCGGCACTGAGCATCTGCTCTTGGGGCTGATTCGGGAAGGGGAAGGTGTAGCCGTTCGTGTTTTGGAAAACGTTGGCGTTGAGCTGGCCCGTGTGCGTTCGACCGTGATTCGGATGCTGGGTGAAACCACGACCACCACTTCTTCGTCTACCTCTGCGCGTAGCAAAACGCCCACCTTGGATGAGTTTGGAACCAATTTAACGCAACAGGCTGAAGACAACCGTCTCGACCCTGTGATTGGGCGAGAAAAAGAAATTCAGCGTGTCATAGAAATTCTGGGTCGAAGAACCAAGAATAATCCGGTTCTGATTGGCGAGCCTGGGGTGGGTAAAACGGCGATTGCTGAAGGCCTGGCCCAGATGATTACCTCGGGAACCGTGCCCGATATCCTCACCGATAAGCGCGTGGTGATGTTGGATATTGGCTCTTTGGTGGCTGGTACCAAGTATCGCGGTGAATTTGAAGAGCGCCTGAAAAAAATCATGGAAGAAATCCGCAATGCGGGCAATATTATTCTTGTGATTGACGAAATGCATACCCTGATTGGGGCCGGTGCTGCCGAAGGTGCTGTGGATGCTGCCAATATTCTCAAACCGGCTTTGGCACGGGGTGAGCTGCAGTGTATTGGGGCTACTACCTTGGATGAATACCGCAAGCATATTGAGCGTGATGCTGCTCTGGAGCGTCGTTTCCAACCGATTATGGTGGACCAGCCTTCGGTTGAAGATACGATTTCGATTCTCTGGGGATTGCGTGATCGCTACGAAGCCTATCACAAGCTTAAAATTTCGGATGAGGCACTGGTGGCCGCAGCTCGTTTGGCTGACCGTTATATTTCAGACCGTTTCTTGCCCGATAAGGCCATTGACTTAATGGACGAAGCTGCCTCAAAAGTGCGCTTGCGCAACTCCTTGCTGCCACCTGAGGCCAAGGAACTTGAAAAAGAGCTGAAAGAAGTCAGCAAGAAAAAAGAAGAAGCGATTCGCGATCAGGACTTTGAAGGTGCTGGCAACCTGAGAGATCAGGAGCAAAGCATTCGTGATCAGATTCGTGAAATGACGCTTGAATGGAAAGATAAAAAAGGCCAGACCCAGCAATTGGTTGTGGATGAAGACCATATTGCTGAAGTCGTCGCTGGCTGGACCAAGATCCCTGTTTCCAAGTTGACCGAAGGTGAAACCGAACGGCTCTTGAAAATGGAAGATGTTCTGCATGAACGGATCATTGGTCAGCATGAAGCGGTTACTGCCATTTCCAAAGCCATTCGCCGTACCCGTGCTGGTCTGAAGAATCCCAAGCGTCCGATTGGCGCCTTTATTTTCTCGGGCCCCAGTGGGGTGGGTAAAACTGAACTGGCGAAGGTGCTCTCTTCTTTCTATTTTGGCTCTGAAGATGCCTTGATTCGCGTGGATATGTCAGAATATATGGAACGCCATTCAGTCTCTAAGCTGATTGGTTCTCCACCTGGCTATGTAGGCTTTCAAGAAGGGGGCCAATTGACAGAAATGGTGCGTCGCAAACCCTATTCGGTGATTCTCTTTGACGAGATTGAAAAAGCGCACCCCGATACCTTCAATGTCTTGCTGCAAATCATGGAAGACGGCCGTCTCAGTGACTCCAAAGGCCGTGTTGTGGATTTCAAAAACACAATCCTGATCATGACCAGCAATATTGGCGCCCGTGCAATTGAAAAGGGCGGCGGCGGTCTCGGTTTCCATACCGGAGGCGGCAGCGAAGAAGAAAGCCGTTACGAACGGATTCGTGAGCGCGTGATGGATGAACTCAAGCAGAATTTCCGCCCTGAGTTTCTCAACCGCGTGACGGAAACGATCGTCTTCCATCCGCTGAAGAAAGAAGAAATTCGCGAAATCGTGGATATCATGCTGGTTGAAGTGAAAGAGCGTCTGAAGGAAGCGGATATTCAAATGACCTTTGATGTCAGCCTCAAGGATATGCTCGGACGCGAAGGCTATGATGAAAAATCAGGTGCCCGTCCCCTGCGTCGGACCATTTCCAAGCGGATTGAAGATCCCCTTTCAGAGGAGTTATTGTTGGGTAAAATTCCCCTCAATACGCCGCTGGTGCTCAAATCGCGTGAAGACAGTTCAATTTATTTTGAACCTGACGAACCCGAAGAGACTGCTGAACCCGAAAAAGAGCCGGTTGAATCAGCGAACTGATTTAGAGCACTTTTTTCAAAGGCCTCCAGGCAAGCCCTGGAGGCCTTTATGCTTGGGCTTCAACGTGGCGAATTTCAAGAATACTGGCTAAATCTTCTGGCAGAGAGGGAACGGGTTCTGTGCAGTAAATCAAGAGGGGAGCCAGACCCGAAGAGCCTTTGCCTTGGGCGAGGTTGCGCAGGCTTTCAAAACTGGGCAGTTCGGTGCAAAACAGGATGATCAACATATTCTCGCTGTTGACAGGATTGTGGCTGAGATGGCGGTCGAAACTTTCCTGGGCATCGGGCATCAGGGTGGCCAGCCAATAGCTCAGTCCTTCCCAAGTGCGAATAGCTGATAATCTGCGCGGAGGGGTTGAAAGTTGAAGCTGATTCCAGAAAGTGGGTTCGGCTGCCTGGGCCTGACAGAAAATTTCCATTTTATGTTCAAGTAAATGGCTGCAGACCTTTTCTGCTTCTTGAACCAAGGCGTAAAAGGCTGGGTTGGCTTGTTTCTGTTCGGTATTGAATAAAACCAAAGCCTGTTGAAAGGGCTCTTCGCGGGCCTCTGCGACGATCAACTGTCCATAGCGTGCTGAGTTTCTCCAATGAATTGCCCGGCGGGAATCGCCGGGCTGGTAGCTGCGAAAATGGGAAATATCCTCAGCCGAATGGCTGCGGCGACGGGCCTGGCGAATATCCTGAAAATGTTCCTCCAGCAGATTTTGAGAGCTAACTTCGGCCTGAATGGGCAGTACCACCAGGGCAGAGGGCAGGTTTTGTTTCCAATAGAGGCCGAGCAGACCGAGGGGCCCAAAGGAGCCGGTGTGTACCGATTGAAAACTGAAAACCCCAGGGTTGGGGGGAACGAAGGAATAGGGGTAGCTCAGTTCTTCGCCATAGCCGACTGAGACCGCAAAAAACTTATCTGTATCAGGCTGCAGGGTTTGGCCCGTGCGCAGGTTTTGGATCGGGCCTTCTTCAAGGTTGAGAAACATCAAGGGCCAGCGGCGTTGGTTTTTCAGGGTCAGTTCAACGCTGACAGGAAATTCAGCTACGGCCTGATTTAAAAAATGACGCTTGAGTTGCAGGCGGCGAAGTTGTAAAAACGGCAGTACAAAAGCCAGAAAGACCACGCTCCAGAGCAGTGCATCGACCACATAGAGCCACCCCCCTTGAATATTGGTGGCTGCCAGAAACAGGAAGATGGCTGTTAGAAAGATAACCAGAAGGGGGGCTGTGATTTTCATGCCCTTAAGTATAGCATTGCTCTGCTTTTGGGCTGTATATAAACCCTAGTTGAACACTTCGGCTGATCCTATTGTCAAAAAATAAAGAGGTTGTTATGATAGACCATTGATGCAGGTTTAATGAAATAGTAATCTATGCATTCTTTTTATTTAACAAATTGAGTTTAATATTTGAGTTTAAGTTCGGAGCTTAAGCTCAGGCTTGAGTTCTGGCTTCAACGAACAACCAAAAGCAGGTGACAGTAGTGATTGAAGTCAAAAATGTTTCAAAGTATTACTCTCATCATACAGCCGTCGACAATTTAAGCTTTTCAGTTCCCAAAGGAACCATTCTGGGTTTTCTGGGCCCTAATGGCGCAGGCAAAACGACGACCATGCGCATGATTACAGGGTTTATGGCTCCCAGTGAAGGCGTGATTGAAGTGGCGGGTTGTGATACCGTAACCCAGTCGATGGAAGCACGTAAAAAGATCGGCTATTTACCCGAAACCCCTCCCTTGTATAACGAGTTGACGGTGAAGTCCTATCTTGATTTTGTCGCGCGTTTGAAAGGCTTGAAAAACAGCCGTGAACGCAAGGCACGTATTGATGAGGTCGCGGAATCCTGTTGGATTACCGATGTTTTAAACAAATCTCCGCAAAAGCTCTCCAAGGGCTACCGCCAGCGGGTGGGTCTGGCCCAGGCGATTATTCACCGGCCCGAGGTGATTGTGCTCGATGAGCCCACGATTGGCTTGGATCCCAAACAGATACAGGAAACCCGCAAGCTGATTAAAAGCTTGGGGGGGCAGCATACCTTGATTTTGAGCACGCATATTTTGCCAGAAGTGCAAATGACCTGTGACCGCGTGATCATTATCAACAAAGGGCGGATTTTAGCTGAAGACAGCCCTGAAAACCTAATCGCCAGAAATTCTGGCTTGCAGCAGATCTCGCTATGTGTGCGTGGCCCTTTGGCTGAGCTTGAAGCATTTTTAAGTCAAATGCCTGCGCTTGAATCCTGGCGCTTTGAACACAGTCAGGGCGAATTGCACAGTTTTCGTTTGCACAGCCGCCAGACAGATATTCAGGAAGAACTGGCCCGCCAGGTGGTGGCCCGTGATTGGGGCTTGCGTTCGCTGCAAGCGGCCGGTGGCACGCTTGAGGATGTCTTTATTCAATTGGTGACCCAGGAAGGAGCCTCTGCATGACACAGATTTGGGCACTTTCACTCAAAGAACTTAAAGCTTATTTCGCCTCTCCGATTGCCTATGTGGTGATGGCGATGTTTCTTTTGATCTCAGGCTATTTCTTTGCCATGATTCTGGCCTATAGCAAAGATATTGCGATGATGCGTTATCTCTTTGCCAATATGACCGTGATTTTACTTTTGCTCAGCCCGCTTTTTGCCATGCGGCTTTTTGCGGAAGAGCAACGCAATAAAACACTTGAACTTCTGATGACCTCGCCGATCAGTGATGCCGGGATTGTCATGGGTAAATTTTTAGCGATTGCCCTGCTTTTGGGTGCAATGTTGCTTTCAACGGCTCATTTCCCGATTCTGCTGATGGTCTTGGGCAAGCCGGATATCTTGCCGATTTTAACAGGATATCTGGGACTTTTTCTGATGGGCTGCTCGTTCCTTGCGATTGGCATGCTGACCTCAACCTGGACTCAAAACCAGATTATTGCTGCGGTTTCTTCTTTCTCGATTTCGCTCCTGCTCTGGTTTCTCGGCTCATCAGGCAGTCTGGTGGGGGCTGAATTGGGAAGTTTGATGAATTATCTTTCACTCAACAGTCACTTTGAAAGTTTTTCAAAGGGTGTGCTCAACAGCAGTGATTTGATTTATTATCTGAGCGTGATTGGTTTGCTTTTGTTTCTGACCGTGCGCTCGCTTGAAACCCGTCGTTGGAGATAGGAGATACAGATGCCTCAAAACACAGTTTCTTCAAAATTTTCTCTGATACGCCTGAGTCTGGTGATGGGGTTCTTGGGCCTTCTGAGCCTGGGAACAGGTTTGGGCTTGGAGCGTTTACCGGATTACCAGAGTCTGGCTGAGATTTTGCGCGTGGCTGGTCTGGTTTTGCTGGGAATGGCCATCACGGCATTGACGATTGAACGTCGTCAGCAACTTTATGGTTTTTCACAAACCCGCCAGGCCCGTTTTGGAGCCAATGCGATTATCCTCAGTCTGAGTTTTGTGGGGGTGGTGATTTTGCTCAATTATCTGGGTTATCGCCATCCTCAGCGCTGGGACCTTACCCAAAATAAGAGTTTTACCCTTTCTGAGCAGACCACCAAAATTCTCAAAAATCTGAAGTCCAAGCTTAAAATAACGGCCTTTTACACGGTCAGTAATTCCATGCGCCAGGAAATGGTGAATTTACTTGAAACTTACCGTGAGCAGGCCGGTGAGCAATTGGAGTTTGTGTTTATTGACCCAGAAAGGCAACCCGCTTTGGCCATGCGCTACGGCAATATTCTCAATGGCAGCATTGTGCTGGAGCAGGGGGCTACCCGTAAAACGATTCAAGGTACGCAGGAACAGGACCTTACCAATGCAATTCTGGCGATTACCCGTGAAACCAAGCCTGTTTTGCGCTTTCTACAGGGGCATGGTGAACTCAATCCAGAGGATTATGATGTGCGTCAGGGCTTGAGTGTGATCAAGCAGGTGCTGGACAGCGAACATTATCAAAGCGAAAAGTTTTATTTGCAGGATCATGCCTATCAGGTACCCAAGGACACTGCTGTTTTGGTGATTGCCGGGCCAGAAAAACCGCTGGCTGCAGAAGAGCGCAAAGCGGTTCAGGAATATCTGAATCAGAATGGGCGTGTTTTGTTGACACTGCGCCCCCGTGTTCAGAGTGGCTTGGAATCTTTGCTTGCTCAGTATGGGGTGGTGATTGGCAATAACCTGGTGATTGATACCGGGCGCAATATTCAAAATGATGTTTCGGCTCCCGCCATTACAGAATATGCCTTTCATCCGGTGACCAAAGAAATGCGGGGAGCGATTACCTTTTTTCCTTTGGTGCGTACCGTCGAACTCAAAAAACCGCCTGCGGGCGTGACGGGCACTGAATTGTTCAAGTCTTCAGCACAAAGCTGGGCTGAAACCAATCTGAAAGAAAATAACGTGATTAAAAAGGAGCCCGGAGAAGCTTCGGGGCCCTTGTCCCTGGCGGTGGCCTTGAGCATAGAAAAGCAACCCGCTGCCACAGATAAATCACAACCTACAGCGCAGAAAAAAAACGAAGCCCGTTTGGTGGTATTGGGCAATACGACTTTTGCCAGCAATGGTTTTTCACGTCTGGTGGGCAATTCGGATCTTTTTCTCAACAGTTTGGCCTGGCTGGCTGAACAGGATGATCTGATCGCGATACGCCCGAAGGACAAGGCCAGCCAGCAATTGGAGTTGACCAACGGGCAAAACCAATTGGTTTTTTACCTGTCAGTGGTGGGCATGCCCTTGCTGATGCTGCTGTTTGGATTCGGGGTTTGGTGGAAACGGAGGTAAGCGTATGAAACCTGCTTCTACTTTGGCGATGTTGGCTCTTCTCTTGGGGCTCGGAGCTTATGTTTTTTTCTATGAGCGTCAGCCTGTGCCTGCAGAGTCGGCAAAAGCAGAAACCCAGATTTTACAACTGGAGCCGGCCCAAGTCAGGGGCTTTTCGCTGGAAAAGGCTGGCCAGCGGTTGGTGGCAGAAAAAAATGCCAAAGGCCAATGGCACTTGCTGGAGCCCCAAAAAACATTGGCTGATGCGGCTCTGCTCGATACTTTTGTGGATCATCTCAAAGATTGGCCTGCGGCCCAAGTGGTAGAACCGAATTTGAACGCTTCAGAAAAAAAAGACTTTGGCCTGGAGCCCCCGCGACTCAAGCTTGAACTCAAAACTTCGCAGGGAGTACGCCAGTTTTTGCTTGGCAATAAAACCCCGATTAACTCGGGGTATTATGTGCTTTCTGAAGATGGAAAGCAGCTTTTGCTGAGCTATGTCAATCTGCCTGAAGAAATGGAGCGGCTTTTGGCGCATCCTCCTGTGCCCAGTGCTTCTCCCAGCCCCCCGGCACAAAAATAAATATTTTTTGTGCCGGGGGCACTTTTATCACAGATGCTGGTCAGGGGGGTGGTCTATCATGAAGAAGACGACCTTGCGGAAGCGATTCTTTTGGCATGCAAACCCTCCTGGCATTAAGCACTGTTCCTTTAACAGCTCTTTTAGCTGTATTTTTTGGCCGCTATGCGGTAGAAATCTTGCGCCGACTTAAACTGGGGCAACATATTCGTGAAGAAGGCCCCCAGTCTCATTTGAGCAAGGGGGGAACGCCCACCATGGGCGGTATTATTTTCCTGATTCCCCTGCTGTTGGTGACTTTTTTCTTTTCCCGCCCCACCCCCCATACCCTGATTTTGATAGGTTTGGTGGTTTTAACCACCTCTGTGGGATTTATTGATGATTTTCAAAAAATTTGGTTGAAGAACAACAAGGGCATTACCCCGAAACAAAAACTGGCGGGCCAGATTTTTGTGGGTTTTTTATTGGGGGCTTATTTGCAATGGGGCCCCCCGCAGCATGCACCCTATACTGAATTGCCTTTTTTGGGGGCAGATCTGCCTTTGGGGTGGCTCTTTGTACCCTTTGTGATTCTTTTCTTTGTCTCAACCACCAACGCCGTGAACTTAACCGATGGTTTGGATGGCTTGGCTTCGAGCGTGGCTTTGGTCACCTTGGCGACCTTGACAGCCCTTTTGATTTTAAAGGGCGGGTTAAACGACCCCTTGATGCTGCCTGGGGTTATTTTGGGGCTGTCTACAATTGGGGGTTGTTTGGGCTTTCTCTGGTATAACAGCCATCCGGCCCAGGTTTTTATGGGGGATACGGGATCTTTGGGCTTGGGCGGAATTATTGCCGTGATGGCAGTTTTGGGGCATCTTGAGCTTTGGTTTTTACTGGTGGGGATTATTTTCGTGGCAGAAGCACTTTCCGTGGTGCTTCAAGTGACCTATTTCAAAAAAACGCGCAAACGTCTGTTTCGCATGAGCCCTTTGCACCACCATTTTGAATTGGGGGGCTGGAAAGAAACCCAGGTGGTAAACCGTTTCAGCTTTGTCGCCGTTCTCTTTTGCCTGATTTCGTTTATTGGCTATTACGGAACACATGGGTTGCCCTGATGAAAGCCTGTCAAGCAAGTTTTTGGAAAAATCGCTGGGTGGTCGTTTTGGGGGCTGCCCGCAGTGGCATTGCGGCTGCCCGTTTTCTCAAGGGGCTGGGCAATCAGGTTAGCGTCAGTGACCAGGGTTTGATTCCTCAAACCCTTCAAGCAGAGCTGGATTCGCTGGGGATTGCCTGGGAAGAAGGTGGGCACAGTGCGGCCTTGCTTTCATCTGCTGAAGCCATGATTGCCAGTCCTGGCATTCCCTTAAGCGCTTATCCCTTTTGTGTGGCCAAAGAGCAGGGTATTCCTGTGATCAGCGAAATTGAGCTGGCAGGCCAGTTTCTGCAGGTTCCCGTGATTGCCGTGACCGGCAGCAATGGCAAAACCACAAGCGTGACCTTGATTCACGCTTTGCTTGAAGAGGCTGGTTTTCGCACCGCTTTGGGAGGCAATATCGGCACGCCTTTGATTTCTTTTGTCGATCAGCCATTGGATTGGGTGGTGGCTGAATTGAGTTCGTTTCAGCTTGAAACCACTTACAGTTTTCGTCCTCGAATCGGTATTCTTTTAAATCTCTACCCCAACCATCTCGATCGCCATGAAAGCATGGAGCATTATTTTGCTTTAAAATGCCGTATTTTTCAGGCTCAACAGGCAGAAGACTTCGCTTTGAGCAATTGGGACAATGATTGGTGTCAGGAAATACCTGAAACACTTCAGAAAAATATTCAATGGTTTTCTCTGCATCCGGGGCCCGATGTTTTGGCCTGGATTCAGGACGGACAACTTTACCGCCAGACAGAACAGGGCCCTGAAGCGGTGATCGCTTTGCGTGATTTGCCTCTCTTGGGCAGCCACAACCATGAAAATTATTTGACTTTGCTTTCTGTTTCCGCCTTGCTGAAGATTCCGAAGGCGGCAGTGCTCAGCGCGATTCAACGGATTCAGGGCATTCCCCATCGGGTTGAAAAAATTGCAGATTTGCAAGGGCGTGTTTTTATCAACGACTCCAAGGCCACGAATTATCTCGCCACAATCAAGGCGCTTGAAAGTCTGGAGCCCCCTTTGATTCTTTTGGCGGGAGGCCGTGACAAAGGGGGGGATTTTTGCCCTTTGGCCCAGGTGATTCAGAACCGTGTCAAACATGTTATTTTGCTGGGTGAAGCGGCCTCGCATTTTGCCCAGGAACTTCATAAAACGGAGTATAATCAAATCAGCATGGCGACTTCCCTGCAGGATGCCGTTCAGAAGGCTTGGGAACTTTCTCAGCCGGGTGATCATATTCTGCTTTCTCCCGCCTGTGCCAGTTATGATATGTTCGCCAATTTTGAAAAAAGAGGGGAGAGTTTTAAAGCCTGTGTTGCTTCGCTCACCCCCTAAAACCAAACAAAACATGAAACGCCAAGAACGCGCCCGACGGATGAAATCTGAGCCTGTTTCTGCCCTGGCCAACCAGATTTTGCAGGAACAGGGCCCCAATCACCATATTGATTATGCGCTTTTGAATATTATTGTGATTCTGATTGCAATTGGGTTGGTCAGTATTCTCAGTGCCAGTGCGCATGTTGCCCAGGCTCAGATGGGAGATGCCAGCTATTATTTTAAAAAGCAGTTGGTTGGGGTGGCTTTGGGGCTGGTGGCCATGTTCTTTGCGATTCGAATCGATATTTATAAATTGCCGCGCTATATCAAGCCTTTGATGGTTGCCTCCATCCTTTTGCTGCTGGCAACGCATATCCCAGGTATCGGCATTACCAGTAAAGGTTCTTCCCGTTGGATTCATCTGATGGGGTTGGTGTTTCAGCCCTCTGAGATTGCCAAGCCTGTCTTGGTGATGTACCTGGCTGCGATTTTGGGGCATCCCATGGCGCAAAGCTTGAGACGACGTGAAAAACTTGAAATCTTAGCACCTGTCGCAGCGATCTTAATGATTATTTTGACTGAGCCCGATTTGGGCACCACGATTGTGGTTTCGGGGACTGTTTTAATTCTCTATATCGCTGCGGGGATGAAGTTTTGGAAAGTCGCCGCCCTGATCATTTCAGGGGGGCTGGGGTTTTTTATTATGAGTTGGAGTACCCCCTACCAACAGGCGCGCATTACCTCTTGGCTCAACCCCTGGTCGGATCCTCAGGGGAAAGGTTTTCACCTGATTCAGTCTTTAATCGCAATTGGCTCCGGTGGTTTTTTTGGCAATGGATTTGGCCAAAGTGTACAAAAATTATTCTACTTGCCTGAGCAGCATACCGATTTTATTTTTGCTGTGATTTCTGAAGAATTTGGCTTTGTCGGGGTTTGCCTGCTTTTGCTTTTGTTTATTCTTTTGGCACAACGGGGGACGGCCATTGCCGTCAAAGCGCCCACGCCCTATTTGAAAATTCTCTCCATGGGTTTGGCCTGCATGGTCGTGATGCAGGCCTGGGTCAATCTGGCGGTGGTCAGTGGCTCGATTCCGACCACCGGCTTGACCTTGCCCTTTATCAGTTTTGGCAGTTCTTCGATGATTGTAAATTTGGCGGCGATGGGTCTGCTTTTGAATATCTCCCGCTATGTGCCCAGTGCACTGAAGCCTCCCGCCCGTCAGACGGATAAAAACCTACAGGCGGCACAAAATTCATGAAACCCGAGATTCTGATTACCTGCGGGGGCACGGGCGGGCATATTTATCCAGGTTTAGCGGTGGGACGTATGCTGCAGGCTCAGGGCTGTGAAATTCGTTTTATGGGTTCAGATTCACGCATGGAAAAAGACAAAATTCCCGCTGAAGGTTTTGCTTTTGTCGGCTTGCCGGTTCAGCAACTGCGAAAAAATCAGCCTGTTCGCAGCTTGAAAATGCTCTGGAACTGTATCCGTATGGCGCGCCAGAATCTTCGCAAACAGCGGCCGGTTGCCGTTTTGGGCTTGGGCTCCTATATCACCGTGCCTGCGATTGTGGCGGCCTGGCAGGAAAAAATTCCTGTGATTTTATTGGAAACCAATGTGGTGCCTGGTAAAGCCAATCAGTATTTGGCACGGATTGCCAAGGCCGTTGCTTTGGCACATGCTGAAACAGAGAAGTATCTTCCCGCAGGCCCCCTGAGCCGTGTGACGGGCAGCCCGATTCGGCCTGAGATTTTAGAGGGTTCCCGCGAAGCGGGTTTCAAGCGTTTTCAGTTGGATGCCCACTGCAAAACCGTGAGTTTGATTGGCGGCAGTCAAGGCGCGCAAAGATTGAATCTGGCCTTGCTTCGGGCTTTGCCTGAGCTATTGGCGCTTGAAAACCTTCAGATTGTACATGTCTGTGGGGCCAGCAATGAAGCGGCAGTGCGTGAAGCTGCCGGTGAGTATGCTATTCACCCCCGTTACCGTTTGTTAAACTATGTAGACGATATGCCAGATTTGCTGGCATGCACCGATTTGGTGATTTCCAGAGCGGGTGCTTCAAGTATTGCGGAGCTTTTGGCGTGTCAGATCCCTTCTATTCTGATTCCCGGTTCCTTTGGTGGGGGCCACCAGTTGGACAATGCGCAGGTTTTGGACCAGGCGGGTGCCGCGATTCTTTTTTCGGAAGCACAACTTGAGCAAGGCGCCCTGGGAACCGTGATTCGGGATGTAATTACAGATACAGAAAGATTGGGCAAAATGCGCGAAAATTGTAGTCGGCTGAACTCCCCCCTTGCCGCAGAGAAAGTTGCCCAGCTGGTACTTGAGATGATTTCCACCCCCAAAGAAGAGGCTTTTGCATGTTGAAGCATTTTGAACAGATTCATTTTATTGGCATTGCGGGCATTGGCATGAGTGGTTTGGCCCGAATTTTGGCCGCCCGCGGAAAACAGGTCAGTGGTTCCGATTTAAAGCACAATGCCCTGACCCAAAGTTTAGAAGCACAGGGTGCTCAAATTGCGGTGGGCCACCACGCTGAGCATGTGCCCGCAGGAACAGAGTATGTGGTCGTTTCTACGGCTATTTCTGAAGAAAACCCTGAGATTCAGGAAGCCCGTGCACGGCATATTCCGATCATTCACCGTTCTGAGGTTTTAAATTACCTTTTGCAGACCTCACGCAGTCTTTCGATCACAGGCACACACGGCAAAACCACCACGTCGGCTTTGACTTCGCTGATTCTGGTCGAGCAGGGGCTCGACCCCACTGTGGTGATTGGCGGCGAAGTCCCCCAATTGGGCACCAATGCCCTGGCTGGCCAAGGTGAGTTTATTGTGGCCGAAGTAGATGAAAGCGATCAGTCTTTGCGCCGTCTGAGCAGTGAAGTGGCTGTGATTACCAATCTGGAAGTTGACCATTTGGATCACTACCAGGGTCTGGATGAGATTATTGAGGCTGTCGCAGAATTTGTCAGCCGTCAGCCTGAAAACGGGCGTTTGGTCGTGAATTTAGATGATGCAGGGGTGCGTCTTTTGCTTGAGCGTTTGCCCGAGTCGATGCGTTTGCGTACCCTTGGTTTTGCACTTGAAGCCACTGATGCGGATTACCGCGTGGTTCAGAAAGAATTATCACCGACAGGATCTCGCTTTGAAGTTGAAGTTCGGGGCGAATCTCTGGGCTGGTTTGATTTGAAAATTCCGGGCATTCACAATATCTACAATGCCTTGGCTGCTTTGAGTGCCACCCACAGTCTGGGCGTTGTTTCTGCTCAGGCTATCCGAACCGCTTTGGCCTCTTATCAAGGGGTCAAACGGCGATTTCAATTGATAGGCATGCTGGATACGGTTTCGGTGATTGACGATTACGCGCACCACCCTTCTGAAATTCGGGCCACGCTCAGCACGGCTAAATTACAGAACCGTCATATCAGCGTTGCTTTTCAGCCCCATCGCTACAGTCGGACCCAGGCCTTGCTTCAGGACTTTGCTGATTCTTTTGAATTGGCCGATCGGGTGATTTTGACAGATATTTACGCGGCTTCTGAGCGCCCTGAAGATTTTCAGGTTTCAATTCTGGATTTGGTTGCAAAGACTCGCCAGACTTATCCTGACAAAGAGGTGCTTTATTTTGCTTCTTTGCCTGAAATCAAGACCTATTTGCTTGAAAACCTGATTCCAGATGAAATGGTTCTGACCATTGGCGCTGGAAATATTACCGATTTATCGTATGACCTGGTGGGAAACTTACAAGCCAAGTCTTCCGATTCGATTGAAAAAATGAATGAGCAGAAGATTGTCTATGCACCTGTCCGCCGTACGCATCAAGAACGAAAAGTTGTCTGAAACTTTTCGTGAACAAGAACCGCTTGCGCCTTATACCTCCTGGCGCATAGGCGGCGCTGCAGAGTTTTATGTGGCGCCTGCCAGTGAAGCTGAAATTTTAAGAATCGTACAGTTTGCCCAGTCTCAAAGCATTCCGCTGACAGTTTTGGGAGGGGGTTCCAATGTCTTGCTCTCTGATCAGGGCTTGCCGGGCATTGTTATGCATATTACCCATCGTTTTTCGGGTTTTGAAATTCACCCTGAAGGTCGTGTGCGCGTTAAAGCGGGAACCCGTCTGGGAACGCTGATACGCAAAGCCATGAGTATGAACTTGATGGGAATTGAAAAGCTTTGGGGGATACCCGGTACCCTGGGAGGGGCGGTGGTCATGAATGCAGGGGCCTGTCATACAGAAACCTTTGATGTTTTAGAAAGTGTGACCAGTTTAACGCCTTTGGGACAACGCGTGGTGCGTACCAAGGCCCAAATTGAACATGGCTACCGTTGGAGCGATTATAAGTACAATGGTGAAATCGTGCTGGAAGCAGAATTGAAACTCACACCGGCAGACCCTGCCTTGATCGCTGAAAACTTTCAGCGGGCGGATGAGCGCCGCCAGCCCCAGCACAATATTCGACTGCCCAATTCGGGCAGTATTTTTCGCAACCCGACGAATAATTTTGCGGGTCGCTTGATTGAGCAATTGGGAGCCAAAGGACGTATTTCTGGTGGGGTACAGGTTTCTCCTGACCATGCCAATTTTATTGTCAATCTGGGCAAGGCTACGGCCCAGGATGCCTGTCGATTGATTCAATCTCTGCAGGCTGAAGTTTGGGAACACTATCAGGTTCAATTGGAGCCTGAAGTGATTTTTTTGGGCGAATTCTGAACCCCGTGGCCTCTCCGGAACTTCCCTTTTCTGAGCCCGTTGAAGCCTACCCTTCAAGAAAACGCAAAAAGCGTGTGCCGGATTATTGGCGAATCATGGCTGCGATGCTTTTAAGTAGTATTTTGTGGCAGATTTGGACTTCTTCGCTTTGGCAGATTCAAGAGGTCAGACCCCATGGATTGAGCCATTATTCCACCCGTTTTGTTTTGAGTTATCTTGACGGCAAACATTTGATGGGCCAGCATTTGCTGCAGGTCAATCCTTTGGTTCTACAGAAAGAATTGATGGATTACCCCTTGCTCAAATCTGTGAATGTGGAGCGTTCGCTTTTTCCGACCGTTGTCAATATCTTTGTCATTGAGCGCAAACCTACTTACAGATTGTTTTTTGAACGTCCTAATGCACAGGTGTACACGCCTGAACACTCCTCGCTGATGGATGAAGAAGGGGTTTTACTGAATATTCCGGATACCAGTACGCCTGCCCATACTGTTTTGGCGAGCGTAGACAAGAAAATCTTGAAAATGGGGCATCTGCCAGAGACGCAGTTGAATATTCTGAATTTGCTCAATGGGCTTTATCAGAAAAAGCAACTCCCGATCCAGGGCGTTTATAATCTCTCCAATCCTGAGAATATTATATTACGTACCCCCGAAATCAATTCCCCTATTTGGTTGGGAAAACCTGAACAGCTTTCTCTTAAATTGGGGCTTTTGCCTTCTCTGACTCAAATTACGGCCAAACAGTCACAATTGGTAGAATCGATTGATTTGCGCTTTTGGAAACATCCCGTGATTAAGACCAAAGTTCCTTCTTCAGTGCTTCCTGAGTGAAAGTCTTGTTTTGCTGTAAATGTCCTGACAATCCAGACTTTAAACGGGGTCATGGTATGTTAAAATGTCTGAATATACAGGCTTAAATAGCTTTGTCCGTTTGTATCTGAATGAATACACGTTATGACGAATACTTGGCCCTTGTGAAATCAGGGCTTAGGACAGATCTGGAGTGTGAAGAAGATACCGGAAAGTTTCCCCCAGCCAAGGAAGTAAAGGTGGTCGTAAAACCATGGAAGCAGCAAGAAAAAAACTCTCATCTGTCGCAGATATTAAAGTTATAGGTGTAGGGGGCGGTGGCGGCAATGCCGTTAACCGGATGATTTCCTCTGGTTTAAATGGTGTTGAATTTATTTCAATCAATACTGATGCGCAAGCCCTCTCTTTTTCACAGGCTGAAAAGCGCATTGCCGTGGGTGGAAAAGTCACCCGAGGTTTAGGGGCTGGTGGTAACCCTGCGATTGGCGCGAAAGCGGCAGAAGAAAGCCGTGATGATATTGCAGCAGCACTTGAGGGTGCTGATATGGTTTTTATTACCTGTGGTATGGGCGGTGGTTCTGGGACTGGTGCCGCACCGATTGTTGCGGAAATTGCACGTCAGAACAATGCTTTAACCATTGGGGTGGTGACACGGCCCTTTACCTTTGAAGGACGCAGACGTTGGCAACAGGCTGAAGATGGGATCAACAATTTCCGTGAAAAAGTAGATACCCTGATTGTGATTCCCAACGACAGATTGCTTTCTGTGGTTGAAAAACGCACCTCTATTCAAGAAGCTTTTCGGGTCGCTGATGATGTTCTGCGCCAGGGGGTCCAGGGTATTTCTGATATTATCACCATCCCAGGTCTGATCAACGTCGACTTTGCTGATATTAAAGCGATTATGGCAGATGCAGGCTCTGCTCTGATGGGCATTGGCCACGCCAGCGGTGAAGGACGTGCGATTGAGGCTTCTCGTGCCGCAATCTCCAGTCCTCTCTTGGAAGCCTCGATTGAGGGGGCCAGCGGAATTATTTTCAATGTCACCGGGGGTGCTGACCTGACCCTGTATGAGGTCAATGAGGCAGCTGAAGTCATTTATGGGGTCGCCAGTCCTGATGCCAATATTATTTTTGGTGCTGTGATTGATGACCGGATTCAGGGTGAGATTCAAATCACCGTGATTGCAACAGGTTTTAACAATGGTCAACGGCCAGGGGTGCGACGCCAGCAACAGGAAGCCCGCTATACCGCGCCTGTACATAAACCGGCAGCACCGGCCTATCAAGCGCCTTCTGCCGCCCCTGCGCCAGCTCCTGTCGCTCCGCCTCCTCAGGCCGCTGCCCCTGCGCCAGCGCCAGCTCCTGTCGCTCCGCCTCCTCAGGCTGCTGCCCCTGCACCAGCTCCTGCTGCTCCGCCTCCTCAGGCTGCTGCCCCTGCGCCAGCTCCTGCTGCTCCGCCTCCTGTGGCCGTTCCCCCTGTCGCGTCGGCTCCTCCGGCTGCTGTTGTTCCTCCTGCTGCCGCTGCGCCACCGCCAGCCCATGACCCTTTGGAGTTGCCTCCTTTTCTTCGCCCCCATCGCTAAAATGCGTTCATTTTAAACAAGCCCCATCAGCTCATGGCTGATGGGGCTGTTTCATTTGCGCAATGGAGGATACTTAATATTTCTTAATATTTGTATTTCAGACTCAAAATGCGAGCGTTATTTATTCTAACAATTTATTCGAAATTATAATGTGGATTGATATAATCAAAACTGAGGGTGTAATTTTTTGCAGCGTCGTTGTTGTTTCGAGGGTGTATTTGATTCTTTTTAAAAGCTGTTGATTGATTGTTCATTGAACGAATTGAATACAATAATTGCTTATGTCTGAAATCTTGGTTTTTAGATTCTAGCAAAATTTTTTATCAATAATACGTATTATTGATTTTTAATGAGTAGTATGAGAAATTCAAATAAATTCTTTTTTATTATATCTCTTTTTTTTACATTAAGTCTTTTTTCTTGCTCAAACAAATCTGAGGTTCAAGGGAAAATTACCTATGTTTCTGATAATAAGGTTGTGGTTGGAGATGTCGCTGTTGAATTAGATGGGGTTTCCGTTGCGACCAGTAAGCCCTTAACAGGCAATTTCTTAATTCATAACGTGGCCCCAGGTGAGCATATTTTGAAATTGAAAAAAAATGGATTTGAAGAGCTCACCCAACCTTTGCAAATTGAAAAGGGCAAAACTTTAAAACTCAATTTTGCGATGGTGCCAGAGACAAAGCCCGTCAGTCACGAAGGGACTAATTTTATTCTGCTGAATTCACAAAGCAGATTATTGTCGACCTTAAACCTTAAATCAGGAAACTGGGGGCAGATTGTGGAACTTGAAGCCAGCCCCAAGGAAATGGCTTTTGATGAGGATGACCATCATTTGTATCTCAGTTTGCCAGAAAAAAATGAAATTGCAGTGTTTGATTTAAATCAAATGCGTTTAGATCATCGTATTCCGCTTCAAGAGACTTCCAAGCCTACGGCTTTGGCGCTCTCTCGGCGCGAGGATCAGCTAATTTCAGTCAATGATGAAAAAAATACCCTGATCTGTATCAATCTTTCACGCAGGCAAATCACGAGCCCTTGTTTTAATCCTGATGAACTCAAAGATCCTGTGACGGTGATTAAAAATCGAGACACCGGGCATTTTGATATTCTTGGCAAAAATGCGATTTATGAAACTTCAGGAACTGCTTTGATCAGCACCTATCCACTGGGGCGAACGTATCGACGTGCGCATTTAGTCTGGCTGAACTCGGTTCGTCAATATTTGATTCATTCCTTGGTGGGGAATCATTTCTATCTGTATGACCCGCAATCAAAAGAAAAAGAACAACGGCTTGAAACCGAAGGTGAACCGATTAAAGTTTTGGCCCCTTTGCAGAATGCAAAACTCTATGTGCTTTTTGCTGATCATTTGCGTCAATACAATCTTTATACCAAAAACTGGGGGCCTAAAATTGAAACCGGGGGCTCTGCCGCTCAAGATATGGTTTATGATCCCCATTCACGTTCTTTTTATATCTTGGACTCTGGCCGTGGTCTGATTGTGTATCAGCCCGAGTCAGATAAAATGGAGACTTTGGCATTGCCCTTGGCTAAAATAGGACCCGACAGGTTTCTAGTATGGGGATAGCAGACCTTCCTTTTTCGAAAGAGTCAGCTTTTCCAATTAAAAGATTTATTTTTATTTTAACGCTTTTTATTTCTGGGTTTTGTGGGATTTCATATGAAATTCTTTATTCCCGTGCTTTGGGCAATATTATTGGCAATAGTTTTGTATTGAATGCCTCTATTCTGATTATGTTTCTATTGGGCATTGGCATCGGCACAAAAATTGCGCATAAACTGGAAGGCTATTTATGGCTGATTGAAGCCTCAATCGGACTTTATGCTTTGCTTTTTATAGCCCTCTATCCCAGTCTTGATGCCTTTTTTTATCAGGTTTTGCCCGCAGGAAATATTCTTTTAACGATTTTGGCTTGTGCTTTGCTTTTGTGTATTCCCACGGTTTTGATTGGCTGTAGTTTGCCGCTGTTTGCTGATTTATTTCAAGAAATGATTCCAGGTAAAATTTTTGACCTGAGTTATATGATTTATAATTTTGGTGCATCGGTAACGGCCTTTGCGATTGAGTTCTACTTAATCAGAAGCTATGGCATTATGCAGACGCTTGCGATTATTCTGTGTTTGAATTTTCTTTCGGGTTTGCTTTTGGTTGGCTTCTTTAGAAAATCCAAGACTGTCAGAGAGCTAAAGGATTCTATTTCTTTTCCTCCGCGTTTGCTGGCTGCACTGTGTTTGCTCAGTATCGCCAGTGCCATTTTTCAATTGTTGGCGATTAAAATCGCAGAGTTTATTTTTGGCCCTTTTCATGAAACCTTTGCCATGGTGGTCAGTTTGGTGCTTTTGGGCATTGCCCTGGGCAGTTTACTCAGCCGCTATTTGAAATTGAGTTTTGGTTTTTTTACGATCAGCAGCACTTTTTTCTTGGTCTTGATTCTTGCGCTTTTTCAGCCCTTGGTGTTTCGCTATGCTGCGTTTTATGCTCACTTCAGTGAGTCTACGCTGATTGTTTTAAAAATGTTGATTTTGGCCTGTTTCATGCTTTGGCTTTCGATTGGTTTTGGTGCAGCAATACCTTCCCTTCTGACTTCTGATGAATCGGAAGTTGCGAAAGAATCAGGTCATTTACTTTTTGTTTCAAGTCTTGCCAATGCTTTTGGATATCTTTTGATGGTTTTGTATATTCATAGCCATTTTAATTATGGTCAAATTTTATTGATTATTCTTTCGCTTTTGGCTTTGGCCGCTGTGATTTATGATTGGCCCAACCGAAAAAATATGGTTTTGGTAAGTATTGCTTTGTTTTTAGGGTTGGGTGCCTACCTTTCTTTATGGAATGAAAATCTCTTGTATCTCAGTTATAAAGCGTTTAGCCGTGAGGATACCCTGCGCCAAAAAATGGGGGAATACAAATGGGGCAGTCAGTACCGCAAATATGAAGATGTATTTTCAATCAACAAGGTGGGAGATCAGGAATTCTTTTTTATAAATGGCTATATCAGCATGGCCTTGAATTCTGCGGCTGAATATATGGTGGGAACGCTTTCCAGCCTGGTTTCTCCCCGTACACAACATGCGCTTGTTTTGGGCTTGGGCAGTGGTTCCACAGGCAGTACTGTGACCCAGGTCTTTGATAAGACGGATATTGTCGAGATCAACCCTGTGATTGTCGAACATCAAGACGATATGAAGGAACATAATTTTAATATTGCCCACGATCCGCGCGCGCAGATTATTTTGGATGACGGCATTCGCTATCTCAAAAACACGCCACAAAAATACGATTTGATCTTGAATACGGTCACTTCTCCGCTTTATTTCAGTTCAAGTAAGCTTTATACAGTTGATTTTTTTCGTCATATCAAAAGCCGTTTAAAGCCCGATGGGGTTTATACCACTTGGATTGACAATCGCATTGGCGAAGAGGGTTTTAAAATTATTTTAAAATCTTTGCATTCGGAGTTCAAATATGCCTGGACAGCGATGATTCGCTCTTCCTATTTTCTTTTGCTTTGTTCCAATCAACCGATTGCATTGCACCAACAGGAAGCAATTGAAAAGAACACGGTTTTGAAAGAATTTTTTATGAATAAGCATGGGCGCAGCCTTGACAGCATTAAGTATGCGATTGTATCAACGGATACCTTTGGTTTTTTGGATGAACATTCAGAAACTCAAAATATAGATTTAAATTCAATCGATAAGCCCAATTTAGAGTTTGCCATGTCGGCACTTTCCCCTGACGCGAATATAGATCCGTTTAAACATTACCTTGAAAAAAATTATTCCATTGAGCAGATGCGTGCGCAAATCCCTGCGGATCCTTTAAAATTAGCAACCCACTTTACCCAGCTTCAGAGCAATTCTTCCTTTATCAAAAGTTTTATTCGCCAAGCCTATCAGGCGGATCCCAAACTTGGTCAGCCGCTCGAAGCGCGTTTATTGCGAGAGTATCAATTGGCTTGGGAACAACATCCCAGTCTTGAAACTGGAAAACAATATGCACAGTGGTTGGAACGTTACCGCAAAAAGGTTTTGGCCAATCAGGTCTGGCGTAAAATGTTTACGCTTTTTCCAGAAGAAGGCTATGTATATTATAAAATGTCGAAATTATTTAGAGAAGAAAACGATATTCAAAATGCTGAGCTGTATTTGAAAAAAGCACTTGATAAATCACCTGATAATCAGGATTATCGCTATACTTTGGCTGAAATGTATTTTGAGCAGCACAGATTTCTGGACAGTGAAGAGCAATTGCAGACGCTCTTGAAGCAGGCGCCGGCTTATCACCAGGCAAGGTACCGATTGGGGCGTCTTTATTATTTTCAAGAGGATTTTGATAGGGCAGAAAAGTCCTTTGCAAAAGCCTTGTCTTTTCAAAAAGAAAATGAGCTTTATACCTATTGGATGGGGCGTTCATTGTTTGCCCAAAAAGAATATAAAGCAGCAAAGTCTTATTTTGAGCGTTCTTTAAAACAAGATCCTGAGAGTAAAGAAACTTTGAAATGGTTAAAAAAATCTATCCTGAGCGAGATCTGAGAAAATGCAAAAGAAAATTAGTTTGGTGATTGTTGAGGATAATGAACTCATGCTGGCTGGTATCAGTGGCGCATTGTCCTGTTATGCAGATCTTGAAATTTTGGCAACCTCAGGCCATGGCCAAGAGGGAATGGATTTGATCACCAAACATCGGCCCGATGTCGCTTTGTTGGATATCCGTGTTCCTGGGATGAGCGGGATTGAAATTACCCAGGCGATTCAGGATCGGGGGCTTCCCAGCCATGTGGTCATTCTTACTTCGATCGAAGACGATCAATCGCTTTACCGTGCCTTTTTAGCGGGAGCCAATGCCTATACCATGAAGGATATTCCCCCAGCAGAACTTTATACAACGATTAAAATGGCTGCCAATGGCTTAACCCTGATGCAACCTACGGTTGCCAAATATGTTTTGACTGAATTGCAACAGGATGAAAAGAGTCCTGCAGACACCGTTCCGCTTAAATTTTCAACGACTTCTCCTTTGAAAGAAGTCTTGACAGAACGTGAGCTTGAAATTTTAACCTTGATAGCCAAAGGGTATAAGAATAAGGATATTGCAGATCAGCTGTTTATATCTGAGGGCACGGTGAAAGTGCATGTGAATAATATTCTCAGAAAAATGAGCGTATCGAATCGCAGTGAAGCGATTGTCAAAGCGATGGCCAGTAATCTTCTTTCAGCCTAGAATGAAGCCGCGCTTTCAAATTTCGGCATTTAGCCAGTTTTCGAGGGGCTCAACCCGAATTTTTACGCTTGCTTTTGTGCTTGTCTTTTGTTTTTTTGTTTTGTGTTTGAGTTTTTTTATTCCTTCTGCCTTCATGCTTTTAGAGGCCAAAGAAAAATTTCCCTGTGAGGATCTGCAGCGTCTTCAGAAAATTGCTTTGGGGCTTGAATTTGGAGAACCTCTGAAAAAGTTGATGCTTTGGGAGCAAGATATTTTTATTCGTATTAAAGGCTCGCCCACTGCTGAAGATTTACAGGTTTTGCAAGCGGTGGTGAATGAATTGAATCAGCTTCAGCAAAAGATTAAACTGACGCTGCAACCAGGCTCTGAACCCTCTGAACAAGACAATCTTGAAATTATCTTTGCGCCTTACCGTCGTTTTCAGTTTTTGGATCCCTATTATATTGCGCATAACAAAGGTTTTTTTAGTGTGGAACAAGAGGATGATCGCCTCTATTCTGCCCGAATTTTAATTTCGACCAATAAAATTAGCCAGGCAGAGCGAAATCATTTAATTCGCGAAGAACTGACCCAGAGTTTGGGATTGTTCAATGATACCCGAGATCAGCCTGAGAGTATTTTTGAAGCGCGTTGGACACAGGTGCAAAAATATTCTGAACAGGATCGGCGTTTGATTCAATTGCTCTATTCCGGCGCGCTTTTTGCAGGTCAACCTGCAGAACAGATTGAGCGGGCCTTTTGTTCCCATTATTTTAGCTTGCGTTGTTTTTTACCTCAAGGACCGTGTCAGAAAAATCATGAAAATTAGATATAAGTTTTTTATTGTTTTTGTTGTGATCACTTTGTTCTCGCTCTTTATTAATTATTTTATTTCCAGTTTGGGTGTGCAAAAAATTGTCTATAAACAAACGGAGCAGACCTTAGACTCTGGTCTAAATACCAATTATTTGATTTTGAAAAATTTTCTTGAGCAATTTCAAAATGAAACACAGCGTCTTGAAATCTTGAATTCCTTGTCTTCTGTTCAGCTAGAGCAGGAGATGGCGCTTTTGCTCAAGAATCAAAGCTTTGATTGGATCATGCTTCAAGAACAAAATCAAGCAGATCGGGTGAAGACCTCCTACACGCAGATTCAAGCCCATCAAATACCGTCCTTGGAGCCTGGTGAGGTTTTTCTGCTTGCTGCGGGAACAGATTTTTTTATTTTTACACGCAGGGTGCTTGATTCGAAAAGAGAATGGGTGGTAGGAAAATTATTGAATCCTGTACTCAATAGTTTGTATCACGAGAATGGGCAGGCGGTTTTATTGTATTTGAATACCCATCAATTGTATTCAAGCGATCCCGATTTGATCAAAAGTCTTCAAAAAATTGATTTTGAAGTTTCGATTAACCGTTTGATTTCGAATTTGGTCAGCTCCGGTTTATTTATTCTGAAAGGCCAGAACCAAGAGTTTAAAGCCAATTATCGCAGCATTGACTTTCGCAATGGACAATTGAAAATTTTGCTTTTACAACCCACAGATTTTGAAAAACAGATTATCTTAGAGATGGTTGTCAATTTAGCCGTATTTTCTGTTTTCTTTTTGCTTATTCTTTTGATTTTTAGTTATTATATTTCAAAAAATATTATTTCACCCTTTCAAAGTTTGATGGATGCCATCCTGAAGCGCAACAAAGAAAATATTACAGACTTACTTGAGCGCAAGGATGAAGTGGGTGATATCGCCATTCAGTTTTGGCAAATCATGGATGACCTCTATTCTCAACAGGCACAAAAAGAAAAGGTTCACTCGCTGATTGCCCATGATTTAAAAACCCCCTTGATCGCTATTTCTCGTACGCTTGAAAATATTCGCGATCAGGATCATATTTCAAGGGAACAACGCATTACCTTGATCAATATGATGCTTAAACATTGTAATAACTCGCTCAATTTGATTACCAACCTGCTCAATGTTCAAAAATATGAATTGGGGAAGATCAATTTGTTTTTGGCGAAAGATGATCTCAATGGCTTGCTTTCTGAGTCTGTTGAAGGTTTGCGTCCTTTAGCTGAGGCCAAACAAATTGAAATTGCTTTGGCACTGGATAAAAATCCTGCACCGTTGATGTTTGATCGGATGGAGATTTCGCGTGTTTTGAAAAACTTGGTAGCGAATGCGATCAAATATACCCAAAACAATGGCGTGATATCCATTCACAGCAAATTTAGTTCTGAGGGGGTAGAGGTTGTCATTCGAGACAATGGACAAGGCATTCCCGAAGAGTTGCAAACCACCATTTTTGATTTTTATAACCGCAACAATCGTTTGATCAAAGACAATGCCCAGGCAGATTTATCCACGGGTTTGGGGCTTTATCTCTGTCGTCAGATTATTGAAGCGCACAGAGGGTGGCTTCGTTTGGTCAGTGAAGAGGGCAAGGGCAGTCAGTTTACATTTTTTTTGCCTCACCGTTATTCCCGCAATCTTGAGGTAGGCCCTCAAGATCTAGCCCGTTTACATTAAATTCTGAAGTTCAAGAGGGAGAAACTATGAAACCGGTTGAGAAAATAAGTTTTTGTATTCAAGAATCCTGGGTACTCAATGCTTTGGCCGGGCTTTGGGGGGGGGTGATTGTGGTTCTTGCGCTTTTGGATATTTTTCTGAACTATCTGGAATGGACCTCGATTGGGGCCCTGCAACGCCTGGTCAATGTTTCTCAGGATGATGGTCTGGTGAACTGGTTTTCGAGTATACAGTTGTTTTGTATTGCGCTTGTGCTTTGGGGCGTTTTTGCTGTTCTGCTGACACAAAAGCAGACCCTGAAACGTTTTGTGCTCTGGGGCTGGGGTTTTATTGCCAGTTTTTTCAGCTATCTGGCCTTGGACGATGGTTCCCGTCTGCATGAGCGGATTGGTACCGCTGTTGAAGAAACCTTTAAAGGAGGAGGCGCTTCTGGGGGCGGCTTTTTTTCTGAATTGGTCAAACATTTTCCCAGTTTTCATTGGCAGTTGGTTTTTGTACCTGCTTTGGTGTGCATTGGCTTTTTTGTGATGTGGTTTATGTGGAAAAACCTGAATAGCCGTGAGCAAAAGATTCTTTTGTTTTTAGGGCTTTCACTTTATGGTTTTGCTGTGGTGCTTGACTTTATTGAAGGGGTGGAAAGTATCTATACCCATCTGGCTGCTTCTCTGGGGGTAAAAACCTATGTGATCAGTCACCTGTCGATTTTGATTGAAGAGTGCAGTGAGATGTTTGGCAATACCCTGATTATGCTGGCATTTTTGAAACAGTTGACCAGCCAGGCTGGAAATTGGTCTGTTCGTGTTGTTTCATCAGCTTTTCCAGAAAGTGCAGAGAACCTTGACTCCCCCCCTCCGTTGGTTTAGTTTTTTGGATCTATACCAGGGTTATAGCTGTATTGAATGCTCAATATATACCCCAATCTATAACCCTGGTTATATTCTATTTTTGTGTTTTAGATCATATGATTAGAACGTAAAGATGAAATCCAAAAGGTGGTAGGTTAGTATGGTAAGTAAAAGAAAGTCTCAAAAAGGTTTTGCCTTGGTAACAGCTGTTGCGCTCTCAGCTGTTGTCTTGATTGCTGGTGGCGTACTGGTCTATCAGATTTCTGGTGGTACCAAAGATATTGCGCATGATACCCGCAGCAGAGATGCCGTTCGTGTTGCTGAAGAAGGTCTCTCTAAGTATGTCGGTCTTGTGTACAAAAAAAATAATCCAACCGCTCAACTTGCAGCTGATGCTCATGCCGAGTTCTTGATTGAGAAGGAAGCGGATGCGAAGCAAATTTCTGGTTTTAAAAGTTTCTCTGCTGTTCAAGGGGGCGGCGGCTCCAAAGACAGCGGCTCCAAAGACGGTGGCTCTAAAGACAGTGGCTCTAAAGACGGTGGTGCGAAAGTCACCATTTGCCATGTTCCCCCTGGAAATCCTGCAAATGCACAAACCCTTGAAGTGGCTGCTGCTGGCTGGAATGGACACGATGGCCATGCCGGTGATACCCTGGGTGCTTGCGCTCCTGTGGTCGACCCCTGTGCTGCCGGTAAAGACGGCGGCTCTAAAGATGGTGGCTCTAAAGATGGTGGCTCTAAAGATGGTGGCTCTAAAGATGGTGGCACCAGTTCAGGTTGTACTCCCCCTGCTGTGACCACGCCTTCTACCAGTACTGCGGGTTATGGTGTAAAGGTTGTCTCCTGGAGAGAAACCAAAGTAACAAAAGGTGGGGCCCTTTACGATACCGCTGACGGCGCAGGCCAGTTTGAACTTCAGACTTCTGTTGCCAACCCAACGGTTGCGGGTACTGCCCCTGGCCAAGATTCAAATGCTTTGAAACTGCGTGTGACTGCTTATGTTCCCAATAAAGCAGCTGCACGTTCAGCGAAAACCTTTGAAGCAATCATCTATCGCGGTTATCCCGCTACTGCCACACCTCCTGCAGCAGCTCCTACACCGACACCCACTCCTGCCGCCAAGGACAGTGGCTCCAAAGATTCCGGTTCTAAGGATTCCGGTTCTAAGGATTCCGGTTCTAAGGACAGTGGTTCCAAAGATGGTGGCTCCAAGGATTCCGGTTCTAAAGATAGCTAATAATAAGGCGTTTTGCCTTTGATTTAGACACCCTGTTGAAAGCCCCAGGTAAAATACCTGGGGCATTTTTTCATTTTTAGCCATATGCTTTAATTTTTAAATATAATTTAATTTAAATTTTCATTTTATGAATTTTATCGTGTTTGCTTTGGTTTTGATTGCTTGACAGATTTGCTTTATTTCAATTATAGTTAGACCATAAAGGTGTAATTTTTTTTGTTCAAGAACGCCAGTAATGAGAAGTTTCTGAACAGTTTTCAAATCTAATCTTGGATATAGGGTATACTCATGTCTATTCGCATGCGAATTTTTAGACAAAGTCAAAAAGGTTTTACCATATTAGAACTTTTAATGGCTTTGGTTATTTTTATCATGGTTACCGCAGGGATTCAGCTGTTTGTAATTTCAGCGATGACCTCGATGAGCCGTCAAACCAAGGCTGAAATTGCAGAAGATTTGGGCGAGATGGTCAGCACCCAGGTCGCAAGAAGTTCTACTAATTTTCAAGTGTTGGATGATATCGTGGGCTTAAATCGTGCTGCTTATACCGCAGCACCCCTTGCTCTGACGCTGTATTCAAATGCAAACCCCAATGTAAATCCGTTGAACCCGAACAGTAATACTACTGTTTCTGGGCTTTTCGGTACCCAGGGCCTGAGCAATATTGACGCCCAGGCGAAAAAATTACCTTGGGTAGAAATCAAGCTCTTTGCAAAACCGATGCCGGCTGAGCAGGAAATTCCTTTTACCAACCCTACTCAATACATTACGGTTCCCTCTTTAACTCAAATTGAAGTTTCAACGGAAGTCAGTTGGAAAAATCCTGCCAGTACCAAGGTGCGCACACGCACGTTTACACGCGTTTTAAGCAAAGACTTTTCTTCATATCCTTAGCTGATAGGAAACAATTTAAGCATGGTTTTTTTGAGAAAATTCAAAACGAAATCCCAGCAGCGATTTCAAAAAGGTTTGACTTTGGTTGAACTGATGGTGGTGATGGGTTTGATGAGCATTGTGATTGTTGCAATTACCAAGTTGATGTTCTCTTTTACCACCAAAATGAATCAACAAAATTTAAGTATGCAAGTTCGAGAAGAGCTGCGCAATACCCTGCGCGGTTTGGAAAAAGAATTGCGTAATGGCAGTGGCGTGATCGCCTCTTGCAGTTCCTCACGCTGTGGTGGCCAAACCTATAACAGCGGAGCTGATGTTTTGGTGATTGCACAACCCATTTACAATCCTGACGCAACACCTAAATCTCTCAACCCCTATGGCACGGGGGGCAATGAAATGGATTTTGATGTTGTTGTTTTTGAAAAAATCACCGACAATACCAAAATTCCACCTGTCAAAAATCTGGTCATGAGTCGTTTTCCTGGAACCGGAAGTGCTCAGGTGCCTCTCAATAAACAAGTGAGGTACAGAGGGCTTTCCGATATCAATACAGGTTTGCATGGCAAAGCAGGAACCTCTGCCTATGAGCGTTTTTCCTATTACAATAGCAATGGCAATAAAATTACAAGTGCGCTCAGCTGTCCTGCGGTGCCTGAGACGCCGTCTAAATGTCCCCGTGTGGTTGAAATTCAACTTTGTGGCTTAAAAACCTACGGGGCCCATAACCTTGTGGAATGCAAAATGGTAGACACCCGTTTTCTTTGGCAAAGTTATTTTTCCTTATAAGATTAATTTTGTGTAAAGACTCTGTTTAAAGGCGCTACCTGCCTGCTCTTTTTTGGGATAAGGCATAAGGTATGATCTGTGAACAGGGAGGCCTCCTGCTATTCGTCTTGGAATGATGTATCTGCGTGGCAAAGATTTTGATCAAAGCAAAGTCATTGCTCCGCTTGCCTTTGGCTATCTTTCTGCCTATCTGCGTGAATATCTCAACTTTAGCGATATTGTGTTGACGATTGATAATCCAGACGCGCTTTTGGCTCAAAATCCACAGATTATTGGAATTTCTTCCTTTACCGAAACCTTTGAAGATGTTATTCGCCACGCCCGTTATTTTAAACGGGTAGCTCCTGAAATCCCGATTATTTTGGGCGGGGAGCATATTTCTGCTTTGCCTGAAAGTTTACCAGAGGCTGTGGATATTGGCATTTTGGGGGAGGGTGAAGAAACCCTGACGGAAGTTATGGATCTCTATTTGCGCAAAGAAGCCACTCCTGAAAATCTGGCCAAGGTCAACGGGCTGGTGTTCTGGAATCAGGGGCAACGGGTCATGAGCCCTGCCCGTGCCTGGATTGCGGATCTGGATAAAATCCCTGCCCCTGATCGCTTTCTTTTGCATGAAACCAATTCCAATTGGCAACAGGCGATCTTTACGGCCCGTGGCTGCCCTTATAAATGCACCTTTTGTGCCTCTACCCGTTTTTGGCAAAAAACACGCTATCATTCAGTCGATCGTGTGATTGAAGAGATTGAGTATATCCGCAGGCATTTTCCCAATCAGGCGCTGATCGCGATCAATGACGATTTGTTTCCCTTGAATAAAAAGCGTCTGAAACAAATGGTGGAAGCTATTCGTGCCCGTGGAATTCACCGTCAGGTGGGTTTTGTGCTCAATGCCCGTGCCAGTGTTTTTGATGAAGAAATTGCGCAATTGGTGCAGGCCATGAGTGGTCAGGTGGTGGGGTTTGGGTTTGAATCTGCCAGTGACCATGTTTTGACTTCTATCAAAGGCAAGACCTCGGCCCGTGAAAACTTAAAAGCCTTGGAACTGTGTGAAAAATACGGTTTGGCCGTGGTTGGGAACTTTATGGCGGGTGGCCCCGATGAAAGCCTTGAAGACATGGCCAAGACCTGGTGGTTTATTGAAAAAAACAAGCATCGGATTTGGCATCCTTCTGTGGGACTGGCAACGCCCTATCCGGGTACTGAATTCTGGCAGAAAGCTGAAACCATGGGGCTGATTACACCTGCGTTTGAGCGCTGGAATGTATTGGATCTGGGGTTTCGTTATGAAGATTCAGTTTATATGAATTCCCAGGTGACGCGGGAAGAATTTGTTCCTATTTATGAGCAATTCAGGCAATTCCAGGCCCGTGGTGATCTCAGCCGGGAACAGTTTGCCCAGTTTCGCGTACGTCAGCGCTATCTTGAACAGGTGTTTGAAGCACTGGCTCAGGATTATCAGGGTGTTGAGTCGATTTTGGAAATAGGCATTGAGCGCTCTCCTTTGCATGAAGCGCTGCCTGAGACAGCCATCAGCTATCTCTCACCCCTTAAAGGAGAATTGAAACTTGAGACTTTGCAGAAAAAAAACTTTTCTCTGATCGTATTGGTACATGCCCTTGAAAAACTGCGGGATCCGCTTAAAGCTCTTGAAGCGCTCAAACCCCTGCTCGCACAGGACGGTGAGTTGGTTTGCCTGTGTTACCATGCAGGCCATCTTTCGCTTTTGGTGGATTTACTCAAAGGGCGTTGGGAACCTCAACTTTTTGCAGTTCATCATCCTGCTGCCCTGCGCTTTTTTGCAGCTCAAAATCTTTCAGATTTATTCGAGGCCGCAGACCTGTCACTGGTTCAACAGGAGTATTTCAAATTTCCAGATCCGAAGCTTCAAGATGCGGCTCGACAGCTCAACGAATTACTGGCCCCCGTACTTGCGAACTCGAAGGCCGCTCAAACCTGGGATTGTTTCAGTCTTGTCTTGAAAGCTCGTCATCCACAGGCAGTTTCTTCTCAGCGTCCTGAAGCGCGAATGACGGAACTGGCTCTTCCCCAGGGCCGATAACTCTGTGGTATATTAAGCGCAGGGTATTTAACGCATGAAACTTGCCTTTTTTCCTCTTTTTCATCCTTCCAGCTTTGATGGCAAAGGTTTCCAAGGTACAGGCATTGATTTCATGTCGGCCTATTATCTGACAGGCCTTTTGCCTTTCCTTGAAAAACATTTTCCTGATTTACAGACCTGCGTTGAAATTACGTTGCCGCGTATATTGTTGCAACGCCCTGATCTGGTGGTGATTTGGAGCAGTACACCGTCCTTTGAACAGGTTGAAACGGTGGCTGAAGTGATTAAACAGAATTTAGAAATTCCAATTTTATTGGCGGGCCCACATATTTCACATTTGCCCACAGCTTTGCCTGCCCATGTCGATATTGGTATTTTGGGTGAACCTGAAATCCCGCTGCACCAGCTATTGGGCATCTTCAGCAAGGATTTGCAAGCCGGGCCCATGAAATATGGCAAAGTACCCGGTTTGATTTACCAGAGCCGGGGGCGTATTTATTCAGGTTCTCCAGCTAAAAGTATTCAACAGATTGATCAGTTGCCCATGCCCCGGCACAGTTTATTGCACTCCCTGCCAGGCCGTTCGATCCCCTTGGTTTCTGTTTCTCGCGGCCCGCACTCTTTGATGGGCTTGCTGACCCAACCGCCTTCAGGGCGTGTGCGTTTTTTCTCTCCTGAGCGCACAGTGGCCGAGATTGCGCAGATTGCAGCAGATTATCGACAGCTCTATAGCAAGTGGCCCGTGCCTGCGGAAATGCTGGCTTATATTTTTCCGGTTTATATTGCCGATGAACTTTTTCTGGCTCAGCCTGAACGCTTTCAGGCGATTTGTGAGGGAATTCTTGCGCAAAACCTGCACAAATCGGTTTTCTTTATGGTGAATGCCTACCCGTCACAATTGAATCCAGAAACTTGTCGTTGGTTGCAATTGATCAATACCCGTAAAATCATTTTGACTTTCCCCAGTTTTTCGACCCGCGAAGCGCCTTGGATGCCGGCTTGTTCTGCGGAACTCTTAACCCGGACTTTGGATGTCTGTGAGCAGTACCGTCTGGGTGTGATTGGCAATTTCTTGCTCAATCCCCTGGCCGAAACCACCCGTCGTGAAATGGCCCATACCTATTGGACACTCTGGGAAAACAGACGTCGTTTTGATAAATTGAAAGCCTTTTATCTGCCTCCGATGCCCGGCACCCCCCTTTGGGAACAATACCAACAGCAGTACAAACTCAAAGCTGAAGATTTGGAGCGTCTACCCTGGCAGCAATTTGATCCTGAGCGGTTTACCCCCACTGTTCCGCTGGTCAACCGCACGGTGGATGCTGAGAGTTTTGCCTCAATCATGAAGGGCTTTCAAGTTTTGGCTGCCGATGATGGCGGGGTTCCAGATCAGGAAAAAGCCCCCATGAAACAGGATCAGGCCTACCAAATGCAGTTACAGTCTGCAAAGGCTTTACAAAAAAAATACTTGCATCCCGGCATGGACGTTTTAGAGGTTATTTTAGACGAGAGTTTTTCGCTCAAACCCTATTTGGCATCTGATTTCTGTGATTTACAGCAATTGAAGGTTGAAGGCGGACAGCTCAAGGGGCCCGCTCCGCGCCCTGTGGATTTGATCATTCTGCGTGGCTCACTGGCGGGTTTACGCGAGCCACAAGCCGCTTTGGTGAGCCTCAGTCAGTCGCTTAAACCCGATGGGCAGATGCTGATCAGTCTGTTAAATGCGCAAAATATTGCCTTTATTCTTTCTGCCTTGAATTGGAGCTTGGAGCGCAGCAGTTATCCCTATAAGCTTTTGCGCTATTATTCTGAAAATACAGCACGTGAGCTGATTCAATCGGCCGGTTTGAAGATTCTGGACTTAGAATATACTATAATGAATAATATCCAGGGTTTTCGGGACTCCGTGGAAGGTTTGTTGAAACGTTTTGAAACCTTCTGGCCCCTTGCTGTAAGCGAAGAACGCCTTTATATTATGGAAATCAGCATGCTGGTAAAGAAAAACAGGAAGTGAACCCATGTACGATCAATACCGTCAACAAATGGCTGAAAAGCTCAAGAGTTTGATTAAACCCGAGCATCAACGGGTTTTGTGTGTGGGAGATCCTCTGGCGCTGATTCAAACACAGATTCAAGAGCAAGGGGGGGAGTTTGTTCTGGTAGAGAGCCTGAACCCCAACTGGCGTGATATCAGCCGTGATCAACCCAAATTGCCTTTGGATTTACCTGAAAAGCATTTTGACCTGCTTTTGGTCTACCATGCGCTTGAACAGGCGATTGACCCAGAACGCTTGATTTTGGAATTGCGCAAATATATGCAGCCTGAAGGCCAGATTTATATTGTGGCCTATAATGTTGGCCATATCTCCACGATTATCAACCTGCTGACAGAAGGCTGGGCCTACCAGGATGATGGCGCTTTGCGCCACAGCCATGTGCGCTATTTTTCCAATGAATCTTTGCGCAAACTGATGGATCAGGTGGGGTTTGAATTTGTAGATGAAGTGGTCTATCAGATTCAGCAATTGCCTGTTTTAACCCGCCAATTGTCGCAGATTATGAAAAACCCCTATCTCAGTATTTTGAGTTTTATTATGATTGGCCGCAAAATCAATAGTTTTCCCTTTATTGATTTTGAAGATGATTCTGAAAAAGAAGCGCCTGTCAAAGCCGATAAAAAATCTGAATCCCCTGCGAGCCCTAATTAAGCTCTGTCTGAGGTGAGTCCGCTAGATAGTAGGTCAATTGACGCAAGCGCCTGAATTGGCTTTGTTCGGATTCAAAACGAGGAATCGTATCAAACAAGGGCTGCATGGTTTTGAACCATTCACAGGCCTTTTCGTATTGCTGTGTTTCCACAAGTAACTCCAAAAACTCCTGATGGGCCTGGGCCTGAAAAAAGTGTTGCCTAAGATAGGTCTGATAGCTTTGCAAGGCTTTTTCCGGTTGGTTTTGTAGGCGTTGAATGCGGGCCAGTTCAAAACCTACACTGCCAAATTCAGGAAGTAGCGCCAGAGCTTCAGCATATAAAACCTCGGCTTGGTTTAAACCGAAGCTGGATTGGCTCAGGATGCGAGCCTGTAAAACCTTGTGGTTCCAAAGCAAAAGGTTTTTCAAGGCCTCAGGTGCCTGTTGCTTTTGATAAATCTGTGCCAAAAGTCTTTGCCAGTGTAAAAAGAAGCTGTTGTGGCCAAAGGGCAAGAGTGCATCTAGCCAGGTGAGCAGCAGTGTGGGGTTGAATTTAGCTAAATTCAGCAGTTGGACGGCTCCCTGGCTATAGGCCAAGGCCCTCTGAAAATCGCCTCTCAAAAAACAATACCAGGCAGCATTGGTCAAGATCAGGGGGTGATGCGGTGTTTGAAACAAACGGGCAAAAATTTGTTCCGCGCTGATTTCAGAGCGATAGCCCGAGGGCTCAGGGTTGAATTCATAATCGGTCAGGCAGGCCGCCATGGCATTGAGTGCTTCCGGAGAGGAGGTCTCGCTTTGCCATTGCATGATTTCACGTACGGCGACTTCTCTGGCGCGATCCAGGAGCAGATGGTAGGTCTGACGTATTCTCAGCAGGGCACGCTGGCTAACGGCCTGTTGTTGAGTGCGGCGAATTCTTCGCGGGAGCTTGAGTATTTCAGGCAGGCGTTTGAGTAGTTTTTCGAACTGATGAGCCGCCGTTTGGGTTTTGACAGCCCTTAAGGCAAAGTCTGCAATTTTTTGGAGCGCTTGTGGGTTTTCTAAATAACTTTCAATCTGTGCTTCAAAATTTTCGCTGTTGTAGAGAATACAGCCTTGATCGGGGGGCAGATAGTCTCGGATTTCAAGATTGCTTTCTTCCATCAAAACAACGGCACCACAGCTTGAGGCCTCAAATGCTCTCAGGTTCATTTCGCTGCGAACACTGTAGTTAAATATCAGTTTGCTTTGATTGAGGATTTTACGAAAATCTTCGCCATAGCGATGGGTATCGATCAAAATTTTATAGCGCTTGCTGAGTTTGAGCAGACGCTGAAGATAGACTTCACGCATGGGATGCAGAGAAAAATTGAGGCTACCCAGATAGGTGACATCATACATTCTTTCAAGTGGCGGAGACTCCAAATAGGTGCGCTCTGGGTAAAGTGCATAACTGGGCCAATACGTGCAGTGGCTATGCCCCGCTTGATTTAAGATTTTGACCAGAGCCCGGTCACAGAGAATATGATCGAAGGCTTCGACATAGCGTAAAACCACGCTCAGGTTTTCGTGCCAGTCAGAGACCACCAGCAGGGTGGGAATGGGGCATTCTGCAATATCGAGCGGCACGGGTGCGTAAAGGCCCCACCAGATCAAAAGCTCGGGTGGACTTTGGGGGGGAAATTGGGCCAGGAGAGACTGGATATTGCTCTGGGCATAGTCATAATTGAGAAGCCGCCCGGTGGAGGGAAACTGATCCGTAACCATATCGTAACCTGGGGGCATATCCGACCATTTGATGCCATTCATGACAAAAACATAAATATTGGGATCAAAGAGGTAATCGCCCAATAATTGGGGGTGGTAGAGCGGGCCGATCAGAGTTTTGAAAGGTGAGGGCATCATTGCTTGCTGGGGGCTTCTACTTGCAATTCATAGGGGGGGCCCTGCCAGTTTTTAAAATAGCGCAGCGGCTGAGCTTTGAGTTGCCAAGGCAAGCCTGAAAGCAAGGCCTGATAAACTTCAGGCAAATTGAAGTCGAGATTTACTTCGAGAGTTTCTTGGTGAAAAGGCAGCACAGGATCCCCCAAAGCGGTCATATAACTGGTTTTAAACAGTGCGGCATTCAAGGCAATGCTTTGACGCAAAAGCTGCTCTGAAAAAGAAGATTGAAGGGGCTGTAAAAATTCAAGCAAAAGGCTTTCCACTTCGCTGTAAAAAGCGTTGAGCTGATTTTCCTGACAGAGTGTAAGCAGCAGGTATTGTTCCGGTGGAACAGGTATTTCCAGCCCAACACGTGTTGGATGACTCATCCAGCAGGTTTCTGTCTGGCCGGCCTGCAGGCCCTGGGCTTTTTCCATAAAAAAGTGCGTGAGCGATGCCAGGCAAGGCCATGTGTGGGGATCTGCTTCCATAAAGCGTTCTATCAGTTGCCGAAAAGGAATTTCTCCGATTTGGTTCAGAAGCAACAGCGGAATTTGCAGGGGTTTGTGAATATAATAGAGAAATTTTGTGAACCAGGCAAAGACACGGGTTTTGAGCCAATCGGCTCGCGGCAGGCTGGCGGTGGCAATCACCATTTCACCCTGTTCAATAATATCGTGCGCATGCAGGCGTTCGGGATGCAGGGTGATCATGGCGGTTTCAATGCCATGGTGTGCCCGGTAGCTGGCTTGGCCCATCTCGGCATTGGGCAGAACCAGGGCATTGTAAAATTGCATGCGACTGTGTTGACCGCTGGCAATGACGGCTTCGACCCCCCGTGTAAACGAGGCATAGGTCTCACCGGGCAATCCCAAAATCATGTCGGTATAGGTCGGCACACCCATGGCCTGAAAACGTTTTTGTAGCTCGAGAAATGTTTGCAGTGAAATATTGTCGCGTTTGATTTGCTTGAGAGTATGGGCGTCCATCGACTGCAAAGAAAGCGTGACTTCGGTATAAATGCCCGCCTTTGCGAAGATTTGGTGAAGTTCCCAGGTGCGTTCGGGTGCGTTTTTAGCGGTCTGCTGATGAAAGGTATGTGGATAGCCTTTGCGTTGAAAAACACTGCCGGCATAGGCTGCGATTTCAAGATCCCGCTTGAGAATGCCAAAATTGGCATCACAGCAGAAAATCATGTCAATTTGGTGATTGCCAAACCATTCCAGGTCACGGTAGAGCATTTCCTGATCAAACTGACTGATTTTGCTCGCAGTGGCTGAACCCCAGTCACAGAAGCTGCATGAAAAAGGGCAGCCCCGATTGGTTTCCCAGGGGGCAATCCAGCGTAAATGGGGATAGGCTCTGAGCAGGGGCAGAAAAACTTCACTGTGATAGGGTGAGGGAATATCTGCCAAAGAGCGCTGACGGGGGGCGGGGGGCTGGTAGATATAGTTTCCCCGGTCGTCGAGATAACTGAGACCCGGTATGTTCTGCCAGTTTTGGATTGAATAATTTTCTAAAATTTGGGTAAATGCGGCTTCACCGGGCCCGTGGCAACAGAGATCGACCCAGGGGTTTTCTCGTAAAAAAGTTTCAGCTTGATCAGGAATTTGCGGGCCGCCAAACAGAATCAAGACTTGTGGATTCTGCAGTTTGAGCATTTGAGCCAGGGCCAGAGAGCGTCGGATATTCCAGACATAAACAGAAAAGCCGACAATCTGTAAATCTTTCAGGCGCGTGGCCAATATTTCAACAGCTTCGGGCAGAAAGAGAGGGGGACAGAATTCAAAGTTTTCTGGTTCTGTCAGATATTTTTGTGCATAGGCCTGAAGCAGGCCTGCAGAATAGGGAAAAAATTGGTGCCCCTGAAAAATTTCGCTGAACTGAACCAGCCCCACCTGAACAGGGCTTTTCATCTTTCATTCCTTTGTCTGCACATGAAGGTATCATACCGGCAGGCTGTATCTGGAGCAAGCTGTAAGTTTTGTGCCAGTCAAGGCACTTAAGAGGCGGATTGACTCTGTTTTACGCTGGCTTCGTGTTTCAGATAGGATTCACGGGCCTCAAGCAGCCCCTCATGCGCTTTAGAAAAGTCTGCGAGCAGACGCTTATAATCGGCATACACCAGCTCAAAATCATGCAAATTGTGATAGCGCTGTTTGATGGTGCTGGCAAGTACCTCGTACTGATCCTCGGATTTGATCGTGCCTGCGGCGGTAAAGCATTGCATGCACTCGTTGGCTTTTTCATTGAGCACATGGCGATCCTTGATCAGTTGATCCCAGGTATCGGCTACCTTTTCTTTGAGGAACTCAAGTTGCTCAAAGGGGTTCATTTCTTCAAAACTTTTTTCAACTGGGCGATAGGTTTCTATCTCCGCCTGTTGGGCTGCTTTTTCTGCCGCCAGAATTTCTTCGGTAATATATTCATGGGGTTCTACGAAAAAGGCGCCACAATCAGGGCAAAAACCATCGTGCCCATCCAGGGGAACAATGTGTTGGCATTCTTGGCAACGAATTTTGAGCTGATCTCGGGGAACATCGGGTGGGGGAGCGCTATTGAGCGGTTTATTCTGAACGATTGGCGTGCTGTGGGCCACGCTTTCTTCTTTGTTGCCGCCTCCAAACAGAGACGAAAACAGGCCGCCGCCCTTTTTCTTTTCCGGCTTGGGCATGGCGCGGTTGGTATTATTGACCGCAGCGCTTTCGTCGACAATATCCAGGGGTTCCACATACATGGCACCACATTCAGGGCAAAAGCCGTCATTTTTTTTTGCGACAAAATTACATTCTTTACAACGGACTGCCATGGAACTTACACCTTTTCAGTTTCTTCGCTGGGTTGGGAATCGTTGGGCAAAACCTCTGTCTGCTCATCAGCACTGACTTGGGTTGCTTCTGCAGATTCTGTATTTTCCTGTTTGACAGGTTCTGTGGGCGGGGTTTCACCGTCTTCTAAAACCTTAACGGTTTTAGCCTGCCAGGAGGCGTATTTGCGCTCAGGTTTAGAGGGGGGCGCTTTGCCTTCTACCTGTTCCAGCAATTCATCCAATTGTGCGTTATCAAGGGTTTCTCGCTCAATCAAAAGACGGGAAATTTCGTGCAGGGCATGTTTGTGGTGCTCCAGCAGATCCTTGGCCCGATCATGGTTTGCATCCAGCAGACGGCGAATTTCGCGATCCACATCGGCAGCAACTTCTTCGCTGTAATTGCGAATATCGCCAAAATCGCGGCCCAAGAAAACCTGTTCGTTTTTCTTGCCTACGGTACGGGGGCCAATTTTTTCGCTCATGCCGTATTCAACGACCATTTTGCGGGCAATTTCAGTGGCCCGTTCAATATCGTTGCGCGCCCCGGTGGTGATTTCTTCTGTGCCAAAAATCATTTCTTCGGCAATTCGGCCACCGAGTAGCATGGCAATTTGATCGTGGAGATAAGACTTGGAGGCTGAAACACGATCTTCGGGCAAGGACATGGTCAGACCCAGGGCCATGCCGCGGGGGATAATCGTGACCTTGTGAATGGGGTCGCAATGCTCCAGAAAACGTCCCACCAGGGTATGTCCCATTTCATGATAGGCCGTGATTTCTTTTTCTTTTTCAGTGATCAGTTTGGTCTTTTTCTCTGGGCCGGCAATGACGCGATCCAGGGCTTCTTCCAGATGCTTCATCTGAATTTCTTTTTGGTTTTCACGGGCTGCCAGCAGCGCGCCTTCATTGGCCAGATTGGAAAGATCTGCACCGGTAAAACCTGGGGTGCGACGGGCCAATACTTCGACTTTCACATTCTTGGCAAGGGGTTTGTTCTTGGTGTGAACCTCAAGAATTTTTTCACGGCCTTCGACATCGGGCCGATCAACAATCACCTGGCGGTCAAAACGGCCGGGACGCAGAAGGGCTGCGTCCAGAATATCCGGGCGGTTGGTTGCTGCAATGACGATCGTGCTGTGATTGTCCTCGAAACCGTCCATTTCAATCAACAACTGGTTGAGAGTCTGTTCACGTTCATCGTGGCCCCCCCCCAGACCGGCGCCACGTTGACGGCCCACGGCATCAATTTCATCGATAAAAATCAGGCAAGGAGCATGTTTCTTGGCCTGCTCAAACAGATCGCGTACCCGTGAGGCACCGACCCCGACAAACATTTCTACAAACTCAGAACCACTGATGCTGAAAAAAGGGACAGAGGCTTCGCCTGCCACAGCTTTGGCAATCAAGGTTTTTCCTGTTCCAGGCGGGCCGACCAAGAGAACGCCTTTGGGGATTTTGGCACCCAAGGCCTGGTATTTGTCGGGGGATTTGAGGAAGTCGACGATTTCTTCGAGTTCCTGTTTGGCCTCATCGGCACCTGCGACATCATCAAAAGTGACTTTGGGGCGGTTTTCCATGACCATTTTGGCCTTGCTCTTACCAAAGGAAAGGGCCTGGCTGCTGCCACTCTGGGCTTGGCGAATCACGAAAATCCACAGCAAGACAATGATCAACAGGGGAATCAGAATGGGAGAGAAGAAAGACAACCACCAATTGCTTTCTGCAGGTTGTTCAACGCGGACTTGAACCCCTTTATCGACCATGCGGGTGACGAGTTGGGGGTCGTTTTTGGGGGTGTAAATTTTCAAACGGGTACTGTCATCCCGCGTGCGTGCCAGGACGACCTGATCCTTGATCAGAACTTCTTCTACCTGACCCTTGTCAATTTTTTGTAGAAACTCTGTATAGCTGATATTCTTTTCACGGTAACTCTGTTTATAAAAAGAACTGGCAAAAACCAGTGTTACCAGAATCAGAAAAATATATAAACCTGCGTTTTTTAAGCCCTTATTCAAAAGATGCACCCCATCCAGATCAGAATCAGTCGGTGGTTTCAGTCAGTCGCTCCGGACAGATGGCGCCAGTTATAAGCAGCCATCACAAGACGGTGAGAGCTTGAACCAGATATACTATAACAAGTTTAAGGCTTGAAAGTTAAGAGTTTCGCTAGAGAGACGCAGCGAGACGATTTAGCGAGAACAGTAAAGGATATGGTGTGATGTCTGAAGTTCTTCCTTTGACTGAACGGGCCAATCCCCGCAGTCAGGCCCTTGATTCTCTGAGTATTGCCGAAATTATTGCGCTAATGCGTGCAGAGGATCAGTCTGTGCTTGCCGCATTTGAACCGGTTTTGAAGCCTTTGGAGCAATTGATTGAAACGGTGGTCGCCTGTTTGCGTGCGGGTGGACGACTGATCTATATGGGCGCAGGCACCAGTGGGCGTTTGGGAGTCTTGGACGCCGCAGAATGTCCGCCTACTTTTCGTACGCCACCGGGTTTGGTGGTGGGATTGATTGCTGGAGGTGAAAAAGCTCTGCAAAATGCTGTGGAAGGCGCAGAAGACAGCCTTGAGGGAGCGCAAGAAGATTTGTTGGCGCTGGCTTTACAGCCTCAAGATATTGTGATTGGAATTGCAGCCAGTGGCAGTACCCCCTATGTTCGAGCGGGTTTGCGTTTCGCACGCGCAGCGGGAGCGCACACCGCTTTGCTCTCGTGTACGTCTCTGCCCACAGAGGATGTGGCGATTGAACACACGCTGATTTTGGCGGTTGGCCCTGAAATTATTACCGGCTCCACCCGTCTAAAAGCGGGAACCGTGACCAAATTGGCCCTGAATATGATATCCACCATTAGCATGATTCAATTGGGCAAAGTCTACGGCCACTATATGGTGGATGTGACCATCAGCAATGCCAAGCTGAAGCGGCGTGCCCAACGCATGATTCAGGAACTGACAGGTTTGGATGAGACAAAGGCCTCAGATTTGCTGGAACAGGCCCAGGGTGAAGTGAAAACGGCCTTGATGATGCATTTGGGGCAGTTTGACGCTGATACTGCGCGTCAGCGGCTGGCTTTGGCCGCTGGTCATTTAAGACGGGCTCTGGAAGGAGCCCCTTCATGAGTATGAAGGGCGGATACGGCCTGATGGTGGATTTGGGCGATGCACCAGCATCTGAAGATCTTGAAAAACTTTACAAGACCCTTTGGCAAAATTCTGATTTGAATGGCCCAGAACAGACCTTTTCAACTTTTGGAACGATCCCCAGAGGGGCCCAGGGGCAATTGCGTCTGGCTTCAGGCTCGGAAATTTCCTTGTATACTCGTTTTGAACAGGACAGTCTGGGCTATCCACCGGGTTGGGAAAGTCCTGTTCTGCTCAGTATTGGCTTGGCAGAGACCGAGCCTGAACTGCCTGAAAACCTTGAACTGCAAAACAGCTTGCAACGGTTTTTAAAAACCATTGCTGAAATTTTACCTTTTCGCATGGCTGTGATGGGGCATAGCAGTCTGTATCATGTGAATGCTGAATTTATGTCTGAAGACTGGCTCGATTTACACCATGAGCTTTTGCTTTCGGTTTGGTTGGAAAAAAAACACCCGCTGCTGAAACGCTTGTCTGCGACTGCTTGGCAGCATTTTCCTTACGCCTGTCTTTTTCCTAGCGATTGGGCCGGCATTCTGAGCACACAGTCGGAGCAGGAAAAGTATTTGCGCTATAAGCAAAATTTATCGAAAGCGTTACATACGCCGAAACTTCAATTAACGTGGGAGTCCTCGGAAAATTTCAGGCCCGAAGATTGATGACTTCCCCGAGCATTTCATCGCCGGTTTTTAAGCTGCGAATGGCAGCCTCTGAAAGGCGTTTAACATTCAATTGAGTGGTGCTTTCTTCTGTTATTTCGGTCGCTTCACCCGTGCTTTGTTCTTCGGCTTGAACGCCCGTGGGGGCTTGTTCGCGAAAAACGGTGCGTCGGGCTTGGAACTCAGGAGTGTTCAGATTGGCGAGATTCTGCGCAGAAGTATTCAGGGCTTGAGAGGCCGCCTGAACCGCTGAAATACTCGCTGAAAAAAACTGACTCATGGTCAAACTCCCTAAGAATTGCTGAAAAGAGGCTGGTACAGATTCAAAGATTTAGATATACTAATTTTAATCTACCCAAGGCTTCTGAAGTCGTTTTATCGCTTTTCCGATAGATAAAGATTATCTTGCGACAGCCATTTGAAACCTTGCTGATCATGATTATACGAAAAAAAGGGTTTAAGAGTAAATACGTCCATGCCAGCACGTCTTTTAGTTACCAAAGAACTCTCTAAATTTTTAGGCGTTCTTTCGCATGCGCACCGCATTCGGATTGTGGAAGAACTGCGCCATGGAGAGCGGGATGTCAATTTTTTAGAAGGTGCTTTGGGGATCAGTCACGCCAGGGTTTCGCAGCACCTGGCTCTGATGCGCTCTCACCGTTTGGTGCTTGAACGCCGTGATGGGCGCCGGGTTTTTTACCGTCTCTCTCAACCTGAATTGGCTGTCTGGCTTTTAGAAGGTCTGCGTTTTATTGAACAAGATATCACCGCAGTCCAAGATATTCGTCAGGCTGTTCAGGAAGTCAAATCGCTTTGGTCTGAAGACCAGACTTTGGCTGAAACAGAGCTGAGTACCGTTCATAAAGAGCCAAAATGAAGCCCTTTTTATTTTTTCGTATTTTTCTTGGCTTTTTCTCTTGTTTGAGCTTGAGCGCTTGTTTGCAGCGTCAGGCCCAACAGACAGATTTGCCACCTTCGGGTGAAATTTATATTCTCAAATCGATTCCCGCAGATTTAAAGTGTGAGTTTATTGCCAAACAGACCCTGACGGATGGAACAGGGTGTGGCCAGCTGACCTCAGGGGTTGCCCCTGCTTACAGTGAGCGTTTGTGGTTTAATTTGCGCAAACGTGCCCGTCAGGAAGGCGCCAATCTGGTGGTCACGCATCAGCTGAGTGCGGGCGAGTCTTTGGAGGGCTGCGCGCGCAATCAGATGGAAGTCAGTTTTTCTTTGTACCGTTGTAAACTCAGGGACATTTCTGCCCATCCTTAGCGCAGACGGTTCAGGATATCCAAGCCCAGGGACTGATAAAGCTTTGCCAGGCGTGTATTCAAATCAAAGCGGGCTGTGATCAGCGAATTCTTGGCCTGAAGCATCGTGATTTGGGCATTGATGACATCCATGCTGATGCCCACTCCCTCACGGTAGCTGACCTGTGCGACACGTAGGTTTTCTTGGGCAACCTGCACGCCAGCTTTTGCCATCAACATGCGTTCGCGGGCTTCCTGAATATCTAAATAGGCCTGTTTGACTTCTACCAGTACTCTTTGGCGCAATTGATCTAAATTGATTTGCGCTTGGGTTGCACTTTCCTGGGCGCGTTGCGCTTTGGCATTGGCGGCCAGACCGTCAAAAATCGGCCAGTTCATGTTCAGGGTATAGTTCATATTCTGAACGTTGTTGGTATTGCCCCCAATTACCTGGTTGTCCTGCAGGCTGTAAACCACTTGGGCAGAAACGGTCGGCCAGATACTGCGCCCCTGAATGGTGGCGTTGAGTTCGCTCATTTCCTTTTGCAAGGCCAGCTGTTTGACTTCAGAGCGGTTGCCCAGTGCCAATTGCAGACTTTCGCTTTCCTGCTTATCCAGATCTACCACCGAAGCCTGTTGATTGAGTTCCATCGGGAAGTCGGCTTCGCGGCCCATGGCCAGATTGAGATTCATTTTTGCTTTTTGATAATTGCCCAGATCTTGGCTCAGGCGTTGCTGAATCTGGATGACCTGACTTTGGGCCTGCAAAATTTCAAGCTTGACCCCTGTGCCCGCTTTGACGCGGGCTTCGGCCAGGCGCACCTGTTCGCGTGCCTGTTCAAGGGATTCTTTGTCAATCTGCACAACTTCCCAGTTTCTGAGTGCGCCGAAATAGGCGTTGGTGACCTGATAGGCGACGTTTTGACGGGCAAGGCGCAGGCTTTCTTCCATCAGGTTGACATTGATCTGGGCCAGACGTACGCCATCGACCACACGAAAACCAGCAAAGAGTAACTGGCTCAAAGTCAAGCGGCTTTGAAAGGTATTCACGCTTGCCAAACCTAAGAAGGCTGCCAATTGGGGATTGCTGCCAAAGCCGCTGCCACCGCTGCCACTGGTATCTGAAGCCGAACCCAAACGAATCGGGTCCTGGCGGCCATAGCTTGCGCTTAAGCTGAGTTGGGGCAGGCCTTGAGCGCTTGTTTCGGTAATTTGCAGGTGTGCGTCTTTGATTTTCTCTTGTGCCATCAAGACGTCATAATGGCCGCCGATGGCGACGTCAATGGCTTCAGTCAGCGTTAAAAAATACTGAGGAGAAGGATTGACCGGCGGCGTGACGGGAGCCAGACTGGGGGTTGGGGCGGGGGTTTCTGCCGAGAATGCAGCGCCAGTGCCTAAACCCAGGCTGGTCATTGCGATTAAACCGAGAAGAGATGCGCGCTTCATTGGAGTTTTGCCGCAACGGTCCAAGGATCCACCGAAACCCCGAGGTGGAAGAAATGGACATTGTTCAGATAATTGGCGCCAGCGCCATACCAGAGTTGGGTATTGTAATTGGCTATGGCATAGATGCCAGGCATGATTTCAAAGCGGCCTTTCAGACCCAAATCACCTGCCAGCAGAAAATCAACAGGACTGCTGCCTGGGCGGTTGCGCACAAAATTGAGGCCCACTGGGTAAATGCTCAAATCGGGAAAAAGCGTCAGGCGATCGTTGATTTTCCAAGCCAGGCTGGCCCGTGCGCCTAAGGAAACCCGATTTTGCTCAAAATCAAGAACACTGCCCGTAAAGGGAACAGGGGTCTGATCCTGACTGCTGCGGTTATCAGGGGATTGATTGTGAAAAAGCAAATCGCCTCCCAGATAGATCTGCAGATTGGGATTGAGATCCTGAATCCAGCCTGTGCCAATTTTAGCTTGCAGGGTATTGACGAAGAAGGCGGGTTGAAAGGGGAAATTGGCCACATTGACAGGCAGTCGGCCCCGGTAGAAGCGTCCCCGAATCGCCAGGGGGTAGAAGAGCAGGAGATCAGTATCCAATCCCATTTCATTCATGGCGGCCCCTTGAATACCCACATTCTGTTCAAACAGCATGGAATAATTCATTTGGTAAAAGAGGGTGAACTGATCTCCAAAAATATGCAGATTATCGGTGGCCTCGGGCTGGCTGTGCGCGGGAGCCAGGCTGGGCTGATAATTTTTGAGGGGTTGGAGATTGATGCGCAGGTTTTGGCTGCTGTTCTGAAAGGGCAGAGCCACAGACTCATAGCCTTCACGGCTGAAAACAAGCACAGAAGGGAAACCGCGCATCAGGCGCAGGCTGAATTTTCCACCCGCCTGACTGAATGCTGCATTCAATGAGTCTTCCTGCTTGATATAGACGTTTTCAAGTGGTTTTCCACTGGCAGCGTCCTGTACCAGGCCTTCAATGCTTACGCCTTGCTCCATGCTGGTCTCTGTGACCGCCGGGTTGGGGGGGAGTTCTGCGGCTGTAGCTGGCAGGCTCAAAAGCAGAGCTAAAACCGTGAGAGAGAGTTTATTCCACATGCTTTAATTTTTCCTTGAACAGGGCGTGAACCTTAAGAAACAAACGACGCTCCTCAGGTTTTAACCCTTTGATAATATTTTTCAGTATGGCATGTCGGCGTTGACGCATGCGCTCGATCAGATTCAATCCGCGCTCACTGATCGTGACATATACCACGCGGCGGTCTTCTTCTGAGCGTTTGCGTTCGACCAGTTTGAGTTTGACGAGACGATCCACCATACCGGTAGAGGCCCCATGGGTCAGATGCATTTGCTGGCTGAGCGCAGACATCGTCGTTTGGCCGTTCATATGCAGGCAATGCAGGAGCCCAAATTGAGGTGGAGTGACCAATTCATTGTCAATGCTTTCTTCCATGATTTGGTTTTTTATAAAATACATCATGCCAATGATGCCTTCATCCATTACCTGAACCAGATGTTCATCTCCCAAATCCATATCTTTTTCAGTCATTCATCGCTTCCGTAGATCTGCTTTTTTTCAATTCAATTTTCCAGGTGAAACAATTTCTTAAGCCTTTTCATTCCTGGATCACACCTGTTTACTTATTTCATCGGTTAGGGTGAAGTTATGTAATTCGCTAACATCATTATATAGAAGTCCTGCTAAAATGGTTACAGTCTAAAATGTTTTTGTGGTAAAAATTTTATATAGTAAAATATTTAGACCTAAAGCTTGACTCCGTAAAAAGGACATTGAATGAACGTAGCAGCCCGCTTTCTTCCCGTTTCTCTGATTTGTTTACTGGGCTTAAGTGCCTGTGATACCCCGCTGGGACTTACTGCCCAATTTTCAGCGGCCCGACAGACAACTTTGCGTGCGACCTTACAGGCTTCAGCCTCTGGGCAGGTTCTGGCTTTGGCGGATCCTTCTGCTTTGCCAGAGGGCCTGAAGCAGGCAAGAGAAATCAAAGCCCTGCTTGATAATAGCAATACGCTTTATCCCGTTACCCGCAATGCCGATGGCTCGCTTTTGATTCCCTTGCCAGCCGGACGTATTCCCGACAGTTCTGGGCGCATTGAGGTGATTTTAACGGATGAAAATCGTCAGACCTATTTCTTAAAAATTGAAACAGGCCCTCTGCTGCGTTTGAGTGATCCTGGCATTCAGGTCTCTCCTGCCCAGGGCATTTTGCCGGGCAGCCGGGTTGCCTTGAGCCTGAACCCGATTGAAAAGACAGCTGATCTCAGTGCTTATTATTTTAACTGGTCTTATGCTGCCGGTGCGCAAGGGCCTTGGGTTGCTCTCAGTGGTTCGGATTCGAGCCTGACCTGGGAGCCCTCCCAGCCGGGCAATTATTATCTGCGGGTTGAAACGGTTGAAAAGCAGTCGAAAACCAGTACGATTTATACCAGTCCTGTGGCCCTTGTCAATGTATTGGATAGCCGCAGGATAGCCGAAACGATTCCTGCTTCTGGCGCCATTCGTCTCGGTCAGCTGATTCAATTAAAGGCTGCTTTGCCTGATGCTGTTACTGCGCAGCGCTATCGCTGGTCTTATAGTCAAAGTCCTGTGGGCCCTTTCTCACCGATTTCCGATGAGGGCGAGCGTATTGATTGGGAGCCCAAGCTGTCGGGAGCCTATTATCTTAGGCTTCAAGTTTTTTCCGCAGACGGGACTTCAGCCACTTATACCTCTTCAGATTCAATGGTGCAGGTTTCTGAGGCCGATGACGCGATTCAGACCGAACCTGCCTCTGGGGCCTTGATCCGGGGAGAAGAAGTACTTCTGAAAGCAAGTATCCCCGGTGAACTTCCTGCCCAGGCCAGTTACCGCTGGTTCTATAGCAACAGTGCCCAGGGGCCTTTCAGCCCTATCAATGGCGAAACCCAGAATGTTCGCTGGAGCCCAGAACAGACGGGTGAATTTTATTTGCGCGTGCGCATGTATGACCCCCAGTCACAACAGGAAAGAACTTTTACCAGTTCAAAGGTTCAAGTCAGTGTGAGAGATTCAGATGATTCTTTTGCACTCTCTCCACAACCCGCGAGCCTGATCCGTGGTCAGGCCGTTCAGATTCAATTAAAACGGCCAGCAACCAACCGTTCGGTTTCCTGGCTTTATGCTTCGACACCGCAGGGCCCTTTTACCTCGATTGCGGGTCAAGGCCCTGAAATCAGCTGGTCGCCCGCCTTGGCTGGCAGTTTTTATCTGCGGGCTGAATTGAGTGGCAATAATCAACCCAAATCGGCTTATACCTCTGCGACGGCTTTGGTGACTGTGGCCGAAGGCAGCAATGTCATTCAGACCGAACCCAACCATTCGATTGGGTTTGGCAATTCGCTTACGCTGACGGCCAATACTCCTCTGAAGGGAGCCGATCTTCGCTATACCTGGTCTTATGGGGTGACCCCTGCGGGACCTTGGCTGCCTGCCCAGAGTTTGTCTGAGGATCCGCAGGCCCGCAGCATTGTTTGGTATCCCCCTCAAAGTGGCAGTTTCTATCTCAAAACAGATGTGGTGGATGCGGCCTCAGGTACGCGCCAGAGCTTTGTGTCTTCCACCAGTTTGGCCTTTGTGACCGACAATCCTGCCTTTTTTCAAACCTCTCCTGCACCTGCCGCGATCGGCACGCAGGGGGCTGTGACGCTTACCACCCGTTTTACGGCTCCCAGTCCTGGTTTTATTTATGCCTGGTCTTACAGTCTGGCGCCGACGGGGCCCTTTACGGCGATAGGGGGAAGTTTGCAACCGCAAATTACCTGGAAACAACCGGGTCTGGCTGGAAATTATTATATTAAATTTGATGCGATTGATACGGTGCTGCACCGAACCCTTTCGTTTACCTCTTCAAATCCCCTGGTTTTTGTTTCTGAGAGCCAGACATCTACGCTAAGGTGATCACTATGTTTTCAAAACGACTGCTTTTATCTTGTTGGGTCTTGATTCTTTTAAGCGTGGGCAGCTGCAAAAAACCTGATGCCGACGCTTCAGGTGAGGCCCGGGCCGAAGTAGGGCAAAGCGAAACCCGCGTCATCAATGTGGGCACCCAGGTGGTCAAAACCCGTGCTTTTGAAGAAAAATTGATTTTGACAGGTGAGGTAGAAGCCTGGAAAAAAGCCACAGTCAGCAGTGAAGTGGCTGGTAAGTTGCAATGGCTGGGTTTGGTTGAAGGAAACGTAGTGGGACAAGGGGCTGTAGTGGCCCGCATCAATGGGCAAGTTTTGGCTGCTCAGAAAGAGCAGGCCCAGGCCAATCTTCAATTGAGCAAGGCCCAGGAACTGTGGCAACTGCGTTCTCAAAACAAGCAAGTGGCCTTGGCTGAAACCAATTATGGCAATTCAGCCGTGCAGTTTCAGCGTCAGAAAAACCTTTTACAGGATCAGGTGGTTTCAAAACAAGCCTATGACAATTCTGAAAACGCGCTGCAAAATGCCCGTCTGCAATTGGATATGCAGCAATTGAGCCGCAAATCTGCTGCAGAATTGAATCGCTTGCAATCGACGGTTGCTGCAGCCAATTTAAGGCTGGCCCAGGTCAATTTAGCAAAAACAGCGGTTACCAGTCCGATCAGTGGCTTTGTGAACAAGGTTTATGTTGAATCTGGAGAATATTTAAACCCCGGTGCGCCGATGGCGGATCTTGTTCAGATTGGCCAGGTAAAAGTGAATATTGGTGTGCCCGAACGCGATATCGCCGCTGTGAAATTAGGCGATCTCGTCAGTATTCATTTTGATGCCTATCCCGATCAGACCTTTACAGGTCCTGTGATTTTTATCGGAGCTGCGGCAGATTCTGCCAATAAGAGTTTTCCTGTCAAGGTGCGTCTGCAAAACCCTGATTTGCGTTTGCGACCCGGCATGATTGCCCGTGTTTCGGTGGTGAAACAACGTGTCGAAGATACCTTGGTCATTCCCTTGGATGCTGTGATTGAACAGGAAAAAGGCAGAATTGTTTTTGTGGAAGTCAATGGCGTTTCGCAACGCCGTGAAATTGAAACCGGTGCCAAATCCGGAACGCAGGTTCGGGTCTTGAAAGGCTTGAAAGCAGGTGAGAAGCTGGTGATTTTCGGGCATCGCAGTTTGATTGGTGGTGAGAAGGTCAAGGTTACTTCTCAGTCATGAAGATTACCAATTGGGCGATACGCAACGCCACTACTGTTTTTATCCTGATTTTTATTACGGTGATGTTGGGGCTAAACTCGTATATGAGCGTTCCCAAAGAGGCGGCTCCGGATGTCAAAATCCCTATTTTGATCGTCACCGTGCCCTATATCGGCGTGGCCTCTCAGGATATTGAAACGCTTGTCACGGTTCCGATTGAAAAGAAGCTCAAGGAATTGAGCAATGTGCGCTCGATTAAATCGACCTCCGCTGAAGGTGCATCGATGACGACCATTGAGTTTGAACCCAATGTGGATCTCGATCAGGCTTTTCAGAAGGTGCGTGACAAGGTGGATTTGGCTAAGCCCGATTTGCCCAAAGATGCCGAAGAACCGATGATCATTGAAATCAATATTTCAGAATTTCCGATTATGTTCGTCAATGTTTCGGGAGAAGCTGGTTTGGTCAAACTGAAACAGATTGCCGATGAATTGGAAGATGAAATTGAGCAGGTTACAGGTGTTTTGGATGTAAACGTGGTGGGGGGCTTGAAGCGTGAAATCAAGGTGATTGTTGATTCGAATCGCCTGGATGCCTATGGCCTGGCTTTTAATGACGTGATCACTGCCATCCAGACTGAGAATGTCAATATCCCAGGGGGCTCAATTCAATTGGGCAATGTGAAATATCTGGTGCGTATTCCCGGTGAGTTTACCTCTGTGCCTGAAATTGAAAATATCGTGGTCAAAACCCCCAAAGGCCAACCCATTTATATGCGCGATATTGCCAAGGTTGTAGATGGCTATAAGGATCGTGAAACCTATGCCCGTTTGAACGGAGAGGAAAGCGTTTCGATCTCTGTTCAGAAGCGGATTGGCGAAAATATTATCCAACTGTCCGATGCGGTCAAAAAGATTGTTGAAAAGAAACAGACCCAGGTTCCCAAGGGCATTCAAATTGTCATAACCTCCGATCAATCCACCTTTGTACGCTCGATCGTCAGCGACCTTGAAAACAATATTATTACAGGTCTGCTGCTGGTTATTCTCGTGCTCTTTTTCGCAATGGGTTTTTCAAACGCGACCTTTGTCAGCTTGGCAATTCCCCTTTCGATGCTGATGACCTTTGTGGTGATTGAAGCCCTGGGACTGACCATGAATATGATCGTGCTTTTCAGTCTGGTGGTTTCGCTGGGGATGATTGTCGACAATGCGATCGTGATTGTGGAAAGCATTTACCGTTTGATGCAGGAAGGGATGGATCGTTTGGCCGCCGCCAAGCAGGCGGCTGAAGAATTGGGTATTCCCATGCTGACGTCTACCTTAACAACGCTTGCTGCCTTTTTCCCGCTTTTGTTCTGGCCTGGTACGATTGGCGATTTTATGAAATATCTGCCGATGGTTTTAATGATTACCCTTTCTGCCTCTCTCTTTGTGGCCACGGTGATCAATCCGGTTTTTGCTGCGCGCTTTATGAAAGTGCGCAAGGGAGACGTGAAAGAAAATCTTGAGCAGCTCTCGCCCTGGATGCAGACTTATAAAAATATTTTGTTGGTGGCTGTGCGCCATAAATACCTGACACTTGGGGTGGGGTTGGTCTTTTTAATCAGCTCCTTTGTGGTCTATGGAAAATTGGGTAAGGGTGCGATTTTCTTTTCCCAGGCTGAACCCTCGAATGCCTTTGTCAGTGTGAAATGCCCTGAAGGAACCCGTGTTGAAGTGACCAATCGGATCGTGGAACAGGTCGAAGCGATTGTCAATAAACACAAAAAAAATATGGATTTCGTGATTGCCAGTGTGGGCTCAGCCAACCAGTCTGAAGGGCCGGGTGGTGGCGGAGGTGAAGGCTCCTATTCGCATTTGGGTCGCGTTTCAATTGATTTTGTCGATTTACAAAAACGTACCCGCTCTTCAAAAGTTGTTTTGGACGAAATTCGTGATGAGCTGAAAACATTGACCGGCGCAGATTTTGAGGTCGGAGAACAGCAACAGGGGCCTCCCACGGGCGCACCCGTATCGATTGATATTTCAGGACCTGATTTTGCTGTGCTTGAACAGCTGCGTCAGGAGGTTCGGGAGATTCTGACCGGGATTCCTGGGGCTGTGGATGTGCGTGATAATTTCAGTACGGGCAAGCCAGAAGTGCAGGTCAATGTGGATCGAGCCAAGGCCTCTTTGGTGAAACTGAGCACTTCCAGTATTGCCAATACGGTACGTACGGCCGTGAATGGTACAGATGCATCGAATTTTCGTGAGCTGGATGAAGAATACGATATTATCGTGCGTTTGGAAGAAGACCAACGCCATTCGATTGAAGATATTGGACGTTTAAAAATTGCCAATAAGGATGGGGATCAGATTCCGATTTCGATGGTCGCGAATATTGATACCACGGGGGGGATTGGCGCGATTCGCCGCAAGGATTCCAACCGCACGGTGACCGTCGAGGCCAATGTACAGGGACGGGTTTCTGGCGAAGTGATTGCCGATGTTGAGAAGATTTTAAAAAAGAAGTCGCTGCCGCCGGGTTATGCCATTAGCTTTGGGGGTGAACAGGAAGACCGCAAGGCCACGGGCGCATTTTTGGGCAAAGCCTTTATGATGGTGCTCTTGATGATCTTTTTGATCATGGTGACTCAATTTAACTCACTTTTACTGCCCTTGATTATTATGAGCACGATTATTCTCTCGGTTGGCGGGGTGCTCTACGGCCTGGTGATTACACAAAGCCCCTTCAGTATTGTTTTGACAGGCTTGGCGGTGGTCAGTCTGGCTGGGGTTGTGGTCAATAACGGGATTATTTTGATTGATTATATCCAGCTTTTGCGCAAAGGGGGACTTTCTGCTCATGAAGCGGTGATTGTCGCGGGTATTACCCGTTTGCGCCCGGTTCTGCTGACCGCAGGTACCACGATTTTAGGTTTGATTCCTACGGCTTTGGGAGTCGGGATTGATTTCCGTACCCTGTCGCTCTCGATTGGGGGAGAGTCTTCTAAACTCTGGTTTTCGATGGCGGTGGGTATTATTTCTGGACTGACCTTTTCAACGGCTTTGACCCTCTTGGTGGTGCCTGCGATGTATATGATTACCGAATCGATGATGGGACGTTTTCACCGTCTACAGGCCTGGTTTGGCAAGCGTTTCCGCCGTAACGCTGAGCCTCGCATGGCGATGGTAGGGGGCAATGCCGTGGATATTCAGAATGTGCATGCTGCGCATGAGGCCATGCGAGATACTGAGCAGGACAAACCTGACGCTGAGTCATGAAGGCTTGCCCGGTTTGCTATGATACGTTATGATAGATGCGTTTGCTATCTATTCAACGTAGTCAAGTTTAACGTAGTCAAGGGGCCGCTCTGTGAAAAATGTTTTGAAGCAGGATCTGAATTTTCTTCAGTATCCGCTTTGGTTTCAGGTTTCACACGGACATGCGCCTTTGGTTTGGAACCATCCTGAAGGTTATACTTACCGAGCAGCCTACCGGGCGCCGGATCAGTTGGATATGTTGTTTCTGATGTACCTTCTGATGCGTGCTCAACAGGAAAACTACAAGCCCCGTTTGGAGTTCAGTCGCTATGAAATTCTCAAGGGCTGTGGCTGCCCGATCAATCCCCAATATTTAAAGCGCCTTGAAGACAGCCTGAAGCGTTGGCTGAATGTCAGTTTGGAATATGAGAACTGTTTTTTTGATGGGGTGCGCTTCCTGTCTGCAGGTTTTCGTCTGATTGAAAATTATCGCCTGCGTGAAAAAGACAAACGGATTGAAATTCGTTTAAGTGAACCTTGGTTGCAACAGATTCAGCAATCCCTTTATTTTAAATATTTGGATTTTAGTTATTATAAAGCTTTGCGTCGCCCTGTTTCCCGCAGGCTTTTTGAACTCTTGACCACGCAGTTTAAAAGCCAGAGCCAATGGCGTCTGCCTTTGGTTGAACTGGGGCACCATCTGACACTCTACAGTCGGCGAAAAATCAATGCCGAGGGCCTTGAAGAACGCGTGATTTTCCCCAGTGATGTTTTGACTGCCTTAAAATCTGCTCTGCAGGAACTGAACCAATTGTCGAGCAATGCTGAGCTTTTGCGTGAGATGGGCATGGACCCCCGTGAAATCTACGGAGTTACCTTTGAGGTGCAAAGCCATCGCAAAATGATTGAACTCAACCGGGTCTCGCTGACGCATCTTTTTGACGCTCTGACCTATAGCCCTGAGCCTGAAAAGCCAGAGCATGCTTTTGCTGAACCCCTTTTACAGGAGCTTTTAAGTTATCTCAAGCGCAGTTCGCGTCCGCTTCAAGAATTGGTAACTCAATCCTATCAAAGCTATGGGTTTGAATATGTCAAATGGAATATTTTTTATGCCAATCGCAATGGTGCGAAAAATTACGCGAATTATCTAAAACTTTGTCTTCAGCATAATTGGGCTCAAGAATTCCGTGAGGAATATGAGCGCATGTTTGCCAGCAATGAAGAGAGTTTGGACAGTCGCAAAATTTCAGCTTTGATCAAGGTGGCTGAACAGGCCGATTATCTGACCTTGCAGGATGGTCAGAAGTTCAAGATCAAACGTGTTTTTCCGAATGGCGCGCTTGAAATAACCAATCGCAACTACAAAATGGACTTCGTGCTTTCACCAGCCCAGGCCTATGCCTGTCGTTTTGAGCGGGATTTGCCGCAGACAGAGCCACGGCGCCGGGGACGCCCGCGAAAAAATAGCTGAATTCTGATATAATCAGGGCATGTGCCTGTAAAAGGGGTTCTGATGCCGTCAATTCAATCTATTTCATCTCCAATTATGCCTGCTCAGCAAGGTCGACAACGTTTGGGTGGGTTACAGCCATCCTCCTGGAAAATCCGCCCTGATCGCTCTGAAACCAGTGAATTAAAACCCCAAGACCGTTATCTGTCACAGGGGCCGAAGATTCGCAGTTTGGATCTTTCACTTGTTTCTCTGCCCGATAAGCCCTTGGCGGTGATTTCTCATCAGGAAGTGCCAGCCCAGATCCAGTTTTCGAAAAACCATCTTTTAACCGCTTTAAATCTGGCCTTGGGAAAATTATCCAGTTCAGAGGAACACGCGCATATTCATCCTTTGGCAGAAGCTGCACACAGTATTCGGGTGGCATCGCCCCAAGCTCTGGCGGGGGCTGAAGACAAGCTCAACCAAAAAATTCAAGCGGTTTTGGCGCAGCCACGCAGTCAGGCTTTGCGGGAACGGTTGAGTTCACGAATAGAAACATCACTTGCGCGGCTTGAAGATCGCATGGGTAAAACCGACAGTCCCCGTCTGCAACGCTTGCACGAGATTTTATCGCAGGGTCTTGAAAGATTAAAAGCAGTAGCCACAGGTGAGCGGGCTTTGCCTGAGTCAGAAAAAAAACAAGCCATTTTGGCTTTGACCCTGAACCAGGTGGTGGGGCATCTCTGTAAAGAGGGCAGCCCGCAGGAGCAGGCCACGCGCATGCAGCAATGGGCCTTATTGGTTGAAGAACTGAAGCAAAATCAGCCCTTGACGGCTCAACTGATGTTGGATGCTGCTGCGCGTTTGAATGTCGAAGATCAAACCGCTTTGGAGCAGGATTTGGCGAGCAGTCTTGCGCTTTTGAGTGGGCCCGGTCAAAAACTTCCTGAGGGCCTTTTAAATGCTGCGCTGCCTGAAACAGGGGTTGAGGCGCTTGCTTTGATTCATGATATGAATGCCAGTGAACTCTTCACTTTTGGTTCCGCGATGAAAGCCCTCTCTGCTGAAATTCGTGGAGAGTGGTTGCCTGCTGCATCGGATCTCAATTCTGAGATCACTGCGGGTCTGGCCCAGTTGGAAATTCTTTCCAGCGATGCCCAGGATTTGATTAAAAAAGCCGATGAATTGGCTTTGGCTCCTCTTGCCCCCAAGCCCGAACCCCCCAAAGGCTTTGAAGAGGGCGTGCTTTCGCTGGTTCGTGAATTCAAAAAAATTATTCAGCAATTGGACAAAGATCAATCTGCGCTCTTTCTGAAAAATCTGGCACATGTGCTGGAACAACGCAAACATGACAATGCCTTTATTGATCAAATACAGGCCGATTTACGTTTTGACGCAACCTTGCGCGGGCAACGCGAGAATTTGAAAGAACAGGTTGAAACCCGCTATCAGCATGTTTTGGAACAATTTCAGCAGATTGCTGTGGCCTAGCGCGCAAATAGGCTGAGGCGGGTAGAGCCCACATCTCCCTGCTGGGTCACCACAGAAGCCACCACAGCATAGCGCCCGCCTTTGGCAAAGGTGTATTTCAGGCTGGTTTCTTTGGGTGAACTGCTTTGGTGCAGAAATTTATCGTCAAAATCAAGCATGGGCAACCCCAGATCAATCACCTGAAAGACATAGGCTTTGATGGGAGCAATCTTGTTTTTGTTTTTGACTTCAATTTGCATTTTGACGGTTCCCGGAGCGACAATCACGGCATTTGAAAGCAAGGAGCGGGGCTCGGTCAAGAGTACAGGCTGGGGAATTTCAAAATCCTGATTGGGGGGTGGGGGAGCAATGTCCAGCAGAATACTTTTGAGTAAATCCTGCTGTTGGTTTTCGTTGCTGGGTTTGGGGGTGGCTTGTGGAGCTGCCCATAAGGGCGGTGCGAGGCAGAGGGCGAGACCGCAGGCGATCAGCAGGCGTTTCATGATTTTTCTCCTGTGCAGGAAGGTTGATAAAGTTTGAGATATTCCACAATCAGCTCCACGGCTTGCGGGCGCAAATCTTTTTGAAGACTCTTGTTTTCAAGTGCATTTTCAGTTTGCAGCCAGACCTGGCACCAGAGTTTGGGGCGGTTGATATAATCCTGGGCTTCGGCAATGGCCAAAACCATTTGCGCCGACTGATACTGCCAGAGCTGACGTGCACCACGACGAACCCAGACCAGGCCTGGACGGGGGTGGAAATAATCATCCAGAACCATCATATAGCCCAGAATCAGCTTTTCTTCGCCGTTGAGCGGCAAAATTTCAGGGGCTGCTCCGGGTTGTTGGTAGTTTTTGCGTAAAATTTCGAGCAGACGTTGGTGGTTTTGCTGGCCTTCAAATTTCCAGCCCAGGGCATTGACCAGGGCCAGTTTCTGGTCCAGGGGTGTTTGGGAATCTGTCAAGATAGCCCCCATTTCAGGGGTTAAGACATGGTTTTGGCTGGCGGCTTGTACCCAGGCCAAATCGCCATAGGCTTCGCTGAAGGTTGTGGAGGTGACAGGGGAGTCGGCCCACGCAGGAAAACCGAAGCTGAGCAAGGCCAAGCTGGCCAGTAGAAATTTTTTCATAGCGAAATTCCTTTTATCAGACTGTTCAAATTATGCCATACCCTGTAAAAAGATGGGCTTTCGCTCCAGACAAAGCAAAAGCCCCCGTCACCGGGGGCTTTTGGCTTTTAAACCGTGCTATTTTGAGGGCTGGTAGACAAAATTGTCTTCGCCATAGATCATGATTTTGCCACTGGCAAAAACCTTCACATCGTAGAGATTTTTCAGCTTGCCTTTGGGGGAAAGCTTGGTCAACTCAGGGGTCAGGTCTTTCCAGGTTTTGCCTGCGTCATCACTCATGACGGCCCAACCGCCAATCGAGTTGGGAACGAAATTGCCGACCACCACGATAATATCTCCGCTGCCATCAACTGCACGGCCATCACGGGCGCTGTCAGAGTATTTGAAGCCATGCAGGTCGAGTTCAATACTCTGCCAACTGGAGGCGGTATTGCAGTCTTTGCCTTCAGAGCAGAGATAAATCAAGGGCAGATAGGCCCCGCTGGTCTGATCGGTTCCTACGGTCACGATGCGGCCATTTTGCCAGACCACCATATCCAGCATTTCGCCGTCTTGGTTGGATTTTTGCAATTGTACAGTCTGGAATTGAAAGGTGGCCCCGTCTAATTTAGAGGGCATACGCACCTGGGCCGGTTCGTTGATCTTGCGGCCCGTGGCATAGAATTTATCATTGACAGCTTGAACCGCTGTGATTTGGTAGGCCGTTGCACTGGGGTTGGCCATGGTTTCTTCACCTACGCCATGCAGTTCACAGAACATATTGCTGGCATCGGGGTTAAAATTGCTGGGATCTTTGCCCGTACAGGTGTTGGCAAACCAGCTTTTGCCAGCGGCATTCTTGCCAGGGGAATAAACGGCAGTGGTGCCTGTCAGAGAATCTACCAGGATTTGACCGTCTGAGGTGACGGCGACGCCTTCGCCCTGGGCGACGGAGGTATAGGCATTTTTGCCACGGGCATAGAGTTCGGTATAATCCATGCGCTCGGGATTGCTTTCATTGACCGTGGCCACCGGGCCAGAGCCAATCTGCCCGCTGATATAGAGCTGGCCATTGGGGTCACGGGTAATGCCCTGAACTTTGATGCCGTCAAATTTACGTTGGGCGGTCCAGGTCATGCCCCCATCTGTGGTAGTAGAGAAACCGCCGTTGCCTGATTTTCCGCAGCCCCAGAAGCCTTTGTTGTCGTTGTCCCACCAGATCGCGGCCTTGTCGCTGCAGGGCACAGAGCCGGTGAAAAGCGACCAGCCACTGGGCATATTGGGCGCGGTACTGGGCTGGCTGCTGTCTGGGCTGGCCGAGGCGCTGGGATTGGCTGAGGCTGAAGGACTGGTCGGGCTGGAAGAGGAGGCCGCAGATGGAGAGGCCTTTGGCGTACCGCTGGGGGTGGTTGGGCTGGCACAGGAAACGCTCAGCGCCAGGGTGGCCAGGGCACTTGCCAGAAGGGCAGAAGGTAATTTGAAATTTTGCATGAAAAATACTCCCAAAATCTTGATAGTGTCTACTCTTAAGACAATGGTTTTTTACCGGAATGTGAAGTCTCTGTCAAGTTATGAGTATAATATACGGATAAATAAGTCTATTTTTCGATTAAATTAGAATTTCATCAGCCTGAATTGTATTGAATCGATTGAGCTTGTGTGATAGATGCTTGAATTGTCTGAAGGCTTCTTTGGCTTGAAACGCTTTCAGTGATCGCGACGAATGACTTTGCCCTTGAACAGTTCTGCCACTGCCTCAAGCGGTTGGGTGCGCGCAAAACTGACTTCTTCAGGTGAACGGGGCTTGCGTTGAGGTTCGGCGGGCCTTGTTTCTGCTGGCACAGGCGGGGCTGCACTTGGGGCTGGTGCAAGGGCGACAGGGGCTGGTTTGGCTTCTGCAGGTGTCTGAAGCACTTCTGCGGTGGGGGCTGGGAGCGGAGCCCGCTGAAGCGTTGGCTGAGGTGGTGAAACCCGTTCAGAAGATTCAGAAGGGGTTTCCCGCCTGGGGGGCGGGGGCGGCAGGTTCCCTTCGGGGGGCGCTTTGTACTGGGCGGTGGCTGGCAAGCCGGTCGCTTCTGCTTCTGGGCTTTCTCCACTCAGTTCCAAAATCAGCTGGTAGGCTTCGCCCATGATTTCTTCAAGCAAGGGGGTCAACCTGCCAGCTTTCAGGCTTTTTTCAACGCGTTCCTTGTGGGGCTTGGAATTGAAGCGCACAATCCATTGGCGGCGGCTGGGATCAATATGCATCAGTTTGCCATTTTTCATAAAACCATACAGGGGCCCCTGCTGGTCGAGCACGGCACTTAAAAAGCGTTGCCAGATCTGGCGCATGTCTTGATCGGGCACCACGGTGCCTGCCGCATAAACGGGCTCCACTTCCCGATCGGGTTCTTCAGGCAAATAGGGCTCGTCTTCAAAGGGGGGCATTTCAGGCTCAAAATCTTCAGGCAGATCTTCTTCTGGCTCTGAATAGGCGGCTGCCTGGGGCGGCTCGGGTGCCTGAAAGGGTTTGGGAGGAGGCAAGGGGGCCGGTTTGCCCAGCGGAGGGGGGGCGCTTGGCAAGGGCAGACTGGGGCTGGGCAGGGGGCGCGCTGGGGGTGTTTCCTGGGGCCGTGCAGGAGCAGGGGGGCTGGGTGCAGCCTTTGGGCTTGGCACTGCCTCTTGACTGACTGGGAGACCGTTGATCAGTTTCTGCTCAAGACTTTCCAGCCTTTGCAAGAGCGAAGACTCGCCTTGCAGACAGATTTGAATCAGGTCGGCTTCCAGCCAGATTTCGGGCTGTGTAACCTTGTGCAGGCGATCTGCTGTTTTGACCAATTGTTCGATCACGGTAATGGTCTGGCCCTGGGCCAAGGGTTTGCGCAATTCTTTCAAGGGGGTGACCAGATGCGAGGGCACGCCCAGTTCTTCCATACGGGCCTGGGGCAGTTCTGAAAGGGTGAGATGGCGCAGCACCTGAAGCAACTCCTGTACGATCTGCAGGGTATCGTGGCCTTTCTCCAGCAGAATTTGCAGGGTTTGCAGCAGGGTTTCCAATTGCCCGTGGAAGAGGGCCTGTACCAATTGCAGCAGAATATCCTCTTCGATCAGGCCCAAAACCTGATAAACCAGCGCATCGGGCAGGGTTTCACCCGGTGACGACATGGCATGTACCTGATCGAGCAGGCTGAGGGCATCACGCCCACCCCCTGCCGCTTTGCGGCCAATTGCTTCAATTGCCTGGGCTGAAATGCCGATCTGTTCGGCTTGGGCAACTTTGTGCAAATGTTGAATCAGAGCAGGCAGGGCAATGCGTTGAAAATCAAAGCGCTGACAACGTGAAACAATGGTTTGCAGCACCTTGTGGGGTTCGGTGGTGGCCAAGACAAAGATCACATTGGCGGGAGGCTCTTCGAGGGTTTTCAGCAGCGCATTGAAAGCTTCGTTGGTGAGCATGTGAAATTCATCAATGATGAAAATCCGGTAATGCCCGCCACTGGCTGAAAAACGCACCTGTTCACGCAGCTCACGCGCATCGTCAATGCCCCGGTTCGAGGCCGCGTCGATTTCGATCACATCGAGGGAATGGCCGGCGGTGATTTCCTGACAGGAAACACATTGGTTGCAGGGTTCTCCTTCACTGGGGTTGGCGCAGTTCAGGGATTTTGCCAAAAGGCGTGCGGTACTGGTTTTGCCTGTACCCCGTGGACCGCAGAAAAGATAGGCGTGGGCCAGGCGGTCGAGGCGAATGGCGTTGAGCAGGGTGCGTGAAATATGCTCCTGCCCGACCAAATCGCCGAAGGTCTGGGGACGCCATTTGCGGTAGAGGGCCAGGTGTTCCATGATCAGCTCAGCAGTTTGCGGGTTTCAGGGTCGCGTTTGAAACGGGTAAAACCTGAGCCTGCCGTGATTTTCAGGCCACGGGCTTCGAGCTGATCCATGAAGAGATTCAGACCCAGGGAGTCGCTTGACATATGGCCGGCCAGAACAATATTGACATGGGCTTTTTCAAGCACTTCGCGCACGCCGGGGGAGAGGTGCATGGCCACAATCGTACCAATGCCCGCCTGGCCGAGTTTTTCGTAGATCTCTGTGCCTGCATCAGTGCCGCCGGTCATATCGACCATGATTTTGCCGCAGCGGTTGTCGGGGCTGCCACTCAGCAGGCGGGGGCCAGCTTCAAGTTTTCGGGCTTCATTGTATTCCGGTTCATGAGAGAGCAATTCCATGATCTCTGAAATGAGGCGGGGCTGAGCACTTGCGATTTTTTGCTCGATATAGTGCTGCACCAGATTGTCGGTGGTGGTATGCGAGGTCAGCATCGGCAGTTCCAGCAGGCGGGCGGCATCAACCACGCGGTTATAGTTGCCCACGCTGATCTCAAAATGGGTTTTGTCGGCTTCGCGTTGCAGAATCTGATCGGCCACATTGATCGGGACACCGTGGCCGTGAAAAATATCGGTTTGCAGATCCATGGCCTGGTGCAGAGTGGTCAGGGCCAGGCCTTCGGGGTGGTGGGCCATGACGGCGTCAATGCCCGTCCCTTTTTGGTTGAGGCGATCTACCAGCAGCAGCTCGGATACGCCGATATCAATGCCGACAAAGAGGTGTTTGATTTCGCGATCGACAGCCCCTTGCAGAATGCGGGTATCGGGGTAGGGGTTGGTGAGCTGGTCGGTGTCAAACCATTCTTTTTCAGCGGCGCTGAGTTGATCAAAGGCTTTGCAGCGGCGCTCAAGCTCCTGTGCCACAGCTTCAGGCCCACGGGGGTCTGTCTGAATGCCGAGTTCAACGCTGAATTTATAAATATCCCAGAGTTTCATTCTGTACTTCCTTGCCGATCTTGATCTGTCCTCTGGTGCCCACTGAAGTGGATCCATTGTACCTGAGATCAGCGAGGATTTGGGGAAACTGTCACTACTTCAACGCTCAGCTCTGGCAGATGATGAGGTCGATGAGTGGGCCGTTGATTCGGGCCGCCGTCTCCGCACATCGTGTGCGTCAACGCTATCTACGCGTTGCTCCGCTGTCCTTGGTTCTTGGCGACACAGGAGCCGTAGAACCAAGGCAATTTCCAGGCCCCCTGACCCTTTTTGAGAAAAATTGGCCGAAAAATCAAAGGCCAAAATCTGCCATAATCCCCCTTGGATTGGATTGTCGTTTTTTACCGATTCAGTCTGTTTTGGGTTTTGGGAAAAGCTCAAAAGTCATTATTTAAAGTATCTTTGGCTTTTATTCAGCTTGAGGTTCTAAGAAAACAATGTGTAAAAATGGTAATAATAATCCAGCAAACTGTTTAACGCTGTGGCCACTTCAGGTTTGATTGTTTGGTAAAGTGTTTCAGACATCAGGCAATCCAAGAGTAGAATCTTGACACCATAAATTTCTGCAATGAAGTACGCTTCAATGTTTCCATTGCTCTTTTTTTCATAGTAGTGAACCTGAAGGGGGCGGCCCTTTAAATCGATCAGGTTTAAAAAACTATTTTCACTGGGCAAATCTGAGAGGCTGTCCAGTTCTGGGTTTGAAGACCTAAAGACAGCTTCTAAAAGACAGTAACCTTCGATTTTGTTATTGAGGGATTCATAATAGCCAACAAAGGTAACTGTTTTTGGAAAAAACTTATAATTTTTAGGAACCAGTACACCAGGATCTGCGGTAACTGTATATTTTGTCAGTGTTTTATTGCCAAAGGAAAAGTGTTTTTTTTGAAGTTTTTCCCTATTTTCAATGCTCCGTTGAACCAGGTTTTGAATTTGTTCTGTAGTTTGAGTGAGTCCACGTTCAAATCTTGGTGTATATACGTCCATTTCATCTGAAAAGGGAGTGTCTTGTCTTCTGACTATTTTGCTGGGAGTTGCGGCCTCTGCAGAAACGGCCGCAAGGAATACAAACGCTAAAATAAAGAATCTCATTAATTTTTGCATTCGATTTTGCTCCATTTTCCGTTATTAAAGGTCATTTGCAGTTTCATGGTGTACTGCTCAGAACCTGTGTTGAAGGTATGCCAGGTAGCAAAGGTGACAAGGGCTGTACCCTTTTTAAGGGTACCATCAGAATTTTTTCCAAATGCATCCGTTATTTTACTGGAGTCGATGGCCATAACTAATTTGAGGGCATCATTTTTTCTTTTCAGGTAATCAAGGACAGAGGTGTCTAGGGGAATATTGTTTTGCTTGGCGATACTTTTTGCCTTATTGATAATGTCGCTGGGAATTTGTCCTGTTTCTTGATCATTTGCGATGGACTCATTCATTTTTTGAGTCCAACCAATCTTATCAGAATGCATCATTTCTGGAGACCAATTATTGGAGTCGATCACCCCAAAATTAACTATTTGCCCATTGATATCTGCTCGTATACTGGTTTGTCCAGGATCCGTTAATCTGGAAAATCCACCAAATGGAAAATAGGGGTTGGAGTGGTTTAGCGAGGGAGAATCTTTGTTCTGAGGTCAGAATTTCTCACCAATTATCAGCTTTACTTACGATAAGTTGCTTGCGTATTTATCCATTCTTGAATGGCCTTTACAATTGCAGAATCAAACGACCCTTCCAGATTTTCTGGATAAAACATTTCAGCTAGATTTTCTTGAGCAGGTATTTCAAGAAAATTGTTTTTACCAAAAATATAGCGCTCAATATAACCCTCATGGCGTTTTTCATAGACTGTCAGTTCCATTTGGGGCAATAACTGAAAACGCCCTTGCAGGTAGCTCGGATTTTGACTGAATGCAGTTTCCAAGAGGTTTCTTGAAAGCTCTTTTTCACTTGCCCCTACTGCTTCAAGCAAGAGATAAGCAATGACACGGTTGCCAGAAAGAAGATGATAGGAGAGGGGTCTGATTTCATCCAAATCCCAATGCAAAATTGCAGAATATGATTTTATTTTTTCTTTACTTTGCTTGTAACTGAGATCTGGTTTTATATCTGTACTGGATTGCCCCAAATAGGACTCAATATAAAAGGGTAAACCACGGGGATACATCAATCCTTTAGCGGGGTCCTGATAATTTTTTCTCACATCAAACAAGGGCTGAGGGAGAATGCTTTGGGATGCAGCCAGAACAGATTCGAGAGAGTCGTTGTTTACTGAGAAGGGCACAAATTGAATCCCCAAGAATAGGCAAGTGAAAAGAAGGCTTTTTTTGATGCGTGCGTTTTTCATGGCTGGCAACTGACCCCCCAATTGATTGTATTATTACTTCTAAGATTCTTTTTGACAATGATAGGAATATAATCACCATTGCTGAGATGAATTTTTAACTCAGTAGTCTGGCCTACTCCTGTCTTACCCACGATGCTTTGTCCTTGCTTGTCCATGTCTATGGCAAGTGCATAAGCCAAAGATTCTTCTAGCTCGAATAAGTTTGGAATTTGCTGACAATCATTTACAATATCTGCCAAAGCAATATACCCACTTGAATTTGCCAGATTATCAAGATAGTAATCCACAATTTCTTGTGCTGCCTTTAAGCTAGAACCTTTATCCATGACATTTGAAGACTCATCCAAAGTCATTTGTATATTTACAGCATCATTAATGAGCTTTTGACGTTTTTTTAAATCCACTGTTTCTCTCAGCGCTTCTTGCCACATGTCTTTGGCCAATTGTGCTTTTTTAAGAAATTTTTGATAATTGGGCGACTTCGGATTGGCATTTTGTGTATCTATTTGATCGGGGGTTCTATGATGCAACAGGTCTACCGTGTCGGGAGTGCGATTACTGGTCACCCTCAGATTTTGAGCACCCAATCGATCATCTATTAAGCCTTTTTGATTCGGCGTCACAATCAGCGTAATATCTGGCCCAGTTGGATCAAAGTCATAAACCAGACTGAGTTTGAATTTCCTCTGCACAGACTGACATGAAGTCTGGCCTTTCTTTGGAAATAGTCTGCAATTGCATTTTTTGAGTGGCACTGCTTGAATTGCAAAACCTGGTTCTTCACAGCCACAATCTTCAATTGGAGAAGGTGATGGACTGGGCACAGGCGTAGGCGTTGGGTTTGGCGTGGGCGTAGGAACAGGGGTTGGGGTAGGAGTCGGTAAAGGCGTGGGTGTCGGCTGAGGCACTACCTCAAACAACACCAGGAAGTCGATATCGATACTGCCTTGGCCCATACCCAATTGATTGTAGAATGCAGTACAGCTTGGTGGAACACCATCTCCGGTAAGGTAGGCATAAGTCAACGGATTGCTAAAGCTCGCTTGCAGATGTGCACTCTGTGTTAATGGATTTAAAGTTAATACAGCCTGTTTGATCGGTACATTATCCCCATATCCTGTTCCTCCCCAAGCAGCCTGATTGCAGGTTCCTGGCGCGGAGGCAGGAAGTGTCCAAATATAATCCATATCACCATAACTGGCTTTGCTGGAATCAAAATTGAAATGGATCCCATCTGTACTGGTCAACTCCATTTCCAAGTGTTCGTGTCGGGTATAATTTTGTGAGCCACCAGTATATGTCGTTCTATGGGCACTGGTTCCTGCCCTGATACGGGTCGCAATGGCTTGGCCTTGACTATCAACTCCCCTTTCCAAAACATTCAAACCATAACCAAAACCATAACTGAGATTCGAACCCGATTGAAGGGTTTCAAGTGTGAGCGTATCTCCCTGGGGAGCAAAGCCTGGGGCGGCCCAACTCATAACAGCACTTAAACTGTTTACACAGCCCCCACTGCAGCCTGAATCCTTAGGCAAAGCCTGGGTCTGAAATCCTGGCAGAGTCGCATTGAGGGGATTATTGCTATAAAAATAAACGGTATCTTGGGGAACCAGCGAATGTTTTACATTTTGGATTGAAAAACTACCCTTGGGAGCCTGTTGGTTTAAAACCGGGGCCTGGGTCATGCAGGAAAAGAGCATCAGGCTGGTCAGCACACTGGCCGTAAAAGGCGTAAAAGATTTTTTAAAAGCAGAAAGGCAAGAACATTTACCCATAGAAAATACTCTAGCAGTGGCGTGATTTTTTGAATATATTGCTTTTAGGCTGAAAAATCAAAGGCCAAAATCTGCCATAATTCCCTTTGGATTGGATTGGATTGGATTGGATTGGATTGGATTGGATTGGATTGGATTGTCGTTTTTCTCCGTTATCGTTGGCCATTCAAAAATGCTTGCAAAAATTTGACTGTATATCCAGACAGGGTACTATCTAAAGCTTCGGGATAAAAGGCATCGACGACCAGATAATTTTTTACGGGGAGATCGGTTTGAATTGAAACAAGCACATAGCGTTCAATAAAAGCAGCTTGTCTTTTTTCATAGACCTGAAGACTCATATTCGCAGGAACTTGAAGTGTTGGAGAGAGTGGGATAGTTCTTAAGGGCAAGGCTTTTATTTTCTTTATCACAGAGTTGGGCTTGCTTTCATCGGCCATGACGACCAGGGGTTCGAGAAGATTATACCCAATGACGATATTTTGACTGATCACATAGTCAAGGTGAATATTTTCAGCATAATCAGGAGGAAAATCTCCACTTAGGAGAGCCAGATTCATATTGCTAAGATGCGTTAATTTTGCCCCTTCTGCAGTAAAATACTCAAAAAATTCTTTTACTTGCTGAGTTGAGGTGCTGAATCCAAAGAACGAAAAATATGAAGCCTCTTCCCCTCTGGCATTCAAATTAATGCTGTTGACACCATCTAAATATTCTCCCTTAAATCGATCAAACTGAATGCTTGGCGTATTTGAAAGAGCAAAACTGATTGGCATACTGGCTAAGCAGGCGATAAAACCAGAGAAGACAATCCATTTTAGTTTTTTGATTATGCGCATGTGATTACCCACGCTCCTGTTTTTGGATCAATGGCCATTTTTACTTTAACGGTATAAAAACCAATTTTGATTTCGACAGAGGCTGGAGTTCCAGACTCCATAACTTTACTGTAAATCGCTCCTCCATTTACTCCGACAACAAAATATCCGTTATTATTGATTTCTTTGTTGCGATTTGACTCAATAATTCCTATCAGTCCTGTTTGTGTTGAACGATCGAGTTCCTGCATGATCTGGCTTAATTTAGGGTATTTTGTTTTATTGTTCTCTACTTGATTACGAATAAATGGAGAGATTCGAAATGAGCCGTTATCCCCATTATCTTGTCCCCCCTTGGGATTGTACAAGGAAAGTTCTTGTACCAGTGCATAGTCGCCATTTATATTTGCGTCATTTGAATAGGTGGGCATCGCAACGCGTAAATTGGTATTGCCTTGATAGCCAATTTCATTTGGGTTGAGTAAATTAGATTTATCATTTGTCATATCATAATGTTTTGGAGTATATTCATTATTTGGTCGAAACACAAAGGTGATATCAGCTCCTTTTTTATCAAAATCGTATACTTTTGCCAATGTAAGACCTGCTCCAGATTTGTCCCCTGTATTTGTCATGACACAATGACTATTTTTAGGCTCACCTTTGGGTTTATATCTATAAATTTTCTTGCAACTCGGAGGGCAGGTTTTTTTTCCTGCGGCCAAGGTCTGAAAACCTCCACAATCACAGATATCAGGGGTGGGCGTAGGAACAGGTGTTGGGGTAGGAGTCGGTAAAGGCGTGGGAGTAGGCGTAGGTTGGGGATCTGGCTGAGGAGGCAAATAAACTTCAAGTGAAATACTTGCGGTAGAAGGCCCTCCCACCCCATAGTTTGAACAGTAACTCGTTCCTTCAGAATTGACAGCAAAAACAGAGGCTCCCCCTTGAGCCGAGCCTGAGATACTCAGTTGAAACTGTGCTTTGGATTCTGTAGGATTCCAAACCCCGCTGGCAGAAATAACCCACATACTGTTATTGCTTGTGCCCCAGGAGCCCTCAACACAAACCTCACCTCCATCGGTAAGCTTGTTTGTGTCTGATTGGTAATTAAAGCCAAACCCTGCAGGCCAGGAACGACTGGTATCCAGCGTAAAATTCAAGCCATCGCTGCTGACCAGTTCGATTGAACCGGAAACATTTCGACTAAAACCCCCATTAAACGAGCCCAGATCCCAGGCATTTACTCCTGTGCTGAGAATCAGCCGGGTTGCAATGGGTTGATTTTGGGCATTGACCCCTGTTTCGAGCACATTTACACCATAGTAATAGCCTGACTGGCCTTCAACAATTCGTGAATAGAGGCCCGAAGAATCTAAAGAAACAGAATCTCCTGCAGGTGTAGGGGGAGGCACAGGAAAGAAGCCCAGAGAAGCATTCAAAGCTGTAACCAGACCCGTTTGTGCACAGGCATAGCCATAGTATTGATAATCTGAAGGGCAATTGATCGGCTGGGGGGCTGAAAGTACCTGAAAACCAACTGGGGAAAACACTTCAGGTGAAATGCCTTTGACCAGGGCCGTATTGGCGGGAATCAAAGAATGAGCAGAAGCCACCTGACTTTTGATTTGAAACCCCTGAGGGGATGTTGGGTTGTTCAAGCTGGGAGCCTGGGTCATGCAGGAAAAGAGCAGTAGACTGGTCATAAGGCTGGCCGTAAAAGGCGTAAAAGATTTGCGAAGAGAGATTAAAAATTTGCCCATAGAAAAACCCCCAGCAGCGGCGTGATTTTCTGAATATACGGTGAAGGGCTTGAAAAATCAAAGGCCAAAATCTGCCATAATCCCCCTTGGATTGGATTGTCGTTTTTTGTAATTGTTCGGAGCCAAATCATTCTTGCGATTTTCTTCAGCAAGATCCACGAAAAGGGTATACTGCCTGAAAAAATCCTGTTCAAGGAGTGCCCCCATGTCGCAGACGATCTCCCCGATTTTTGACCCCCAGGCTTGGGAAACTGTGCCCGGCTTTGATTTTACAGATATTACCTATCACCGCGCCCGCGAACAGGGCACGGTCAGAATTGCCTTTAACCGCCCCGAAGTGCGCAATGCCTTTCGCCCCCATACGGTGGATGAACTCTACCGCGCCTTGGAGCATGCCCGCCAGTGGAGCGATGTGGGGTCTGTGCTGTTAACAGGCAATGGCCCCTCACCCAAAGATGGCGGCTGGGCTTTCTGTTCGGGGGGGGATCAGCGCATTCGCGGCAAAGATGGCTATAAATACGAAGGTGATCCGGGCAGTATCGATCCCGCCCGTCTGGGACGCTTGCATATTCTCGAAGTGCAGCGTCTGATCCGCTTTATGCCCAAAATCGTGATCGCCGTGGTGCCCGGTTGGGCTGTGGGCGGCGGCCACAGTCTGCATGTGGTCTGTGATTTAACCCTGGCCTCTGAAGAACATGCCCGCTTCAAGCAGACCGACCCGGACGTTGCCAGTTTTGATTCGGGCTATGGTTCGGCCTATCTGGCCCGTCAATGTGGTCAGAAACGGGCCCGCGAGGTGTTTTTTCTGGGGCTGGACTATACCGCCCGTGAAGCCTTTGAAATGGGCATGGTCAATAAGGTGGTGCCCCATGCTGAACTCGAAACCGTGGCCTTGGAATGGGCCCACCTGATCAACCACAAATCGCCCACGGCCATGCGCATGCTCAAATTTGGCTTCAATCTGATCGACGATGGCCTGGTGGGCCAGCAAATCTTTGCCGGTGAAGCCACCCGTCTGGCCTATGGCACCGATGAAGCCCAAGAGGGCCGCGATGCCTTTCTTGAAAAACGTCCCCAGGATTACAGCCGTTTTCCCTGGCATTATTGAGAAAGCTAAAGTTTCGTGAATTCTTGCATTTTTAAGTGCCGAGTGTGTGCTGGGTAACTGCCAGCCAGGGCTTTCTCTCGCTAAACTGCGGGGTATGCATCACGAATCTCAAGCATCCACTTCAGCACCGACGCGCGCTTTACCTGCGCGTCTGGCTTTGTATCTGGGGGAAATGTATCCCCCAGTTCCCAGCCTGCTGATTTCGCTTTTCTCGTTTTACAATCTCTATTTTTTTGTGGCAGTGCTGCGGGGTGAGTCTTTGGGGGTGAACCGGGCTTCGCTGGCCGGGGCGTTTACGATTTTTCTCTTTTTGCTGTTTTTGCGGATTTCCGATGAACTCAAAGACGCCGAGAGCGATAAAGTGCTTTTTCCCCACCGCTTGGTGCCTTCAGGCCAGGTGCTGCTTTCAGATCTCAAGCTTTTGATGGGGCTGACGATTGCCCTGATGCTGGGCTTGAATCTGTTTGTGACGGGAGCGCTCTGGGCCTTTCTGATTTTATTTGGCTTTGGCCTGCTGATGCTGAATTATTTTTTTCTGCGCGGCTTGATTTCAAAAAGCCTGTTGCTGGCCCTGATCAGCCACAACCCTTCGGTTTTGCTGATGAACCTCTATATTCTGGCGGTCTATGTGGCCGGTCACCCCAATTTTCACTGGCGTTCAGAATATCTGCCACTTTTGCTGATTTTTTGGTTGCCCGGCCTGGCCTGGGAACTTTCACGCAAGCTCAAAGCCCCACAGGATGAAAATGAATATGAGACCTATTCCCGAATCTTTGGCTACCGTTTGGGGGCTTTTTTGCCCATGCTGGTGATCAGTCTGCACTATTGTCTTTTGATGTCGTTTATTCTGCGTGCGGCTTTCAGCCCCTGGTTCGTGCTGGGCATGACCCTGGCGGTGGTGGTCGTTTTGAGTTTCTTTTTCTTGTTTATTTTGCGCCCGAGTTCAAAAACGGCGCGCTTGAAACCGTTTATGGAAGGTTATATGTTGATCAATGCGCTTGGATTATTGCTTGAATTGGTGGTTCGTAGGGGGCTGATATGGCAGATTCTTTGATTTATACCGCTCAAAGCCCCGAAACCTGTTGGCCCGAATTGGGGGGCAAAGCCCAGAATCTTTGGCATCTTTCCCGACAGGGCCTGCCGGTGCCGGATTGGTGGGTGCTCAGTACCCGTGCCCTGGAATTGGCCTGCGAGCCCATGCAGGAAGAAATTCAGCGCCTGCTTTCACGGCTGAATACCCAATCGCGCTTGAGCTTGGAACAGACCAGTTTTCAGCTCCAACAGCTGATTCTTGAACTGGAAATCCCCGCTGCCCTGCGCGAGGAATTGCGCACAGCTTTGCCTGAAGAAGGGATCTTTGCAGTGCGTTCTTCGGCTTTGGGGGAAGACTCTCCCCTGCATTCCTTTGCGGGCCAATTGGATACCTGGCTCTGTGTGCCCCGTTTTCAGCTTGAAGACAAATTGCGGCAATGCTGGGCAGGTTTGTTCAATGAGCGTCTCTTGGTTTACCTGCACGAGCGGGGGTTGGACCCCACCCGTCTGCGTCTGGCCGTCGTGATTCAGCGCATGGTCGAAAGCCGGGCCTCGGGCGTGATCTTTACGGCCAATCCCTTGGGCGATTTGAACGAGCTGGTGATCAGTGCGGGCTATGGTCTGGGCGAAGGGGTGGTCAGCGATCAGGTCGAAACCGATACCTACCGTTACCAGCGTGGAACTCAGGAATGGGAGGTTCAGCTCTCGGATAAATTGAAACAGGTGCTGCCCGCTCCCGGAGGTGGTACCCAAGAAGCAGAGGTGCCTGAAGCCCAGCGCAGCAAACCCGTGCTCGACAGTGCGCAGCGCATTACCCTGCTGGCCCTGGCGCTCAAAGCGGAATCACGTTACCAGCACTGTCAGGATTTGGAATGGGCCCAGGATGCCCAAGGCAATTTCTGGCTTTTGCAGGCCCGCCCAATTACCACCATTCCCCGGGGCCAGCGCACTGTTTTTGACAATAGCAATGTCGTGGAGAGTTATCCCGGCATTACCACGCCCCTGACCTTTTCGTATATTCGCGGGGCCTATGAGATTCTTTTCCGCAATTCAGTGATTCGCATGGGCGTGCCCCACGCACTGGTTTTTTCCAAGCAGACCGTTTTTCGCAATCTGATTGGGCATTTGCAGGGCAGGGTCTATTATAACCTCAGCCATTGGTATGCCATGTTTCGGCTTTTGCCTGGCACTGAGCCCTATATCCGGGTTTGGGAAGAAATGATGGGCATTCGCCGCCGCGAAGAACAAACCGGCCAACCCCGTCTGGAATGGAAAGAGCATTGGCGTGAGTGGTTGGGCATTGCCCGGAAACTGGGCAAAATACACCGCAACCTCGATGCCGAAATGCTGGCTTTTCGTGAGAAGTTTCAGCGGGTCAGTCAGGCTTTTCAGGCCCACGATCTGCAGGCTATGGACTCCCACGCCCTGCTCGAAACCTATACCAACCTCTGTTCCGATTTGCTCTATGGTTGGGAAATCACCGTGCTCAACGATGGTTTTGCCTTTATCTTTTCAGGTTTAAGCCGCAAACTGCTTGAAAAAGCAGGTTTTGCTGACAGCCGTGAAATTTTTAACCACCTGCTCTGTGGTGTGGCCGGCATGGAGAGTGTCGAGCCGGTGCGCTCTGTGATTGCTTTGGCTGAGCAGGTGCGGGCCGAAGCCGATCTTCACGACTTTTTAGAGCGCCACGGTGAAGACCCTGAAATTTTAACCCGTCTGCGTTACAGCCGCTTTTCGGAATTTTATACGGCGGTTGAAACCCATTTGGCGGCCTATGGCGATCGCAGCCTGGCCGAACTCAAACTCGAATCCCCCAGTCTGCGCGAGGCGCCGCAACAGCTGATGCGCTGGATTTTGGGCTATGTGCCCGGCAGCCTGACCGTGGCTGAGTTGGCCGCACGGGAAGCGGAGATCCGCACCCAGGCCGAAAGCCGCTTGCAGCGTGAAAGCCGTTTGAATCCCTTGATGGACATGCTGTTCCGCTATTGCTTAAAGCAGGCCCGGCGCAGTATCAACTACCGTGAAAGTTCACGCTTGGATCGGGCCCGTTCCTTTGGGCTGGTGCGCCAGATTTTCAATGTCTTGGGTCAAAAATTGGCAGAGGCAGGCGCTTTGGAACAGCCCCGTGATATTTTCTTGCTCAGTATTGAAGAGCTGATGGCTTTTGTCTATGGACATGGCTGGGTGCCCTCCCTCAAACTGCGGGTGGCTGAGCGCCGGATTGAAAGCGTGCAGTGGTATGCCCAGCAGCCCCGCGAGCGTTTGCTGACGCAGGGGCCCGTTGGGCTCAATCTGATTCCGCAGCGTCCTCCTGAACCTTTGGAACAGGGCTCGGCCTTGCAGGGCACGGGCTGTGCTCCGGGTCTGGTTACGGGTGAAGCGCTGATTGTGACCGATCCGGCTGCTGTGACAGGGGATTTGAAAGGTAAAATTCTGGTCGCCGAAATGACGGATCCGGGTTGGGTCTTTTTGATGATTTCAGCCGCAGGCCTGGTGGTTGAAAAAGGCAGTCTGCTTTCGCATACCGCAATCATTGGCCGTGAATTGGGAATTCCTACGATTGTCGGCGTGTCGGGTGCCACCCGCCGGATTCAGAATGGGCAGCGCCTGAGTTTGAATGGCCAGACCGGTCAGATTCAGATTCTTGAAAATGGGGCTTCCCTGCCTGAAACGGCTTCGGTTTAAGGGCCTGCCCATGAGTTCTCTGTCGCGTCTACTCTGGCTGATTTTTCCGCTGGTGCTGGCGGGTATTTCGAATATGGTCTGGATGAAACTGCCCCTTTGCAAGGGCTGGCAAGTGCCCATGGATCAGGGCCAAAACTGGCGCGATGGGCGGCGGATCTTGGGCGACAATAAAACCTGGAAGGGGTTTGTCGGCATGATCGGGGTCAGTGCATTCTGGCTCCAGGTTTTTGAGCTGCTGGCCAAAAATTTTAACTGGGCGGCAGACCTTTCTCTGATTCCTTTCAAGACCTGGGTTTTGCCCCTGGGCTGGTTCTATGGCGCAATTTGGGGCTTGAGCTATGTTTTGGCCGAGCTGCCGAACAGTTTTATCAAGCGGCGCTTGCAGATTGAAGCGGGCAAAGAAGGGGTGGGAATTCTGGGGGGCGTGTTTAAATTTGTAGATCAGAGCGATTCGGTTTTGGGCTGCCTGATCGGTTTGTTGGTGTTTTATACCCCCACCTGGTGGGATGCCCTGGCGATCTTTTTTCTGGCCACAGGTTTTCACTTTCTCACCAATCTCCTGCTGTTTATGCTGGGGCTTAAAAAACAGGCGGGTTGAACGGCTGCCCCGAGTCTGGGGTAGAATAAGCCTATGTTCTCGCTTGAAACACCTGTTTATCTGGTTCATCCGGTGGTCAATCACCGTCTCTTTGTGGCGGCCTGGGGCTCTTATCAGGCATGTTTGGAAGAGGCTTTGCCCGAACGCTATCTGATTCTGCCTGAAGGGGCTGAGCTGCCTGCTTGGGTGGCTGATTACGCTCTGCTAGAATGCGAACCCGTGCGTAAAACCAGAATCTACCGCAAGACCCGCCAAGCTGAACTGCCACTGGAATGGCTGTTAGCAATCATATAGTCTGGGACAATAACGTGAAGCGGCGTGATGTGGTGTGAAGTGATGAGATGGCGCGGTGTAGAGGCCAATAAAAAACACCTGGGACAATCTGAGACAGTTTTGCGCCAGGT